>Ga0210377_10002645_pt1 | contig 15581 bp, 10 predicted proteins | sample PLM4_65_b1redo_FD_155480 | JGI IMG/M metagenome (GOLD analysis project Ga0210377, IMG submission 155480) | Groundwater sediment microbial communities from an aquifer in East River, Colorado, USA - PLM4_65_b1 redo | ecosystem: Environmental > Terrestrial > Soil > Riparian zone | place: USA: East... | reverse complement strand
TCTCGACCGGCCCGGTGACGATCGCATCCACGTCGCCCTCCATTGCCAGCCGCACCGCGCGTTGCAGCGAATGCCCGGCGATCTGTCCCGCGCGGAGCGCGCGCGACCGGTCGCCGGCTCCCTGCCCGGAACCGCCCTTCCAGCTCCCGACCGAGATGCGCAGATCGGCGGGAATGGCCGCGATCTGCTCGTCGGCCCCGATGATGGTGAGGTGTGCGTCGAGCCCCGGGGTGAGCGCGCCCGCCGCGACCTCGGGCCCGATCCCTCGCGGGTCGCCCAGGGTCACGGCAAGGCGCGGCCGCCGGGTCATTTGGTCCGAACGTCGACCAGTGTGGCGCGGCGGAGTTTCTGGGTATACCGCTGAGTGGTGAGCTGCTCGCCGAGCCCGCTTCGGATCGACTCCTTCACGTCCTCATAGCGCACGTCACCCGCCGGAGTGCGCTCGGTGATGAGCGCGATCACATACTTCGACCGGAGCAGATCGACCGGCGCGTCGAGCCGGAAGATCGGCGCGAGCTTGCCGGCGGGGACACCCGCCATCGCCTGGCCGTAGGCGGCAGGAAGCTGCTCGAGCGGGATTGCCGGAATCTCCCGTTCCTCGGCTTTGTCGTGCCAGACCCGCTGCACCGAGTCGAACGGCGCGCCAGCCTCGAGCTCGGCGTGTACCCGGCCCGTCACCCGCACCGCGCTGTCGGCATCGGCGGTGTCGATCGCCGGCATGATGAGTATGTGGCGGACCTGGACCTCGGCCGGCTGAGAGCGCTCCACCTGGATCAGGTGGAAGCCGAAGGACGTCTCCACCGGCTCGGAGACGACGCCCGGCCGGAGCGCAAAGGACACGTCCTCGAACCGCTGGTCGAGTCCGGTGCCCCGCCGGACCCACCCTAACCCGCCGCCCAGCTCCTTGCTGGATGGGTCCATCGAAAAGCGCCGCGCCGTGGCGGCAAAGTCGGCGCCCTTCCTGAGCTCGACCAGAATCGAATCGGCGAGCTGCTTCGCCCGCGCCGTCGCCTCGGGCTTCGGGATGGGCGCGATGACGATCTGCCGGAAGGCGACCGTCTCCGGTCGCTTCGGGAACGACTCCTTGTACTTGTCGAAGTATTCCCGGATCTCGCGCTCGGTGGGGGACACCGGCTTGAGCTTTCCGCTCCCCTTGAGGCTGCCGGTGAACTGGCTGATCTGCAGCCGCCGCCGCTGCTGTTCGGTGAGCCAGTTGCGGTATTCATCGACGGTCTCGAAGCCCGCGGTGCGGATGTCCTTGCGGTAGGCCTCCTCCGTGGTATAGCGGGCCCGGGTGGTCCGCATCAGCACGTCCACCGATTTGGTGACGTCGTCCTCCAGCACCTTGATCGTGGTGTCGCGCAACGCTTCCTGCACCAGCAGCTCCTCGTCGATCAGCACCTGCAGCAGCTCCACCCGCAGCTGCTTCATCCCTTCGGGAGTGGTCGGGAGATTCTTGCCCTGGGGATGCTCCAGCAGAATCCGCTCCTCGATATTCGACTTGAGAATCGCCTTCGATCCGACCACCGCGACGATGCGGTCCACCACCGAATCGGTGGGAGCCGCGGGTTGCTGGGCGGCGAGCCGCGCCGAGGCGGCGCTCCCGAAGAGGAGCACCGCGGCGAGCGGAACCGTCACCCAGCGTCCGGTCATGGAGTCCTGGCGCTATCCGGCCGCGCGGTCTGTCCCGGGGGACCTCCCGGCGCCGGCTGCAGACCCGGAGGGCCCTGGGGACCGGCGGTCGCGGCGGCCGCCGAATCCTTGGCCCGCTGGGCGATGATCAGCTCCCTGGCGCGGGCGATCCCCTGGGGGAAAATCCGGTAATCGCCCCCGTGGCGAAGCTCGGCCGAGAGTGTGGGCGGGATCTGGCGGAACTGCGCCTCGCCCTTGATGAGCTTGTCGAAGTACTCATCCACCTTGGTCGCGGCGAGCTTGCGGCGCTCGGATTCCGGCACCTTGGAGGAGTCGGAGAACTCCGCGGTGGTGAGACCCATCACTTCGCGCAGAGCGTCGATCGCGGATTTAAACTGGGCCGACATCGATTCGAAGACCGCGGGGTTCATCGTCACCTTTGCCGAGTCCGCCTGCTTGAGCAGGATCTCGTTCTGGGCGAGCGTCCGGGCAAATCCCTCGAGGATCGTGTCGTTTGCGATCTTGATCTGCGCCGCGGATTGCATCGGCAGCGCCTCGAGCCAGGGAGCCAGATCCTTCACCTTGAAGGAGCCGCCCTTGTAGGTCACCAGCTCCTTGCCGGATTTCCGCGCCGCGACCGGATCGGCCGCCGCGGTGCGAACCGCGGCCGCAGCCCCCGGCTTGACCTTGAGCTCCGCCTTGGCCGTCAGGTCGGCCATGTAGGCCGAATCGGCCTTCGCCACCAGCTGCTGCTTGAGGAAAGGGGTCAGCCGCTCCCGCACTTCGGTGAGCGGCGGCCGGCGGATGATGTGAAAGCCGAACTGCGATTTCACCACGCCGCTGATATCGCCGGGAGCCAGCGCCCAGGCCGGCGTCTCGAACTCGCTCACGAAGACCGGGCGCTCGGCGGTGCCCTTGGGACCCGGGGGCAGGTAGCCATTGTCCGACTTGCTGCCGTCGCTGCTGTACTGCGCCGCCAGCTTCCCGAAATCGCCGCTGCGCGCCTGGGGAAGGACCCGGTCCGCCTGCGCCTTGGCGCGCGCGGTGTCGGCGGGCGTCGAGCCGGTCGGCATGAAGAGGATGTGCTGGAAGAGCCGGATGTCCCCGGCGTTGTATGCGCTGTCCACCTCGGCGGGAGTCAGGCCGGTGCGGCTGGCGATCAGCGAATCGTGCCATGCCTGGATCTTCGATTCGGTGATCTGCGGCCACATCAGCCGGACCATCGTGGCGGAATCTTTTCCGAGTTTTCCCTGCGCCACCTGCTCCGCGAAGAGCCCCATGTCGACCCAGATCCCCGCGATCAATTCGGCGGCCTGCGGATTGGCCGTGGGTCCGCCGAGCCGGGTGATGATCTCGGCCACCTTGGCCGACGGGAGCTCGCGCGAACCGACGCGCGCGGCGGTTTCCGCATGGGACGTGAAGACGTCCCGGAAGCTGCCGCAGGCGGTGACCATGAGTCCAGCGGCTACAACTGCCAATCCGATCCGACGCATCGCGCTCTCTTCTGTTAGTGTGGAACTACCTGTCGGTGAGCGGTGAAACGTGGGAGGGGTCACCGCTCACTTCTCACCGCTCACCGCTATCAACGCTCTCACCAGTGCCGGAATGATCGCCTCGCCGCCCAGCCGGGTCAGCCGCAGCGAAAGCGGCACCGTCCGGCGAACGTCCGCCGCGAGCTGCACGTTGTCGAGGGCGGTGGACAGCCGGGCCATTCTCGGCGAGGTCCCGGCGCGGAACGTCACTCGCGCTTCATCCCCCCGCACCAGGATGTGCTGGATGCCCAGCGCCCCGCCGAGCACCCTGAGCCGGGACAGATCGAGCAGCCGTTCGGCCTCCTCGGGGAGGGGGCCGAACCGTTCCCGCATTTCCTGCCGCAACTCATCAATTTCGCCAGACGAGACCCCTCGCGCCAGTCGGCGGTACAGGTCGAGTTTGGTGTCGTCGTCGGCGATGTAAAGGTCCGGGAGGTGGGCGGGCCGGTCGAAGACCACCTCCGGCGGGGCCGGAGGCTCGGCTACCGCATCGCGCCGGCTCCGGAGGGCGGTCACCGTTTCCTCCAGCCAGCGCAGATACAGGTCGAATCCGACCGCGTGGGCATGCCCCGATTGTTCCGCTCCGAGGAGGTTTCCCGCCCCCCGGATTTCCAGATCCTTGAGCGCGATCCGGTAACCCGCGCCCAGATCGGTATGATGCTCCAGCACCTTCAATCGCTCCTCGGCCACGGGATCCATGAGGTCGGGGGCGATCAGGTAGCAATAGGCCCGCCGGTGGCTCCGCCCCACCCGCCCCCGGAGCTGGTAGAGCTGCGCCAGGCCCAGCCGATGGGCGTCGTGCACCACCATCGTGTTGGCATTCGGCACGTCGAGGCCGGATTCCACGATCATGGTGGAGACCAGGATGTCGACCTCCCCGTTCACGAACCCGCGCATCACCTTCTCGAGCTCGACCGCGGCCATTTGCCCGTGCGCCACCCCGACCCGCGCCCGCGGTGCCAAGTGCCGAACCCGGGCGGCGATCGTCTCGATCGTCTCGATCCGGTTGTGGACGAAGAACACCTGCCCGCCGCGGTCGAGCTCGCGGGCGATCGCCTCCTCCAGCAGTCCGTCATCCCACGGCTCCACGAACGTGAGGATCGGCGACCGGTCGCGGGGCGGGGTTTCGATCAGCGTGAGATCGCGCAGCCCCGCCAGCGACATGTGCAGCGTCCTCGGAATCGGCGTGGCGGTGAGCGTCAGCACATCGATGCTGAGCCGGAGCTCCTTGAGCCGCTCCTTGTGCCGCACCCCGAAGCGATGCTCCTCGTCCACCACCAGCAGCCCGATCTCCCGGAAGATGACATCCTTCGAGAGCAGCCGGTGGGTGCCGATGATGATGTCGGTCTTGCCCTCGGTGAGCTGTGCCAGAGCCTGCTTCTGTTCCTTCGCGGTACGGAACCGCGAGAGGACTTCCACCTTGACCGGGTAGTCGGCCAGCCGCTCGGTGAAGGTGCGTCCGTGCTGGTCCGCCAGAATCGTGGTCGGCACCAGGATCGCGGCCTGCTTCCCTCCCTGCACCGCCTTGAAGGCCGCGCGCACCGCGACCTCGGTCTTGCCGTAGCCCACGTCGCCCACCAGCAGGCGATCCATGGGGACCGGGCGCTCCATGTCGCGCTTGACGTCTTCGGTGGCCTTCCGCTGGTCCGGCGTGTCTTCGTAGAGGAAGGCGGACTCCAGCTCCCGTTGCCAGCGCGTGTCGGGGGGAAAGGGGAAGCCCGCGCTCACGGTGCGCCGGGCGTAGAGATCGAGCAGCTCCACCGCCATCTTCTGGATCGCCTCGTGGGTCTTCTCCCGCTGTTTCTTCCAGGCGGTGCCCCCCAGCCGGTGGAGCTTCGGGGGCGCCTGATCACCGTCTTCTCCCGCCGCGCGATACCGCTCCAGCTGGTCGAGCCGGTAGAGCGGGACGTTCAGGCGGTCGCCCCCCTCGTACTCCACGATCGCGACTTCGATGGTGGATTCGCCGACCATGATCGTCTGGATGCCGCGGTAGATCCCGATGCCGTGATCGAGATGGACGATGTAGTCGCCGGCGGTGAGCGTCCCCGTCGCCAGCGACGGCGCCGCCTGCCGGTAGCGGCGTGCGCGCCGGAGCCGGCGGGCCCGGCGAAAGATTTCGTGATCGGTGAGCACCCGCAGCGTGCGCATGACGAAGCCGCCGTCGAGTGCGCCGACGACGAGCGTTGCGGCGGGCGCGTGGGACTCGCCCTCCTGCAGGAGCTCGTCGAGCCGTTCGAGCTGCCCGGCATTGTCGCAGAGCACGAGCGTGGGCGGTCCGCCGGCCAGCAGCGACCGGAGCCGGCCAAGATTCCGGTCCACCGCTTCCGGCGGGAGGAACCCCGCCTGCAGATCGGGCAGCTCTTCGCGCAGCAGAATGCGGGGGAACTGCGCCAGTCGCGCCGACCATGCGGCGGGCTCGGCAAAGAGCTGCTCGCGCGAGGGAGGCACCTCCCCCAGCCGCCGCGCGATATCGAGATGGTGCTCGGCCTCCCGCCAGGCGCGGGAGACCTCCTCCGCGTTGGGGTGGGAGGCCTCCTCGATGAGGAGGGTTTCGGACGGCAGAAGATCAAGGAGGGTCTTGCGGGCGGTAGGGCGGCTGGGCGGTTGGGCGGTAAGGGTGTGTCCTCCCGCCCTCCCGCCCTCCCGCCCTTCCGCCCCAACGCCAATCGGCAGCACCGTCACCGACCCCTGCTCCTCCCCGCTCCGCTGCGACGTGAGGTCGAACGACCGGAGGGAGCTGATCACGTCGCCCCACCACTCCAGCCGCATCGGGGCCGCCATACCGAAGCCGTAGAGATCCACGATGCCGCCCCGGACGCTGAACTCGGCGACTTCGGTCACCACCGGCACGCGTCGATAGCCCATCCCCTCGAGCGCGGCGACCACGGCGGTGAGGGGACGAGCCGACCCCACCGCCAGCTCGAGCCGGAGCCGGTCGAGCGCTTCGGGCACCAGGGTCTTTTCGGCGGTGGCGCGCGCGGTGGTCACCAGAATCCGCAGCCGTCCTCGCAGGAGCGCCTCCAGCGTCTCGGCGCGCTCCCCCGCGATTTCGTAGTGCGGCTCCTCCTCTCCCAGCGCTTCCCGCTGGGGATAGAGCGCGCACGGGAGCGGTGTCAGCGTCGCCAGATCCGCGAGCCATCGCTCGGCGTCGGCCGGAGTCGCTGCGACGACGGTGAACAACCGCTGGGGGAACTGCTCGGCGAGCCAGGCCACCATCACCGCGCCGCTGGAGCCCGGCAGCCCGCCGAGCTTGAGCGCACCCCCGGTCCCGGGCACCCGCGGCATCAGCTCCGCCGCGAAGGACGTGCGGGCAAACGAGGGTAGAATCGGCTCGATCATGTGGCGGGCATCCGGCGACGGGCGCCGAGTCCGGCGAGGCCGGCGTCGGCCAGCGCCAGCACCGCGGCGATCAACAGGAATGGGCCGCGCAAATCGGCGAGCCCGCCGGCGGCGAAGGCGAGGGAGGCGGCGCGGTCGAGCGTCCCGGTGCGGGCTCCCGGCCAGAGGCGGCGGACGTCCGCGTCGGTCGCACGCTCGAGGAGCGATTCACGCGGATCGGGATTCACACTCACCACTCCGATCGTATCGCTTCCCGACAGAATGAAGAAGAGACCCATCTCGCCGGAGCGGAAGGGACTCCCTCCTTCGACCGGGCGCGGCACACCAACGCGAATCACGGCGGTGGCAGCATCGGGGAGGGCGACCGGATCGCCCGGCGCGGTATCGAGGAGGGCGAGCTCGCCACGAATCGCCCGGTTGGCAAGGAAATCCACGAAGGGCACGAACTCGGCCGAGAGCGGCAGCGCCGTCCATTCCGGCTCGAGCCGGCTGCCGAGCAGGATGGTGTTGCCCGATCGTACGACCCATGGTGCACCGCCGGCGGTTACCAGCACCCCTCCCCCGCTTCCCCGGCTTTCCCCCGGGTTTCCCCCATTCCCCGCTCGCGTCAGCGCGTACCGCCGGCTGACCAGGTGACGACCCAGCAACGGACCGCTGTCGGTGACGGTGCTTCCGGCGGCGATTTCGCCCAGTCGCCAGGCGGCCCCCCGCGCCGCCAGGGCGCGATTGAGGGCGCCATGCCCGGCCGGATCCGCGGGGGGCTGCACGATCGAGGCACCCTGGCCGAGGTTCCCGATCGAGAGGTCGCCGCCCCTGACCAGGCGTCCGTTCTGCTGCAGCACCTCGGCGGCGGTCGCGAGGAAACGGTCTTCGCTCCTCCACGCCGCGCGCGCCGCGTCGGCCACCCGGACCGCCGTCTCCCGCGCATCGTCGAGCCGGAGCTCGTCGGGCTCGAGCTCGGCCCGTACCGGCCACCATCCGGCGGAAAGCATCCCGCTCGCGAGGGTGAGGTCGGTCTGGGCCGTCGCGAGCTGACGGCGCGGCGGCCGGTTGCCGACCCTGAGCGAGAGCGCGGCGCTCTTTCCCGGCGAGCCGGTGGTCCGCAACACGACGCGCCCGCCCTCAGGGCCCCAGGGTTGCCGACCAGGATCCAGAGACGCGAGGCCGAGATTACCCACCGCCGGCTCGTCGGGGTGGAGCACGACCACAGCGCCCCGGCCCGACGCCTCGGCGAGCGCGCTCGCCTGGAGATCGCTCAGAATCACCACGCTGGACGGGATCCGTTCCGCCGCCATGGCCTCGCGCCCGATGCCGATCGCCGCTCCGAGATCGAGCCGGGCCGGCAACGGGACGACCCGGTCCACGATGCCGGTGAGCTCCGCCGCGCTCCCCCGCCGCGGGACGCCGTCGGCGGTGATGAGCCAGAGCGCATCGTCGGGGCGCGCCGCTCGAAGGATGCGGCGCGCCGCCTCCTTGAGGCGCTCGACCACCGGAGTTCCCCCGGCCGTCGTGGCGCTGGAGAGTGAGTTGTCGACCACGACGGTGATCGCGGAGGGCGCATGGGTCGTCGCCGATCCCCCCGGCAGCGTAGGCCCGGCGGCGGCCAGCGCGAGTGCTGCGATGAGCAGCGTGCGCACCAGGAGCAGGAGCCAGTGCTGCAAGGTGAGCCGGCGGTGATGCGCACGGGCTGTTTCAGCGAGGTACCGGGTGGCGGGAAAGACCACCGTCTTTGGCTCGCGCCGCGCGAAGAGATGCAGCAGAACGGGAATGGCGGCCGCGGCGAGTCCCAGAAGCGCCCACGGTGCGGTAAAGCCGATCACGCGAGTCCGGTGGAGCGAACCAGCGCCTGGCGAAGCGCCTGTCCGAACGGTGTGTCGGTCGTCACCCGCTCATATGCGATGCCGCGGCGCCGGCAGGCGCTTCGCCACTCCGAGACCGCCGCATCCACGGTACGGGCGTACGCCTGGGCCCAATCCGCGGGGCGCAGGATGACCGCCTGGCCCGATTCGGGGTCTTCATAGCGGGCCTCTGCGGCCCCGCGAAGCTCGACCTCGTCAGGATCCATGATGTGCAATACGAGCACCTGGTGTCCGCGGTGACGGAGAAAGCGGAGCGCGGTAAGGGCAAGGGGCGGATCGAAGAGCAGGTCGGAGACGAACACCACGAGACCGCGGCGGCGAAGCTGCTCCACCACCCGACGAAGGGCGGGCTCCGCCGCCGTTCCGGCGCCCGGCGTGGTGGATTGCAGCTCCCGAAGCAGCAGATGCCACTGGGTGTGCCGCGCTCGCGGGGGGACGAGGGTGCGCACCGCGTCGTCGAAAATGATGAGGCCGGTCGCGTCACGCTGGCGGAGCAGCACCAGCGCGAGGGCTGCGACCAGCCGTTCGGCATACTGGCGCTTGGTGAGACGGCCGACGGGATCGCCGGACCAGTCCATGGAGCGGCTTCCGTCGAGGACCAGCATCGCCCGCAAGTTGGTTTCTTCCTCGAATTGCTTCACGTAGAGCCGGTCGCTGCGGGCGAGGAGACGCCAGTCGAGGTAGCGCGGTTCGTCCCCGGGCTGATACATCCGGTGCTCGGCGAATTCGACGGAAAAGCCGCGGCGCGGGGAGCGATGCAGGCCGGCCAGGAACCCTTCGACGATGCCTTCGGTAATGACCTCAAGGCCGCCCAGGCGGGCGACTTCGGCCGGGTCGAGCAAATCGAGCCGGGGTGTGGCGGAGGGTCCGGCGGCGGCGGGCATGCCCCGCCCAACGTAGGGCCGTGTCACCAGTGAGTCAACGCGGCCCCGATTTGTCCGGCAGGGGGGACGATGGCGCGGGACCGACTCTCGACCCCCATCTCCCAAGTGAATGTCGCATCGTCACTTCGTAACGCCGGGAAAAGCCGGCGAGCTTGGCACCGGCTGTGCAATCCGGGGCGGCATGTCCCTCACCACGATACTCCTCGGACTCTCGCTGATCGCGCCGGCAATGCCAGCGACTGCCGATTCAATCAAGGCTCCCAAACCGAAGCCGGAAGCCCGGGCGCCGGCCCCGCAGCCAAGGCCCGCGCCCAAAGTCGAGCCGCGGCGCAACCCTCCGGCCAAACCGCTGGTTCCCGTTGGAGAACCCAAACTCAAGCGCCGCAAGCTTCCAGATTAGATTCTTCCCGCCAGTCCCTAGCTCCCTAGCTCCCTAGCTCCCTGGCTCAATGACAATTCGTTCAAGCACTATCGCGCTTGTTGCCATTCTCGCGCCGCTCGCGGTCCGCGCCCAGGCTCCCGCCGTCAGCCGCGCAGCGGCGTCGATCACCGAAGCGGACGTCCGCCGGCGGATCGGCATCATCTCCGATGACTCGATGGGGGGACGAAACACGCCGAGCCCCGGTCTCACCCGGACGGCACGATACGTCGCGGGCGAATTCAAGCGCCTGGGACTCAAGCCCGGTGGTGACGAGGGCGGTTACCTGATGCGGTATCCGATTCAGCAGAAAAAGCTGCTCGCGGAACGCTCCACCGTGAGTTTCGGGACGCCGAGCGGCGACCGCTCTGCCCGGCTCACCTTCGGACGTGACGCGGCGCTCACCAGTCGCGGGCTTCCAGCGGCCGAGGGCCGCGGCGGCATTGTGGTAGTGGCTGGCGCGGGGCGTTTGGACAGCCTGCCGAAGGATGCCCTCCGCGACAAGCTGGTGGTCTTCCTGGCCGACTGGACTCAACCCTCGGCGGCGACCCGCCTGCTCATGCTGGGTCGCCTGGCCAGCGCCGCGGGCGCGCGGGGGGTCATCGCGGTGATCAACTCCGACAGCGTGTTCTCCGCCCGGTACGGCGCGATGAATGCGCGGGTGTACGAGGTCGGCGAGGCGCCGAGCAGCTTCTTCAGCATCGCCGTGCGGGAGAGCGCGGTCATCGCGCAGATTCCCGAGGCAGCCGACCAGTTTGCCCAGTTTCGGGGCGCGATGGCCGCGACCGCCGTGCCATTCCCCGACTGGGAGAGCGTGATCTCGCTACGGGATACCACCCTGTCCGAAGTGTCGGCGCCCAACGTCGTCGGCATCCTCGAGGGTTCCGATCCGGTGCTCAAGCACGAGTATCTGGTCTACTCCGCCCACATGGATCACGTGGGCACGGCGGGACAGCCGGGGGCGGGGTGCCGTCCGCTGGGAGCCGACAGCATCTGCAACGGGGCCGACGACGACGCATCGGGCACTGCCGGGGTGCTGGAGCTGGCCGAGGCATTCGCCGCACGCGGGGCCCGGCCCAAACGGTCGGTAATTTTCCTCACCGTCAGCGGGGAGGAGCACGGCCTGTGGGGAAGCGACTGGTTCGTCAACCATCCGCCGGTGCCGCTGCCGCAGATTGTCGCGGATCTCAATGCGGACATGATCGGGCGCAACTGGGCCGACACCGTCGTCGCTATTGGCAAAGAACATTCCGATCTCGGGGCCACGCTCAAACGGGTCAACTCGGCGCACCCCGAGCTCAGGATGAGCGCGATCGACGACCGGTGGCCGGAGCAGAATTTCTACAGCCGGTCGGACCACTACAACTTCGCGAAAAAGGGCGTGCCGATCCTGTTCTTCTTCAACGGCGTCCACGCGGATTACCACCGTCCCAGCGATTCGGTGGAAAAGATCGACGCGGAAAAGGAAGCCCGCGTCGTGCGGCTGCTCTTTTTCGTGGGGCAGGACGTGGCGAACGCGTCAACGAGGCCGCAGTGGGCGCCGCTCTCCTACAAGTCCATTGTGACACCGTAATTACGGTGAGCGGTAAGCAGTGAGCGGTGAGAGGGACAAGCCCCTCCCGCTCACCGCTTACCGCTTACCGCTCACCGCTCTCCGGTCCATGTCTGAATCCTCTCTCTCCGACTTCCGCGCCTTCCGCGAACGGATGAACGACATCATCCTGAACGCGGGGAACCTGACCGTCAATCGATTCTTCGCGCTCGACAATCGCGCCTACCTTGCCGGTACCCTCGGCGTGAAGACCAAAGAAATGCTCGGCCTGGTGGCCTCCCTGGTGCTTCGCTGCGACGACTGTGTCACCTATCACGTCGTCCGATGCAAAGAAGAAGGGGTGACCGACGAGGAGATGCTGGAGGTGTTCGCGGTGGGGCTGGTGGTGGGGGGCAGTATCGTGATCCCCCATCTCAGGCGGGCGATGGGACGACTGGAGGAACTGCGCGTACCACGCGCTAACGGCTAACTGCTAACGGCTAACGACCGCGGCGAGCGGTTAGCGGTTAGCGTTCACCGTTGGCGTAGTTACGGCAAGCACTACACCTCCCAGCACCAACCCCACGCCCACGAACTGCGGCCCCGTCGGCACCTCGCCCAGCGTCACCCACGCGACCGCCATCGCCACCAGGGGCGTGAGGCAGTTATAAAGCGCGGTGCGGTCGCTGCCGATGCCCTGCACGGCGCGATTGAACAAGGGACCCGAGATCACCAGCGCGAGGATGGTGGCGTAGGCAACCGCCGCCCAGCCATTCAAGGTCACTGCGCCCCAATTTTCCCGCAGCAGTCCCGGCGCACCGACCACGAGGAGCCCCACCGCGCCGGCCACGACGGTTATGAGGGTGATCTGCATCGGGTCGACCCCCTTGCCAGCGCGCCTGATCCCCACGGTATAGACCGCCCAGCAGAGCGTCGCGAAGAGGACGAGGAGGTCTCCGGCAAGGCTCGCCGAACTCCAGCTCACCCCTTTGGCGCCCACCACCAGCGCCACCCCCGCGGTGCCGAGGAGCACTCCCATCCACATCGCCGGCGTCGCCCGCTCGATCCCGGAGACGGCGCCGAGAATCGCGACCATCACCGGAAGAAAGGCGACGATCATCGCGCTGTTCGTGGCCGTAGTGATCCGGAGCCCGGTCATGAAGACCGTTTGATAGAGCGTGTTCCCGATCAGCCCCAGAATGATGAGCCAGAGCAGCGTCCGCCGTGGCAGGGGGCGCGAGGCGCCCATGGCGCGAGTGGCCGCGAACAGGAGACCGCTGGCCACGGCAAAACGAAACGCGCTGAAGGAGAGGGGCGACAGCTGGTTCAGCGCGAACTTGCTGGCGGCAAAGTTCCCGCCCCAGAACAGCGAGACCAGCAGCATGCCGGCATCGTGGGATGTGAAACGGGACGAGGATTTCGGCACGGGAGGAAAATAATCGGTAAGCGGTGAGCGGTAAGCGGTAAGCGGTAAGCGGGAAAAGCCCTCCCGCTCACCGCTCACTGCTCACCGCTCACCCTTATATTGATGCATGCCGCAGTCACACATTCGCAATTTCTGTATTGTCGCTCATATCGACCACGGCAAGTCCACTCTGGCCGACCGTCTCATCGAGGCGACCGGCACGCTGGACAAGCGCCAGATGCGCGAGCAGGTCCTCGACACGATGGACCTGGAGCGCGAGCGCGGGATCACGATCAAGTTGAACGCCGTTCGCATGCAGTACACCGCCGGGGACGGCATCGCGTACGAGCTCAACCTGATCGACACCCCGGGCCACGTCGATTTCACTTATGAGGTGTCGCGCTCGCTGGCGGCGTGCGAAGGAGCCATCCTGGTGGTGGACGCCTCCCAGGGCGTCCAGGCGCAGACCCTTTCCAATCTCTTCCTGGCGATGGACGCGGGGCTCGAGATCCTCCCGGTGCTCAACAAGATCGATCTCCCCGGCGCCGAGCCGGAAAAGCGGGCGCAGGAGGTCATGGATCTCATCGGCGCCAGGCGCGAGGAGATCCTGGCGGTGTCCGCGAAAGAGGGAATCGGGGTGCCGGAGCTGCTCGAGGCGATCGTCGCCCGGGTCCCGCCGCCGCGAGGAGACGCCGGCGCGCCGCTTCGGGCCCTGGTCTTCGACTGTCACTTCGACCGCTACCGCGGCGCCGTGCCCAGCGTGCGTGTGGTGGACGGCGAGGTGCGCAAGGGCATGGAGATCCGCTTCGGCTCGCACCCCGAGGATTCCTACCACGTGGACGAGGTCGGCATCCTGCAGCTGGGCCAGCGGGAATGCGATTCGCTGTCGGCGGGAGAAGTCGGCTACCTGGTGGCCAACCTGCGCGGGGTGCGCGACGCGCGGGCGGGCGACACCATCCTCGATAACAGCCGTCCCGCCGCGCAGCTCCTTCCGGGATACCGCGACGTCAAGCCGATGGTCTTTGCGGGTATCTACCCGACCACCACCGACCAGTACGAGAACCTGCGCGACGCGCTGGAGCGGCTGCAGCTCAACGACGCCTCGCTCCACTACGAGCCGGAGACTTCCACCGCGCTTGGTTTCGGCTTCCGCTGCGGATTCCTCGGCCTCCTTCACATGGAGATCGTGCAGGAGCGACTCGAGCGCGAATTCGATCTCGACCTCATCACCACCGTCCCGACCGTGGAATATCACGTCTACCGGACCGACGGCGAGATGCAGCTGGTGGAGAACCCCTCACACCTGCCGGACCCCGCCAGCATCGACCGGATCGAGGAGCCGTTCGTCAAGGCCCGGATCATGTCGCCGGCCGAGTACATCGGCGGCATCATGAAGCTGGGCCAGGACCGGCGCGGGGTCTATGACGGAATGCACTACCTCGACACCCAGCGGGTCGAGTTCCACTGGGAATTTCCGCTGGGCGAAATCGTGCTCGATTTCTATGACCGGCTGAAGTCGCTTTCCCGCGGCTACGCCTCGCTGGATTACGAGCTGGGCGGCTATCGCGAGAGCGAGCTGGTAAAGCTGGACATGCTCATCAACAACGAACAGATTGACGCCTTCAGCGTCATCATCCATCGCGACAAGGCGTACGAGTGGGGCCGGAAGGTGGCGGAGAAGCTGAAGGAGCTGATCCCCCGGCAGCTCTTCGCCGTCGTCGTGCAGGCCGCCATTGGGCAGAAGATCATCGCCCGGGAGACGATTTCCGCCCTGCGGAAAGACGTGCTGGCCAAGTGCTATGGCGGCGATGTCACCCGGAAGCGGAAACTTCTGGAAAAGCAGAAGGAAGGCAAGAAGCGGATGAAGCAGGTCGGCGCGGTGGAGATACCGCAGGAAGCCTTCCTGGCCGTGTTGCAGGTGGACTAACGGTGAGCGGTAAGCGGTGAGCGGTGAGCGGGACAAGCCGCGCGGCGGCACCCTGGTGGTTCAAACCGCTTTCCTGGGCGATGTCGTCCTTACCACGGGCCTGCTGTCGTGTCTGGCCGAGCGGTTCGGACCGGTGGACGTCGTCACCACGACAGCGGCCGCTCCGCTACTCGAGACCCACCCCGCGGTGCGTCGGGTCGTGCCGTACGACAAGCGCGGCGGGGAGAGGGGCGCCGGCGGATTCTGGAAGAAGGCCCGGGAGCTTCGTCGCGAGGGGTATGTGCGAGCCTACCTCCCGCATCGCTCCCTGCGGTCGGCCGCGCTCGCCCTGGCCGCCGGGATTCCGGAGCGAGTCGGGTTTGCCGGAAGCCCCGGGTCGCTGGCCTATACGCGATCGGTCCCGCGTCCCGGCACAGGCCACGAGGCGGAGCGGATCCTCGCCCTCGCGGAGCCACAGGCCGGCTCCACCGCGCGAGTCTCGCTCGGCCTCGCCGACACGGATCGCGACCTGGCCGCTTCCTGGCTCGACGCGCATCATGTCGCGGAGCCCTTCATCGCCGTGGCGCCCGGCTCCATCTGGGGCACCAAGCAGTGGCCGGGCTACCCGGAGCTCGTCGCCCGACTCGACCAACCGGTCGTGGTCGTGGGTGGGCCGGAGGACGCGGCGCTGGCTGCGGACCTCGCCCGGGCCGCGCCGGAGCGAGTCCACGTGGCGGCGGGCGCACTCCCGCTCCGCGCCTCGGCGGCGCTGCTGGCGCGGGCGGCGCTCCTCGTGACCAACGACTCGGCGCCGCTGCACCTGGCGTCGGCGGTCGGCACGAGAGTAGTGGCCATCTTCGGGCCCACGATTCCCGGATTCGGCTTCGGTCCGAGGGGCCAGGCCGACCGGATCGTCGAGCTGGCCGGGCTCGCATGCAGGCCGTGCTCATCGCACGGGCCGTCTGTCTGCCCGTTAGGCCACCATCGGTGTATGCGAGATTTGCGGGTGGAGACAGTTCTTGAAGTGGTCAGTGGTCAGTGGTCAGTGATCAGTGGTCAGTGATCAGTGGTCAGT
>Ga0210377_10002644_pt1 | contig 15584 bp, 12 predicted proteins | sample PLM4_65_b1redo_FD_155480 | JGI IMG/M metagenome (GOLD analysis project Ga0210377, IMG submission 155480) | Groundwater sediment microbial communities from an aquifer in East River, Colorado, USA - PLM4_65_b1 redo | ecosystem: Environmental > Terrestrial > Soil > Riparian zone | place: USA: East... | reverse complement strand
GGCCACGTTTAGCGAGGCAATTTTCCCCCGCATAGGTATAGAAACCAAAAAATCACACTCCTGGCGGATCAAAGGACGGATCCCGCTCCCTTCGGCCCCCAAAACTACCAGCAGCTTCTCCGGATAGATCCTTTCATAAAGATCTTCCTGCGCCTCAGCATCCAGGCCGACCACCCAGTAACCTCTTTGTTTCAAGTTAAGGATCGCCTGTCTGAGATTGGAGACACGATAAATCCGCAGATGGTGAACTGCCCCAGCGGAGGTTTTCACAACCGCGGGCGTCACCCCAACCGAGCGATCCTTCGGAATCACTACATGACGGACCCCTACAGCCTCGGCGGTGCGCAAAAGCGCACCGAAATTTCGTGGGTCCGTAAGCCCGTCCAAGAGCAGGACCATATCGTGCCCGGGTGTTGAGGATAGCTCTTGAAGCAGGTCCGAAAAAGAGCGATAGGCATAAGATGCTACTTTAGCCACCACTCCTTGATGCTTCCCACCATCGGCCAGGCGGTCCAGCACCCCTGGCTCAACGTAACGAATCGGGATTCCTTGGCGCCTAGCTTCATCGTGGATCGCACGCAGGGCCGCTCGCGGTTGCCCGCTCCTGATCATCATGACCTCGAAGACTTCTTTAGGAGAACTCCTCAATTTTTCCGCGACCGGATTGACACCAAAATAGAAGCGAGTTTTTTCGTTCCCTTCCACGAAGACATCCTTTTTAATTCAGAAGCATTTTACAAAAAATGATCCACCAGATAACATGTTGCCACAGTGAAACGGACCCTGACCGGCTATATAGTGTCTGAGATCATTCCCCCCTTCCTGTTGGGACTCTCGGCCTTCACCATTATACTCCTCATCGCTCGCATTCTAAAATTGGTCGAGCTGGTGGTGACTCGCGGGGTTCCCTTCCTGGAGATTGGCAAACTGTTTGCCCTGATCCTGCCTACCTTTTTAGAAATGACCGTACCCATGGCTCTATTGCTCGGGATCTTTCTGGGTCTGGGGAGGCTCTCGAGCAACCATGAGCTTCTTGCCCTAAAGGCCTCGGGAATTAGCCCTATTCAAGTCCTACTCCCCATAGGGACCGTCGCCCTATTTATTTCTTTGATCACCCTCCTGCTCACCACCATGGTCCGACCCGCAGCCAATCTGGCATTGAAGAGAGAACTCTTCAACATTGCCAAGAACCGCGTAGGAACTGCGCTGAGAGAGAAGGTCTTCAATGATGACTTTCCTCAAATCCTTATCTACGCGGAAGAGGTCATTCCGCCAGGGGATACCTCTCAAGGCGTGCTCATCGTGGACCGGCGCAACCCGGCAAGGGAAGACGTCATTTTTGCCAAGGTAGCCCTGATTCTGTCAGACGAAGAGTCCAAAAGCATAAGTTTGAAGCTCTTCGACGGCACCGTCTACGAACGGGAAAAAAAACGGCCGAGTTTCAGCCAGACCCGATTCAACACCTATGACTTCAAGCTGGACCCCGAGGAGGCATTCGGTCCCATTCGGAAAAAGGAGCGGGGTCCCAAGGAGATGTCGCTCCGGCGTTTAGGGAAGGCGATCCAGCTTAAAGAAGAACAGGGCCTCAAGCCGACTGCGGAACTGATTGAGCTCCATCAGAGATTCTCTTTCGCCTTCGCTCCCCTGGTGCTGAGTCTTCTCGGCGTAGCTCTGGTCATGATACCAACACGCTCGCGCGCCGGTCGGTCCTGGGGATTTGCCTTGTGCCTGTCTTGGCTGCTCGTTTACTATGGCCTACTTTCCATAGGAAAGGCGCTAGGGGAAAGGGATCTCCTTCCCCCCGCTCTCGCCCTGTGGCTTCCCAACATAGTCGTCGGACTCATAGCGATCCGGCTCTTCCAAAAAGCGCTTAAGGAATCCCCGCTCCTGATCCAGGGCAAGTTGGATGACCTTTCCCTATACTTGAACCGGAGACTCGCCCGCTACATGCAAAGGGACTACTGAGCGCACGGTGGAAAAGGCCAATCGCATATCCTTGCTGCTGATCGGCGGCATTTTAGATCGTTACCTGGCGCGCGAATTTCTCAAGATATTTGCTGTCAGCCTTCTCTGCACAGCGGTCTTGTACCTTATCGTAGATTTTTTCGACCGGATCGATAACCTCCTGCAGGCAGGCGCGCCCTTATCGACCTCGGTCAGATACTTTCTCTACAAGATTCCCCTCTTGCTCTCGCGCATGTTCGCCTTCGCCGCCCTCTTCTCGACCCTGTTCTCCCTAGGGATGCTGTCTCGAACTCAAGAAATAACGGCCATGCGCTCCAGTGGTATGAGCCTCCGCCGCATTGCGTTGCCCCTGTTTCTGCTCTCCTTCTTGATTTGCATTATCGCCTTTTTCTGGAACGAGGCGCTAGTTCCAATATTCACCCAGAAGGCCCAAACCATCTACAAAACAGAAGTAAAGAAAAAACAACCCAAGAATCTCATTGGGACCAAGGATATTTGGATGCGCGGAGAGGGGTCTTTCATCAGCGTGGATCATTTCGACACGAAAAAGATTGTCCTGGAAGGCGTCACCATTTATCTCTTGAATCGGGACTTCACGCCGAGAGGGCTGATCGTGGTCCCATGGGCACGCTGGAATGGCACGCGCTGGGAGGCCAAGGAAGGTACGGAATGGCTCTTCCTGCCGAATGGTCAGATGACCCAGCACCCACTCAACACCTCCCTCCCCCTCGCGGAGACTCCAGAGGATTTTAAGCTGCTTGCGCGCGAGGCGGAAGAGTTCAGCTTCTTCGATTTGCGCAAACAAATTGCGGATCTCCAGGCAAAGGGCTTCGACACGGTGCAAGACGAGGTCGATCTCCAGGTAAAGTTGGCGCTTCCCCTGGTTTCCCCCCTCATGGTCCTCCTGGCCATCCCCTTTGCCCTCCGGCATGGCCCAGGGGGGGGCATGGCCCTCAGTTTCGGGCTCTCGATGCTGATCGGCTTTGGCTACTGGTTCGTCCTGGCCTTTAGCGTCTCGCTCGGTCACAGCGGAGCGTTACCTCCGCTGGTAGCGGCTTGGCTTCCCAATCTGATCCTAGCCTTCGTGGGACTCTTTTTCTCTACTGCAGAGGAATAAAGGGCATCCCTAAGGGATCAAGGCTATTCCCCTGAGCCCTTCGGTTTCAGGCCACCCGTACATCAGATTCATATTTTGCACAGCCTGGCCCGCCGCTCCCTTGACCAAGTTGTCAATCGCCGTGATCACCACGAGACGCTTAACCCGGGGATCGTAGCGAAATCCAATGGCACAGTCGTTGGAGCCGCGGACCTCTTTGGTTTGGGGAAAAGAACCTACAGGTAGGATGCGAATGAAAGGATCTCCGCGATAAAAATCTTTGTAGATCTTGGCGAGTCTTTCGCCGTCGAGAATTTTTTTAAGTTCGACGTACATCGTGGAAAGAATTCCCCGGCTCATAGGCACCAAATGAGGCGCAAATAAAACCAAGACCGGTCGCTTGGCGATCTGGCTTAGCTCCTGTTCGATTTCAGGGATATGGCGGTGAACGCCGACATTATAGGCCTTAAAGTTTTCGTTGACCTCGCTGAAGGAGAGATCGACCGCGCTGCTCCTCCCGGCCCCCGTGACTCCGGACTTGGCATCGATGAGCACAGTCCCCTGAACCATTTTTTCAACAAAGAGGGGGGCTAAGCCAAGCACGGCTCCGGTGGGATAACAGCCCGGATTAGCAACGAGCTGGGCTTTGCCGATCTCTTTCCGGCGAATCTCTGTCAGGCCGTAGACGGCGTCCCGCAAGAGGTGCGGTGCCTTGTGCACGCCGTACCAGCGGAGGTAGGTCTTGGGGTCATGAAGACGAAAATCAGCGCTCAGATCGATCACCCGCATACCCCGCTCCATCAAGGCCGCAACCGCCTCCATAGAGGTTTCATGGGGGAGCGCGGCAAAGGTAAGATCAGATCGAGAGGCTATTTGATCTATCCGGATTGCTTCCAGGATCAGATCGCACTGACCCGTCAGCGACGGATAGATATCGCTTACCCGCTTCCCGGCATATTGCTGGGAGGTAATAGTAGTGATCTGGACACGGGGATGACGGATGAGAATGCGCAGAAGTTCAACGCCCGCATAGCCAGTGGCACCCAAAACCGCCACGCGCAGGTCTTTCCGTTTCCCGTTAGAAACCCTCTGAGACGATGAATTCAACGCTTTGAGTATTGCGGTCGCTTGCGTGCCTTGTGGCGTCCGTACTTCTTCCGCTCAACCGCACGCGGATCGCGGGTGACGAAACCAGCCTTTTTTAGTGGGGGACGAAAATCGAGGCTGATTTGGATGAGGGCGCGGGTAATCCCGTGACGGATCGCACCTGCCTGACCGGAGATGCCTCCACCTTGCACATTGACTTTGGTATCAAAATTCCCCTGGGTATGGGTAACCTGGAATGGCTGGAGAACGATCATCCTGGCCGTCTCGCGACCAAAATAATCCTCCAAGGTTTGATCATTGATCAGGACACTTCCCTTGCCCTCTTTTAAATACACCCGGGCCACGGAGGTCTTCCGTCTCCCGGTTGCATAGAACATCTTTTCTGCCATGATTTTTACTCCTAAACCTTTAGCGCCAGAGGCAGCGGTTTTTGCGCCTCATGGGGATGATCCGGGCCAGCGTAAACCTTTAACTTAGTTGAGAGTCTTCTCCCCAACCGGCTTTTAGGCAACATCCCCTTTACCGCTAACCGAATCAGGGCCTCGGGCTTGTCTGCAAGCATTTTCTGCGCAGTGGTAGTCCGCATGCCCCCTGGATATTCGGAATGCCGATAGTAAATTTTGTCCTCTAGTTTTTTCCCTGTCAGCCGGACTGCCCCGGCATTAACCACAACGACAAAGTCTCCCACATCCACGTGACGCGCAAAGGTGGGTTTGTGCTTCCCCCTTAAAACCTTAGCCACCTCACTGGCCAATCGGCCCAAGACCTTTCCCTCCGCATCCACGATATACCATTGGCGCTGGGCAAGCGCATCTTGCCTTTTCATCTGATAGGTCCTCATATTCCCTCTTAGTTCCATAAACACATAAATCCAAAATATGGCGGGGCCGACGAGACTCGAACTCGCGACCTCCGGCGTGACAGGCCGGCGTTCTATCCAGCTGAACTACGACCCCGATAAAACCAAGTCAAAAGTAAAAAGGTAAAACGCAAAAGTTAAAATCTCCGGAATTTTTTACTTTTTACTTTTGCCTTTTTCCTTTACTGGTGGGCGGTACAGGATTTGAACCTGTGGCCCCCGGCTTGTAAGGCCGATGCTCTCCCACTGAGCTAACCGCCCTCCGGCCAAAAACACCAGCCTCTAACCTTAGACTTGAGACTCTCTATGCCCGGTTATTCGTCTCAAGATTCTTCCTGGTCTCTATGATAGAGAGTGATTTAGCTGAGGGAATCTTTTAAGGTCTTACCAGCCTTAAACTTGGCGGCTCGAGAGGAGGCAATCTGGATCGACTCTCCGGTCTTGGGATTTCTCCCGGTCCGCGCTTTGCGCTCCGACACCGAGAACGTTCCGAAACCGGAAATGTTAACTTTGTCCCCGTTCTTCAAAGCGGCGACGATGTCATCAAAAACCCCGTTGACAATCTCTTCTGCCTTCTGTTTTGGAATATCCGCCTTACTCGCAACCAAATCAATCAAGTCCGCCTTTGTCATTTTTCCCCCTCACCACCCTGCCGAGCCTACCGGCAGAGTATTCCATTTTATAACAACATGAGAGCTCAGGTGTCAATCCGCTTAGGGGTGACCCCCGAGGCCGCCCGACCTATTGTGGCAAGATATCCGCCCTGGGACTTTCTTCCTCCTTGTCCTCAAAGACGGAAGAATCCTCTCTCGTTTCAGCCGAGACCCGCTTTTTCTTAAAGAGACTCTCGGGATCTTCTAAGATGAGCGCTTTCTTCAACACTTCATCCATATGGGAGACCGGCCTCAGCTCAACGGTTTTTAAGATCGTCGAAGGTATTTCCTCGATATCCTTCTCGTTTTCCGCGGGTATCAGAACTGTTTTGATGCCCCCTCTATGAGCAGCTAAGATCTTTTCCTTCAGTCCGCCGATGGGAAGGATCCTCCCTCTTAAGGTAATCTCCCCGGTCATCGCCAGATCATGGCGCACCGGGATACGGGTAAGGGCGGAAACCAGAGATGTGGCCATCGTGATCCCAGCGGATGGTCCATCCTTGGGAATGGAGCCCTCGGGGACGTGGATATGGACATCCACCTTTTGGTAAAAATCCTTCTCTAATCCCAGATCTTCCCCACGGGAGCGGACATAGCTCATCGCTGCCTGGGCCGATTCTTGCATGACATCACCCAACTGACCAGTAATGATGAGCTGCCCCTTCCCGGGCATGACCGTTACTTCCGTGACGAGTAACTCCCCCCCGAGTTCGGTCCAGGCCAGCCCCGTCGTCACTCCGATTCTCTGTTCTACATCGACCATCCCGTATCGGTATTTCTGGGGGCCCAGATATTTATGCAAACTCTTCGCACCGACTTGGACCCTGACGCTTTTATCCTTCTTGACTACCTCCACAGCGACCTTGCGGCAGAGTGAGGCCAGCTCTCGATCCAGATTTCTCACCCCCGCCTCTTTGGTGTAATGGCGGATCAGTCCGAGAATGGCGTTATCGGTAAACAGGATGCTCCCCGGAGTCAGACCGTTGGCCTCGCGCTGTTTTTCCACCAGATATCTCTTGGCGATGTTCAGCTTCTCCATCTCCGTGTATCCCGCAATCCGGATAATTTCCATCCGGTCCTGCAGCGGTCGGGGAATACGGTCCAGGGTATTCGCGGTAGTGATAAACATGACCTTCGATAGATCGTAATCCAAGTCCAGGTAATGGTCATTGAAGGCAAAGTTCTGCTCTGGATCCAACACCTCGAGCAGCGCCGAAGAGGGATCCCCTCGAAAATCAGTAGACATCTTATCGACCTCATCCATCAGAAAGACCGGATTACTGGAGCCGGCCTTCTTCATGAACTGGACGATCTTCCCCGGGAGCGCGCCGATATAGGTGCGACGATGGCCACGAATCTCCGCCTCATCCCGGACTCCCCCCAAGGAGACCCGGACAAACTTCCTTCCCGTCGCCCGGGCGATGGAACGGCCCAGGGAAGTCTTGCCAACGCCTGGAGGCCCCACCAGACAGAGGATCGGACCCTTCATCTTCCCTACCAGGCTCTGAACAGCTAAATACTCCAGGATGCGCTGCTTGACTTTCTCCAAGCCATAATGGTCTTCTTCCAGGATCTTTTCCGCTTCCTTGATGTCCAGCTTGTCATCGGTGAACTCATTCCATGGCAGACTCAGAATCCAATCAATATAGTTTCTCACTACGGTGGCCTCAGCCGACATCGGCGACATCATCTTGAGCTTCTTCAACTCTTTCTCGACCTTGTCCTTCCCCTCGGCTGATAGTTTCTTCTGCTTGATCTTCTCTTCGATCTCCTGGATCTCGTTCTTAAACTCGTCCTTTTCCCCCAGCTCCTTCTGGATGGCCCGCATCTGCTCGTTCAAGTAATACTCCTTTTGCGAGCGTTCCATCTGTTTCTTAACGCGCGAGCGAATGCGCCGCTCCACCTCCAGGATTTCGATCTCGGCCCTCATGTGACCCAAGACCTTCTCCAGCCGTTCCGCCGCATTGAGAGTCTCCAGAAGATTCTGCCGGTCCTCTAGCTTGATCCCCAAATGGGCGACGATGGTATCGGCGAGTCGCGCCGGATCGTCGATAGAGGAAACAGACATGACCATCTCGGGCGGGATCTTTCTCTTCAGCTTGACGTAGTTTTCGAAGGTGCTGTGGACCTCCCGGACAAGCGCCTCCACTTCCGTATTCTTTTCCACTACCTCTGCGATCTCCTCCACCTCGACAAGAAAGAAGTCCGGATGATTCAAAAAGCGCACGACTTTGGCTCGTCTCTTCCCTTCGATCAGCACCTTGACCGTCCCGTCGGGGAGCTTCAGCATCTGGACGACACTTCCAAGGACCCCGATCCGGTAGATGTCGTTTTCCGTCGGATCATTGGTCTTCGCATCTTTCTGCGATGACAAAAAAATAGGTCCCTGTTTTTGGGTGGCTTCCTCCAGGGCCTTGATCGAGCGCTGCCGACCCACGAAGAGGGGCACCACCATATGGGGAAAAACGATGATATCCCGAAGAGGCAGAAGAGGCCCTGTCAGCAAACCGTTGGCCTCTTTGTCCTTGTCGTCTTTCTTGTCATTGCGAAACAACATATCCCCCCCCTTCCCTATGCACTCTCTGCCGCCTTGCTATAAACGATAATCGGGGCCTCGTTACGGGTCGCCACCTCTTCGGAGATGATCACTTCCTTAATATTAGGCTGGGAAGGCATTTCATACATGACATCGAGCATGATGTTTTCCATGATCGCCCTGAGACCCCGGGCCCCGGATTTTCTTTTCATGGCCTCACGGGCAATCGCTCGAAGCGCCTCTTCGGTAAACTTGAGGTGCACACTTTCCATATCAAAGAGTTTACAATACTGTTTGGTCAGCGCGTTCTTCGGCTCCTTTAATATGCGCCCCAACGCGGTCTCGTCCAGTTCATCGAGGGTGGCCAGGACAGGCAGCCGGCCAATGAACTCCGGGATGAGTCCGAACTTTAGCAAGTCCTCGGGCTGGACCTCGTGCAGCAGTTCGGTGGCCCGTCTCCCGTCCCGCTCTTCAATGTCGCCGCCAAAACCCATGCGCTTGCGCCCTGTCCGTCTGCGAATAATATCTTCCAAACCGACGAACGCCCCGCCGCAGAGAAAGAGGATGTTGGTTGTGTCCACCTGGAGAAATTCCTGTTGCGGATGCTTCCTTCCTCCCTTGGGCGGCACACTTGCCATGGTCCCCTCAATGATTTTCAGCAGTGCCTGCTGCACCCCCTCGCCAGAGACATCCCTGGTGATGGAGGGGTTGTCCGACTTGCGCGAGATCTTATCGATCTCATCGATGTACACGATCCCCCGCTGCGCCTTTTCCACATCATAGTCCGCCGACTGAAGGAGATTCAGGATGATGTTCTCGACGTCCTCTCCGACATAACCCGCCTCGGTGAGGCTCGTCGCATCGGCAATGGTAAAAGGCACTTGAAGAAACCGCGCCAGAGTCTGAGCCAGAAGCGTTTTTCCCGAACCCGTCGGGCCGAGCAGCAGGATGTTGCTCTTCTGCAGTTCCACATCCCCCGTCACCATCTGGCTGTCGATCCTCTTATAATGGTTGTGAACCGCCACCGCTAAGATCTTCTTCGCCCTCTCCTGACCAATGACATACTGATCCAGCACCCTCTTAATCTCCGCCGGCTTGGGGACGGTGGAAGAAGAAGCCAGGGCCTCTTCGTGATCGCACTCCTCCGCTATGATATCGTTACAAAGATCGATGCATTCATCACAGATGTATACCGTCGGACCCGCGATGAGCTTGCGGACCTCGTCCTGGCTCTTGCCACAAAAAGAACAAACCAGATTTCCTGACCGGTCATCACCGTGCTTTGGCATAGTCCCCCCGACTCACTTCTTATTGCCTTCCGGCCGACTCACGATTACCTCGTCGACCAATCCGTACTCTAGAGCCTGCTTGCCGGTCATGAAGAGGTCCCGGTCCGTATCCTTTTCGATCTTCTTAAGGCTCTGACCCGTATGCTTCATAAGGATATTGTTGAGCTCCTCCCTCATCCGCAGGATCTCCCGCGCCTGAATATCCACGTCTGCCGCCGTCCCCTGGAACCCTCCCAGCACCTGATGGATCATAATCCGCGAATGAGGCAGGGCAAAGCGCTTCCCTTTGGTCCCCGAAGCCAATAGCACCGCTCCCATGCTGGCGGCCTGTCCCACGCAGACCGTGGAGATCTGAGGTCTAACATACTGCATGGTATCGTAAATGGCGAGGCCTGCGGTTACAGATCCCCCCGGCGTGTTGATATAGAAATAGACATCCCGCTCCGGATCCTCGGATTCCAAAAAAAGCAGTTGCGCGGTGACCACGTTCGCCACCTCGTCCGTAATTACCGATCCCAAAAAGACGATCCGGTCTTTGAGCAGGCGGGAATAAATATCATAGGCCCTTTCTCCTCGCCCCGTTTGCTCAACTACGATCGGAATGAAATTCATTTCTTCAGGGACTCTCCCCACAGTTAGAATATTTTAGCTTTTTTTCTCTTTCGCATCAATGGGTGGCGCCATTTCTTTTACTTTGGCATGCTCAAGCAAAAAAACGAGCGTCTGATCAAAGACCATCTGCGAGCGGAGGTCCTCTCGGGCATCCTCCCGGCGATAGATCTCGCGTATCGTTGCGCCTTTTTCGCCCGCGGAGCGGGCCACCTCTTCAACCTTCTCCTGGATTTCTTTGTCTGAGATTTCGATTTTCTCAAGCGAGGCGATTTTTTCAATCAGCAGCGTCGCCTTTACCTGGCGCAGCGCCTGGGGCTCGATCTCCTTCCGCATCTGCTCTACGGACGTTCCGGACCTGGAGGAGGCTGCTCCCTGATTGGCAAGGCGGCTCTGATTCCGCTCCATGAGATAGCGGACCTGGTGATCCACCATCGCCGGCGGGACCTCAAACGGATGGGCGTCAATCAAACGGGTAAGAATCTGTTCTTTGAGGCTGCTCTCTTGAATCGCTTGGACTTCGTTCTCCAATCGAACGCGAATTTTTTGCTTCAACTCTTCAAGAGAGGCGCATTCCCCGTGGTCCTTGGCAAACTCATCGTCGAGAGGGGGCAGGATCTTTCTTTTGATTTCCCGAACGATCACGGAAAACACCGCCGCTTTCCCCGCCAGCTCTCGGTTAAAGTAATCTTCAGGATACGCAACGCTAATAGTATGCTCGCCATTCTTTTTCAACCCAATAAGGGCCTCTTCAAACTGCGGGAAAGCATTTCCTCCGCCTACCTCCACGTAATAGTTCTCGCCTTTTCCCCCAGGAAACGTCTTCCCATCAACCGAGCCGACAAAATCGATGGCCACAAAGTCTCCTCGCTCCACGTTGTCACGATCTTCCACGGGTTCGAGATGAGCATGGGTTTCCTGGAGATGGCGCAGGGCGCTTTCTATCTGCGCCTCTTCTACCAAGAGCTTCACCCTCTCCACCTCCTGCCCTAAATAGTTTTTGACATCGACCTCCGGCTTGACCTGAAGCACCGCTGAAAAGGTAAAAGCCTTTCCCTCTTCGAAATCATTAGCCTCCACCTCAGGACGAGAAACCACCTGGAGCCCCCGCTCCCTCATGACTTCGCCAAGGGAACGCTCCACCAGCCGCTGGAGCACTTGCCCCCTAACCTCGTCCCCGTACAGGCGCTTCAGAACGGAGTGTGGCGCCTTCCCAGGGCGGAATCCCTTGATCTTTGTGCGCTGACTTAGACTCTCGTAGGCACGGACAAACTCCTCGTTAACGGTATCTGCCGGGAGTTCGACCCGAACCTTACGCTGAACTGGGCTAATTGGTTCGACATTAATCTTCATCGGGATTTGAACAACTTCCATGCCTTCTGGTGCGAGAGGGGGGATTCGAACCCCCACGGTTGCCCGCTAGATCCTAAGTCTAGTGCGTCTGCCAATTCCGCCACTCTCGCACCCCTAAAAATAATGACCCAGCTAGGTAAGAAGGAAGAGTAGGGAACAAGCGGAAGTAAGTCAAGGACTTGGACAGTTTTTGGTAAAATCCATTATTTTCATTTCACCAGCGCACGAGGGAAAGACTGGGGATCTTCGGGAAGCTTCGCTCAACTCTCTTGTCGAGTTGCTTCTTCCACCGCATCCCAGAAGCCTGCATCAGGTTTCGGTAGAGAACGGAGCAACGCCGACAAATCGGCTCCGGTAAATCTTGGCGGCTTGACCGGAGAGATTTCGCACACGGGCTCGCCTCCCCGCTCGATCACAAACGCCTCACCGCGGTAGCGGATACGGTTCAGCAGGTCGGAGAAAGTTCGCGCTGCTTGCGTCGCCGAAAGGGTGTGAGCCGCCTTATGAGCGACGGGGCCGGTTGGTTGTTGTTTTCCCTTTGTCCGGCCTTTTTGGACCGGAATACCATCCGCCTTGGCTGATTTCATGATAATCTGATTATCTGCTCCTCAGGCCCGTTGTCAAGGTTAGCCTGTGGCAGTCATAGAAAGCCAACTAGCTCCGTTTGGCCATATCGCACTCATCGGCCGCGACATGCTTAGTTACGGTCTCTTAGTCTACGACGGTTTAGCCGGAATGTGGACCATCGTGTTCTGAGCAGAGAGGTAATGACCCGCTAACTTCACCCTCACCTTGTGAGCAAGTGGCCACTATGGGATCATCGCTTATATGGCCCAAAAGATTGGTCGCAATGCGCCCTGTCCATGTGGAAGCGGGTTGAAGTTCAAAAAATGCTGTGGCAACCGCGAACCGCCTCCTATTCCTTCCTCTGATCTCCAGGTACTCCGCCAAGATCCCCGGTTTGGTCCAGTACTCGACGAAATAAACCTCAAAAGAAACCCGCAGGGTCGACCTGTACCATCCATCGAGCACAAGGGCCACAGGTATCGCGCCGTTGGGAATCGGGTGTATCCACGACCGCTCAAAGAGACATTCCACGAATTTCTCATCAACCTTTTGAAATCGACCCTGGGCAGAAAATGGCACGAGGAGCAGCTTAATCTCCCTCCTGAAGAGAGGCACCAAATCTTCAAGTGGTACAAAGCAAACGCAGATTTTGTGAAAGCTGTAGTTGAAAACCCTCTTTATAAAGAGGGCGAGCGATATGGTGCCGAACCTACAGGAGAGGTACAGGCTCTGATGACACTAGCTTACGACGTATTTCACTTGCTTCACAGAGATGATCTTCCAAACGAACTGTTAAGACGCTTAAAGGACAAGACAGGCTTTCAGGGGGCGCGCTACGAGATCGCCGTAGCCGCCATATTCGTTCGTGCTGGTTGTGAGGTAAATTTTATACGGGACAAGTCCAAGAAACACTGCGAGTTCGCCGCCCATGACCGTACAACCGGATCTACGGTAGCCGTTGAGTCAAAAAGTCGCCATCGCCCCGGTGCCCTGGATTTCCCTGGAGAGCCGGATCGATCGAAGGCAATCCGAGGAGATGTCGAAGGTCTCATTAATCAGGCTCTTGAACAAAACCCGGGAGATGGTCCCTTTATGATTTTCGTGGACCTAAACGTTCCCCTCGACCCAGGGGCCCCGGTCCAAGAACGTCCATGGTTCAAAGATGTCTGGACCTTTATGCAATCTCTTACACCAGCGACAAAGGATACCCCTGATGAATTCAATACCATTTACCTTACTAACTTCTCCTACCATTGGCAGGGGTCTGAAAAGGCGAGCGCCGCAGAACGTCTATTTGTCCATTCGGCATTTCCGAAATACCCAATACCGCCTGAGCTGGTGGGACATATCTCGGGGGCTGTCACGAGCTATGGGTCAATCCCGAAGGAAATTTAAAGGTCCAAATGAACAGCCCCCGGACGTGACCCTCTGATTCTTACTTAATATCAGCCTAATCATTTCGGTTGACCCAACTGAGAACCGTCAACTTGCAGGCCATTTGGCCCAAACAACATCAGCTCCACCGCCGACGTATTGCTGAAAAGGTTCGTCGAAGGCTTGATAGTAGGCTCCATAAGTAAGTACTGACATCTTCACATGCTTTGCCCATTCTTCCAGCGAGGTAGGGAAAGGGTGGCGATTAGACCTGACAATTGCTTGCAAGGCATAGCGAATCACAGAATCGAAGGCATTAAAAGCTCCTAGGTCACAACCTTGGCGGAAACTAAAGAACCCGCCGTTTTTTACTCTGCTTTCTAAGTCCCTGCGAATCTCGTTTGCGGACATTCCACCAAAATATTTAGGATCTGAGATTTCTTCGGAGCATAGAAACGATTTCCCGAGTATATACTCGCCTGCTGGTTTCAACCCGGTGGTATTGCGGATAAACCAAACGACAGGAGTCCATTGACCTCTGATTTTTTCAAACCCACCTAAATGAACAACTAGCTCACCGGAAAGCCCACCGCTAGCCATTTCAGCGTTGAGTTTATCTTGAAGCGCTCGCGCCAAGGAATCAAAACTCTGAAAGTTAAGATTCTGCCCAATAAAAGAGTGGTAAAACCAATCATCAGTTGGCACATTGCTGATTGACGCCGCACCAACATAGCCGATGATAGCCTCTCTATTCGGCCACTTGAGCACCTTTGGCCTTTGGCTTTGACCCACCATTTGGTAAACCACGTTTCCTGCATTTTGCTCGACCACAGTGGTCATATTCCTATCGGCACCGAAAAGGATGCCCTCCGGAACAAGTTGAACAAGCAAAATGGACATTTCTTGTTAACGTTATCCCATTCGGGTTTGGAGATCAAAGAGACCGTTTTCACCCGGTCCGTCGCAAGCAGATAAGCGCTAAGGCTTTTTTCTGCACTGTCCGTGAATTGTCCGTGAAAAGATTTTAGCGAATCCCTTCCTTCCCGCAGCAAAGCAACAATTTGAAAGGCAAATCCTAGTGACATAACAGCTATGCCCAAGTAAGAGAGTTTCGGATAAAGGAGTAGATAAAGTGCCTGGCATTTATATTTTGATATTACCGCGCTGATCAAAGGAACGGACAAACGCGAGCAGTAGAACAATCAATCAGTGGAGATGGTTCAATCCTAGGTTCGGAACTTTTGGTGGGTTTCCTGCGTTTCCCGCAGAACTGTTTCCCATTCTTTCTTGAGTGGTTTCACGTTGAGTTGGGTAATCAATAGTCGAAGGATCTCCTCCAACGAAATGCGCCGCGTAGGCAAGTGAATCTTGGCAAGAATGCCGCTGTGAACGTGCAGGTGCGGGTAATCGTACTGTGGCGTTGAAACTGGATGCCAATGATAAGCGAATAACTCATGCCCTTGCTTGTCTTGGACGGCGTAGATATACGCCGCGGTTGAAACCCTCCAAGGCCCAAGTTGCCCCTGCGCCTGTACGACCTTGTACTGCATCAGTGCCGTGAGGAGCAGAGGTGGGTTACACCGGAGACTTACCGGATTGCCGTTGTTCAGTACAACCGCGTGACGTTGGTTGGATGGGTTGGACCCGCTTGCGACCAACACGGCTCTCGTGACGCAGGAGAGAGCCCGGTTAAGCGGCTCAAGGAAGTTGCGAACTGCTTGGTAGGGAGTCTTACCCGCCAAAGGGAAGCAGAAAAGCGACCCTCATGACTTCGGGTCGGTCGGGGTTTTCAATTTTCTTCGCCTTCCACTTGCGGGCAAATTCCGGCCCGCTCATACGAAGATAGCGGCGTGCCTGCCGGTCGAGGAGTTTCAGACCCTCCTCGCGACCAAGTACCCTGTATCCATTTTTGCCAGCTTTCTTCATGCCCTTTAGACTATCAAAAGACACAACGGAACGCAATTAGACCGCATTGTCGCTCCGGTCCGATGTTCCATTGTCCCATGCTCTAATGCTCTAAAATAAAAAGCCCGAAATCGGGCTTTTTATTTTTTGGTGGGCCGCCGGAGACTCGAACTCCGGACCCGCTGATTAAGAGTCAGCTGCTCTACCAACTGAGCTAGCGGCCCATATCCTCGTTTCCCTTCGGCCCACTCAGGGCGGTGAGCCCTGTCGA
>Ga0210377_10002643_pt1 | contig 15586 bp, 10 predicted proteins | sample PLM4_65_b1redo_FD_155480 | JGI IMG/M metagenome (GOLD analysis project Ga0210377, IMG submission 155480) | Groundwater sediment microbial communities from an aquifer in East River, Colorado, USA - PLM4_65_b1 redo | ecosystem: Environmental > Terrestrial > Soil > Riparian zone | place: USA: East... | reverse complement strand
GAGGAAGTGCGCGCCCGCGAAGCCCTGCGGGTTCGCGATCTCGAGCCCACGCACGCGCAGCTCGCCACCGAGAAGACGCAGGTGTACGAAGCCCAGGCGCGTGTCGACGCCGAGGGCCTGGCGGGCGCCGCGTTCGATGGCGGCGCTCGCGATGCGGTCGATCGAGAAGGCGATCGCGCCGGCGGCGAGCAAAACCAGAGCGAGCAGTCCGAGGAGCAGGCGCTTCATTCGGCTATCGCACCTCGCCGGGACGGGCCCCGCCAGACGACGCCCGACACGCGCGTCCGGCCCCTGCCGGCGACGCGGCGTCACGACCCCAAGTTATAACCCGACCGGGACGGCAATGGGCGCTGCAACGAGATTCGCCGCCGCGCGACCGCCGCGCGCTGCGTGTTTCCGCGTGGATCTGCGTGCCGATCGAGACACCCAGAAGAGCCCCTGCGCGTGTGCATCGGCCTACACACCGGAGAGGCGCTGCGCGAGGCCGACAAGTTCCTCGGGCGCACGCTGATCCTGGCGGCCCGTATCGCGGCCCAGGCTCAGGGTGGCGAGATCCGATGCGCTAGCTCCGGCGGCCGGCCGCAAGCGCCGCGCAGCGGCGCACGCAGAGAGCCGAAGGCGAACGAAGTACCACGGAAAGGAGCCTTCGCATGTCCCTGCTCGGCGAGAAGTGTGCGCGCTGCGGCAAGCTGCGCACGCGCAAGGAGTTCGCGGGCGTCCCCACCTGCGACGGTTGTTGAGGGCGATGGCCGAGTACACGCCGTGGAAGCAGTAGCCTGCTCGGACCGTGATCAAACCAGCGACCGAGAACTCCTGGCGCGCAGGCACGCTGACCCCCACGTGCCATGCATTGGGGAAGGCACGCTGTCGGCAGCTCGATTTTGCCCCGGGCCAACAATCTTCCGACCGCGCCTCGCCCTCCCGAGGCGCCGGCGGCGCTCCCCGCAGCGGCTGGGCGCTGCGAATCGCCCTCAAGCCCGCCCTGCCGATCCGACGAAAAACCGGGGACGAGCCGGCGACGACCGGCTCGCCCCGAGGCAGGCCGCAATGGACGCGAAGCACGGCGACGACCGGACGCTCGCAGCCGAGGAGGCGCGCTTCCGCGCGCTCACCGAGCACGCGCAGGATGCGATCGTCGAGATCGCGCTCGACGCCAGCCTGCTCTACGTCAGCCCGCGCTTCACGGAGCTCTTCGGCTGGAGATCGGCCGAGATCCTGGGCAAGCATTCCCTCGAGCTCGTCCACCCGGACGACCACGACGCGGTCGAGGCGATCCGCGTACAGGCGATGGCGGAGGATCGGCCGGCGCAGATCGTCTTCCGGCTCGCGCGCCGGGACGGCGGCTGGCGTTGGGTCGAGCTCGCGGGCCGCCCGTACTGGACCGTCTCGGGCGAGCAGCGGGCGGTTCTCGTGCTGCGCGATGCGACCGAGAAGATCGCGACCGCACAAGCTCTGCGGGAGCAACTGCACGCCGAGCAGCGCATCGCCGAGCTCTCGCGCCGCTTCCTCGCGCTCGGGGCGGACGGCTTCGCGTCCGGAATCCGCGAGGGGCTGCAAGCCGCCGCCGAGATCGTCGGCGCCGATCGCGCTCAGCTCTTCGCCTACCAGGCCGGGCGCTCGCGCTTCGGCGGCATCTTCGAATGGCGCGCCGAGGGCATCCCGGGGCGCGATGGAGTCGGCAGCTTCGATGAGGCGCTGCGCGACTACCAGTGGTCGCGCGACGAGCTCGGGTACGGCCGGCGGATCCGCATCTCGCGCATCTCCGAGCTACCACCGGCCGCGGAGCCCGAGCGGCGCAGCTTCGAGCGCGCCGGCGTCCGTTCCTACCTCGCGATCCCGGTGAAGCGCGGCGATCGCGCCGTCGGTTTCCTCGACGTGTTCTGCTACCGGGCCGAGAAGCTTTGGAGCGACCAGGACGTGTCGCGACTCGAGCTCTTCGCCGAGGTCTTCTCGACCGCGCTGCGCCGCCTGCGCGCCGAGGAAGCCCGCGCCGTGACCGACGAGCGCTTCCGTCGCCTCACCGAACGTGCGCGCGATGCGATCTGCGAGCTCACGACAGAGGGTCGCATCCTGTACGCGAGCCCGAGCTTCGTGAACCTGTTCGGCTTCAGCCTGCGCGAGCTCGAAGGCGTCGACCTGCGGACCTTCGTGCATCCGGAGGACCGGGCCGCGGCGGAGCGGCTCGGCTCCCTGAACGCATACGCCGCGCCGGCCCAGGGAGTGACCTTCCGGGCGCGTCACCGCGACGGCGACTGGCGCTGGGTCGAGGCTTCGGTCTCCGCCTTCGACCAACCCGACGGCGAGAGCCGCATCGCGCTCGTGATTCGCGACGTGGGAGAACGCGAGCTCCGGCGGCAAGAGCTCGTCCGGCAACTCGAAGCGGAGAAGAGCATCGCCGCGATCTCGCGCGAGCTACTCGCCGCCGCGGGGACCGCGATCGACGCGGCGATCCGGCGCGCGCTCGGCATGGCCGCCGCGCTCTCCGGTGCGGACCGCTGCTATCTAGTGTCGATCGAGGAGGGAAGCGCCGGCGGCCTGCGCTACTTCGACTGGAACGCCCCGGGAATCGACGACCACCCGATCCGGCTGTCTTCCGAGCAGGCTCGCAAGCAAAAATGGGCGTTCCGGCCGCTGATCCAGGGCGAGCCCGTGCACGTGCCCCGTGTCGCGGAGTTGCCCGAAGAAGCGCGCGAGGTGCGCGAGAGCCTACTCGCCGGCGGGGTGCGCTCCTACCTCGCTGTACCCGTGCGCGTCGGTGAGCGCCTGGTCGGGCTGCTCGGCCTGCACTGCCTGCGCAGCGAGAAGCACTGGTCGCCGCACGAGATCACCTGGCTACGGGTCGTCGCCGATCTGTTCACGAGCGCGCTCGAGCGCATGCGCAGCGACGCCGCGTTGCGTGAGAGCGAGGAGCGCTTCCGCGCCCTCGCCGAGCACGCCAAGGATCCCATCTGCGAATTCTCGGCGGCCGGCGAGTTCCTCTACGCGAGCCCGAGCTTCACCGAGCTGATGGGCTACACGCGCGAGGAGCTGCTGCGGCTGCGCTTCAGCGATTTCGTGCATCCCGACGATCATTCGGCGCTGATCCAGAATTACTCCTCCGACCCATCGACCAACGTCGCCGGCACCTCCATCTATCGAGCCCGACACCGTGACGGATCGTGGGTGACGATCGAGGCGACCGCCCGGCTCTTCTCGAGCGCCGGAGGCGCGCGCCGCGTCGTCGCCGTGCTGCGCGACGTGACCGAGCGCCAGAGGAGTCAGGACGCGCTGCGCCGCCAGCTGGATCTCGAGACGCGGATCGCAGAGCTCTCGCGCCGCTTCCTCGCGCTCCAAGCGGATACCGTGGACGGCGAGATCCAGCGCAGCCTCGCCGACCTCGCCGTGGTGTCGGGCGCCGACCGCATCTGGATGGTGGCCATCGGCGAGCCCGGCGAGCCGCGGCCCGGCGCGTTCGAGTGGTGCGGCCCCGGCGTCGAGTCTCAACAGCATTCGTTCGTCCGCCGCCAGAAGACGATGTTCCCGTGGGCCTTCGCGCGCTTGAAGAGCGGCGAGGCAATCCAGATCCGGCGTCCGGGGGATCTCCCGCCGCAAGCCGCGGCCGAGCGCGCCGACCTCGAGGCGCGCGGGGTCGAGTCCCTGCTCTGCATCGCACTGCACTCCGGCGAGCGGACGGTCGGCTACCTGATCTTCGAGGCCGTGCACGCGGCGCGGACCTGGCCGGAGGAGACGATCACGCCGCTGCGGCTCGTGGGCGAGATCTTCGTCGGCGCGTTGCGCCGCAAGCGCGCCGAGCAAAGCCTCGCCGAGAGCCAGCGTCGACTGCTGCAGGCTCAGAAGATGGAGGCGGTCGGCACCCTCGCCGGCGGGATCGCTCACGACTTCAACAACCAGCTCACGGTGATGCTCGGCAACGCGCGCTTCCTACAGGTCGAGCTCGCGGGCAACGCCGAGCAGAGCGACGCCGTCAGTGACCTGAAGCGCGCCGCTGAGCACTGCGCGCAGCTCACGCGTTCGCTGTTGGCCTTCTCACGGCGCAGCAATGTTTCGATCCGCTCGATCGACGTCGGCAGCGCGATCGCCGAGGTCGAAGATCTGCTGCGCCCGCTGATGCCCAGCTCGATCGGCTTCGCGGTCGACGTGGCACACGGCATCGATCGCGTCGGCGCCGATCCGACGCAGCTCCAGCAGGTGATCGTGAATCTCGCCGTGAACGCACGCGACGCCATGCCTGACGGCGGCCGGATCGTGATCACGGCGCGCAACCGCCGGCTGGACGCGGCCCTCGCCGAGCGGCTCTCGGCGCCCAGGCCCGGCGCCTACGTCGAGATCGCGGTCGCCGACACCGGCGTCGGCATCGATGCCGCGATCCGGCCGCGCATCTTCGAGCCTTTTTTTACGACGAAGCCTCAGGGCAAGGGCACCGGCCTCGGGCTCGCGACGGTCTATGGGATCGTGCAGCAGAGCGCGGGAGCGATCGCCGTCGACAGCGAGACGGGCCGCGGCACGACCTTTCGTGTCTGGCTTCCCAGCTCCGGCACGGCGTCCGAGACCGAGGAGCGTGCGGACGCGCGCGCGGCCGAAGTTGGCAGCGAATGCGTGCTGCTCGTCGAGGACGAGAACGCGGTGCGTCGCTGGATGGCGCGTTCGCTGCGCGAGTGCGGCTATACGGTGATCGAGGCGCTCGACGGCGTCGAGGCGCTGGCGTGCGCCGAGGCCGAGGGGGTGGCGTTCGACGTGCTCGCCACCGACGTCGACATGCCGCGCCTCTCCGGCATCGAGCTCGCGCGCCACCTGAGCGTTCGGCGCCCCGGCCTGCGCGTGCTCTTCTTCTCGGGGTCCTCGCAGGAGCGCCTCGAGGGCCCCGACTCGTGCGTCGAGGGCTCCCGATTCCTACAGAAGCCCTTCTCCGCCGAAGCGCTGCTGGGCGCGCTGCGCGCCTTGCTCGGAGCGTCCTGAGACTCGGCGCCGGGCGTCGTCCGGGGGGTCGCGCGGGCCATGTGGCGAGCGCCGCGCGCAACGACGCCCCCGCCGCCGCACCGAAGCTCGGCGAGCAGATGCCCGACTTCTCGCTCGTCGATCTCGACGGCCACGGGATCCGGCCCTCAGACCTTCGCGGCCACCGGGTGCTGCTCAGCTTCGATCGCAGCGTCGACTGGTGACCCTTCACCAAGGCGCGGCTCGTGACCGGGAATGAGCTTTCCGCCGCGCAGGATGCCCCGGATCTTCTTGTACGACTCCACGGCTTCGTAGGCGTTGATGGCGAGGCCGAGCGGAATGTCCTCATCGATGTTCCGGTAGGTGTACACCGCGTCGGAGCTGTAGCAGATGCGTCCCTTCGTCGTGTCGAGGCAGACCGTCATCGTGCCCGCCGTGTGCCCCGGCGTGAGGGAGACGTCGGCGCCGGGAACGACGCCCTCGACGTCTCCATCCACCAGCAACACCCTTCCCTGCCAGTCGAGCTGCACGGCGGCGAGTACGTCCTCGGCCGTGAAGGCGTAGCGCGCGGCGCTGTTGCTCGGCATGGCAGCCGCCGCGAATTCGAGCTCGCGCCGTTGCAGGATGAACTTCGCCTTCGGGAAGCGCGAAGTGCCGCCTGCGTGGTCGAAGTGGAGATGGGAGAGCATCACGAAGCGAGTGTCGCTCGATCGTTCGGACGCGGCTCATCGGGGGTATGTGGCCCGTTCGCGAGCCGCGTGGCGTTCAGACCTTCGTTTGCTCGGCTAACTGGATCAGCAGCGCCGGCGCCTGCGGCGCAGGGCGCCGAGCGCGGCGATGCCGGCGCTCAGCAGCAGCCCGCTCGCAGGCTCCGGGATCGTCGCGATCCAGGATAGGCCTGATTCCCCGAGCGACCGACCACGACGCTGCCATCGGAGGACACGCCCGTGGCGGTCACGTCGGAGTCACCGGGCGCGAGCTTGCCGAGGCCGAGCATGCCGCCGGCCTGCGTCCAGCGGAAGGGCTCGAGACCGCTCGCGCTCGTGCCCACGCCGACGACGACACTGCCGTCCGCAGACACGGCGCTCGCGAAGCTGCCGTTGGTTCCACCGTCGAGATCGCCGAGCCCCATGAACGAGGGCGACGCGTATGCGGGCGCAGCTTGCGCGCTGAGCAGCAGAAATCCGAGAATGCCGGCGAGCGGGGAGGTGCGCGATCGCATGACTTAGCCCGGGGTAGCCGTACACCTCCCAGGGAGCCGTAGGCCAGTTCGAGGGCCACGTGGCCCACTGTGCGGGCCGGAAGAGGCCACACGCTGGCGGGATGCGCGCCGCTCCGCTTCGGCGTGCCCGCGCGCTGAGCAGCACGCCTGCGCGGCGAGCAGCGATCGATCACGAATCGGCCCAACTGTGCCGATTGTCGCCGCGCCCGGCTGGCACGCGGCTTGAACAGGGAACGGGACGTGGGTATCCGCATCCCGAGACCTCCGCACCGGATGAGCGCGCGCGATGCAGGCTTCCTGTATCTCGAGCGCTCGCACACGCAGCTCCACATCGGCTGCGCGGCGATCTTCGAGGGCGCGCTGCGGCGCGAGGACCTGATCGCGCGCATCGAGGAGCGGCTGCCGCGGCTGCGGCGCTATGGCCAGCGCGCCATGCGCGTGCCGTTCTCGCTCGGGCACCCGAGCTGGGAGGACGACCCCGGGTTCCGCGTCGAGCACCACGTCACGCGCTGGGGGCTGCCTGCGCCAGGCGGCGAGAGCGAGCTGCGCGAGGCGGTGGCGCATCTCTTTGCAACGCCACTCGATCGCGAGCGCCCGCTCTGGGAGATGTACGTGCTCGAAGGCCTCGCCGACGGGCGGACGGCGCTGTTCCAGAAGGTCCATCACTGCATGATCGACGGCATGGCCGGCGCGCAGCTGCTCGAGACGCTGCTCGACCGCGAGCCACACCCGGCAGCGCGCGCGGCGCTCGGCCTGTGTCGCGAGCGCGAGCTGCCCGACGCCCGCCAGCGCTTCGCGCGCGCCCTCGGAGACGAGATCGCGACGCGGGTGCGCGGGGTGGCCTCGACCTGGCGCGCGCTCACCCGTCCGCGCGCCGCAGCGGACGCGATCGGGCGGCTCCGAAACGCGGCGTTCTCGGCGCTCCAGCTCGCGACGAGCGAGCTGGTGACACTGCCCTGGAACGCTCCGCTCGGGCCGCGGCGCGCCGTCGCCTTCACGAAGCTCCCGATGCGCGGCGTCCGCAGCATCCGCGCGCAGCACGGCGGCAGCGTGAACGACGTGGTGCTCGCGACGCTGGCCGGTGGCCTCAAGCGCTGGCTCGAGGCGCACGGCCACGACACGCGCGGGCTCGAGCTCCGGGCGCTGGTGCCGGTGAGCCTGCGTGCGCCCGACGAGGCCACGGAGCTCGGCAACCGCATCTCGGCCATGCTGGTGCCGTTGGCCGTCGATCCCGTTGGCGAGGTGCCGCGCCTCGCGGCCACGCGCGCCGCCACCGAGCGGCTCAAGACGAGCGACGCGTGGACCGGCATCGACGCCCTGCTCGAGCTGGTGGACGGGCTGCCGGCCGCGCTCGTGGCGTCGGTGGGGCAACGCCTGTCACTCGGGCGGCTCGCCAACGTGATCTCCACCAACGTGCCGGGCCCGCAGGAGACGCGCTGGTTGTGCGGCGCGCGCGCGCTCGAGCTGCGCCCGCTCGTTCCGATCGCGGATGGTCTCGGCCTGGGCCTCGCGGTGTTCTCCTATGACGGCTGGCTCCATATCGGCCTCACGGCGGACGCCGATCTCGTGCCGGACCTCGAGAAGCTCGAGCAAGGGCTGGAGGAGGCGTTCGCATCGCTGCTCGGCAGCGCGAGCGGGGGCGCGCGCGTCACCCGCGGGTCTTCCCCGGCAGGCTGAAGTGGAAAGCCGCACCCCGGCCGGTCTCGCCCTCGGCCCACAAGCGCCCGCCATGGCGATCGATGATGCGGTACACCGTGGCCAGGCCGATCCCTGTGCCGGGGAAGTCGGCCTCCCGATGGAGCCGCTCGAACGGTTGGAACAGCTTCCCCGCGTACTTCTCGTCGAAGCCGGCGCCGTTGTCGCGCACGCAGTACAGCGTGGCGTCGTCTTGCGCCGCCTCCGCGGTGAAGCGAATCGTCGCGCCGGGCGACTTGGCCGTGAACTTCCACGCGTTCTCCAGCAGGTTCTCGAGCACGACCCGCATCAGACGACCGTCCGCCTCGGCGCGCAGGCCGCTCTGGATCTCGATGAGCACGTCCCGATCTGGATGCCTCCGCTTGAGCTCCTCCGCCACGTGCTCGGCGATCGTGGAGAGATCCACGGCCCCGAAGTCGAGCTCCGCGCGTCCCACGCGGGAGAGCTCGAGCAGGTCGTCGATCAGCTCGGCCATCCGCTGTGCGGCCGACCGAACCCGGCGCAGGTAGCCCTTCGCAGTGTCGTCGAGCGTCGCGCCGTATTCCTCCTCCAGCGCGTGGCTGAAGCCGTCGATGCTGCGCAGCGGGGCGCGCAGATCGTGTGACACCGAGTAGCTGAAGGATTCGAGTTCCTTGTTCTTGCGCTCGAGCTCCTCGACGAGCTTCGACCGCATCTCCGCCAGGTCCTTGGCCGCGCGCGCTTCCGAAGCCTCGATCTCGCTGTGCAGCAGCTCCTCGCGGATGCGCCGGCTCTCGTCCTCGAACTGCTTGCGGCGGATCTGGGCGCGCACGCGCGCCTTCACCACCTCGAAGTCGCTCGATTTCGAGATGAAATCGTCGGCGCCCGTGCTCAGGCCCTCGATCACCGCGTCGCGGTCCTCGAGCGAGGTCAGCAGCATGAGGGGCACGTCGCGGATCCCAGGAGAGGCTTTGATGCGCTGGCATGTCTCGCGGCCTCCCAGGCCGGGCATCACCACGTCGAGGAGGATGCAGTCCACCGCCTGCACGGCGAGCAGCTCGAGCGCTTCCTCGCCCGAGTGGGCAAGGACGACGTCGTAGCCCTCGCCCTGAAGCACGGCGGCCAGTGCCGCCAGATAGGTCGGGCTGTCGTCGACCGCGAGGATCTTGCGAAGCCCGATCAGACTCGCGTTGCCCTGGACGCGGTCGCTGCCCGCGCTGCGGAGCACCGCCGCGAGCCGCGCGAGGATGACCTCGATCTCCTCGTCCTTGCGCACGAAGGCGTCGGCACCGGCGTCGAGCGCTAGCAGCTCGGAGTCGCGACCCTCCGCGGCAGTGAGCAGGACGCACGGCGTGCCACGCAGCGCGGCGTCCAGGCGAACGCGCCGGATCAGCGTCGCGCCATCCATTCCCGGCATCACGCCGTCCACCAGGATCCCGGTCGGCCGGGTGGCGGCGGCGATTCGCAGCCCCTCCTCGCCGCCCGCCGCGCTGAGGACCGCGTAGCCCGCCTCCGTCAGCGAGCGGGCGAGTTCCGCCCGATACGTCGGGCTGTCGTCGACGATCAGGATGCTCGCGCGCTCTGGGGCGGCGTCGCTCGCGCGCCCCGAGAGGAGCTGTCGGGCGCGCGCGACCACGTAGCTGGTGTCGTAGGGCTTGCCCACGTACTCGTCGGCACCCGTCTGGAGGCCGCGGATCCGGTCCTTCACCTCCGCCTGCGTGGCCAGGATCATCACTCGCAGGCCGGCCAGCGCGGGCGTCGAGCGGATCTCCTGGAGCAGGTCGACGCCATCGGCGTCGGGCAGCAGAACGTCGAGGATCGCGAGCGCCACCTGACCGTCGGCGAGGGCACGCCGCGCCTCCGCGGCGGTGGCGCACGGCACGACGTGGAAGCCCGCGTTCCGGAACGCATCGACGAGGTCCATGCGTACGGTGAGGCTGTCGTCCACGACGAGGATCGATCCCTTCATGACTTCGAGGGCTCCACGCTCCAGCGGGCGAGCGCAGCCACGGCGCCGCCGATCGCGGAGAGCGCAAGGACCCGCTCGGCGGCGCCCAGGGCGACCGCCTCGCGCGGCATGCCGTACACGACGGAGGTGGCCTCGTCCTGCGCGATCGTCAGGCCGCCCGCCCGCCGCAGTGCGAGCAACCCGACGGCTCCGTCACGTCCCATGCCCGTGAGCAGGCAGCCCGCAGATTCTGCGCCGCACTCGCGCGCCAGCGATTCGAGGAGCAGATCGATCGAAGGCCGGCAGGAGTGTCGCGGCGGAGCATCCGTCAGGCGCAGTGCTCCGCCGCACACCACCAGGTGCCGATCGGGCGGTGCCATCACCACGCGGCCGGCGACCGCTTCCAGCCGTTCGCCATCGCGCGCCGTGGAGACCGAGTGCGGCGTCTGCCCGTCCAGCCACTCCGCGAAGGCCGCGCCGAAGAGCTGGCCGATGTGGAGCACGATCAGGATCGGGATCGGGAACGGAGCCGGAATGATGCGCAGCAACTCCACGAGCGCGCCAGGACCGCCCGTCGAGGCGCAGAGCGCGACGGCGCGGTACGCCTCCCGCGCGGGCGCCGCGGACGGCGGCGTGACCGTCGGCGCCCGCCCCAGGGAGCCGAGCCGCGCGCGCGGATGCGTGATCACCCGGATCCGGGAGACGAGCTTCACCGCCGCGACGAAGCGCCGTTCCCACTCCGGGTCCGTGTCGTCGCCGGCGGGCTTCTCGAGCACGTCGACCGCGCCGGCGGCCAACGCGTCGTAGGTCCGGAACAGCTCGCCGCGGTTGATCGACGACGACACGATCAGGATCGGCGTCGGAACGTGGGCCATGATGTACTCCGTGGCGACGAGTCCGCTCATGATCGGGAGCATCATGTCCAGCGTCACAACGTCGGGACGGATCGCCCGGCACTGCTCGATCGCCTGCTTGCCGTCTTCAGCTACGGCCACGACCTCGATCTGCGGGTCGGCGGCGAGCACCTCGCATAGGCGCCTGCGCACCGTCAGCGAGTCCTCGACGACCAACACGCGTAGCTTCGTCATGTCCGCTGTGTCAGGCGGCCGATGTGCGCCAGGAGCTGGTTCTGGTCGAAGTCGCCCTTGGTGATGTACGCGTCGGCCCCGACCGCTTCGCCGCGCTGCCGGTCCACGGGCGAGCTCCGCGAGGTCACCAGGATCGCGGGTACGCTGCGGAGCGTCTTGTCCGCGCGCAGCTGCTCGATGAACGAGAAGCCGTCCATCCCGGGCATCTCGACGTCGACCAGAATCAGCCGATAGCGCCGCTGCCGTGCCATCTCGAGCGCCTCCTCGCCGGAGACCGCCAGCTCGACCGCGTAGCCGGCGGACTCGAGGATGCTTTCCTCCAGCATGCGCGTCGTGAGCGAGTCATCGACGACGAGGATGGGATCGCGCGACGGAGCCGCGACGGCGGGCAGCGCGTGGATCCGCCCTGCCGCGAGCACCAGCGCTTCGGGAGCGAGCACGAGCTGCGGTTTACCGTCACGGTCCAGCGAGGCCCCCGCGACCACGGGATCCACCGGAGTCAGCGGCGGCAGCGGCCGCAGCATGACGTTCAGAGTGCCGATCAGCCGAGTGACCCCGAATGCAGCCACGTGCCCGCCGCTCGCGACGACGACGGCCGACCCGCAGCGAGGCGTTGCGGCGTCCGCGCCGACGCCTCGCAACGCGATTGCGAGCGGCGCAAAGGGTATGGGCGCGCCCTCGAAGCAGATCGTCTCGCCCTCGGACGTTCGCGCCACCTCCGCGTCCGAGATCCGAAGCGTTGCCCGCACGGCGTCCAGGGGGAGGGCAACCGTCTGGCCGCCGACCTCGACGACGACGGCGTCGAGCGACGCGAGCGAGACGGGCACGACGAGCTCGAGCGTCGTCCCGCGGCCGGCCTCGGTTCGAACCACGACGTCTCCGCCCAGGCGGCTCGCGGTCTCCCGTACGACGTCGAGCCCGATCCCACGTCCGGAGACCTCGGTGACGTCGCGCGACGTCGTGATGCCGCCTTCGAGGAGGCGGCTCAGCAGGGCCTCGGAGTCGTCCCACCCCGCTTCCGCCGGCGGCACGCCCTTGCGCTGCGCGGCCCTGCGCACGGCCTCGAGGTCTACGCCGCGTCCGTCGTCGCGGCAGATGAAAGCCACCCAGTCGCCCCGGCGGATCACGTCCAGCGAAACGCAGCCCTCGGGTGGCTTTCCGGCGGCGACCCGCTCCGCCTCGGGCTCGATCCCGTGCGCCACCGCATTGCGGACCACCTGGACGAGCGCGCCCTGCACCGCACCGAGCACGTGCGCGTCCAGGCGCACGTCGCCTCCCTTGCCCACGAAGGAGACACGCCGGCCCAGCGCCTGCGCGGCGTCGCGCGCCGTCCGCTCGAACGCGTTGAAGACGGCGCCGGCGGGGAGCAGCCGCAGCCGCTCCGCGGTATCGCGAAGCTGGCGCAGCTCGCGGTCCACGTGGTCGACGCCGCGCGCGATGCCCCGTTCGACGCTCACCACCAGACGCCGCAGCTCCTCCGCCAGCGCGCGCTGCTTGGTCGAAACGCTTTCGCCACCCGGCTGCGCGCTGCGACCCGACCCGAGCTGCTCGTCGAGCAGCTCGGCCAGGTGCCGCGCGCGCTCGAGGGAAGCCATGCTCCCCCGCATCGAGGCGAGCCTCACGTGCGCTTCGGCCATCCCGTCGAGCAGCACGTCCATCTCGGCGATCTCCGCGCGCACGGTCCGGAACGGCTCCTCCACCGGCGGACGCGCGGCAGCGTCCCCTTCTGCCTCGGCCGGCGGCGTGAGTCGTCCCAGCCGCTCCGCGATCGAGTCGACGAACTTGAGCAAGGCGTCGATGCGCTCGCGCGGCAGCCTCTCGTCTCCGTCCCGGAATTCCGCGAGTGTGCCTTCGATCGAATGCGCGAGATCGGCGATCTCCGTCTGCTTGACGACGCGCGCCGCTCCCTTCAGCGTGTGGGCCAGGCGCAGCAGGTGCGGCACCAGGTCGAGGCTACGCGCGTCCTTCTCGAGGTCCAGCGCGCCCTTCGCCAGCTGGTCCGCGAGCTCGCGACCCTCGATCCGGAAGTAGCGGTAGGGATCGCCGGCCATCGGTCAGCCGCTGGCCTGCGGCGCCACGATCCGCACCAGATCGTGCGAGAGCGAGCTGAGTTGAGAAGCCGTCTGGAGCGTCTGGTTCGAGCTGGCCTCGGTCTCCCGCGTCGCCTGCGAGATGTTCGCGATCGCGACGTTCACCTGCTCGACGGCGGTCGCCTGCTGCTTGGTCGAGAGCTCGATCTCGCGGGCGGCCTCGGTCGTCGTCAGCACGAGCTCGGCGATCTGCTGGAACGCCGACGACACGTCGGCGAACTGCCTCGCCCCGGCGTCGACCGCCTTCGACCCGCTCTCGGTCGCCATCACGGTCGTGTTCACCGCGCCGCGAACGTCCTCGATGAGCCCGCGGATCTCCTTGGTCGCGCCTCCGACGCGATCGGCGAGCTTGCGAATCTCCTCGGCGACGACGCCGAAGCGCCGCCCCGCCTCGCCCGCTCCCGAGGCCTCGATCGTCGCGTTGATCGCGAGGATGTTGGTCTGCTCGGCCAGCTCGGAGACGATCTCGAGCACGCTCCCGATCTCCTGCGACTTCCTTCCCAGCTCGAGCATGTGACTCACGATGACGTCGACCTGGCGCCGGATGCCGGTGACGGATTCGCTCGCCCTGCCCACCGTCGAGCCGCCGGTGCCGGCGGACTTGCTGGTGTCCTCGGCGATCTGGGCGACACGCTGGGCGCTCTCCGCGATCTGCTGAGAGGTCGCCAGCAGCTCGCCGATGGTCGTCGCGATCTCGTTCATCGCGGTCGCCTGCTCCTTGGCGCCCGTGGCCTGCTGCGTGGCCGCGGCCTGGAGCTCCGCCGACGAGCTCTGCACCTGCGCGACGGCGGTGCCGATCTGCCGCGCGAGAGTGCGGGTCAGGAGGAGCGAGATGGCCAGAGCGAACAGCATCAGCGCACCCACGGTGCCGGTCACGAAGCGGACGGCCGCGGAGGCCGCATCGGTGGCCGACTGCTTGCGTTGATCGAGGATCCCGGTCTGGCGTTCGACGAAGCGGCTCAACTGGAGACCGACCTGGTCCCGCTGGGGCGTGATCCGCTCGTCGAAGACGTCGCTGATCGCCTCGAGGGACGCGCCAGCGCGCCGCATCTCGATCAGCTCGTCGAGCGCCTGCCGGTATGCCTGAGCGCCGCGCTCGATCTCGGAAAGGGCCGCCACCCCCTCCGGATCCAGACCGCCCTCGATCCGTTCGAGGCTTTCAGCGAAGGACCGCTTCGCCTCGCTCAATCGCTCGAGGAAGCGCTCCTGGGGCGAGATGATGAATCCGCGCGCGCCGAGCGCCATCCGATCGAATGCGGCATCGAGTCCGCGGGCGTCGATGAGGACGTTCATGCTGCGCGCGATCACCTCGTCCTTGCTCTCGACGACGTCGCGGAGCGCGCGGATCGCGACGATTCCAGTGACGACGCCGAGCAGGGCCACGACGGCGAAGCCCGCGGCAATCTTCTGGCCGAAGGTGCGATTCAGACGCATCGATCATCTCTCCTTCTTCGGCGTACCCGCGAGGGCTGCCGCCGCGATGGCTTCGAGCACCGAGCTCACGTGAACGATCGGGCGCGCCAGATCTCCGTCGCGCACGACTCCGGCGATGTGGCGCCGCCCCTGCGCACCCCTGGACGCGGAGAGCTGCTCGGACGTGACGCCGAGGTACGCCTCGAATCTGTCGAACGCGAGCCCCAGCTTGTGGCGTCTGCCCGCGAGCACGAGCCAGCGCGCCGGCGCGCCGCCGGCGTAGCCGAGGAGCTGCGCCAGGTCGTACACCGGCACGATCCCGTTGCGCAGGCTCGCGATGCCCCGCAGCTCGCGCACCGCGCTCGGAAGCGAAACCACGTCGAGATCCACGTGCAGCCCCGCGATCTCGCTGAGCCGCAGCACGTAGGGGTCGGTCGCGATGCGGACGGCGAGCATGTGCTCGACCGGCGCGGCAGCGCCCTCCACGGCCCGCGCGAACGATGCGTCGAACGCCTCGCGCAGCGCGGCCGCGGTGCCCCCGTTCGCAATTCCGGGGCCGCTCACGGCGCCCCTCCCGATGCGACGAGCTCGGCCCGGCACAGCGCCACCAGGGCCTCCCGGCCGAAGCCGCCTCCGAAGAGCAACAGGCGCGAGGCATCCTCGCGCTGGAGCAGCCAGTAGGCGCGGGCGAGATCGCGGCGCGCGGCCTCCGGCTGGCCTTTCCGGCGCGCCAGCAGGCCCAGATGGAGCCGCGGCATGGCGAAGGCTGGATCCAGGTAGGAGGCGACCTGGTCGTGATCGATGGCGCCGTCCGGGTCGCCGCGGGCCTCGGCACCGAGCGCGAGCAGGTAGTGCGCGCCGGCGTTCAGCTCGTCCAGCTCGAGGAGCTGCTTGCAGACCTGCTCGGCGGCATCGAAGCGCCCGCTGTGGCTCAGGAGGGCTGCGCGCAACAGCAGCACGTCGGGATCGTGCTGCGAGCCCGACGGCGCGCCGCCCAGGAGCTCCAGGGCGTCGGCGAAGCGTTCCTTCTCGAGGAGCTCGCGGGCGAGCTCGAGCGAGGGCGCGGCGTCCGGGTCGCGCGGGCCCGCCGCGGTCATTCGCGCGGGCCTCGCGGCGAGCGCCTGGATCCGCCCCGAGGCGCGATCGATCGTCTCGATCCACGACGCAGGGGTCTCGCCCGGGTACGCCTCACGCGGGGCGCCGACGGCGGGCACGGGCACCGAGAGAGAGCGCGGCT
>Ga0210377_10002642_pt1 | contig 15603 bp, 12 predicted proteins | sample PLM4_65_b1redo_FD_155480 | JGI IMG/M metagenome (GOLD analysis project Ga0210377, IMG submission 155480) | Groundwater sediment microbial communities from an aquifer in East River, Colorado, USA - PLM4_65_b1 redo | ecosystem: Environmental > Terrestrial > Soil > Riparian zone | place: USA: East... | reverse complement strand
GGAGTTAGAATTCAGGTGTCAGGAGAATAATGTTGATCGCCTTTTTATCTTTCTTCTTATTTGCATCTTCTGGCTCCTGACTTCTGTCTTCTGACTTTTCGGCTTTTAAAGGGGCACTCAGGGGAATTTAACTCGACCTCACCGGTTCGATTTTCTGTGCCACTGCGCTCAGTATTATCTTCTATGCATCGGCCAGTACCGCTGTCGGTTTTCTCGCGAAGAAATCAGCGCAGTTGAAACCGATCGGATCGGGACTCAACCTCATCATCCTGTTCATCTCTGTTCAGCTTTTTCTGCATCTGGGCGCAGCCGTATACTACCCGAGGGTATCGCAACAGCTCAACTTCTACTCATGGCTGGTTTTCACCTATGCTGCGCTCCGTCTCGGCCTCTATGTCTAAGGAAAACTTCGGATCAACGCTTACCCAGAACCCCGCTATTGCGGAATCGCTGAGTCGCATACTCTCCGAGCGCCAGCCCGGTCTTGACGCGGAACGCGAGAGATTTGACGCCGCTGCGCTTGAGCGCCGCAAGAAGGACGCTTCCGGTCAGATGCTTTCCAAAATTAGGGAGTTCTTCGGGCTGAAATACACAAAATAGATGATCATCATTCCTACCGTTCCTTTCATCAAAATCCACCTGTTTTTTTATATATTTGAAGAAGTCCCAGATGGTGTCTTTATGAGCGAACCGAACTCAATTGTTCTATTCATCTGAAAAAACTAGATTGCCGCGTCGCTTCGATCCTCGCAATGACAGTTCGGTCGGTTTTCCGGACGGTTTCTGTTTTAAATGACGTTTAGGTTCTTTTTCTGAACCTGTATTTTATCGTAGACATATCAGCATGCAAACAGTATAATATGTGAGATACAATAAATGCTTGTATCGTTTCCGCAATGAAAATTCCTTATTAAATCGAATAGTTAATATATTATCTTTTTGTTTTATTTGATACTGTTTGCAAATAATTTCCGACAATACCGCTAAAATTTGAATATTGTATTTTGTTTAGTTTTAATTTCATTGACAGATGAATTATCATTTGATATACTTTTTTTGTTTAAGCCTTTATCAATGTGCTGAATGGTCTCATCATCGTATGATAGCCTCAGAAACCGTGTGTAGATGGAATGCAGTTTGATGAATGAAAGGAGGTGGCATCAACATCATTCCCGCTAAATTTTATTTTTAATAGTTTGCCACAGGCACAGAGCGTGAGAAAAAAATAATTACAGGAGGTAACAAAGGTTATGAAGATTTTTAAGCACAAATATGTATTTTTGGTATTAGCTTTACTCTTTATCCTGCCATTGATGTTTGTTGGATGTGCGGGCAGTGATGGTTCGGACGGCGCGAACGGCGTGAACGGCACGAACGGCGTGAACGGCACAGACGGCACGAACGGCACGAACGGCACAGATATCACAGCAGCAGCCAAAGCCGAGACCTGCACACTTTGCCATGTTAGCGACGCGATCTCACCTCCTTCCGTTGTGCATCCGAACCTGGCTGTCAATACCCCCACGCCTTACACGGCAAGCATTGACACCGTTAGTGTCTTGTCAAGCGCTGGCACTACTACATTCACCATTGATTTTACGGTCGAGAGCAACGGTGTCTATGTAGCGAGCCTTGCTAATCGCGCTGCTCCCTCTGCAACGGGAACGGCGTCGGCCAATTTGGCGTACTTGCGGTTTGCATATGCCAAGCTCGTGTCCAATCCTACTGTCACGGGCGAGACAAGATGGATAAGCTACAACCAGAGTGAACGCGCCTTCTCCAGACTGACCGACAATGGTGACGGAACATACACCTATGTCTGCTCCGCGCTCACCTCTACCGGTGTTGACATTTACGATCCGGCCGCGACCACCCGCATCGGCTTGCAGATATCCACTGCTGCCGGCATTTCATCTAAGCCGCTGCAGATCACGTACGACTTCAGACCTGACGGGAATCCGATCACCGTTACTCGCGAGATCGTCACGACCGCGGCCTGCGCAGAGTGCCACGGGACCGGCAATGGCATCGCCCATGGTACCCGCTATAATGCGCAGTACTGCGCGGTCTGCCATACAGCGGAAACCATGAGAAACGGCGAGACCGTTGAATTCAAGTCAATGGTCCACGCGATCCATACCTCGCAGACGAGAAGTTTCCTGGATGCCAGCGAAGTGACCTATCCCCAGGATATAACGAACTGCATCAAGTGCCACAAGGGTACTGATAACACCTGGCAGGCCTCCATTGAGGCTTGCGGCTCGTGCCATACAGCTGTGAATTTCACAACCGGTGCCGGCCATGCAGCCGGAGCCAGAACAAATGCCGAATGTGTCGGTTGCCATAACGCGACTTATGTCCAGTCGAAACACCTGACTGTAAATGCCACACCGAACAACCCGAATGTTCCAACCGGCGATGTCAACTTTAAATACGAGATCAGCGGTGTGAAGCTCGACAGCACGTCGACCACCACCACGACCAAGGCGATCATCACCTTCCGTATTCTCGCTGATGCAAACGCCACACCGGTGACGCCAGTGACTTTCGCCACCTATACTACGAACGCCACGATGCTGAGCGTTGGTACACATACATTCTCCGGCAGCCCGAGCTTCCTGATCGCATATGCTGCATCTCAGGAAGGTCTTTCAACGAGCGCGGCAACGCTGAACGATTTCAACAACCTTGGCAAGTCTGCAGGCCAGCCGGCTTCCGTTTCGATCACCAACCTCTGGAACGGCACCCAGGGCACCCTGACCGGTCCTGATGGCAGCGGCTACTATACCGCCACCATAACCAACTCAGCAGCATTGTTCCCGGCAGGAGCACGGATGCGTACCGTCGCCCTCCAGGGCTACTTCACCCAGGTTGATACAGCCACAGCCCGCCATACCCTGTCGGCTGCTGGAACAGTCTCGGGCGACACGGTGCGTCGTGCCGTTATCGACCCGGCAAAGTGCGCCAACTGCCATGAATGGTTCGAAGGACATGGCGGCAACCGCGTTATCGGTTCAGCGTCCACCGGTATCAACGTCTGCGTGTTGTGTCACAACCCGAACCTGAGCAGCAGCGGACGCGGCGCCGATCCGTCAACAGTGCTTTCCCGCATGTCGACCACGGATCAGGCGAAGATGACGGCCGCAGGTTACAATCCGGCCGACCCGTCCACCTATCCTGAAGAGTCCCAGAACTTTAAGGACCTGATCCATGCGACCCATGCATCGGGAACCCGCACCGAGCCGTTCCGGTTCGTCCGCGACCGGGGAGCCAGCGGCGTATACTATTATGACATGAGCGAAGTAACGTTCCCGGGTCGCATCGGCGACTGCGAGACCTGCCACTTCTCGGGCACCTACGATGTCCCGACCACGGCCGGTCTTCTTTCGAGCACCAACGAGACCACCGACGGCAACGCTGCGACATCGGTTACGACCGACCGTAGCACGGTGCCGAATGCGGCCGATCTCGTGACTGCTCCGGTAACGGCTGCTTGCATCACCTGTCATGATCAGAATGTGTCCGTGACCCATATCAACGCCCAGGGCACGTCGATCAAGGTGAAGCGTTCAGATGCACTCCGTTAAACAGTAACATAGCAGCAACTCATAGGCGGACCCTTCCGGGTCCGCCTATTTTTATGGTGCGCGATGATTGCAGCGCGAATTTCAGCAAACAGGTGTTCCAGCAGACAATTGACATCGAACAGTATTTCGCGTAATCTGTACCCATTATCTATCTCAATACCTATCCTTAGAGATGTTCAGAATATCATCCCAGCATGCTGACCCGTATGAACGATATCATACGTCAGCAGGAGGAGATTACGACAGATGAAACAGAAGACAATGACTTTTTCTTTCTTGTTCTTGCTCGCCATAATGAACATGCATTCTGTTGGTTGTTCGTACGTTTCCCGCCCTTCAGACGAAGAAGTGATCAAGGCGATAGACGATTCCGGTGTCCTGAAGAGCGAATCCTTCACCATTACCTCGCCACTCACCGTCGTAGAGCGAAGCAGTCAAAACAAAGACGACTCCTGGACTTTCCGGGTCAAGATGACCATGACCATGCGGCTGCCGAACGGAACGGTTTCGGAGCCAAAGGAAAATATCACCTATTTCCGCATGTTCAAAGCCAAAGACGGTTCAGGCAAAAACGTATGGAAAGCTCGACTGGGTAAATAAACCATCTGAAAGCAAGCGAGACGAGGTATCCTGTTTCTGAAGGGGCGGTATCAGAAATTTCCAGTTCGATCTGTTGCCTGATGAAGAGCACATGCTTAAGTGCAGATAATCAGTAAGGACAGCTCTTTACGCTTCATTCCCTGCTCAATCGTGATCTGCCTGCACGTCCGCGTTTTCCTTAATCATGGTATAATCTTAAAAAAGCAGTTGTTTCTATAGTTGCTGGTCCAATATTGTTCTTGCCAAAGGACGCTTCGGTATGATATAAGAAAAACGGTACGCTGGGACCGAATTCCTTGGTTCGCTGTTACTGCGGAGATCTTGAAGTCCCCGGTGCTGGTCCGGAGTTTCCGCTATATTCCCGATTAAGAAATTCAAAATCGCAGGACATGAAGAGAAGAAAGGAGGGTTGTATCTTGAAGAATATACAATCGCATTATGACCAGCAAATCAGTCGTTCGGCGTTGTGGTCAGGGGCCGTCACGGTCGTATTCTTGCTCAGCACGCTGTTCATCCCTACGGTTTCATTGGCTGTTACCCTGTCAGGTGATTCCAGTACCTATGTGCAATCCAGAGAGGCCGCAGATAGTTCTAAAATTCTGAGAGTTTATGAATACCTCGATTTTTCCGTACAGAACATGGGCAACGAGACGATCTCGTTTCACACGGGAGGCTGGCTACGCTACGATTTGAAAGAGGAGGAGTTCGGCCATAAATCCGCGAACGATCTGCAGTATTCCTACCTGAGCTTTAAAAGTAAAACTGACAACACCGTTGTCAACCTGGGCAGGGTGATGGTCTTTGAGGGTGTGGCCGCGGAGCGGGTAGACGGGCTTTACGCACGCTCCGATCTTATGGCCGGCTTCGGCATCTCGGGGTTCGGCGGCAGCCCCGTCGAAACCGGAAGTGATATGCCGGGAAACAATGTGATTTATGGTTCCCGGTTGTCTCATCAGTATGGCGACGTATACCGGATCGGGATATCGGCGCTCAAAGAAGAAAAAGACAGTCAGGACTACCGGAGGGAGGAAGGCATCGATATCTGGGTGCATCCGATCGAGAAGGTGGACCTGACCGGGCGATCGAGCTACAACGACGTCACCAAGGGATGGATGGAGCAGAGTTATGCGCTGATGCTGGGTCCCTTTGAAAAGCTGCGGCTCAATGGCACGGCCTCATGGATCGACTACGATAATTATTTTTTCAGGACCACCATGAGCGCGTTCACCCTGCAATCGGGTCTTATCCAGCCTAATGAGAAGGTGCGCGCCCTGGGTGGAGAGGCATCTTATCCCATCACGGACCAGGTGCTTATTGCCGTTGATTACAAGAATTTCACCTACGATATCGCGGGCAAGGCGGATTATTTCGGAGGTAAGGTAAAGTATTCCGTGTCCGGATCAGGGGGCGCGGGGATCAGCTATCACGCCATGGTGGGGGACACGGACAAGTTGAAGTACAACGAGTACCGGATCTATGGGTATAAGAAGTTCGGCCATCTCAATGTGTCCGCCGACTTGATCGATGTTGCTTACGTTAACGCAATAAACGGCGTCAAAGATTCCTATTCCGCTTCACTCGCGGCCCAGTATGAACTCGCGGAGGCATGGAAACTGGGTGCGGACGTGGCGTATTCCCACAACCCGGATTTTGACAAGGACATCAGGGTGTTCTTCAAGGTCCTCTACCACTTCGGCGCGAAAGGAGGAGCATAAGATGAACACCGTAAAGACAAAAATGGTTATTTTAGCGTTGTTAACGATGCTCTTCGGTATCTATGCCTGTGCCCATACGGCCAGTAGAGCGATGCAGCACCCGGTAGAGTTAACGACGGCCCCCCTGTGCAGCGACTGCCACCAGGACTGGAGGTCGGCGATGGACCACACCGGCGATTACTTGAAGCGGCACCGGTTCTACGCGCAGCAGCAGACCCAGACCTGTGAGACCTGCCACAAAGAGTCCTTCTGCTCAGACTGCCACGCGCATAAGGAAGAATTGAAACCGAGCGATAAATTCAAGGATTCTGTTGAACGGACAATGCCGCATCGGGGCGATTATCTCAACCAACATAAGATCGACGGCCGGATCGATCCGGCATCGTGCATGAAATGCCATGGCCGCTCGAATAATGAGAGGTGTCGCCTATGTCACAAATAACTAAATTCACTTTCCCCGGTCTGCTCCTATTTGGAGGACTGCTGTTCATGGCTGGGTGCGGAAGCTCGACGCCGAACTCGAATGCCCCATTTGACGCGGATAGCGGCCATCCCGCCAATTGGCTGCCCGCTGGCCATATGAACTCAGCCCGTTCAGATGAGAGCGTATGCGCTGAATGCCACGGGACCGATTACAACGGGGGGACCTCCGGGATATCCTGCACCCAGTGCCACCTCGGAGGTGTGAACTCCGTGCATCCCGTGGAGTGGGGGACCTCGATCGATTCCGCACACGCTGCCTATGTTGACACGAACGGGAACACGGCCTGCGCTAACACCAATTGCCACGGCACGAAGCTGGAAGGCGTTGATAACAGCGGCCCGTCCTGCACAAGCTGCCATCTCGGCGGAGCTTCGGCGTTCCATCCTGTTTCATTCGGTATGGGAACCCAGGCACTCCTGAACCACGCTTCCTATGTAATGGCAAACGGCTCAACAGGGTGTGCTACCTCCAGCTGCCACGGAGTGAATCTAACCGGAGGCATAGGTCCGGCTTGCGTGACCTGCCATACCAGCGGTTCCTATCCCTTCACGGCAACGGGATGCACGTCCTGCCACGGGAACCCTCCGTCGGGGAATGTCGCTCCGAACAGGGCTGCCGCCCATAACGCGGTTGCCGGGCACTTTTCCGCGCAGGTTGCATTGCCTGACGATTGCAACACCTGTCACAACAGCGCAGGAGCGGGAACGGTGAATCATTCCAACGGGGTTACGAACGTCCAGTTCCTGAACGCGTATAACGCAAAAAGCGGAACAGCCGTGCGAAATTCCAACGGTACGTGCTCGAACGTGAGCTGTCATGGCGGTCAGACGACGCGCCCCTGGTACGGCGGCTCGATGGATGTGAGCACTCAATGTACGTCATGTCATGCCTATGTATCGAATGAGTATAACAGCTTCTGGTCGGGAGGGCATGACCTGCACATTAATAGCTTGGGCGTGGTATGCACTGACTGTCATGATACGACGAAACTTGCGGTCAATCACTTTGCTCACCTGAATACGCAAGTAATGGAAGGGCCGGCATCAGAATCGTTAAACAGTAATTTGAACTATACTGGCGGTACGTGTACACCAGGTTGTCATGCTACTGAGAGCTGGTAGCTGTTACGGACGGGCAGGATGCTCATTATGTGACCAGTACTGATTGAGAGAAGGCCCGGATGTTCATTCCGGGCCTTCGTAATTACTGTTCTCTTCTTTGAGTGGACAGCATGGACATGGATACGGTGTTTTTCTATTTATTTCGTTCCCAAAAGATAAAGCATTCTTCGAAAAACAATGGCACACCGGGTGTGCCTTCATGATGACGATGCGCTTGAACTATAAAAACGAACTCAAGAGGAGCTAGAGGAAGATGAAAAACAGAATAAAGGACTTTTTCAAAATATCGCTGCTCATTATGCTGGTATTTAATGTGATTGGCTGTTCTAGGATATTAGGACCCTCGGACGAGGAAGCGATAAAGGCAATCAACGATACCGGGATATTCGCAGGAGGGGTCGAAAAATTCACCTTGAAATCGCCAATGGTAATTCTGAGCAGAGGTTCTCGGAATAGCGACGGTTCTTGGCCGGTGACTATCAAAATGACCTTGACTTACACGATGGCCGATGGGGCACGAGCGTGAGGCAAAGGAAAGGACGTCGACATACAGGCTCTATAAATCGAAAGACAGTTCCGGGAAAACTGTTTGGAAAGCCGTATCAGGATCGTAGTTATGCCGGAACCGGCGCTTCGCCAGGCGCTTAAATAAAAAGGGTTGCGGCTTATCCGCAGCCCTTTTTCAAGTAATGCCGAGTAGGTGGACTTATCATCCTGAAAAAAGCATTTGGACACAGAAGAAGCGGATTAACATATGATAAAAGCGGATAAAATTGAAAACAGAGACGTCACCTGTTGAGTGAACTACTTGTCGAGAATAAATCCGCCGTTATCCGACTCTTGTCCGATTTGATCAGTGTTAAATGCTGTTTTTAGGATCATCAACTAGCCGCCAGACGGCTGAGGCCGAACACGGCGTGCTTACTCCTCGTTCTTTTCGTTCGATCGAGCCCTGTCGCGCCAACCGCGAGGTCGCGCATGCGTATTCCTCGGTTCCGGGGTGGCCTTCTGTATTGCCGGCGGCACGTATGGATCTGCGGGAACATCGGGCCGGACCGGAGCAGCAGTGTTTACAGCGGGGGACCTGGTCATATCATGAGCGATATACATATCATATGACGTTCCGTCCGTTCCCTTGAGCGAGATACTGTCGGACCGAACGGTAACGATCTTTGACCCGTCCGGCAAGCTATCGAACAACCGGTAAAAAGACTGCTCGCCTTTCGAATCGCTGAATACTGCGCCGATAAAATTCTTGCTCTGTATCGTCCCGATCAGTCGAGAGACCTGCGGCCCGACTGGTTGGGCGTCCACCGTGCCGACAAAGAAAAGCAGCAGAGTAAAGACGAGTGCCATACTAAGCAACTTGCCGACGATTGCTTTTTTTATCGATCGCGGTCTGACATTCGTTAGGTTCATAGCTAAATCAATAAATCCCTGCGGCTTTCTACGCTGAAGTTCGTTGTAAGTGCCTTTGTCCGTGAGTATCTGCTTACAAGGTGATCTCGGTGCCGATGCCTTCCTTCGTGAAGATCTCGAGGAGCAGGGCGTGGGGGACCCGGCCGTCTATGATATGGGCCTTGGTGCAGCCGGCATCGAGGGCCTCGAAGCAGGATTTGGTCTTGGGAAGCATGCCGCCGGCGATGATCCCGGAACTGATGAGACTTGCCACTTTTTTCCTGTTCAGCGCTGGAATGAGGTTCTTGTCCTTGTCAAGGATACCAGCCTGGTCCGTAAGCAGGATGAGCTTCTCCGCCTTCAGTGCTCCGGCAACAGCTCCTGCCACAAGATCGGCATTAATATTATAGGTTTCTCCCCGGGCGCCGACACCGATCGGGGCGATCACCGGGATGAATCCCCCCTGGTCCAGCGCGACAAGCACGCCTGGCCTGACTTCTGTGACCTCGCCGACTAGCCCGATATCGATGTCCTCGCTCTTGCCGGCGCTCCCGCTCTGTTTCGTCATTGTCAACTTCTTCGCCTGGATCAGTCCGCCGTCCTTGCCCGTGAGGCCCACGGCCTTGCCGCCTTGCTGGTTGATGAGGTTCACGATCTCCTTGTTCACCTTGCCGCCGAGGACCATTTCAACGATGTCCATGGTTTCTTCGTCGGTGACCCGCTGTCCTGAGACGAACGTGGGTTTTTTCCCCATCCGTTCCATGGTCTTGCCGATCTGCGGTCCGCCTCCGTGCACGATCACCGGGTTTATCCCGATGTAGCGCAGAAGCACCACGTCCTGGGCAAAGCCCTGCTTCAGGTCTTCGTCGATCATGGCATTGCCGCCGTATTTGATCACGAAGGTCTTGCCCATGAATGTCCGGATGTAGGGCATGGCCTCGATAAGGACCTTTGCTTTTTCGATCAGTTTTTCCATGAAAACCTCAATTTAAAATTAACCACAGAGATCACAGAGGATAAAGAAAAGAATGAAGAATAATAAATCAGGTGAGGCAACTCTCGGTGTCCTCTGTGGTTGGCGTCACAAAATATATCTGCTCAAATCCTCGCTCTTCAGTACGTCCTCAAGGCGCTCCTGCACATATTTTGCGTTGATGGCGACCTTGATGCCTTTTTTCTCAGGCGCGTCAAAGGAGATCTCGTCCAGCAGGCGCTCCAGGATGGTGTGGAGCCTGCGTGCGCCGATATTCTCCGTGCGATCGTTGACCTTGGTCGCGATGTCGGCGATCTCCTCGATCGAGTCCTTGGAAAAGGTGATCGATACCTCTTCTGTGGCAAGGAGGGCGACCTGCTGCTTGATGAGGGCGTTCTGCGGCTCGGTCAGGATGCGGATGAACTCTGCCTTGCCTAAAGAATCGAGCTCGACCCGGATCGGGAACCTGCCCTGGATCTCGGGGATCAGGTCCGAAGGCTTTGATACATGGAACGCGCCAGCGGCGATGAACAGGATATGGTCGGTCCTGACCGGCCCATACTTGGTCGTGACCGTTGAACCTTCGACGATCGGCAGGAGGTCGCGTTGAACACCCTCGCGGGACACGTCGGGACCGTGTGATTCGCGGCCGGCGATCTTGTCGATCTCGTCGAGGAACACGATGCCGGACTGCTCGATGCGCTGAAGCGCCTCTTTAATGACCTTGTCCATATCGATCAGCTTCGCCGCCTCTTCCTGTACCAGGAGCCGGAGCGCGTCAGGCACTTTGACCTTGCGCCGCTTGGTTTTTTCGGGCAGGAGTCCGCCAAGCATCTCCTTGAGGTTCATCTCGATCTCTTCCATGCCCACATTCGAGATGATGCCGAAGGGCATAACTTTCTCTTTTTGCTCGAGTTCCACCATGCGTCCGTCGAGTTTGCCTTCCCGCACGTGCTGACGGAGCTTGTCGCGAGTGCTCGAGTGCTGCTCTTCCTGCTCAGTCGAAAGGGTTTCGGGACCCGGCGATGTCCTGGGCGGCGGCGGCAACAACAGGTCGAGGAGACGTTCCTCGGCCATGGCCGCTGCTTTTTCCTGGACCTGTTCCGTCATCTCGGTCTTTACCATGTTGATGCCGATCTCGGTAAGATCGCGGATAATGGACTCCACGTCGCGTCCCACATATCCGACCTCGGTGAACTTCGACGCCTCGATCTTGAGAAAGGGGGCCTGGACGAGCTTCGCGAGTCTGCGGGCGATCTCGGTCTTTCCCACACCCGTGGGGCCGATCATAATGATGTTCTTCGGCATGACCTCGTCGCGGAGGTCTTCAGACAGACGCTGACGTCTCCAGCGGTTCCGAAGCGCTATGGCAACGGCGCGCTTGGCCTTGTGCTGCCCAATGACGTACTTGTCGAGCTCTTCTACGACCTGTCGTGGTGTGAGAGAATCTTTCAAAAAAACCTCCAGTGACAAATAAGGGGTCAGGGGACGGGGTCCAGGGGTCAGCGCGGAGAACCCGTACTGGTACGCTTTACTGCGTTACTCCTGAACCCTGACTCCTGAACCCATAACCCTGCCGTTATAGTTCTTCTATCGTAATAACAGTATTCGTATAAATGCAGATTTCCGCAGCGATCTTCATCGCCTCTTCCACGATCGATCGGGTATCGAGTGTGGTGTGGTCCACGAGCGCACGGGCGGCAGCAAGGGCATAAGGGCCGCCTGAGCCGATGGCAGAAATACCATTTTCCGGTTCGATGACATCTCCATTGCCGGAGAGGATAAAGGCTCGTTCACTGTCGGCAACGATCATCAGGGCCTCGAGCCGGCGAAGGACCTTGTCCGTTCTCCAGTCTTTGGCAAGCTCCACCGCGGCGCGGGTGAGATTGCCGTGGTACTGGTCGAGCTTGGCCTCGAATTTTTCGAAGAGCGTGAACGCGTCGGCGGTGGCCCCTGCGAAACCGGCAAGGATCTTGTCATTGTACATCTTGCGTACTTTCTTTGCATTGTGCTTCATCACTGTCGCGCCGACGGTCACCTGTCCGTCACCGGCGATCGCTGTTTTCCCGTTTCGCCGAACAGCAAGGATCGTTGTTCCGTGCAGGGGTGTTATTTCACTCATACTACCTCCTGGTGTAACGAAGAACGACGGACGTCCGCTTCGCTATGACGATGGACGTCCGTTCGCGTTGCTCACTAGGACGATGGACGATTAAGTCTTTACGTCCTACGTCTCTCGTCCCACATCCTACGTCCCTCGTCCTTCATCCCTCATTTCTCGTTCAGCGTCCCTCTATTTATTCTGTTTGTTCGCCCTCGGATGCGCCTTGTCATATACCTCCATCAGCGAGTCGAGATTCACGTGCGTGTAGCGCTGGGTGGTCGAAAGGCTCGCGTGGCCGAGAAGTTCCTGAATGGCCCGCAGGTCTGCGCCGGACTCAAGCAAGTGAGTGGCAAAGCTGTGCCGGAGCGTGTGCGGGCTCGCTTTTTGCTGCAATCCCAGCTGTTTTCTATGGTTTTCTAAAATACGCTGAACCGTACGTGCTGTCAAGCGTTTTCCTGACGGCCCAAGGAAGACCGCGGCAATATCGGAGCTTCCGGCCAGACGGCCCAGATACGCATCGATCGCATCCAGCGCCTTGGTCCCGACCGGTACGATCCGTTCCTTGCGGCCTTTACCACGGATGCGGATTAGGCTGTCATGTCGATCGATATCCTCCCGGTTCATGCCGATAAGTTCGCTCGCGCGGATACCAGTGGAGTAAAGGGTTTCAAGCACGGCGCGGTCTCTCAGCATGCTGTCGTGATCCGCGGGCTTCTTTGACTGCGGCGATTCCATGAGACGTATCGCGTCATCGGCTGTCAGCACGGCAGGAAGGCGCTGTTCGCGACGCGGTGTGGCGACCAGTCGGGCCGGATTGCTCGTGAGGATTCCCTCGCGGTTCAGATATCTGAAGAACGTTCGGATGGCGGAGAGTTTTCTGGCAATGGATGATTTTTTCACCTCGCCCTGCATGAGGTGGGCTATGAATCGCCGAAGCGTTTGATGATCCACTGCGGACAGTTCTTTATCGCCGAGAAAGGTGGAGAGCTGTTCCAGATCGGAATGATAGCTCCGCAAGGTGTGAGGAGAAACATTTCGCTCATTTCTGAGATAGGTTATGAAGTCAAAAAGGTGCTTCTGCATGAGGATACTTTAGCTTAACAGGAGCGAATTTGCAAGGGAAGAGGTAAATGGCGAAGAAGTAAATGGTGTTTGGAGTGATATCGACAAGCGCTGAATATGTCTGAAAAAGAGGAAGCACACCTATTCTGCGAATGTTCGGAGATGAGCCTGCAGATTAAACATTTCCCTTCGACAGGCTAGCGGGATCGACAAGATATGAATATGCTTATATGTGAATATGTCCTGTAATAATGGTAAAAGTTATTTTTTTGGTTTATCCGGTCGTGATTTTGATCGAGAGCCGGATGACGGAGATGCCTTTTCCCTCGAAGGCTTCTTGGCTGCCTTTTTGGATGGTGTTCGTTTTTTGCGACCGACACCGTTGCCCGCATTTTCACGACGTATCGCCAGCAGTTCATAGGCACGTTCAGGTATCATTTCCGCGAGGCGATCGCTCCTCGTGAGGCTTGCATTGGTTTCCCCATCGGTGACATATACGCCGAATTTGCCCTCTTTGGCCAGGACCGGTTTGCTGCTCACCGGGTCATTGCCGAACTCGCGCAACGGAGGCCTTGGTGAAGCGCGACGTCCGAACTGGCGCGGTGTTGCAAGCAGCGCAAGGGCTTCTTCGACGGTAATACCGAAGATCTGTTCTTCGCTGGCGAGTGTGCGACTTTCTTTGCCCTTGGTGATATAGGGGCCATAGCGGCCATTTTGTGCGGTGATCGCCAAGCCATCAGCCGGATCAACGCCCACCACACGCGGCAGCGATAGCAGCCGCGCTGCGTCCGGGAGAGTGATGTGAGCCGAGTCCATTGTCTTGAACAATGACGCCATCTTCGGCTTGTCAAGCCCGGGCGGGGGAGCATCAGGAGTGCCCCACTGTACATACGCGCCGTAGCGACCGCTCTTGACAAACAGAGGCAGACCGTCGATTTCGCCGATCGGGTCGGTCCCCTTTGGCGCAGCGAGCAGTTTCAGCGCCACCTCCAGTGTCAGTTCATCGGGCGTCATGGTATCGGGAACGCTGGCCGTCTCTTCACCGCGGCGAACGTAGGGGCCGAATTTCCCGGGCTTAACCACGACTTCAAGGCCGGTTTCCGGGTCAATGCCGACGGGGAATGTGTTGATCGTTGAGGCATCGATCTCGTCAAGGTTTATTGCAACGCGTTGCTTGAGACCAACGAGGCCCTGGTCATTGCCGAAATAAAAATCAGCGAGCCACTGTTCCTTCTTCTGCAAGCCTTGCGCGATCGCATCGAGATCTTCTTCCGTGTTCGCGGTAAAACTGTAGTCGACAAGACCGGAGAAATGCTTCACCAGCAGATTAATGACGGAGAACGCAACCCAGTTGGGTACGAGCGCCTGGCCTTTTTTCCACACATAACCGCGATTGACGATCGTTTGCATGATGGATGCCCAGGTTGAGGGACGGCCAATGCCCAGTTCCTCAAGTTTTTTGATGAGTGAAGCTTCGGTGTACCGCGCGGGCGGTTGCGTGACGTGTCCACTCGGTGTAACGTTTGCAATGTCTATCTTGTCACCAACAGCAAGCCTCGGCAGCAGCGCTTCACGCTTGCCGTTCTCGGTATCGTCATCGGTGGATTCCTCGTACACCTGCCGGTAGCCTGCAAAGGCGATCGTCGTGCCGCTTGCAGTGAATTCGCAGTCAGTTCCTTTGCTCAGTGCGCCCAGCCGTATGCTGACGGTGGTGCCGTTCGCGTCGGCCATCTGCGAAGCGAGCGTGCGCTGCCAGATCAGCTCATACAGGGCAAACTCCTGGAGGTTAAGATCACTCTTGAGTTCGCGCGGCGATCGCATCGGCGTGCTCGGACGGATCGCTTCATGAGCTTCCTGGGCATTTTTCACTTTTGATGAGTAGCTGCGAGGGGTCGGAGCGAGGTACTGCTGCCCGTATAACTTCCCCACTTCCGCGCGGATTTCTGCAAGAGCCTCATCTGAGATTACCACATTGTCCGTCCGCATATAGGTGATGAAACCGCGTTCATATAAACCCTGTGCTACACGCATGACCTGTGCCGCGGACAGCCGCAATTTCCGACCGCCTTCCTGCTGGAGCGTTGACGTCATGAACGGCGCCTTTGGCGAAGAGCGGTATGGTTTTTCCTCGACGCTGCGGACCGTGAGAAGAGTTTTATCAAGGCCGGCTGCCAGCGCCATGGTCCGGGTCTTGTCAAGGACGATGACCTTGTCGCCGGCACGACCCGTGCTGTCGAAATCCTTGCCTGTTGCGACTTTGGTGCCGTCGAGTGCGACGAGAACGGCCATAAACGGAGGTTTCGTTGCAGTCACGACCTCGATGCCCCAGTATCCGGCAGCGACATGAGCGATGCGTTCATGTTCTCGTTCCACCACGAGACGAAGCGCCGGGCTCTGGACCCGGCCGGCCGACAGGCCGCGATTTACGCGTCGCCACAGCACCGGAGACACCTCGTATCCAAAGAGCCGATCCAGTATCCGGCGGGTCTCAGCAGCATCAACCAGCCCGTGATCGATGCCGCGGGGATTGGCGACCGCGTGGTCGATCGCGGATTTGGT
>Ga0210377_10002641_pt1 | contig 15603 bp, 12 predicted proteins | sample PLM4_65_b1redo_FD_155480 | JGI IMG/M metagenome (GOLD analysis project Ga0210377, IMG submission 155480) | Groundwater sediment microbial communities from an aquifer in East River, Colorado, USA - PLM4_65_b1 redo | ecosystem: Environmental > Terrestrial > Soil > Riparian zone | place: USA: East... | reverse complement strand
ATACAAGGTGCACCTCGCCAACCCTACGGAGATTAAACAATATAAGGGGCTCAAATATTCAGACGATCAGCACGATGCCTTCTGGCTGGCCGAGATGCTGCGGCTCGGCATTTTGCCTGAAGGCTACATTTACCCGAAAGAAGATCGGCCGGTCCGTGACTTGTTACGCAAACGAAGTCATCTCGTAAAGCTCAGGACTTCGCTCATCATCAGCTTGCAGAACATCATTTGCCGCAACAACGGGTTCCGGCTCAAGACGAATGACGTCAAGGCATTGAATACAGATCGCGTCGCGCCGTTCCTTGAACAGAACGAAGACCTGGCATTAGCCGGCAAGATCAGCAAGGAGTCTATAGATTTTCTGACACGCCAGATCAAAACTGTTGAAAGCGTTATCGAAGAGAGAATGGAACTGCGAGAACCATACAAAAAGCTCCTCACCCTGCAAGGAGTGGGGAAGACGTTAGGACTTACCATCATGCTGGAGACCGGCCCGATCAGCCGCTTTGCGCAAGTAGGCAACTACTGTTCCTACTGTCGGAAAGTTTCGACCAAATGGATCAGCAACGACAAGAAGAAAGGCAAAGGAAACAAGAAGAGCGGCAACAAATACCTTGCGTGGGCCTTTTCCGAAGCTGCTGAGATTGCCCGGCGCTATTATCCCGAAGCACGGGCATATTACCAGCGCAAGATGCAAAAGACCAACGCCATGATAGCGCATCAAGCCCTATCGCATAAACTGGCGCGAGCGGCATACTACATCATGAGAGATGGAGTGTCCTTTATGCCGGAGAAGATCTTCACACAATGAAAGTTCATAGGCTGGCTGGGACGGTGAACCTGACTTAGGGTTGGCAAAACCACGAGACTTGATTGGTAATCCGTCCCACCCTTTATAGCGTTATCAGCATCTTTACTGCCCATACCGCGAGCCATCTTGGGGCTGGTTAACAACCATAAGACTTGTACAAACTCTTGGACACGGCATGGAACCGAAGATTTTCTGGTCCGCCATAAGGCGGAAAGGGTCATAGATAAAGAGCTTCATCATGATCTTAATCCCGATGGGTGACTGGTGCAGTCGAGACTGACACCGAAACTGAATGAAACTGCGGCAATGGTGAAGATGAAGATAACGGAAAGGCTCGACGAGAAACGTTCCGTTTCTCGCCACAAGATAGCTTTTTTTGCTTGACGGTGCCCTTTAAATGGGTGACCCTAAAGACTCTGAAAGCAAGTTCGCAGCACGTGAGAAGATCGTCGATAAAAATGCAGATGTCCGAACAGGACTCGCGGGCGACGTGTGTCGTGATAAAAACATCGTCAGTTATCATGTTGGAACTTAATTGAAATCAACTAACACTTGACAGGGGGACTATAGGATGTCTCCTCTGTTGTTCCTGAGTGATATAATTGTTACAGGAGTATTTCTATCGCACTGTGCGTGTGAGGCGTGGATACTGTCCGGCGGTTCGCCCCTCTGTGAACGGGAGCGAAAACCGCGGACGGTTTCTAAGGGAGTCGGAAGATGGCATCGACAACAGCGTTTGTCATATCCGGCCTGGTTATCGGCGCGGTATTCGGTTTCGTGCTCCAGCGAGGCCGCTTTTGCATGAACTCCGCGTACCGGGATGTTCTGTTCGCAGATTATACGATGCTCCGGGCCTATCTTCTCGCCGTGGTGGTCACCATGATCGGCGCGAACCTCATCGAGGACCTGGGCTGGCTCAGGCATGTTAATGAGGCTGGCGCCCTGGTGACGGGAGAGCTCGAACGGCAGGCCTTTGTCCCGTGGGCAAATATCATCGGCGGGTATATTTTCGGCATGGGCATCGTGCTCGCGGGCGGATGCGGGAGCGGCATCATCTATCGTATCGGCGAAGGAAACCTGTCATACGTCGTCGCCGTGTTCGGATTTTTCTTCGGCATAGCGGCGACGCAATTCGGCATCCTGAAGCCGCTCTATGACCTGCTGCTTTCAATACAGTGGCCGAAGGAGGGACCTGCCCCGACGCTTTACGGCGTGTTCGGAGTGAACAAGTGGGTCGTGATCGCGGTGATCTCCGTCGTGTTCCTGATCTTCGTATTCCGGGGCAGGCCGTTCCTGAAAGCGAAGAAGGGATATTCCTGGTTCGCAGCCGGCCTTCTGGTGGGCCTTGTTGCCGTAGCCGGATGGTGGGTGTCCGCCTTTTTCGGCGGCCGGGCGCGGGGTATATCGTTCGCCGGGCCGTTGCGGGAATTCTTTTTTACCGTGACCTTCGGCAACTACAAGAACGATATGTCGGCCGTGGTTCCTGCCGAGTCGAGGACTCTGCTTGGCCTGACGTTCTCCTGGAGCGCGGTCTTTGTTGCGGCCGTCCCCGCGGGCGCTTACCTCAGCGCCAGACTTCTGCATGAGTTCGGTCTCAAGGTTCCGCCGGCAGGCGACCTGCTGAGGGGGCTCTTCGGCGGGTTCCTGATGGGGATCGGCGCGGAGATCGGAGGGGGGTGCAATATCGGGCACGGTCTCACCGGCGTATCGACCCTCGCACTATCGAGCTGGGTGGCCAACGCCTTCATCTTTCTGGGCAACTGGACCATGACGTACTTCCTTCTCATCAGGCCGATGAGGCGCGTCGGGTAGCCCCAACGGGTCACTTATCCCTCATATGCCATCGGATGCTTACTAAAGGATACAGGTTTTGCGGCTTGCCAATTACCTTTCGACTTTACCTCTCCTGCCGACAGACGAATAGACTTCATTGTTGCTGATGCTTTCCGGGGAGAATTGAAGTATGATACCCGCAAGATGGAAAGGGGCCGCGATCGCGCCATGACGAACGTCCTTACCTTCATATCGAAATCTCTTGCAGCGAAACTCATTATAGCCCTTGTCTCGCTCATCCTGATCGGCGGGGGCATATCCTGGTATATCCTGATCAGCACCGGCAGGACAAATCTCATCAACGAAGCCGTTAAAGACGCAGTCTCCTACTCCGATCTCGTGAAAAAGAGCGTGCGTTACGGCATGCTCACGTTCAACAGAGAGGCAATACAGCAGACGATAGACGACCTGGGGTCGGCAAAGGACATCAGGGGCATCAGGCTCTTCGACGGCAATGGAACGATTTATTATTCATCGAAGCGGGAGGATATAGGGCGCCAGGTCGACCGCAGCGCAAGCGCCTGCAAGGGCTGCCATGTCGATCCTCAAAAGCCTTCCGAAAGGCTGATCAAAGAGAGTCAATGGACAACCTATCAAGGCAAAGATGGATTCAACCTGCTGACCTTTATCGATCCCCTCTACAACGAGCCTTCCTGCTCCAGGGCCGCCTGCCATGTCCATTCCCCGGACCAGCGGGTGCTCGGCGTTCTGGAATCCGATTTCTCTCTCGCCACCGTAGACAAGGCAATCAAAGAGCAAACGATCCATACCACGGTCTATGCCATTGCCTTAATGGGTATGATCTCCGTCATTCTGTATGTTGTTCTCCGTAAATTCGTCCTGAAACCCGTAACATCCCTTTCGAGCGCCATGGAGACCGTTGCGCAGGGGAACCTCGAACGCACGGTAACGGCGGCGTCGGATGATGAAATCGGCCGGCTCGTTCATACCTTCAATGACATGACCCAGGAGCTCAAAACAGCTAGAGAAACGGTGGAAGCGTGGACGGAGTCCCTCGAGCGGGAGGTGGAGAAAAAGACGGATGCATTGAAAAAATCCCAGGACAGGCTGGTCCAGGCGGAAAAGCTGGCGGCGCTGGGTCGGCTGACCGCCGATGTGGCGCATGAAATACGGAACCCCCTCACCGCTATCGGAGGATTCGCGCGCAGGCTCTATAAGAGCGCCGCGAGCGAAAAAGAGAAGGAACGCGCGGAGGTCATCGTCAGTGAAGTCGACAGACTTGAGCAGATATTGAGAGACGTGCTGACGTTTTCACGGGACGCGCGATTCCATCTTGCAAAGCACCCGGTGGGGGAATTTTTGTATGACGTCGCAAGCCTGCATGAACCCCGCTGCAGCGAGCAATCGGTCAGCACGGAGGTCGCGATAGAAAAAGACCTTCCGTCCGTTTTGATGGACCAAGACCAGGTCAGGCAGGCGCTCACCAATCTCATCACCAACGCACTCGATGCAATGCCCCGCGGGGGGATGTTGAAGATATCGGCGGGGACCGAATACCTCAACGACGTACGGTATGTTTTCCTCAGGGTGTCCGACACGGGGAAGGGGATCGATGAAGATAAATTGCCGCTGATCTTCGAGCCCTTCTTCTCAACGAAAGAGATCGGGCACCGCACCGGCCTGGGCCTGTCCATAACGAGAAAGATCATCGAAGAGCACGGCGGCTTTGTAAGGGCGGAGAGCGCCAGAGGGGAAGGCTCCATCTTCAGCCTGTATTTCCCGCAGCCGGGCGAGGAAAATCCGGGGGAGGTAAAATGCTGGGAATACATGAAGTGCGGCAGGGATAAGGACGCGACCGCGAAATGTCCGGCCTATCCGCAATTCGGAAAGGTCTGCTGGGTGGTGGCGGGCACGTTCTGCGAAGGCAAAGTGCAGGGAACCTTTGCTCAGAAATATGAAGACTGCAGAAAATGCGACTTTTTCCAGATGGTAAAAAAGTTGAGGGAGAAAGAGTGAGTTCCGCATTGTCCGATACAATCGACTGATTGACGTCTTAACGGGAGTGACTTGTTATTCCATTGCAGACTAATCTGGAACCTTTAGGGAACCTTTAGGGTCAGGTCTTGCGGCTTGACAATTGTCCTTTCTTAGGCTACTATTGGCCATGTCCCGTCCCCTTCGTATAGAATATTCAGGCGCTGTTTATCACATTACGTCCCGCGGCAACGAGAAGAAGCCGGTCTTCAAGGACGATCAGGATCGTGATAACTTCCTGAATACCCTTCAGCACGTTAATAAGCGCTACAATTGGATTTGCCACGCTTACTGTCTCATGACCAATCACTTTCACCTTCTTATTGAAACACCTGACGGAAACCTTTCTCTTGGCATGCGACAGTTGAACGGTGTTTATACTCAACTATTCAACAAATGGCACGGCAGAGTCGGCCATCTGTTTCAGGGGAGGTATAAAGCTATCCTCATCCAAAAGGACAGCCACCTCCTGGAGGTTTGCCGGTATGTTGTCCTGAATCCCGTGCGGGCTAAGATGGTTGAGAAGCCCGAGGACTGGAAGTGGACGAGCTACCTCGCGACTGCCGGTAAAACAAAGCCCCATCCCTGTCTGACCATTGACTGGGTACTTGGCCAGTTTAGCAGGAAACGGGGAAAGGCGGAGCAGGAGTACCGGCGGTTCGTTACGTGGGGAATTGGGCAGCAGACAATTTGGACAGAGGTGCGGGGGCAGTCGCTCTTGGGGGAGGATAGCTTTGTTGATAGCCTCGTCGATCACCTGAAAAAGCACAAGGATATACCTGAAATTCCAAGAAGCCACCGGTACGCCCATCGACCGTCGCTTGAGAAGCTCTTAGGCGTTGAAATGCGGATGAACCTTCGGAAAAGGCGGGAGGCAGTAATCAAGGCAGTGGAACAGTATGGTTATCGACAGCAGGAAATTGCATCGCATCTGGGTCTGCACTACTCCTCGGTGAGCAGGATTGTGAAGGGTGAAAGGTAAAAGTAAAGCCGCAAGACCTGACCCTAAAGACTAGGTAAAACAAAGCCCCATCCCTGTCTGACCATTGACTGGGTACTTGGCCAGTTTAGCAGGAAACGGGGAAAGGCGGAGCAGGAGTACCGGCGGTTCGTTACGTGGGGAATTGGGCAGCAGACAATTTGGACAGAGGTGCGGGGGCAGTCGCTCTTGGGGGAGGATAGCTTTGTTGATAGCCTCGTCGATCACCTGAAAAAGCACAAGGATATACCTGAAATTCCAAGAAGCCACCGGTACGCCCATCGACCGTCGCTTGAGAAGCTCTTAGGCGTTGAAATGCGGATGAACCTTCGGAAAAGGCGGGAGGCAGTAATCAAGGCAGTGGAACAGTATGGTTATCGACAGCAGGAAATTGCATCGCATCTGGGTCTGCACTACTCCTCGGTGAGCAGGATTGTGAAGGGTGAAAGGTAAAAGTAAAGCCGCAAGACCTGACCCTAAAGACTTAAAGAGCTACTAAAGAGCTAAAAAGCTCTAAAGAGCTGCTAAAGAGCTAAAGAGCTCTGTGTAAGCGGAGTGATGGGAAGAAGTCGATATGCGACAGCACGGAACAATTCCGGATAACAAGCCGTTGTATCGCCTCTATGACGGGGGCGGGAAGGAGATTGAGTACCAGGAAATGCTGGACCGCTGCGTCCGGGCCGATGTCATCCTGTTCGGCGAGATCCACGATCATCCGCTGGTTCACCGGCTGCAGCTGGAATTGACGCGTGACCTTGTTGAGATCAAGAAGGGCGATCTGATGCTGGGCGCGGAAATGCTGGAGGCGGACAACCAGCTGATCGTGGATGAATATCTGGCGGGGCTCATCGAGCATGAGCACCTGGCGAGGGAGGCCAAGGTCTGGGATAATTACGACAGCGATTACCGTCCGCTCGTTGATGTTGCCAAAGAGCACGGACTTCGGTTCATCGCGACCAATGTCCCAAGGCGCTATGCCGGCATCGTGGCCCGGGCGGGAATGAAGGCGCTGGAACGTCTGTCCGATGAGGCAAAGAAATCAATCGCTCCGCTTCCCATTGTTCTGGATCTTTCAGCCCCGGGATACCGGAAGGTCATGGAGATCGGCATGGCCCATGGAGCGCATATGGACGCGCAGAACTTCGTCGCCGCTCAGGCGGTCAAGGACGCCACGATGGCGTACTTTATCCTGAAGAACCGCGGTCCGAAGGAGTTGTTCCTTCATTATAATGGTGATTATCATTCAAAGAACTGCGGTGGGATCTGCTGGTATCTCAAACGGTATGATCCGGAGATCACGGTCCGTACAATCTCTTCGGTCAGTAGGGACACGCCCCGGTTTGACGATGCATGCAAAGGCCTTGCTGACATCGTTCTTGTCGTTCCGGCTGCCCCGAAAAGAAGCTCTTCAGAAAACCTAGGAACAGCTTAGGGTCAACCATTTAAAGGGTACCGTCAAGTAAAAAAACTATCTTGTGACGAGAAACGGTACGAGGACTCTGAGGAATTAGACTTTTCACTTTTTCTCTGATATTCTTCCGGCATGGCCCGTCTTTTACGTTGTCCCGCACTTTGAGGGAGACTGATATGCGTTTTCATACCGAAACGAACCGAAGACTCCTGCTCCTTTCAGCAGTGTTCTTCCTGTTGACTGCCGTGCCGTTCCTGGCAACAGCGGCATCTGAAAAAAAACCCGTTGCCGAGGTACTGGGAAAGGCGGTGTATTGGGACGAATTGACGCCTTCCGGCTCCACTGAGCAGAAAAAAAAATTGGACAATGCGGCCTATGCGTCATGGCTTGCGAGCGCCCAGGAGAAGAAACTTCAGTCGATCGTATGGTCCTCGGTCTTTGGCGATTATACTGCGAAACTGAAGATCGAGCCGACGCAACAGGAGATCGCCTCGCAGATCAGCAACCAGGAGAGGTTCATGAAGGAGGACCGCGTTCGCCGGGAAAAGGACCGCCAGAACCTGATCAAAGAGCTTGCATTACCCGGGATCACCGAGGCCCGCCGGAAGCAGGCGCAGCAGTATCTGGACACCTTGAACAGCCTGCATGGTTTTGACGAGCGCAGGGACAAGGAGCAAAGCAGCCCGGAGGGCGCCAAAAGGTGGCAGGAAGCCCAGCTAAAGGTGTCCGCTGTCTGGGTAAAACAGTGGAAGGTGAACCAGTCGCTGTTCCGGGAGTTCGGCGGCCGGATCATTTTTCAGCAGGCGGGATGGGAGCCGATCGACGCGTACCGGAAGCTTCTGGAGCAGTATGAAACGCGAAAAGCATTTGTGGTGCATGATCCTGCCATGCACGAAGCCGTCTATAGCTACTTCAAACTCAAATTTACCTATGCCGACGAGAAGATGGCGAAGTTCTATTTCGAAAAGCCATACTGGGAGCGCACACCCCAAGAAATACGAGCAGCTGGATTTTAGGCACCTGTTGACTTTCCCAATAGGGGGTTATGACGGGTCTTCCTTACCTTTGACAGTTCTATCTGAAAATTTGGGAGCGCACACCCCAAGAAATACGAGCAGCTGGATTTTAGGCACCTGTTGACTTTCCCAATAGGGGGTTATGACGGGTCTTCCTTACCTTTGACAGTTCTATCTGAAAATTACTTATACCGTTTCTTCTCCATCCGCCCCAATCTCCCCCTGCAACTAATAGAAAACAGAAACTATGATATAATACACTATATCCAGGTGCAAAAAGGAGGCGTACGATGGGAGACAAGGGCGGCAAGAAAAATAAAGATAAGAGCCAGAAGCAGAAAACAACGAAGCATTTGCATGAAATACAGCAGAAGAAGGACCATCAGACGACGAGCACGCTTGAAGTAAAAAGCGGCCTTTTAGGGTCACGTCTTGTATCTTGATAATCTGATTCCGCTGTGCTACTTGCCACGCGAGAGAATACCCTTCCACGGGCACCTGAGTATGACTTGACTTTGGCGGCAGTTTGCGCAAAAATCATAGTATGAGATCAAGAACGTTCATCCTGGCAACCGCTTTTCTGGTCTTCGCGTGCTTCACCCGCGTATGCGCCGGCGGCGATATCCTGCGCGTACGCGACGGCGCCGTTATTTCTTTCGACCGCATGATCCGGGAGATCAGTAATGCCGACATCGTTTTCGTGGGGGAAGTACACGATGTACAGGCGCACCATGACATGGAGCTCAGGATCATCAAATCGTTTCACGAATCGGGCACGCCTCTTTCCGTCGGCCTGGAGATGTTCAGGTCCGATAGTCAAAAAGACCTGAATTCATGGGTAAGCGGTTCTTCGTCGCTGGAGCAGTTCCTGCCGTCGTACTATGATAACTGGCGACAGCCCTGGCCTGCATACCGCGGCATCTTTCTCTTCGCGCGGGAGCATCGGATACCGCTCGTCGGGCTCAATATCCCGTCTGATATCATCAAGGCTGTTGCACGGAGCGGCTTTATTGCGTTGAACACGGAGCAGAAACAAAAACTTCCACCGGGGATCAGCTGCGATATCGACCCGACGTACATGCAATTTATCAGAAAAGCTTATGCGGACCACGCGCAACAGGAAGACAGGCAGTTCCTGAACTTTTGCGAAGCACAGATGGTATGGGACAAGAGCATGGCCTGGAATCTGATCGAATATCACAAGAAGCACCCCGGCAAAACCACGATCGTGCTTTCCGGAGTGGACCATGCCTGGAAGCGGGGCATTCCGGAGCAGGTTGCCCGACAGACATCCGTCACGTACAAAGTTGTCCTGCCCCTGATCCCCGGACAGATCGAGCGGGGTTCAGTTTCGCTCCACGACGCTGATTACGTGATGCTGCAGTAAAAAGCGTGCACATCTTGGGGTGGATCAAAGATCATTTAATTCGAAGACATCGTCAGCCTGCTTTCTTGCCAGCCTATTGATTCACCTCGCTCACAGGAAAGGATTTGAGGGATAGGAAATTCTTACCACGGATACGCACGGATTCACACGGATAGAGAATCAGGCTTTGATTCGATTCAAGAATTGGTCCTCTCTCTTTTTATATTTCATCTGTGTCCATCAGTGGTAAAAAAGGTTTGACGTTTTTTTCGACCGGGACCGGATCAATTTCCTGTACACCCTTCACCCTGTTAACAAGCGCTACAACTGGTAACATCCATGTCAGTCTTTTATTTTGACATCTCCCTGTTCCTTTGCTACATTCTCTTCATGACTTGCTCCCTTCGCATTTTAATAAGCGTCATCAAGCATCTCTCGTCAAAAGAAAATCTCCGTACGAAACCGATGGACTGTGGTGAAAAGTAGCTCACTCTTTTAACCCACTCAGTGTGATATCACGCCAATTTTGCGCGAAATCACCCTTGTGAGAATAGTAAGAAAGATAATGATATGCTTGACCTCACTACCTATGCCGCTTGATTCTGCAGGTCATACTTTATGAGTATTCGTAATACTAAAGAAGATATGATCTTTTGCTGTTATGGTTCGCGTTGACGAAAATTGGAAAGATGTGTTTTGATAACATAGATGTCCAAATTCAACGTGGCTTATTAATTGCTTGCCCATTCATTGAACCACAAGAATAAATATCCGTTGATTCGTTCCTTAATTTCTCCTTCTAAAGTAGCAGTTTTAAATGCAGTGACCAGCATTCATAAGAAACCATCGGCGGAATCATAGTGGAGGGCTGAAAATGAAACGCAAGAAATCAATTGGGAAGACAGTATTTATATTTTTTGTGCTGGCCATGCTTTTCTCGGTTCAAGGTACTCTTTGGCCCGTCGAGGCGGCAGCGTCGGACGAAGCCAGTGGACAGCGGGAGGAATGGAGTAAGTTTAAGAACCAATATTCAAATGCAGAATGGAGGATAGAGTGGGATAAGAAAACCGGGACCCCCCGTAAAATAACCGGTGGAAACATAAAAGCATCTGTCTTTGGCATTGATACGGTTACTGAAGATAACATGGACGCCCTGGCCAGGTCATTCTTTGGCGCCTATAAGGAGCTCTTGAAAATAAATCATTCGGATCTGGAGATAGTCAAGCTTCGGGGAAATAAGGCCCTGAAGGTTATTTCCTATCGGCAGTTGTATTCAACTATCCCGGTATTCAACAGCCATGTGACCCTGGCAGTAAAGAACAACAAAATAGTTGAGTTCAAGGCAAACTATCATACGGACATTTCTGTTTCAACAACTCCACGGATAACCAGGGAAGAAGCTGTACATATTGCGAGAGGGTTTTTCCACGTTAAAGACAAGGGCAAGAAAAGTAAAGACCCCAATTTGATCATCTACCCGCTCGCGAAAGAGGGAGACTATGCATTAACCTATGAGGTTGCTCTTCCGGTGATAGATAATCCCGCTAAAGAGAGAGAAAAAAACAAGCCGTACATTCAGCCAACCGTATTTGTAGATGCACATACAGGGGCGATACGAGATGTCATTGAGAACATGGTCTATAGCGATCTGTCCGGTACGGTTACCGGCTTGATCTACCCTGTCTTTACAGATACGCCGCAGATACAGAGTCCGTTTAAAAATAATTGGATCTACGCTAATGGCATCCAGGGCATGACGAATCAGAACGGGCTTTATTCCATCAGCGGGCTGACTGGAAATGTGAACGTAAGCGCACACCTGGATGGTCCCTGGTCCGCAGTTTTCAATGTGCAGCAAAATGCAGCATTTCATTCGGCCACTATCAGTGTTCCCGGAACGCATAATTGGAATTGGGCTTCGAATGACGCCTCTTACAAACAGGAAGAATCGAATGCATTTTACCATACGAATGTTATTCATGATTACATTACCAAGCCTTCCCTGGGCGCAGCTGAAATGAATTTACAGATGCAGGTGTATGTGAATGATCCTAATACCTGCAATGCTGCTTCCTCCGGTGATTCGCTCTATTTTCTGTCAGCAAGCGCCAGTTGCGAGAGCACCGCCCTGGATGCCGGGGTCATTTATCATGAATACGGTCATGGCATCAATAGCCACTTAGTCCCCGTTTATTGGCCCTATTGGGACCAAACCGGCAATATGAATGAAGGATTGGCGGATTATTGGGGCATTACTGTTCTGAATGACCCGTGCAGCGGTAAATTCTTGTACGGCGTCGCGTGTGACAGATCCGCGGATACGTTCAGGAGGTATCCCGATAATTATGATCCCGAACCGCATGCAGGGGCCCAAATCATATCCGGCGCCTTCTGGGATACACGGAAAGTACTGGGAGCCGATTCCGTCGACAGTTTGGCAGTCGATGCATTGAGATTAGGCCCCATGACCTTCTCCGATCTTTTAGAGGACGTATTAATAGCTGACGATGATAATGGAAATTTAAGCGATGGAACCCCCAATGGCAATGTCATCTGTCATTCGTTCTGGGATCTTCATGGGGTTTTTAGCGGATATTGTGCGGGTCATACGCAGGCGGGAATAGCGGAAATAACCTCTCCTCCTCCTGTAGCGATCAATTTTTTCAAGGACGGCGTTATCACCATCCAGGGGTCGGCCTATGGAAACGCATCGGACCCGTTCGTCAGTTATACGTTGGAATATGCAAATCAAAACAACCCGGAGAATTGGTCTACAGCAGGAATTACTATTACCGGCGGAGAGGTGGTTAATGGCGTCCTGGGGCAATGGGACATCAGCAGTCTTGGTCATGGATCGTATGATTTACGGGTAACGATAACGTATGGGGCTGCTCAGTATTCTTCGTATCCTGTAACAATAAGAATCGATAAGGATATGAAGGATGGTTGGCCGGTTTTTACACAGAACTGGATAGGGACTTCCCCGTTGATCGGGGATTTAGACGGTAATGGTTATAGCGACGTCATTATGGGATCATGGTCTCCATTGTATGCCCTTAATCATGATGGAACTTTCCTGCCTGGATGGGGCTCTATCGGGATGTGTACTTCAGTCGGAAAACCCGCCATGGGAGACATTGACGGGAATGGTGACAAGGAGGCGGTTTTTGCGGACCTCTGCGGGAATGTCCAGGCGTACCATCATGATGGTACGCTTTATTGGGGCTTTTGGACGGGCAATTATGATTATATATTAGGTTCTCCCGCACTTATCGATCTGAACAATGACGGCAAGCTGGAAACCATAATCGGTTCGGATAACGGCAGCCTCTATGTGCTTGACTATCAAGGTAAGCTGTTGTGGTCAGCCGGTACAGCCGGGAAAATAAGATCTTCCGTCGCAGTGGGGGACATTAACGGTGATGGTGTTAAGGAAATAGTTGCAACGTCATTCAATAATACTACCCAGGAGTTTAAAATATATATCTATACCAGGGATGGAGCTTACGTAACAGCGCCGATATCAGTACCGTTAACAGACCCCTACACTGGCATAGATTACTATCTCCGATATGAATCAGCTCCTGCGTTGGCCGATCTGGATAATGACGGGCATTTGGAGATCGTGCTGGGTCTGCCGGATGGTTCCCTTGGCGCGTGGAAATACGATGGAACCCTGGTGTGGCGATATTACGATGCAAGTCTGACCTATGAGGATAAAATGATGCGGTCTCCGGCAATAGGAGATATCGACAACGATGGACATCCGGAGATCGTCACAACAACCATCACAAAGGCATATGTCTTGCGTCACACGGGGACTCTCGTTGATCATTGGCCGGTAACTCGTTCCGGATCTTCATACTATTCAGCTTCGGCTCCTGTTTTGTATGACCTTGATGGAGATGGATATTTGGAAATAATAATGCCCACCTATGAGAAAATCGGTATTTACAGGCATGACGGCACTGAAATCTACACTGATAAATTTCACACATACGGCTATAGTTTCGGGACAGCAGCCGTGGGGGATCTGGATAATAATGGCAAGCCTGACATTGTATTTGGTTCATATGATGGGTACATTTACGCGTGGGAAGTTGAACCAAACGCAGCCGCGTCAGACCTGGTGGTCTCAACAATCAGTGTATCGCCCACGGGCCTGGCAGGGGGCAATATCACGCTGTCCTATATCGGGTGTAATCAAGGGACGGCCATTATAGATACGATATATTTTGATGGCATTTACCTGTCTTCGGACGCCATTATTACCCCGGAGGATTACGGGTTGTTTACTCTGGCATACCCGGGCAACAGCGGAGCATGCCACGCGCTGACGAACTATACCTTTACTCTTCCATCATCGATCAGGCCGGGGATTTACCATATCGGGGCCATTACCGACCTCTATGGTCAGATACTGGAGAGCAACGAGAACAACAATACCAGGGCGGGTAATGCCATCAATGTGCAAGCAATGCTCACGGTGACCAGGTCCGGCGCAGGTGCAGGCACCGTGACCGGAGTCCCGGCTGGTATCAACTGCGGGGCAGCCTGTTCGGCGGCCTATGATGCCAACACCAACGTCACGCTGACCGCGGCCGCCAATGCAGGTTCGGCCTTTGCAAATTGGAGCGGGTGTGATTCAGTGAACGGGAACACCTGTACCGTCACCATGAATAATAGCAGGACGGTAAACGCCGCCTTTAACGTCGGTCAGCCTGACCTGATCGAGGCCGCGCTCACCGTCTCGCAATCGGGGACCAATCTGCGCATCAACGACCGTGTGGCCAACCAGGGAACGGGATCTGCAGGCGCCTTCGACATCAGATATTACTTATCTGTCGATCCAACCTATCAGGCGGGTACGGACATATACGTGTGTAAACGCAGTGTGGCCAGCCTTGCTCCCGGTGCATCGAATCCACCCAGCGGTTCGACGCAGACGAGTTGTCCTGTCCCGAATGTCGCTGCGGGCAACTATTTTGTGATCGCGATAGCCGACTCGGGTAGTACGGTCGCCGAGAGCAGCGAAACCAACAACAATCGCTCGGCCACGGTCACCATCAGCGGCATAGATCTCGTACCCACGGCGATGACTGCCACGAAGTCAGGCACCACGACTGTGTTGGTGAGTGAAACAGTGAAGAACCAGGGGAGCAGCAGGGCTGGAAGTTTCACTATCAGGTATTACCTGTCGACAGACACGACGTATCAGTCAGGGACGGATATCGCCCTGGCAGGCAATTCGAACAGGACAGGGATATGCAGCCGCACAGTGAGTTCGTTGAATGCCGGGTCGAGCCGCAGTGTGAGCAACAAGGCCTGCTATAAACCGGGCGGTGCCGTCAATGGTGTGAACTATTACGTTATCGTGGTGGACGACACGGGCAATACCGTGAGCGAGAACAACGAGACAAACAATAGCAAGCCGACAAGCGGGACGATTCGTTGGTAAGGGTATAGGGAGTAAGACGCTAGGAGTTGAAAGTTCGGAGTGAGGAGTAAGAAGTAAAGCGTTAGGACAACAAAGAACCCTGAGCATAAAGTAAACTCAGGGTTCTTTTTGGCTTCATACTGAATTGTTTAGTTACGCCGCTTTCTTTAGTCCCTTTGCGTATTCTCCACTACGTTTCAGTTCATCCTTGAACTGCTCATAGTCAACCTGCATACCATTTAAGTATGCGCTCCAGCCAGCACTTGACTTGGCATAGTGTACGGCCTCCTCGATTTCCTTATCCGTTGCGCCGAATAGCTTTGCCATCTCAGTATGGAATAGTGTGCAATAACGGCATTTGGAAACAGCCGAAAGCCCTAAGCCAATAAGCTCACGGTACTTGTTCGGAATTGCACCTGGTTCGACCTGGATCTTCTTAAAGAGCTCCCACTCATTCTCAAGGGTAGAGTCAGGGATAGTTTTTAGGAAAGTTGGGACCAGCCCGAATAACGCTTTTATCTCATCAAATATTTGTTCTCTAGTTTTCATGGCATTTCTCCTTTCCATTCCGCCCATTTCAAACTTCGCATGTGACTTCAAGGGGCTTATGATAAAATGGTTTGGAATGTTTCTTATTTATATTATATCACTTATTTATCTTTCAATGGCGGATGCGACTAAAGTATACAAGACCAGAATGGACTTAATTAGGGGCTGAAATTATTGCAGCTGACAGCCAGGGAAGGCTATAACCT
>Ga0210377_10002640_pt1 | contig 15613 bp, 21 predicted proteins | sample PLM4_65_b1redo_FD_155480 | JGI IMG/M metagenome (GOLD analysis project Ga0210377, IMG submission 155480) | Groundwater sediment microbial communities from an aquifer in East River, Colorado, USA - PLM4_65_b1 redo | ecosystem: Environmental > Terrestrial > Soil > Riparian zone | place: USA: East... | reverse complement strand
ACAAAACCGGCCCCAACGCACGCCGCCCGCTCACGAAAGCTTGGCCAGCGGACCCTTGATGCCTCCCGCCGCTTCGGGGCACTCTCCACGCCAATAAACAGTCAGGGTGACCGGTTACGGCCGGCCCCGGCAGTCGGGAGATACGCCTTATGAAGTCGACCACTCGCAGCCTGGTTTCCGGCGCCGTGCTGGCGCTTGCGCTGGCGCCGGCAGCCCTCGCCCAAGCCGCCCAGCCAGGCGCGCCCCGTCAGGCGCCCCAGGCCGCTCCCACCTTCACCACCCCAAACCTCCCGCAGGTCGTGAAAGCCGCCGCCGATTTCGTCGGCGACTACAAGCCGCCGCGCGACAGCGCCGGCAAGCCGGACCTGCAGGGCTACTGGACCAACGCCTCGGTCTCCCGGATGGACCGTCCCAACGGCTATCCGCTGATCATCAACGACGAGCAGGCCGCCGCCCTCGAAGGCCGCGCCCTCTTCAACGTGCGCCTCAAGACCGAGCGCAGCTTCGTCGATCCGAAGGCGCCCCCGCCGGAAAAGGGCAAGGCGCTGCCCGGCGTCGGCAATTACGACGTCGCCTACACCGACCCCGGCAACGCCGTCATCAACATCAAGGGCGAGCTGCGCTCGTCCTACATCACCTACCCGGAAGACGGCCGCACGCCCGGCCTGACCGAGGAAGGCCGCAAGCTGCGCGCCGCGCTGGGCGGCAATCGCCGCGGCACCGGCTATGACAATCCCGAGGAGCGCGGCAATTCCGAGCGCTGCATCATCATCGGCACCAACGGCCCGCCCTTCGGCAACTATCTCTACAACAACAACTTCCAGATCGTTCAGACCAGGGACAACTTCGTGGTCATGTCGGAGATGATCCACGACGTGCGCATCGCCCCGATCGGCGGCCAGCCCGGCAAGACCGCGGGCGACCAGTACATGGGCCACTCGGCCGCGCGCTGGGACGGCGACACGATGGTCCTCGAGACCAGGGGCCTGCGCCCCGGCTCCGGCGCGTTTGTCTCCGACAAGGGCGTGATCACCGAGCGCTTCACGCGCATCTCCGACGCCCAGATCCTCTACGAGTTCGAGGTCAACGACCCGACGGTCTACACCTCCGTCTATCGCGGACAGATGTCGCTGACGAAGCTCAAGGACCGGGTCTATGAATACGCCTGCCACGAGGGCAATTACGGCCTGCACAACATCCTCGAAGGCGGCCGCAACAACGACCGCAAGGGCGTCGCCAACAAGACCGACGGCCAGCGCGGCGAGTAGCTATGCGTCCTGCCCCGCCGGAGGCGGGGAAGGTGGCGTTCGGCAAAGCCGAATGACGGAAGGGGCCGCCCGCTCTTGGGGGCGGATGCTTCACCACCCCACGATTGAATTGAGCCCTCCCAATCCCCATATATGGCTGCGTGTGGCGGGGAGATCGTCTCCGGGTCTCGCGTAACGGAGACCGTAGCATGGCCATTTACAAGAAATCCGTCGCCAAACCGCCCGCCGCGAACCCCGATCCGCCGCGCACGGCGGCCGACAACAAGCGCACGTTCGACATGCGCCCCAAGCCGACAGACTACAGGCGCCACGACGAGCCGCAGTACCGCGCGCCCAAGCATCCCGATGTCGAACTCGACAATCCGCAGGCCGACGACTCCAAGGAGTAACGCCGCCCTACCCCCTCCGCAGCCTCTCATTCTCCTGCGCGAACACCGCGCGGACGGTCTCACCGTTCGAAGGCGCCGGCGCGGTAGGGGCGCCCCGGCTGCTCATCAGGAGTTGATCGCGGCGCCAGGCTTTCACCGCCCCGCATCCATTGTGCCGCAGGCCCTGGCCGCTTCTCCGGCCGCGTCCTCCTTCCCACATCGATAGGGTGAAAGGAGGACTGACCATGTCCAGCATGACCCATGCGGAAGGCGGTGGGCGTCCATTCGGCGAACTTTCCGACGACCACCCCATCCATGACGGCGTCTTCGGCAATCGCCACGAGGAGGCTGCCGACGACACGCCCCCCGGGGCGGACCACGACAGCGTCAACATCATCGGCGCGCCGGCCCAGCCCGAGCGCAACCAGCCGATGCGCAGCCTCGGCCACAGCGACCATGGCGATCGCCAGCCTGATGGCGGGAGGCGACGTTAGGCCGTTAACAGGTAACCGGCCTGCCCCAAACTGCTGCGAAAACAGGCGGGCGGGCAGTCCGGGCGCCTACCGGGAGGCTCTTCCCAACGTGCGCGTATAGGTCCAACATATGAGCGCGAGCCTTATCAGGAGGGACCCACCCATGGCCGATCCAAAAAACGACGACAAGAAGCCTGAGACCACCAGCGAGACCCTCGCCAATGAGCTCAAGACGCCCCTGCACGAGCAGGTGTTCGGCTCGGATCCCGACGGCCAGAATCACGAAACGCCAGCCGGCGCCATCGGCAAGAACGTCGTATTCGGCGGCACCGCCGTGCAACCCAGCGGCCACGGCCCCATGACCGGCGTCGGCGACACCGACCACCATCATTGATCAGAGCGACCGCCAGATCGCGGTCGGCGCTGTGGGGGCGGCACACACTTCCTGAGAACGCCATGAGTCTCCTCCCCAGCTCGGGGAGGAGGACGGCGGCTGTGTTCATTTCCCCCCGCCATCGCGCCCCGCGTGCTAGGGTCATCCGCGAAACTCCGGAATCGCCCTCAGTTTCGCGTTGCCGGAGGCATCCTCAGCATGGCCAAATTCACTGAAGACCGCGGCCCCTACGATCCGGCCAAGGCGATGCGCGACCGCGCCAACGCCAACAAGCCTCTGGCGAAGCTGACCAAGCAGCAACGCACCGTGCGCAGGCACGGCCTCAGGCCGCTGCCCGCCGCTCCGGTTGTCGAGGCGGATAAGCCAGGCGAGGACGGCGAGCCGACCTGATCCGGGCCGAGCCCCGCCCGCTCCAACTACGCCCAAACCAAGGCGGCCCGTCCGAATAAGCCTGCCCGCCACCGGTTGTTCGCTACGCCAGCAGGCCTCACCTTCAACATGCGTGCGCGGCGGAGGATTTCCTCTCGTCCGCGTTGCGCGGAGACATGCATGTCCAATCCCCCCAACTCGACCTCGCAGAGACCGCAGAAGCCGAAGACCGCCGCCCAGCTCGCCAGCGAAGCCAACACGCGCCAGCAGCACGCCGTGCGCACCAACTCCGCCCGGCCCAACGACCGGCAGATGAGCGACCCCCAAGGCAGCGAGCCCGGTCAGCGCGCCCCGGCCCCCGCCGCCCACGCCAAGAAGTAACCCCCGCCGGAAGCCGTCCATGGCCCGCAAGCTGGAAGACGACATCACCTGGCATCGCGACCAGATCGCGCGCCTCAACGATGCCATCGCCAAAGGCGAGCCCGGCAAGGCCGCAGCCAAAGGCCCCGCCTGGGGCCCGAAAAACCAGAGCGATGCTCTGCCCGATACCGTCTCCGGCATGCGCAAGCAGCTCGAGCGCTTCGAGCAGATCCTGATGGACCTGGAAGAACAGCGCGGCCGGAGCGACTGAACGCTCTTCTCAGTCCCGCTCATCCCGGCGAAAGCCGGGATCCAGGGCTGACGGTGAGGCTTGTTTCGAATTCGGGCTGCAGCAGAGATTCAGAACAAGACTTGAGGTGATTGCTGGATTCCGGCTTTCGCCGGGATGAGCGGCTAAGGTGCGCAAGCCGCATTCTTCCCACCCTTTCAGCCCAATTTGTGCTACACTTGTTTTGCGGAATCCGGATTCCCTGCTTTTCGCCCAATAACCAGAAGAGTCGAAAGGCGCCCCTATGGCCAAACTTCCCGACAATCGCCGTCCCTACGATCCGGCCAAAGCCGCCCGCGACCGCAACGCCGCCGCCGAAAAACCGGCCGCCCCGCTCACCCTGCAGCAGCGCACCGTGCGCAAGCACGGCCTCCGCCCGCAGGTCCACGGGCTGAGGGAAAAGGACTAGGTTCGACCCGACCGGCAGACTGCCTGGTCTCCGCAGGATTGCGGGGACGGCGCAGCGTCTGTCACCTGCGGGGAACCTCGTCCTCTCCGGCCCGTTCTCCCCGTCCCCCCCTCCCATGGAGAGAGCCTATGACCTCCCACACGGAATCCCGTGACCGCATTGCGCCGAAGGTCCGCCCGCCCGTTCACATCCGGGGCGGCAGGCCGACGCCGCAGCCGGCGCCGCAGGAAGATCATCCCAACAAGCCCTTCCGCACGCCCTCGAAAAACCAGTCGCACCCCGCGCCCGAAACCGGCGCCGACGGCGATTCCTCGAAGCGGCCGGAGAAACCCAGCTAGCTTGGGCTAACGGGCGCTATCTGGGACCGCATTACGTAGTGCGTCACACCGGCCGAATGCAGGACATTCCGTTGCAGGACGATGAGCGGGGAAATCTCACCTATCCTCCAATGAATCCTCCGATGGGCGGGCCGCAACTAGGCGCCGGACCCGGAGCCTGCCTATAAGCGCGCCGGCTCAATCCCCGGATCTCCATGTACCGCGTGCACTGCCTGCTCCCCCGCGCCGAGGCCGACCGCTTGTCGGACATCCTCAGCGAACTCGATCCCTCGCCGGCCTCGGCCGTGTCAGTGGAAGAAGTCTCCAAGGTCAGCTGGAGCCTCGATGCTTTTTGTACCAACGAGGACCTCGCCCGCGAGACCGCCGCGATCATTGAACGCGAACAGCCAGGCGCCCGCCCCTCGGTCCAGAAGCTCGACGACAAGGACTGGGTCGCTGTCAGCCTCGCCGGCTTGCCCGCGGTCCATGCCGGACCGTTCGTAGTCGCCGGCGCGCACCAGCTCGCGAAAGCCGGCGCAGGAAAAATCCCGGTCTGGATCGAGGCCGGTCCCGCCTTCGGCACCGGGCACCACGGAACCACCAAGGGCTGCCTGGAATCCCTCGCGCTTGTCGCCCGCTCCCGCCCGCTCGGAAAAGTGCTCGACATCGGAACCGGGTCGGGCGTGCTCGCGATCGCGGCGATCAAGGCTGGCGCAACCGCCGCGCTCGGCACTGATCTCGATGGCGAATCGATCCGCATCGCGAGGGAAAACGCGAAGAACAATTCCACCGGAAGGCGGCTGAAGCTCCTCCACGCGCGCGGGGCGGATCACCAGATGATCCGCGGCGGCGCGCCCTACGATCTCGTGCTGGCGAACATCCTGGCGCGCCCGCTGGTGAGCCTTGCCCCGGCAATCGCGAAACTCGTGCGTACCGGCGGCCGGGTCGTCCTCTCCGGCCTGCTCAACCACCAGGAGCCGCAGGTCAGATCCGCCTATGCCGGACAGGGCCTCGTCCTGGTCAACCGGCGCCGGATAAACGGCTGGTCGACGCTGACTTATGCGCGGCCGTCGCAAAACGGCGCGAATGCCGGCAGAAAATAGGGTGCGGCGCTTGACCGCTGGCCTTGCCGCGAAGCGGCCGGCGGTGTCTTTTTGAGCTTCAGAGGTGGTGAGTTTCTCATGCGGCAGACATACGAAGTCATCGGCGGTCCGACGGTCGGGCGGGCGTCGCTTCCCCTCCTCCGCGCCGCGCTGAAAACGATGGAGCTCGACGCGGTCTACATCCCGCATGACGACGAGTACCAGAACGAATACCTGCCCGCCTGCTACGAGCGCCTCGCCTGGGCGACAGGCTTTACCGGATCGGCCGGCGCGGCCTTTGTCTTCCAGAAAACCGCGATCGTGTTCGTCGACGGCCGTTATACGCTCCAGGTGAAACAGCAACTGGCGCCGAAGATGTTCGAGGTCGGAGACCTGGTCGATCCGGGCCCGTTCGGCTGGCTCGCCAAACAGACCCTAACCGGCCAGAAGATCGGCTACGATCCAAAGACCATTTCGCCTGACGCGCTCGACAGGCTGACCGAGGCGGCAAAGAAAGCCGACGCCAAACTCGTCGTTGCCGAAGCCAACCCGGTCGACGCCGCCTGGACCGATCGCCCGGCCGAGCCGACGGCGCATGTCGTCCCGCACGACATCGCCTATGCCGGCGAAAGCTCGTCCTCCAAACGCGCGCGGATCGGCAAGTCGCTCGCCGACAACAAGATCGACGCGGCGGTGATCACCTCGCCCGCCTCGATCGCCTGGCTGTTCAACGTGCGCGGCGGAGACGTCTCGCGCACGCCCCTGCCGCTCGGCCGCGCCTTCCTGTTCGCGGACGGGCAGGCCGAGCTTTTCCTGGCGCCCGGCAAGATCGGATCGGAACTCGGCGCCCATGTCGGCAACGAGGTCTCGCTGCGCTCGGCCAACGAGATGGACCGCCGCATGGCGAAGCTGCAGGGCAAGCGTGTCAGCCTCGATCCTGCTCTTGCCTCGTCCTGGTTCTTCGGAGCGCTGCAGAAGGCCGGCGCAGAAATCATCCGCGGACAGGATCCCTGCACGCTTCCGCGCGCCCGAAAGAACGCCATCGAGATCGAGGGCTCGCGCAAGGCGCACCGGCGCGACGGCGCAGCCCTTTCGCGCTTTCTCCACTGGTTCGAGGAGCACGGCCAGACCGGCGAAGTCACCGAGATCGACGCGGCCAGGAAGGTCGAGGAATTCCGCGAAGCGACGGGCGAGCTGAGGGACCTCTCTTTCAACGCCATTTCCAGCGCGGGACCGAACGGCGCGATCAACCACTACCGCCCGGACACGCAAACCAATCGCAAGCTTGAAAAAGGCACGCTCTTCCTGCTCGATTCCGGCGGCCAATATCTCGACGGCACCACCGACGTCACCCGCACCATGGCGATCGGCGATCCCACCGAGGAGATGAAAGAGCGCAACACGCGCGTGCTCAAGGGCCACATCGCATTGGCTCGCGTCCGCTTCCCGAAAGGCACCACGGGCTCGCAACTCGATGCGCTGGCGCGGCTGTCATTGTGGGAAGGCGGCGTCGACTACGACCACGGCACCGGCCACGGCGTAGGCAGCTATCTCGGCGTCCACGAAGGCCCGCATCGGATTTCGAAAGTCGGAAACACCGTCGCCCTCGAGCCGGGCATGATCGTTTCCAACGAGCCCGGCTACTACAAGGCCGACGCCTGGGGCATCCGCATCGAGAACCTGCAATACGTCACCGAAGCCAAGCCGATCCCGGGCGGCGATCGCGACATGCTCGGCTTCGAAACGCTGACGCTAGCCCCGCTCGACCGGCGCCTGATTCTGCCCGGGCTGCTTAGCGAACAGGAATGGATCTGGATCGATCGCTATCACGCACGCGTACTCGCGGAAGTCAGCCCTCTCCTGCCGCTCGCCGACCGCGCCTGGCTCGCCGAAGCGTGTAAGCCGCTCTAGCCGCCGATGCCTTTCGGAAGCGGGGGCGTTATGTTGCCGCTGCCCGTCATCAACTGGCGGAAATACTCCCTCGTCCGTTCAGACCCTCTCTCATAGGCCGCCGTCCTGCAGACTCGTTTTTTCTTGGCCCGCGTGCCCGTGACCGGCTCCATCGTGCAAACGACCTTGGGCGCCTCGGGCTTGGCGTCAGGCTTCACCGGCGCCGGCAGCTCCGTGGTTACGGCCGCCGTCTCCGTCGCCTGAGCGGCGTCCGGCGCCGAGACCTGCAGAAGCAAGGGAAGGAGGAAAGTCAGCATTACCTGCACCTTCAGCTATCTGCCGAAACTAGGCACAGCTGCGAGGAAAAGCAACGGCGTGGACCAAGCGATCCGTCTTGCCGCCACCGGACAAGCGGGGGACAAGGCGCTGCGAGTGAGGAAGAGGGGCGCCGATGAATATGAAGCACTTCCTGGCCGGATTGGCCGGGGCAGGTCTGCTGCTCTCAGCCTGCGCCACAACCGGCGCCGGCGGACCTGGCGACAGCGAATTCGCTTCCTGCCCGGCCTATGCGCCGGCCTACAAGGTCACTGACGATTTCATGACCAGCTTCAACTCGAAGAACGCCGAGGCCTGGGGCGCGACCTTCCATTTCCCGAGCGTCCGCATCGCCAGCGGAACCGTGCGGATCATCAACTCTCCGGCCGATCTCGAGAACTCGTTCACCAATCTTGCAGCCCAAGGCTGGGATCATAGCGCCTGGGAGGCGCGGCGTGTCGTCCAGTGCGACGCCACCAAGGCGCACATGCTCACCACATTCGTCCGCTATCGCGCGGACAAATCGGTACTGTCGAGGTTCAACTCTCTTTACATCGTCGAATTCAAGAACGGCCGCTGGGCGCTCACCGCACGTTCGAGCTTCGCACCATGATGGCTCGTTTCGCTTCGGCGCCGCTCGCCTGCGCTCTCCTTCTGCTCGGGACCTCCGCCTGTGCTCCGAAGCCGGCGGACTTCTCATCCTGTCCGGCGAGCAAACCGGCGTTCGAGGTCATGGATAGTTTCATGACAGCGTTCAACGCGAAGGACATGACTGCGCTGGAGAAGACCTTCCACTTTCCCAACATGCGGATTTCCGTCTACCCGCTGCACGTCCTCACCGGGCCCGGCCAGCAGGAGGACGTGTTCGGGATTCTGACCGCGGAAGGCTGGGCCCGCAGCGCCTGGATAGACCGGACGATCGTCCAGTGCGACCCGAACAAGGCGCACATGCTCGCAACCTTCGCGCGCTATCACGCCGATGGTTCGGAATACTCGCGCTATGACGGGCTCTACATAATCGAACTGCGTGACGGTTTCTGGGGCATCACCGCGCGTTCGACATTCGCCCCTTGATTGATGCAGCTGCGAAAGCGCCTTTTGGGCAACACAATCTGAAACGCGGGTTGGGGCTTTCCAACTTTTCTTGACGAACGGGCCAGGGCTCTGCCTACATGCGCTTCGACAGTTGAAAGTCGTGTGGGGGAGAATCCAAAAATGCTTCGTCTTGTTGCGGGCCTCGCGGCCCTGGCGACCCTGTCTGCTTGTGCGTCGCCCTACGTCTCGACGCCTTACGATCGCGGTCCGGCCAACATCCAGAGCATCGCGATCATGGACGACTCTCTCCCGGACAATGTGGCGATGTACCAGTCCGCTTCGGTCGGCTCGAACTTCGGCCTGATAGGCGCTCTCGCCGACGGCGTCGCGCAGGCTGGCCGCGAAGGCCGGCTCAAAACCATCCTCGACAAACAGAGTTTCGATTCCGAGACCGTGTTCGAGCAGGCGCTGGCGACCTCGCTGGGCGCCCAGAACTACACCACCTCGTCAGCGGGACAGGCCCGCAAGAACCGGGCGTTCGTGGAAAAATATCCCGCCGGCGCGGACGGCAAGGGCGCTTACCTCGACGTAGCGGTCATCAACTATGGCTACCTCGCCGCCGGCTTTGGCACGCCCTATCGCCCGGCCGTGACGGCGAACGTTCGCCTGATGTCGGCCGACAACAAGATGCTGATGGACAACAGGATCGAGTACAACCCGCTGATGGCGCAGCAAGGCGTCATCGCGCTGACGCCCAACCCCGAATACAGCTTCATGAACATCGACGAGATGGAGAAGGCGCCTCCGGGAAAAGTGACGGAAGGCCTCAAGGAGGCGTTGACCGTAGTTGCAGACACCATCGCCAACCTGCTGAAGTAAGTGGCCGCGATGGGCGTCCGATCCCCGATGGTGTTTGCGCTGGCGCTGCTGGCCGGAGGGTGCGCAACTATGGCGCTGCCCGGACCGCCGGCGTTGCAGGTTTCGGGCGCAAACTGCGGGGATACCGCCTCGCTGGCGACGCCCATAAGCCTCACTCCGGAAAAACCGGCGAAATCCCATATCGTGTCGGCGAAGGCCGATTCGGTGACGCCCTGCCTGCGCGAGGATGGCGTTCCGGCGCGGAAGTATGTCGTGTTCGCGCTCCCGGACAGCTACGAGACCAAACTGATAACCGCAGGGGCGCGTCCGGAGATCGGTCGCATCTTTGCGCCGGACGTCTCGATCCTCGATGCGGATGGCAAGGTGACGCGGACTTTCGCATGGCAGGATTTCCTGCTGCGCGGCGACATTTTCTCGGTGCAGTTCAAGCCGCGGAAAGAAGAGCGCTATCTCCTGGTGCGGTCCGAACCCAAGATGGTCGGACAGAGTTTCGATCGCATCGAGATCGGGGTCACCACCACGTCGACCTACGCGGCCGGAACGTCGATAACCTGGAATACCGGCCACGACGCAGCGGTGAAACGGACCTTCTCCCACGAAGGCGAGGTGGTGGTCTGGGTGCAGGACCCCGCCGTCAAGTAGCTGTCGCCTAGCGCCGTCCGATCGATTTCAGGTACGCGATCACCGCCGCGGGATGGTCGGTCTGGATCATGCTGGCGCCGTGGGCGAGCAGCGGATCGATCGCTTCCTTCGCCTTGCCCTGCGCGACCAGCTTGTCGGGATCGCCCAGCGCGTTGATCCACACCCGGCTGTCGCTCGCCAGCGCCGCCTTGTGGGTAGCGTCGGTGTTGAAGCCATCGTCGATATGGATCGCCTCGGGTTTGAGCGAGGAGGACGCCGTCGCGGCCTGCTCCGTCGAATGGGCGCGCGGGAAGACAAGAAGGTTCGGCGCGATCGCCCGGAACTTTTCAAGGAAGGCATAGTTGCCGTTGAAGAACAGCGCCTGGTCCAGCATGTCGGTCTCGATCACCCGGCTGATGATCGGCTCGAGGTCGCCGGTCTTGAGATCGAGATCGACCAGCACCTTGCCTTTCGCTGCCCGCAGCGCCTCGCTCAGCGTCGGCACGCGCTGGTCGTTCGGTGTGCCGTCGGCGCCCTTGAGATGGAGCTGGCGGATTTCTGCAAACGTAAGCTCCTTCACCTTGCCCTTGCCGTCGGTCGTCCGGTCGACGCTGTCGTCATGCATCAGCACCGGCACGCCATCCTTGGTCAGGCGCGTATCGATCTCGATGATGTCGACGCCCAGCGCGATCGCCCGTTCGATCGCCGCCATGGAATTTTCCGGATGAACGTCGTGCGCCGCCCGGTGCGCCGTCACCAGGACGCGCTTGCCCGAACCATCCTTCAGCGCCTCGATCAGCGCCGGCGCCTGGGCGAAGGCGGGCAATGGCAGAGCAGCGATGAACAGTGCGAGGGTCGGCAGCGCGTGACGAAGCTTCATGATGACCCCACTTGAAGGACGGGCCTCCCTACCATCCGTTTGTGACGCTTTGGCTGTCCAGGGACCGTTCAACCGAATACCTCGATATCCGGAAGAACACACGGCGATTGTCTATTCCGGCGGCAAGACGCTGAAGGCCGTCGACAAGGCGGCCGAAGCTGCGATGAATGGCCAGGCTTCCTGAAAAGGATCGGTCTTGGCTTCGATCAACACCTCTCCGGGCCGGGAGAAGTTCGGCGCGGACCCTGCGCTCTACGACGCCGCGCGCCCCGGCTATCCGCCCGAACTGTTCGCGTGGCTGCGCGAGACCTGCCGGCTCAATCCTGAATCCGTCTGCTTCGAGATCGGCGCCGGCACAGGCCACGCCACGCTGCCGATCCTCGGCGCGGTGAAATCCATCCTCGCCATCGAGCCCGACAAGTCTCTGGCCGGCTATCTTCAAAGCACCGCGAACGATCCTCGTCTCTCCCTCGCCATCCAGCGCTTCGAGGACGCGACACTTGAAGCCGGCGCATTCGACTTCGGCTTCTGCGCCACGGCCTTCCACTGGCTGCCGCGCATGAAAAGCTTCGCGCGGATCATCTCGGCGCTGAAGCCCGGCGGACATTTCGCGATGTGGTGGAACATCTTCCACGATCCGGCAAAGCCGGACGCATTCGATAAAGCAACCGCCCACCTCTTCGATGGCCTCGAAGAAGAGCCGGAGAAGACCGCCTCGCGCCCGGCCTTCGCGCTGGACGTGAATTCGCGCCTCGGTGAAATGCGCGCGGCCGGATTTCTGGACGTCCGGCACAACCTGTTCCGGACCACGATCGATTTCACCCCGGAAAGACTGTCCGCGCTCTACGGCACCTTCTCCCGCGTCGCGGTAGCCCCGCGCGAAACCCGCGAGCGCCTGCTGTCGGAAGTGAAGCACATCGCCGAAACGGAGTTTTCAGGCTCGGTGAAGCGCGACGTCGTCACCAGCGCCTACGCCGGCCGCCGCCCCTAGCGGCAGAGCGGCTTGCCTTCATACGCGGGCGCATACGCAACACAGGAAACATCCATCGTCCACGGCGCCTTGCCCGGATCGAGTTCGCCGACCCAGGAATGCAGCTGCCGGCTCGCCCACAGGCTGATGTAGAAGCTCTGCGGCCGCGTCAGCTTCCTGACGCCCGGTCCGGTCTCCTCGTGAACCAGCACGCCGTCGGCATACCAGCGCACGGCGTCCGGCCGCCAATCGAAAGCATAGCTGTGAAAGCCGTCCGAGGCGTCGAACGGCAGCACTGCCTTGCTCGACGTCGCTTTGCCGCTCTGATGGTAGGTGAATTCGACTAGCCGCGCGCGCCGCCCGAGAATCTCGATGTCGATCTCGTTGGGCCTCACGCCCTCATCGCGCTCGGCATACGAAAACACGCCCGCGACCAGGCCCGGATCGTCGGGCACGCGCATGCGCACTTCGAAATAGCCGTAGCGGAATTTCTGCGTCGTGCGGATCTCCCCGGAAGTGAACGCTTTCTCCGAATCCTTGGGCAAGGCAGCGAGCGCGATCTGCAGTCCTTTCGGCGTGGTCGAAACCTGGCTCTTGCGCCAGTCGTTCTCCATCCACGCGCCATTCGACCAGCCATCGGAGGCGTACCAGGCATCGCCCAGGTCAGCCCGGTCGAAACGCTCGATGAAAGCCTTTCCCATCTGCCTGACCGCAACCCCTGGCGAGGGAACCGGCGCGGCAGGCGCAATAGGCTCAGGAACAATAATGGGCTCAGGCGCGACAGGCTTCCTCGGCTGAACTTCGCCGGCAGCGACCGCGCGCGCCGTGTCGGCCTCATGAACCGAGGCGAAGCTCGCAAAGATGACCGAAGAGATCGTCACCACGACAACCGCGGCTAGCCCGGCGATGACCCCGGCCCGCTCGGGCGAAATCCGCTGGGCGCGAACAATGACGGGCTGGAGGATCGCACTCGCCTTCTCGGCGAACCGCTGGCGAATTCCATTCGCTCTGGCGGAGACATTGGCAGCGAAGCTATTCGCCCTGCCGGCGAATTTCTGCGCGGCCCCCGAGATTGTCTGCGCGATGTCCGCAAGCACCCGGTCGAGGCCGTCAAGAAATTCGTCCACGCTCATGGCGCGAGCGGCGCAACGTCCATGCCACAGGAATTAACCCGGCCGCTCCGTTAACGCGAGATCAGTGCCGCCAGCCGCACTCAACACAGTTACCGTCCGGATCGATCACCTTGGCCGCGTAGTACGAGTAGCGCCCGCCCGTCGGCTGCGGCCCCGGATAGCCCAGCTGGCGCCCGCCCGCCTCGAGCGCCGCTCGATAGAAAGCCCGCACGGTGAAATCGTCCGGCGCCTCCAGGGCGACATGGGCCGGCTGGGTCTCCGGCGCCTCGTCCTGAATGCGCGAGGCGGCGCCGGCCGCTTTGACCTTAAGGACCGGGTTAGCCATGTCCGACAGGCGGCCCAAAGTGAAACCATCCTCGTGCGCCTCGATGATCGCGAGCCCCAGGGGCCGGGCCGTGGCCGAGTAGAAACGGCGCGCCGCGCTCAGGTCACGCGAGACGATACGGGACTGCGAAAGCATGGTTGGAACTCCTCCGCGGCGAAAAACGCGCGAAAGGCGAACGGGTTGCAGTCCGATTCGCCGCCCTTCTTGGCCCCCACCCCCCCTTCTGCTAGACGCCGCCACATGACTCCCCGCGACAAAATCCGAAACTTCTCGATCATCGCCCATATCGACCATGGCAAGTCGACGCTGGCGGACCGAATCATCCAGATGACCGGGGGCCTCGCCGAGCGCGACATGGTCGAGCAGGTGCTTGATTCCATGGACATCGAGCGCGAGCGGGGCATCACCATCAAGGCCCAGACGGTGCGTCTCGACTACAAGGCGAAGGACGGCGAGAACTACGTCCTCAACCTCATGGACACCCCCGGCCACGTCGACTTCGCCTACGAGGTCTCGCGCTGCCTTGCCGCCTGCGAAGGCTCGCTGCTGGTGGTGGACGCCTCCCAGGGCGTCGAGGCCCAGACCCTCGCCAACGTCTACAAGGCGATCGACCAGAACCACGAGATCGTCCCCGTCCTCAACAAGGTCGATCTGCCGGCCGCCGAAGTCGCCCGGGTCAAGCAGCAGATCGAGGATGTGATCGGCCTCGACGCCTCCGACGCGCTGGAGATCTCGGCCAAGACGGGCTTCGGCGTCGATACGGTCCTCGAAGCGATTATCACCCGCCTGCCGCCGCCGAAAACGGGCGATCCCAGCAAGCCGCTGAAGGCGCTGCTGGTCGACGCCTATTACGATCTCTATCTCGGCGTCGTGGTCATCGTCCGCATCGTCGACGGCTCGCTGAAGAAGAAGCAGAAGATCAAGATGATGAAGACCGGCGCGAGCTACGAGCTCGACCGCGTCGGCGTGTTCCGGCCCGGCAAGCTGGTCGACATCGACGAACTCTCGCCCGGCGAAGTCGGCTTCTTCACCGCCTCGATCAAGACCGTCGCCGACTGCTCGGTCGGCGACACCGTCACCGACGACCGCAAGCCTGCTACCGAAGCCCTGCCCGGCTTCCGCGAAGTGCAGCCCGTCGTGTTCTGCGGCCTCTTCCCGGTCGACGCCGCCAAGTTCGAGGACCTGCGCGCTGCGATGGGCAAGCTGCGTCTCAACGACGCCAGCTTCACCTACGAGATGGAAACCTCCGCCGCCCTCGGTTTCGGCTTTCGCTGCGGCTTCCTCGGCCTGCTCCACCTCGAGATCATCCAGGAACGCCTCTCCCGCGAGTTCGACCTCGACCTGATCGCGACCGCCCCGTCGGTGATCTACGAGATCCACCTCACCGACGGCTCGACCATGCTCCTGCACAATCCGGCCGACATGCCGGACGTCGTCCGCATCGAGGAAATCCACGAGCCCTGGATCGAGGCGACCATCTTCACGCCCGACGAATATCTCGGCGGCATTCTAAAACTCTGCCAGGACCGGCGCGGCATCCAGAAGGAGCTCAGCTATGTCGGCAACCGCGCCATGCTGCGCTACGAGCTTCCGCTCAACGAGGTAGTGTTCGACTTCTACGACCGGCTGAAGTCGATCTCGAAAGGCTATGCCTCCTTCGACTACGCCATCACCGAGCGCCGCCTGGGCGATCTGGTGAAGCTCCAGATCCTGGTCAACGACGAGCCGATCGACGCCCTCTCCATGCTCACCCACCGCGCCCGCGCCGAGCAGCGCGGCCGCGCCATGTGCGAGAAGCTGAAAGAGCTGATCCCGCGCCAGATGTTCAAGATCCCGATCCAGGCGGCAATCGGCGGCAAGGTCATCGCCCGCGAAACCATCTCCGCGCTCAGGAAAGACGTCACCGCCAAATGCTATGGCGGCGACGCCAGCCGCAAACGCAAGCTCCTCGACAAGCAGAAAGAGGGCAAGAAGCGCCTGCGCCAGTTCGGCAAGGTGGAGATCCCGCAGGAAGCTTTCGTCGCAGCGCTGAAGATGGACGAGGATTAGAGCACAAGCCCGCCCTCGTGGTTCGACGGGCGCGATGCAGGACTTCGTCCAGCATCGCTGCTCACCGTGAGGGCTTCTCCAACATTCGTCTCTCTCTCTCGTAGCCCTCATCCTTGTATGTGGCGGATGAGGTAAGCTCGCCGCGCCTGCAGCCCATCAAGAGCAAGCAGGCGCGGCGGAGAACCGC
>Ga0210377_10002639_pt1 | contig 15613 bp, 18 predicted proteins | sample PLM4_65_b1redo_FD_155480 | JGI IMG/M metagenome (GOLD analysis project Ga0210377, IMG submission 155480) | Groundwater sediment microbial communities from an aquifer in East River, Colorado, USA - PLM4_65_b1 redo | ecosystem: Environmental > Terrestrial > Soil > Riparian zone | place: USA: East... | reverse complement strand
GCCGAGATCCGCGACCGCATCGAGCGCGAGGTACCGCTCGGGCCGGGGATGTCCATCGTGTACGGCGGTCTCTACGAGCAGCAGCAGCAGTCCTTCCGCGATCTGCTGCTCGTGCTGCTTGCCGGCCTCGGACTCGTCGCGGTGATCCTGATCTTCGAGTTCGGTGACTGGCGCGCGCCGCTGGTCACCGCCTGCTGCGCGCTAGCCGTGCTGCCTGGCTGCCTCTGCGCACTGCTGCTCTGCGGAATGACACTCAACGTCTCGAGCTACGTGGGCGCGATCATGATGGTCGGGATCGTCGGCGAGAACGCGATCTTCCTGATCCACGAGGCGCGCCTGGCGCTCGAGCGCGGCCTCCCGGCCGACGACGCGTGGATTGCCGCAGCGCGCAGGCGCCTGCGCCCGGTCGCGATGACGGTCTTGGCGACCGCCTTCGCGCTCTTGCCGCTCGCGCTGGCGTTCGGTCAGGGATCGCAGCTCGTGCAGCCGCTGGCCGTCGCCGTGATCGGCGGGCTCGTCCTCTCGGGTCCGATCGTCCTCTTCCTGCTCCCCGGGCTGTATCGGCTGCTCGACCCCGACGGTGCGCTCGGCCGCACGAATCGCGTCGCCGTCGTGCAGGCGGAGGCGCGCTAACGGCGAAGCGCGCGGCCGAGCTCGCGCACGCTCTCGCGCAGCTTGCGCGGGCCGCGCGCGCGCAGCGCGGGAATGCGCGACGTGAGCGCATCGAGCGCCGGGAAGCGGCCTACCGCCGCGGAGCGGCCGACGCGCTCGAGCCGCTCGCGGTCCGGATAGGCGTCGATGAGCGCGTCCAGAAGCGGCGCGGAGCGCGGACCGGCCGCGCGCTGCAACGACGCCACGAAGCCGGCGATCTCGACGGCGACGAGCGCCTCGACGCGTCGCGCGTCGGTGTAGGCGTATTCCAGATCGAAGGTCACCCACTCGCCGGCGCGGTCGAAAACGTGCGCGAAGCCGGGGTGCGCGTGGACGAGGCCCGGCTCGCGCAGGCGCTCGGCGAGCGCGTGGCGGCGGCTCCAATCCGCGCCGAAGCGCGCCAGTCCCGCCTCGAGCCGTTCGCGCGGCAGCGTCGCGTCGCGCAGCTCCGCGTGCACGGTGCGACCCTCGATCTGCTCGAGCACGAGGTACGGCCGTTCGTCCGGCTCGGGCAGCGCGAGCTCGAGGACCTCGGGGACGGCGAAGCCGTGCGCGCGCCAGAGGCGCAGGAGACGCACTTCGGTGTCGCGCCGTGTGCGCGCCGAAAGGCCCGTCTTCCCGACCAGATAGCGGTGCCCGAAGGCGCGCGCGAGCGTCGGGAGCCAGGGGCGCTTGCGTCCGTAGAGCTTGACCACGACCGCGCGACCCGCGAGGTTCGCCGACACGACCTGGTGTCGGCCGTCGCCGCGCTGCGAGATCGCGAGCAGTCGCGCGTCGAGGCCGGCGACGCGGATCGGCGCGCCGATCCCGTGAGTCATCCGCGCCCGAGCATCCCGTCCAGGCGCGCGGCGATGCGGTACTTCGACGAGGGCTTGCGCGCGCGCTCGCGGACCAGGAGGTCGAGCTTGCGGCCGAGGCGCACGAGGGGATTGGGGTCGGCGAACGCGAACTCGTGGGTGTAGGCGAGAAGCTCGCGGCCCGGGTAGTGCGCGACGGTCTCGGCGAGAAAAGGCTCGAACTCGTCGCCCACGTTGCGCGCCATCGACTTCAGGTAACAGAGGATCTCGCGCGCCACGACTTCCTTCACGCGGTCACGCGAGCGGAAGCACGTCTCGAAATCGAAGAACAAGAAATCGTCGCCGACCATCATCACGTGCTTGAGATCGCCGTTCTCGTGCACGAAGCGCGGCTCGCGGCGATCGACGGCGAGCTGGTGGCGCCGGTGCCAGACCGGCAGGAATCGCCGCCAGGTCTCGAGCCGCTTCGCGATCGGGATCGTGCGGTCGGCGAAGTAGTTCACGAAGCGCGGCGCGTCCACGTACTCGTAGAGCGCATAGCCCTCGGGCGGAAGCCCGACGACTTCGACGTCGTGGACGTCGAACACGCGGAAGCCCGCCTCGCGCCAGAGTCGGATGCAATCGAGCTCGGTGCGCCGCCGCGACCACGGCATGACCGCGGTCTGGTTCGCCAGCAGCAGATTCCCGGCGCTCTTCAGCGCGTAGCGCCACATCGGCAAGCTGCCGTAGTAGACCTTCAGCACGGCGAAGCCGCCCCGGTAGGGAACTTTGTACAGGTAGTTCCCGTTCTTCAGCAGCAGGTACTGCTCGAGGTTCTCGAAGCGCAAGCTCGGGCGCGGCTCGGGCATGCGCGCATTACAGCAAAACTCCGCCGGGCCCGCCGCCGCCTGCTCGGCTTATACTCGGCACGTGAACGGGATCCACGACATGGGTGGCATGCACGGCTTCGGTGCGGTCGTCGTCGAGCCGAACGAGCCGGTCTTCCATGCCGCCTGGGAGGGCCGCGTCTGCGCGCTCGTCGCGCTCGCGCTCGGCGCGAGGATCGCGAACATCGATCGCTTCCGGCACGCGATCGAGCGGCTCGAGCCGGTCGAGTATCTCTCGGCTGGCTACTACGGCCGCTGGCTCGGCGCGCTCGAGCTGCTCGTGCGCGAATGGCGCGAGCGCGGCGAGCCTCTGGAGTCGGGCGGACCGGGAACCCTGCGCGCGGTTGCTGCTGCGCCGCGCTTCGCGGTCGGTGACGTCGTTCGCACGCGCAACCTCCAGCCGAGCGGCCACACGCGCCTGCCGGGCTATGCGCGCGGGAAGCGCGGCACGATCGCACGGAAGCAGCCTGGATTCGTCTTTCCGGACACGAACTCGGCTGGGCGCGGCGAGAACCCGCAGTGGGTCTATGCGGTTCGTTTCGGTGCGGCGGAGCTCTTCGGCAGCGGTGCCGAGCCCAAGGCCTGCGTGCACGTCGATCTCTTCGAGAGCTATCTCGAGCCGGAGCCGCGCGATGTCTGACCACGATCACGACCACGACGAGCCGGCGCGGAAGAACGCGCTGCGCGTCGAGGCGCTCGAGACTCTTCTCGCCGAGAAAGGCCTGCTCGAGCCCGCGGCCGTCGACGCGATCATCCGTCACTACGAAGAGGACATCGGCCCCATGAACGGTGCGCGTGTGGTCGCGCGCGCCTGGGTCGATCCCGCGTACAAGCGGCGCCTGCTCGCGGACGGAACTTCCGCCGTGGCCGAGTTCGGCTTCTCCGGACCACAGGGCGAGCACCTGGTCGTGATCGAGAACGCCCCGAACGTGCACAACGTCGTCGTGTGTACGCTCTGCTCCTGCTATCCGTGGCCGGTGCTCGGCCTGCCGCCGTCCTGGTACAAGAGCCCCGCGTATCGCTCGCGCGTCGTGCGCGAGCCGCGCGCGGTGCTGCGCGAGATGGGTCTCGCGCTGCCGGACGAAGTCGAGATCCGCGTCTGGGACTCGAGCGCGGAGGTTCGGTACATGGTCCTGCCCGAACGGCCGGCGGCCGCTGCGGCGCTCGACGAGACGGCGCTGCGCGACTGGGTCACGCGCGACGCGATGATCGGTGTCGCCAAGGCGCAGGCGCCGCGGCTTTGAGCGAGCCGCTCTTCGCCGTCGACGATGCCGCCGCGCCACCGCGCGCGAATGGCGAGCTCGTCTTCGCGGCGCCCTGGGAGAGCCGCGTCTTCGGCGTCGCCGCGGCGCTGCGCGAGCGCGGGCTGATCGACTGGGACGAGTTCCGGGTCTGTCTGATCGCCGAGATCTCCGACTGGGAGAAGCGCTGCGCGCCCGACGAGGCATGGAGCTACTACGCGCGCTGGCAAGCCGCTCTCGAGCGCCTGCTCGCGCAGAACGGCCTGTGCAATCCGGATGATCTGGCAGCGCGCGAGCGCGAACTCGCCGCGCGGCCCGCCGGGCACGATCACCAGCACCCGGCTCGGAAGTCACGCGCCTAGTCGAGCCGGCTCGTCGCGATCCAGAGCGCATCGCCGAGCCAGGCCTCGACGTGACACAGATGGGTGTCGTTCGGCGCGTCGAGAACGGCTTCCGCGGCCTCGGCCTCGCTCGTGACGACGCCGGCGCAGACGAGCGCCAGCCGCGCCGACCGCGGCACGCGCACGCGCACGCGCACGTTCGAGCCCTCTACCTCGCGCGAAACCTCGAAGCGCTCGACCGCCGCCAGGCCCTCGAACGCGACGTAGCTCCGGCCCGCGCGCAGCGCCTCGAGGATCGCCGGCGCCGTGCGCTCGCGCACGCGCACGTGGGTGGTGAGCAGGCGAAACAGGTCGCGGTAGCGATCGAGCGTTCCGCCCAGCGCCCCGAGCGCGCGGAACTTCGCGTGCGCGTCGACACCGCCGACGATCGCGCGCGCCGTCGGCAGCCGCGCCCAGCGCTCCAGGTTCTCGCTCGGCGTGCGAAGCAGCGCGCGCAGCGCGAGCGGCGCCGGCAGAAAGAGCTCGCCGAGCGCGAGCCGCACGCGCACCTCGTCCGCATTCGCGTGCAGGTTCGCGAGCTCGATCCCGTCCGGAGCAGCGGCGCGAAACTCGCTCGGATCCGCCAATCCGGAGCGCTCGAGGTGACCGACGAAGGCGGCTCCGCCCTGCGCGTGGATCGCCTCGACCAGCGCGTGCGGCTCGCGCGGCAGGTCGACCGGGTCCGCGACCCCGAGCGCGAGCAGCGACCCGTCGAGCAGAGCGATCTCCCAGCCGGGAATGAAGATCACGCCCTCGACCACACCGCGCGCCGGCGCAAGCGCCGCATGGCGCGTGTGCTCCGTGAACGCGACCCAGGCGATGCCCGCCCCGCGCGCTGCGTCGACGACCTCGCCGATCGAGCCTTGGCTGTCGTGCGAGACGCGCGTGTGAACGTGCACGACGCCGCGCAGGTCGATCCAATCGCCGGAAGCCAGCAAGCCAGTGCCGCGGGTCGGCCCGCTCGGCCAGGGCAGCGCCGCGCACGCCGACAGCGCGAGCGCTGCCACCGCGAACGCGAGCCTCTCGAGCCGGCGGGATCGCTTCACAGGTCTCCTATCGGGCGCGCAGCGGGGTCGACTACACCGCTCCCGGTAGGGGTCAGGGCTTCGCGAGCTCCGGGATCACGTACTTGCCGAGCAGCTCGATCGACTGCATGACCTTCTCGTGCGGGATCTTCCAGGGCTGGACGAGGCAGAGCAACAGGTCGCAGCCCGCGGCGTGGTAGCGCTTCGCCGTCTCGATGCAGCGGTCGGGGTCGCCGACGATGCAGGCTGCGGTCGAGTCGAGAAAATCGAAGGTCAGTCCCTGGAAATCGACGCCCACGAGCGGTCGCGTGTAGGCGTAGCTCGCGTACTCCTTGTTCTGCTCCGCCTGCCATTCGCCGACGGTGCGGATCTGCTCGACGCCGCGCCGGGCGTACCACTCGAATGACGCCTCGGCGTCGGCGCGCGCCTCGGCGCTGGTGCGCGCGCAGTGCACCATCGTGAACGTGGCCGCGCGCGCGTTCACGAACTTCCCGATCGGCTTCGCGCGCGCGATCCCGTCGCGATAGAGCGCGATCCGGTTGGCGAGGTCCTCGGGCGGCACGCCGATCGTGAACGACAGCAAGCCGAGGCCGTTCTCGCCCACGCTGCCGTGCGTCTCGGGGCTCGTCGCCGCGCACCAGAGCGGAGGATGCGGCTCCTGGAGCGGCTTAGGGAGGACGCGCCGCGGCGGGATCTGAAAGCGCTTGCCCTGCCAGGAGAAGACGTCCTCGGTCCAGGCGCCGACGATCATCTCCAGCGCCTCGCGCCAGAGCTCGCGGGTGTCGTCCGGCGAGATGCCGAAGCCCTCGAGCTCCGCGCGGGTCGCCGAGCGGCCCGTGCCGAACTCGAGTCGGCCGTTGCTGATCAGGTCGAGCACCGCCGCGGCTTCGGCGGCGCGCACCGGATGGTTGTACGGGAACGGCAGCAGCCGCACGCCATGGCCGATCCGGATCCGCTCGGTGAGCGCGGCGATCGCACCGTAGAGGACACCCGGCGCGGAGCAGTGCGAGAACTCCTCGAGGAAGTGGTGCTCGACCGTCCAGAAGCTGTGGAAGCCGACGCGATCGCCGAGAACTGCCTGCTCGATGGTGTTGCGGTACGCCTCGAGTTCGCTCCGCTTGTGCCAGGGACGGGCGACCGGGATCTCGTAGAAGAGGCCGAACTCCACGCCGCGATTAGATCATTTTCGTCTCGAAGCTTGTGATCCATTGCCTGACGAGGCGCGATAACGCGGTGTAGCATCTGGCCGCCCTACTCACAGGGCGAGGTGGAGGCGACATGCGGCGAGGGGTTCTGGTTGGGTTCGCGGTTCTCGGTCTCATGGCCTGCGGACAGAAGAGCGACAGCGGGACGGCCGACGTAGGTGCGGCCGGTGGCGCTGTGGCCAGCCCGTACGTTCAAACCTGCCTCGAGATGGCGGCGGCGCAGAACTGGTCCGAAGCCAGCCGGCTGTGCGCGATGGCACTGAGCGCCGATCCGAATGACGAGAAGGTGAAGGCGGCGCTCGACTCGGCTACCGCGGCGCTCGCGACCGTGCCCCAGGCATCCGATGCGGTCGGGTTGGAGAGCGGCGAGGCGGCCGGTGAGGCCGCAGACGACGCGGCCGAGAAGGCCAAGGAAGCGCTGCCCAACTGAGCTCGGGCAGGTTTCCGTTCGAGAGGATCGAAGCTCCCCGGGACGCCGCCGCGCTGGGCGGCGTCCCGGAGGACTCCGAAATGACCAGCGGACGACTACTGGATGTTCAGCTCGACGCGGCGGTTCTGCGAGCGCCCATCCGCAGTCTTGTTGTCGGCAACGGGGTTGGTCTCGCCGAACCCGACCGCGCTCAGGCGCGAAGCCTCGATCCCGTGCGAGGACAGATAGCCCGACACTGCCTTCGCACGGCGCTCGGACAGCGCCTGGTTGTACTCATCGGTGCCCACGCTGTCGGTGTAGCCCGCGACCTGCACACGCACGCCCGGGTTCTCCTTCAGCACTTCCACGCCGGCATCGAGTACGCCCTCGAACTCGGGCTTGATCGTGGCCTTGTCGAAGTCGAAGTTGATGCCGCGCAGGACGATCGTCTTCCTCGTAGTCGCTGCGGCGACGGAAACCGGCGCGCTGCCCGAGCCCGCGACGTCGTAGCTGTCGGTGGCGGTGCACTTCGCGCTGTAGTTTCCCGCGGTGGTGTAGGTGTGCTTGGGATTCTGCTCGGTCGACTTCGAGCCGTCACCGAAGTCCCACGCGTAGCCCTTGATCGTGCCCATCTCCGTCGTCGCGACGCAGCGGCACTCGACGGAGAGCGGCGGTGCGCCCGAGCCCGGGCTACAGGTCGCGCGGACCGTCGGCGGCTTCGCCACCGCTTCCTCGGCCGTCAGCGCGCAGAGCAGTGCGCCGCCGATCGCACCGACGCCTCCACCAATGCCCGCGCCTTGGTAGAGATCGTTCCGGTTGTCTTCGCCGTGGCGCCAATCGGAGGCGATCCCACCGACCACTGCGCCCGCGGCACCGCCGACGACTGCACACACCAGCGGTGCGGCGTCCCCGAACGTGTCGTGCATCGTCGCACAGCCGGTTGATCCGAGCGCCAGCACACACGCCGACGCGAACGCGAGAATTCGATTCATGACTGGGAACCCTCCAATAAGGATTGACACAAGAGTATCCAAGCCCCGCATATCACGCGCTAGCAGGGGCTGCGCATGTTCGGCCGCGCGGACCGCATCATGACGGGATTTGCGCCTTTTGCAAGCACGGGAGCAAGATTCCTTTGTCATTGAAGGAGTCTCCCGGGCTACGGTACGAGTCGCCTTCGACCGATCGAAGCACTTGGCCTCGGAGGGCGGCCGAAACGCCGGGAGGCAGAGGTAATCGCATGAGTCGGTCAGTGATTCTCGGATTCCGGGGGCTCGCCGCAGTGTTGGTGGCGAGTCTGATCTGGGCGGCCGCACCCACCGCTCGCGCCGCGGAGAGCTTCGACAGCTTCTGCGCCGTGTGGATGGACAAGCTCGCAGCTCGCGAGCAGCAGAATCTGAAAAAGATGCAGTTCGCGCCGCAGGGCGGAGGCATGGTCGGCGCGTATACGGGCTACGAGAAGGTGCCGATCCGCTGCCAGTCGCGGGCCAAGCCCGGCGCGCCCGGGGTCGGCACACTCGTCTACCACGAAGTGCACTACCAGAAGGCAGGATCCACGCTCGAGGGCGCCAAGACGAGCTCGCCTCAGATCGTGGAGAAGGTCGAAGTCATGGAGATCTTCCGTTTCGACGGCCAGAAGTGGAAATACTGAGAGGGCGTTTGGATCGGCCCTTCCGATGGGCGGCCTGCGCACGAGCGCACGCCGCCCATTTCGTTTGATGGACCGCTCGCCGCCGAATTGACGCGGATGGCGGGCGCGGCCAGAATCCGGTGAGCCATCCGGAGGTCAGGTCCATGAAGCGATTCATCGAGCACCACGAGCTCGCGCGCGACAGCCGGTTCGTCCGGCAGGACAACGCCTCGGTCACGATCCTCTCGCAGCTTCCCGACGACATCGACACGGTGGTCGCGGCCTTCGAGCGCTTCGCGCCGATGATCGAGATCTCGGTGAAGGGCACCGAGGCCGAGCCGCTCTACGAGGCGTACGGCCCGGCGTTCGGTCTCGTCACACTCAACGAGCCCTTGCGCCCGAACGACCCCGCCGGCAGCACGCGCCTGCTGATGCGCATGCACGGCATCTTCGTCGGCGAGCTGCAGGCGCTCGAGGGCGCCGGCCGCTCGCTCTGGGATTTCCCGGAGGCGCCTTGGGAGTTCAAGATGAACATGGCGCGGCAGTGCTGGGACGAAGCGCGCCACGTGCAGATCTACGAGAAGCTGCTCGTGCACTGCGGCGGCTACGTCGGCATGTTCCCCGAGTCGAGCTTCCTCTTCGAATGCGCCTGCTCCGACGACCCCGCGCTGCGCGTCGCCGGCGTGAACCGCGGCCTCGAAGGTCTGGCCTGCGACGTCTTCCGCGACATGATCAAGTACGCGGACAAGTGCGGTGACAAGAAGATGGAGCAGGCGATCGACTTCGTGCTCGCCGACGAGCTCACGCACGTGCGCTTCGGCAGCGATTGGGTGCGCGAGTTCACGAAGAACGATCCCGCGCGTTTCGAGGCCGCGCAGAAGTTCCGCCGCCAGGTCGACAAGCAGTTCAGCTTCGGCGGGTCGCGCTCCGACCGCGAGGACGCCGCGATTCCGATCGCGCGCGCCGACCGGCTCGAGGCCGGCTTCACCGAGGACGAGCTCACGGAGCTCGCGCAGATCGCCGGCGAAGGGCCCTCGCGCGAGACGCTGAAGGCCGCATCCGAGATCCTGCGACAGCGCCACCTCGCCAAGCGCGCGGCGGCTCGTGGAGAGCGCGCATGAGCGACGAACGGATGTATCCCGGCACGGGCCGGGACGAGCGCACCACCTTCGCGCCCTACTCCGCCTTCGAGATCCCCGCCGACCTGCGCGAGCTGCACGGCCGCTACGACGTCGAGTCGGTGGCGCGGCGCGTGCGCAACTTCCGCTACGCGGAGGAGTGGATGATGATGGCGATGGGCGGCTGGCTCGCGACGGTGCCCGAGGTGCCGCTGAAGACGGGTCTGGGCAAGATCATCTGGGAGGGCGCACGCGCCGCGGACGAGCTCGGCAAGCGCCTGCCCGAGCTGCGCTGCGGGCGCAAGGCGGTGACCGCATCGGAGTCGCCGAATCAGGGTTTCGCGGCGTTCGTGCAGGCGGTGACCGAGCCCGAGCGGCCCGATCTCTCGATCGAGAAGCTCTGCGGCGTCTTCGACGTGTTGAAGCCGCACCTGATCGACGTCTACGAGAAGATCATGCGCGAGACCGACCAGATCGCTGACGCACCGACGATCGAGATCCTCGACGACATCGTGCGCAAGTCGCGGCGTCACGTGAGCTGGGGACAGGAAGTGCTCGACCGGCTCTGCGACACCGATGCGCGTCGCGAGCGCCGGCGCACGCGCGCGGCGACGCTTCGCGCGCAGCTCATCGCCTGCGGCGGCGTGAACGGAGATCTCGCGCCCGGCTCGGCCTGATGATTCCGCGCTCGTCTTCCACGGCAAGGCGGACGTCAGGCTCGAGTCACTGCCGGATCCGACACCTCCCGACTCGCGCGGCGTGATCGGGCGGTCACCCGATCCGCTGCGAACGCTATAGACGCGCGTCTTCGGGAACTCGCACGAGCTGCCCGGCGGCCAGGCGGAAGCCGTGGCCGTGCCGGGCGCGGACGCTGCGCTCTTGCGCGTGCCCGACGGCATCAGCGTCGAGCAGGCGGTGCTGCTCACCGACATCCTGCCGACCGCCTGCTACGGCGCGCGCAACGCCGACATCCGCCCGGGTCAGAGCGTCGCCGTGATCGGGCTCGGCCCCGTCGGCCAGTGCGCGCTGCAATGCGCGCAGCTCTTCGGGCCGGCGCGCGTCTTCGCGATCGACCGCGTGCCGGAGCGGCTCGCGGCTGCACGCGCGCAGGGCGCGATCCCGATCGACGGCTCGGTGGATCCGATCAGCGCGATCCGGGACGCGAGGGCGGCCGCGGTCCAGACGCGGTGATCGAAGCGGTCGGCGCCGACGAGACGATCGCGCTTGCGCTTCAGCTCGTGCGCGTCGCCGGCGTGGTCTCGGTGATCGGCGTGAACACCAACCTGGCATTCCCGTTCCCGATGCGGCTCGCGCTGATGAAAGACCTGACCTTCCGCACCGGCATCTGCCCGGTGCCCGAGCTCTGGGACGATCTCGTGCCGCTCCTGCAGTCCGAGCGCCTGCGCCCCCAGGGCGTCTTCACGCACCGTCTGTCGCTCTCGAAAAGCGCAGAAGCCTACGCGCTCTTCGACGCGCGCCGCGCTGGCGTGATGAAGGTGATGCTCGATCCGAGCGCCTGAGCCCGAGTCGGGCGTGATAGCCTCGCGCGCGCGTGAATCCGCTGATCGAGACGACGAACGGCAAGCTCGCGGGCCGCAGCGATGGAGGCGTCGCGCGCTTCCTGGGCATCCCGTACGCGCGGGCTCCCGTCGCTGAGCGGCGCTTCCGGCCGCCGCAGCCGCCCGAGCCGTGGACCGGCGTGCGCGACGCATCGACCTTCGGTCCTTCGGCGCCGCAGACCGAGCTCGCCGCCGCGGCGCTGCCGGGGACGAGCGTCGGCCCGCAGAGCGAGGACTGCCTGTACCTGAACGTCTGGACGCGCGCGGCCGACACCGGAAAGCGTCCCGTCATGGTCTGGATCCATGGCGGCGGCTTCACGATCGGCTCGGGCTCACAGGGCATGTACGATCCGACAGCGCTCGTCGCGCGGACCGACGCCGTCGTGGTGACGCTCAACTACCGGCTCGGCGCGCTCGGCTTCCTGTATCTAGGTGCGCGCGGCGCGAGCCGGCTCGGCGCGACTGCAAATGTCGGACTGCTCGATCAGATCGAGGCGCTCGCCTGGGTGCGCGACAACGCGAGCGTGTTCGGCGGCGATCCCCGGAACGTCACGATCTTCGGCGAATCGTCCGGTGGCCGGAGCGTCGCCACACTGCTCGGCACGCCCGCAGCGCGCGGACTCTTCCAGCGCGCGATCGCGCAGAGCGGCGCCGCGAGTCACGGACACGACGAGGCCGGCGCGTGTGCGATCGCCGACGAGCTCATGCGCGAGCTCGAGATCGCCACGGGGCCGTCGCAAGCCCTGCGCGACGTTCCCGTCGCGGCTCTCCTCGAGGCGCAGGGCCGGATCGTGGCGCGCCGCGTCGGCACGCCAGGATGGCTGCCGTTCCAGCCGGTCGTCGACGGCGTCGTGCTGCCGGAGCCACCGCTCGCGGCGATCCGCACCGGCCTCTCGCGTGGCGTACCGCTCTTGCTCGGCAGCAACCGCGACGAGTGGCGACTGTTTGCCGCGCTGGACCCGCGCCTGCGCGATCTCGACGAGGCGGGCCTCCAAGCGCGCGCGCTGGAGCGCGTGCCGAACGGCGACGCTTCGCGCGCAAGCGCCCTCGTCGACGGCTATCGGCGCTCCGGGGAAGCGCGCGTCGGCTCGACACCGCTCGACGTCTTCTGCGCGCTCGAGACCGATCGGGTGTACCGGATCCCCGCGCTGCGCCTCGCCGACGCGCAGCGCGAAGCGGGCGGATCCGTCCACGCCTACCAGTTCACCTGGCCCGCAGCGCTGCTCGGCGGCGCGCTCGGTGCATGTCACGCGGTCGAGGTGCCATTCGTCTTCGGCAGCGTCGGAACGCCGGCCGGCCGCGCGTGGAGCGGCGGCGGCCCCGAGGTCGACGCGCTCGCCGCGCGCGCAATGGATACGTGGGCGGCGTTCGCGCGCACCGGCGTGCCCGACGCGCGCGGGTTGCCCGACTGGCCCGCCTACACCGTCGAGCGTCGGGAGACAATGGTGCTCGGCGCCTCGTGCCGGGTCGAGGCCGATCCGGACGGCGTCACGCGGCGGCTCTGGGACGGGCTTCTCTAGCAGCGAAGGAGACGGAGCGATGCGCGGGCTCAAGGACAGGATCGCGTTCGTGACAGGCGGCGCGCGCGGCATCGGCCGCGCGATCTCGGAGCGGCTCGCGCGCGAGGGCACGCGCGTCGCGATCGCGGACATCGACGCGGCGGGCGCGCACCGCGCTGCCGCCGAGATCGGCGCGGGCGCCGTCGGATTCGAGCTCGACGTGACCGACTCGGCAAGCGTGCGCGCCGCGGTGGGCGCGGCGATCGCGCACTTCGGCCGGATCGACGCGCTCATCAACAACGCCGGCTGGGACAAGGTCGAGCCGTTCATCAAAGCGAGCGAGGAGACCTGGGACAAGGTGCTCGCGATCAACCTGCGCGGTCCGATCGCCGTCACGCGCGCAGTGCTCGACGGGATGATCGAGCGGCGCGCGGGCTGGATCGTCAGCATCAGTTCCGACGCGGGCCGCCTGGGCTCGAGCGGCGAGGTGGTCTACTCGGCCGCAAAGGCGGGCGTGATCGGCTTCTCGAAGGCGCTCGCGCGCGAGGTCGCGCGCCACGGCATCCACGTGAACGTGGTCTGCCCCGGGCCGACGAACACGCCGCTGCTCGCGCAGGTCGGCGCCGACAATCCGAATCTCGTGCAAGCGCTCGCGAAGGCCGTTCCCTTCCGCCGCATCGGCGAGCCCGACGACATCGCGGGCGCGGTGGCGTTCCTGATCTCGGACGACGCCGCGTTCATCACCGGGCAGACGCTCTCGGTGAGCGGCGGGATGTCGATGGTCTGAGCGTCAGCTCAACCAGCGCGCGAGCGGCGTGCCAAAAAGGAAGCGGATGAACTTCTTCATCCCCTCGTCCTTCTCGCGCGAGTACGGGTAGTGCTTGGCGGTCTGCCGGCCGCCGAACCGATCGGTGAGGATCGGCTGCGCGTACGCGTAGCCGCGCGGGCCGAGCTCTCCGTTCACCTGGCCGACACCGCTCTCCTTGCGCCCGCCGAACGGCGCTTCGGTCGCGCCGTAGGTCATGGTCATGTCGTTGATGCAGACGCTGCCCGAGTCGATGCGCACGGCGATCTCGCGGCCGAGCTTCGCGTCGCGCGTCCAGACGTTGGCGCCCAGGCCGTAGCTCGTGTCGTTCGCGCGCGCGATCGCCTCTTCGACGTCGCGCACCCGCACGATCGGCAGCACCGGACCGAACGTCTCTTCGCGCATCAGCGCCATGTCGTCGCTGACGCCGCTGATGACCGTGGGCTCGTAGTACAGGCCCTTCAGGCCCGGATTGCGCCGGCCGCCGACGAGCACCTGCGCGCCGCGCGCCTTCGCGTCCTCGACGTGGCGCTCGACGATCTCGAGCTGACGCAGCCAGAAGATCGCGCCGACGTCGAACTCGCCGGCATCCGCCTGGCGCAGCGCCCGCGCGCGCGCGACCACCTTCTCGGTGAAGAGGTCCGCGACCTCCTCCATCACGTAGACGCGCTCCGTCCCGCAGCAGTACTGCCCGGTGTTGAGGAAGCCGCCGGCGATCGCGCCACCCGCTGCGGCATCGAGGTCGGCATCGGCGCAGACGATCATCGCGTCTTTGCCGCCGAGCTCGAGCGTGCACGGGATGAGCCGCTCCGCGCACGCGACCGCCACGCGCCGGCCCGTCGCTACGCTGCCCGTGAAGGAGATCTTGTCGACGCCCGCCGCAACCAGCGCCGCGCCCGTCTCGCCGTCGCCCGTGAGGACCGTGAGCACGCCCTCGGGGAGCCCCGCGGAGGTGAAGAGATCGCCGACGATCTGACCCGAGAAAGGAGTCACTTCCGAGGGCTTCAACAGCACGGTGTTGCCCGCCAGCAGCGCCTGCACGGTCGGGTTCAGCGAGAGGATCACCGGCCCGTTCCAGGGACTGATCACGCCCACCACGCCGAGCGGGCGGTAGACGATCTCGAGCTTCTTCATGAAGCGCAACATTCCGTGCAGGCGCTTGCGCTCGGGCTTGAGAATGCGCGGCGCGTGCTTCGACCAGTACGTCATCGCGTCACAGGCTGCAAAGACGTCGATCATCAGCGCCTCGCTCGCGGGCTTGCCCGACTCGCGCATCACGATCTCGACCACGCGATCCTGCCGCTCGATCAGGAAGCCGAGGGCCCGTTGGACGAACTTCGCCCGCTCGACAACGCTTAGAGCCGCCCAGGCCGGCTGTGCCTTGCGCGCGCGCTCGAGCGCGGCGCGCACGTCGTCCGCGTTCATCACCTCGATCTCGCCGACGCGCTCGAGCGTCGCGGGGCTCGAGAGTTCGAGCCGCCGGCGCGCGCCGGGCGGCGTCGAGATCGGCGTCACGATCGCCATCCTGCTCGTCCTTCCCGCTCTTGCCCGCAGTGTACCATCGGACGGTGTTGAAGCTGATCTTCCTGTGCGTGCGGCCCGCGGGACTCGACCACGCGCAGTACGCCGCTCACCTGCTCGAGCGCCATGCACCGCTCGCGCTCCGCCACCACGCGACGCTTCAGCGCTACGTGCTGAACATCGTCGAGGAGCCGCTTGCCGATGCCGAGCCGATCGACAGCGTGAACGCGCTGTACTACGAGACGCTCGCGGACTTCGAGACGCGCAACTACGACTCGCCCGAGGGCGAGCGGATGGTCGTCGCTGACCATGCCCGCTTTCTCGGCGGCGCCGCAGGCTATCTGACACGTGAAAACACCTACCGCGCGGACGGACCGACCGGCGCGATCGGCGCGCGCTCGTCCGGCTTGAAGTGGATCTGCGCGCTGCGCCGGACCGCGCGCCTCTCGGCCGAGGACTTCGCGTCGCGGCTCGAGACTGACGTCGTGCCGGAGCTGCTGGCCGGTCAGCCCGGCGTTTCGAGCGTGGTGATCGATCGGGTGGAGCGCAAGCTCTACGACACAGGCGCCGACTGGGACGCTTTCTTGGAGACGCGCTTCGCCGACGCCACCCGCGCTCCGCTGGGCCCGTTCGACTCGTTCGACTGCGCCGTGTCGCTGCGCGGCCGCATCAGCCGGCTCACCGAAGCGACCGCGGTCTGGCGCGTCGCGGAGTACGTCGAGCGCGCGTAGGCGCTCAGCCATCTGTGCCCGTAGACCAGGGAGTCTGGTCGATCCGGCGTGCCGCGCCGACGGCGCGGCGCGATGCGCGAGAGTCAGGCAGAGCCTGGAAGGCCCGCCCGACTGAGGTCAGGCGAGCGCAGTGCGGGTGGCGCGCGGCCGGCTGCCCCGTTCTGACTACGCTCGGC
>Ga0210377_10002638_pt1 | contig 15619 bp, 11 predicted proteins | sample PLM4_65_b1redo_FD_155480 | JGI IMG/M metagenome (GOLD analysis project Ga0210377, IMG submission 155480) | Groundwater sediment microbial communities from an aquifer in East River, Colorado, USA - PLM4_65_b1 redo | ecosystem: Environmental > Terrestrial > Soil > Riparian zone | place: USA: East... | reverse complement strand
GCTCATTCAAACGTCTGCTCAACGCGAAGGTGATCGACTTTCCGCACCGGAAGATGCCGGTCGAGCCGCGCGTCACGAAGTGACCGGGAACGCCGGCGTCTCGACGGCGCGAGGCGGCGCCGGCCGGAGGCCGGCGGACCAGCCGGCGGGACGCCGGCGCTCCTCGGAATTGAGGTCTGCTCCGCACCGGAAGATGCCGGTGACGAAGCAACCGAGCAACGCCGTCGTCTCGACGGCGAGCCGGCCGGAGGCCGGCGGACCAGCTGGCGGGACGCCGGCGCTCCTCGGATCAGTCCCCGATCGGCGGACCGGGAGGAATCGCCGGCGGAGCCGGCTGCTTGCGCGGCTCGGCGGGACGGTTCAGGAATCGATCGATCTCTTCGCGCACCGCGCGGCGGCTCGCCGCTTCGGACCCATCTTCGGCGGGCATGAGCGCAGCGAGCCGTGAGCTGAAGCGGCGCAGCGCGGCGGAGGCTTCGGCGCGAACCTGCGCATCGGCATCGGGATTGTCGGCGAGCTCCGTCAGGCGGCGCAGCAGAAGCGCGCGTGTGGCGCGTGTGATCGCACCGGCGTAGGCGCGGTCATACCGCACAGCCACGCCGATCACGTCGTCGAGCACGGAAGCGAGACTCGGATTGGCCGGATTCTCCGCGTGGAACTCGATGAGACGCGCGCCGCGGTGCGGCTCGAGAAGCGCGGAGATCGTGAGATCGGCGGCGGTGGCCGCCGCTGCGATCGGATCGAATGCCGGCGCTGTCCGTTTGTCGAACAGCTCGGCGATCCCTGTTTCGTACCCGAACGCGCGCGGCGGAATGACATCGATGATCCGCTGCGGCAGCGCGAGAAAGGACGGATCGATCGTCGCGAGAATCGCAGCGAGCGCATCGCGCTGCTGATCCGCCGGAACGATCCGCCGCACCTCGTTCGGCACGATCGCGCCATCCTCTTTCACGGCGTACGCATAGTACAGACCGCCGACCGACTTCGCCGCGGCCTCGAGCTGATATCGATGGTGGAGATAGAGCGGCAGCAGGATCTCCTCGAGCGACGAGAGGGGCTGGCCGACCGCGAGATTGCGCGGGCCGAACTGGTCGAGAGCGATCCGGCGCACCTCGATCTCGTGGCGGAGCGTGGCCACCGGATCGGCGCCGTTGTCCCACACCGATCCGAGCGGATGCGCGGCGCTGACCGGACGGGCATCCCCGTCTTTGACGAAGAGCGGCGCCTGGCGCGCGATGCGATTCAGCTCCACATCCTCGTTTGCGCCAGAAGCAAATTGCATGTACCCGTAGCGGATCGCGTAAACGTCGTAGGGGCCGACTCCCTTCGCGTACGCGTCCGACAGATCGAGCCTGCCGTTCGTGATCTTCACGGACGGCGCCGGATAGTCCATCACCGATGCGCGACCGTCGCTGCTGGCCGCCATGTTGTGATCGAGGCCGAGCGTGTGGCCGACCTCGTGCGCGGCGAGCTGCCGGATGCGCGCCAGCGCCATGATCGACGGGCTCGTCGTCGGATCGAGTTGCGACAGCGCTTCGTCGTGCAGCTCGTCATATTGCGGGACGAGACCGCGCGCGATGAGCACATCCTGCCGGATGCGCAGCGAGCCGAGGCGGACGTTGCCCTTGATGATCTCGCCGGTGCGTGGATCGATGACCGCTTCACCATATGACCAGCCGCGGGTCGAGCGATGCACCCAGTTGATCATGTTGTAGCGCACGTCCATCGGATCGGCGTCCGCGGGTAGCACCTTGACCTGAAAGGCGTTGCGGAATCCAGCCGCTTCGAATGCCACGCTCCACCACGACGCCCCCTCGGCGAGGGCGCTGCGGATCGGCTCGGGCGCGCCGTTGTCGACGTAGTACACGAGCGGCTTCACCGGTTCGGAGAGGGCGGCGTTCGGGTCCTTCTTCTCCAGGCGATGCCGGGCAATCCATCGCCTCTCGAGCGGCCCGGTGAACGGGCTGGCGTAGTCGTAGACCTCGACGCCGAACATCCCGACGCGCGGATCGAGACGGCGAGGCTTGAAGCCAGGCTCGGGCAGTGCGACGAACGAGTGATGTTCGCGCACCGTGACGGCGTCGGGAACGGGAGTGACTCCGCTGATGAGCGCGCCCGGCCGGTCGTTCGTGACGAACGTGAGCGTGGCCTCGACTTCGGTGTTGCGCGGAAACGCTTTCGTGCGCGGCAGGTAGAGGGCGCTGCGATTGCGATCGAGCGCGTACGAGCCCTGTTGCGCGTCGCGCAAACGGCGCACGACGTTGTGCATGTCGCTGAGGAAGAAATCGGTCGCGTCGACGGTGACCGCCTTGCCGTTCACCGACTCGACCTTGAACCCGGCCAGGATCGACTGTGCGAATGAATCCTCGACTGCATGGCGCTCGGCCGGATCGCTGCTGATGGCGCGGTAGCGATAGTTCGGCTCGACCATCAGCACCCGCGGGCCGACGCGATCGAAGCGGATGATGTGCGTCTGCCCGAGCTCACCGCGATCGAGGCCGAGCGCATTCGAGCCCACGCCGGCCGGCAGCGAGACCTGATAGATCATCTCCTCGCCGAAGCGCGAGATCTCCATCAGGAGTTTTCCGTTCTGCTCGTCCCAATGGAGCGGGATGAAGCCATCCATCTTCTGGGGAGCCGGGGACGGAGCGGGTGCGGTCGCCGGTGCAGGTTGCGAGGCGCAGGAGGCGGCAAGTAGAACCACGAGCGTCCATTTCATCGCCCGGGATTGTATCGAGGAGTTACGCCGGACCCCAGGAGAGGGCGGTGACGCGAAGGCCGAGCTCGCGCGGATCGCCGCCGCGTTGCGGCGGCACCGAGCGATCGATGTCGATCTCCAGCACGTTCTTCGCGCCGTTCGGCGCCGGAGTCACGACGTACGGCTGTCCCGACTGGAACCGCTCGAGCGGGCGACCGTTGAGCGTCGCGGTGACCTTGGCGAGCTGCGCGATCAGCTCGGCCGGCACGTCGTACTGCACGCGCAGCTCGGTATCGCCGCTCGCGGGCGGCAGCAGCGTGACCGAGTGTCGCGACATCCAGCGCCACTCGTCGGCGCCGGATCGCTCCGGTCCGTACCACCCCGCGCCGAATTCGGCGACTGTGGCCATCGGTTCGAGCGCCACCTCGAAGTAATGCCGGCGGGCGATGTTCCACAGCCGGTCGCGCTCGCGTGCGAACACGAGCCCATGCGGCTTCGTGCTGTCGATCTCCGCCAGCAACCACGCGCGGCGCCTGCCGATCGACAGCGGCATCGCGCGCTCGTCGAGCACGCGCTGGAAAGGAACGTACGGCGTGAAGTACTCGATGAAGGGAATCATGGAGAAGCCGACGAACAGATGATCGCGTTTTGGATCGATTCGCTGCTGCACTGCCTGGATCGCGAGAACGGGAGGCGAAAGCTCACGACGAACGGGCGTGAGCGCTGGCAGCGTCCATGCGAAGAACGCGGCCGCCAGGGCGCCTCCCGCAACCAGCTCGAGATCGGCGCGCTGGCGCACCGCGCGCGCGATTCCGTCCGCCGCCATCACGGCAAACATCGGACAGTAGCCGATCGAAAAGCGCGTCACGCTGAAACGGTCGAGCATCAGGAGCGCGGCGATCGCGAATGGCGCGAACGTCGTGACGATCAGGCCGATACGCCGATCGCGATTCCGGATCGCGCCGGCCGCCGAGATCAGGACGAACAGCGTGGTGATCGCGCTCAGCGCGGGCGACTGATACTGCTTGAAGAAGAATCGGTCGAACAGCCTCCACAGCCCGGGCCTCCCCGGCGCACGGAACGAATCGACGCGCGAGATGTACTCGCCGTGCGCCCTGATCGCTTCGATGTAGCGCGATGCGGAACCGCTCGCGACAACCGCGGATCCGTACGCGATTCCGGCGACCGAGATGCCGAGGAGCGCTGCGAACACGACGTCACGAACGGAGGCGCGGGCGCGATGCCACGTCGCGATCGCGCCGGGCACGAGGCCGACGAGAAGATTCTGCGGGCGGATGCCGATCGAAATCGCGAGCAGCAACGTCGCGATCAGATACGCATTCGCATCGCGACAACCCCTCAGGTACATCGCCACCGCGAACACCACCAGGGTGAGAGAAGGGACATCGCTGAATGCGGTCCCGCCGAAGAACAGGACGTTCGGGAAGAATGCGCACAACGACGCGGCCACGATCGCCGTCTCGTACCGCAGCCGCAGCTCGCGGCCGAGAAGGAACATCGCTGGGAAGAGGAGCACGCCGGCGGTGAGATTGAGCGCCTGCAGCGCGCGAAAGTCACTCGGCGCAATCAACCGGACGATCTTCGCCGCCGCGATGTACACCGGAAATCCCGGCGGATGCGGGTGGTGCATGGTGACGTCGTACGCGCGCATGCCGAGGGAGAAGAGCGCCTCGTCCCACTCCCAGAGCGAGCGCGCCGTGGCCAGGAAGCGCGTCGCGGCGCAGACGATCGTGAGCAGCCAGAAGAGCTGGCGCTGGCGGGGGGTGAGCGGTGGGGGGGCGGCTGCGAGGTTCATGAGAGTGTCATTCCGAGCCTGGGAACGGCGCAGGGCGCCGGCAACGCCTCGATGACACGGCCCTCACCCGGCCTTCGGCCACCCTCTCCCGCTGTCGCGGGAGAGGGCGCTGCGATGAACGATGTCGCCAGAGCCTTCTCCCGCTTGCGGGAGAAGGTGCGCGAAGCGCGGATGAGGGCCGTGTCATTAGAAGCCGCAGCGAGGCATCTGGGCGGCGGTTTCCTGCAAGCCACCGCCCAGATCCCTCGCCGTCTTCGCGGCTCGGAATGACACCAGGCGCAGACGGCCGCTCAGGGAGGATTTCCCGCTCCGTAGAACTTTCCGCCGCGCTCCGCGAGGCGCCGCAGCGGCGCACTCGGCGCGAATCGCTTGCTGATCCGCTTCGCCAACTCCTCGAGCCGCGCGACGATGTTCTGCGCGCCGAGCGAATCCGCGTAGCGCAGCAAACCGCCGCGGAAGGGCGGGAATCCCGTCCCCATGATCATGGCCAGATCGAGCTCGCCCGGCGTCGCCACAATCTTCTGGTCGAGGATCAGCGCGGCCTCGTTGATCATCGCCAGCACCATCCGCTCGACGACGGCTTTCGGATCCGCCGGATGCGGCGAGGTGACGCCGAGGAGTGCGTACACGGACCGATCGGGCTCCTGACGCTTGCCGTCTGTGTAGACGTAGAGCCCCTTGCCATTCTTCTTGCCGTACCGATGATCGGCGTAGAGCTTCTCCACGACGGTTGACTTCTCCATCCGCTCGCCGAACGCGCTGGACAGAATGCCCGCCACTTTCGCGGCCACGTCGATTCCCACTTCGTCGAGCAGAGCCATCGGTCCCATCGGCATGCCGAAATCGAGCATCGCCTTGTCGATCGACTCGATCGTGCTCCCCTCTTCGAGCAGGAACCCCGCCTCGTTCATGTACGGCGCGAGGATGCGGTTGACGACGAAGCCCGGCCCGTCGTTGCAGTACACGACGGTCTTGCCGAGCTTGCGCGCGAAGTTCGCCACGGTCACCGCTGCAACGTCCGAAGTCTTCGCGCCGCGGATTACCTCGATGAGCGGCATGCGATCCACCGGATTGAAGAAGTGCATGCCGACGACGTTCTCCGGATGCGCCGCCTTCGCCGCGATGTCGGTGATGGGAATCGTCGACGTGTTCGTCGCGAAGATCGCGCCCGGCTTCGCAAGCGACTCGAACTCGGAGAGCACCTTCCGCTTGATGTCGAGATTCTCGACGACCGCTTCGATGACGAGATCGGCGCGATGGAAGCCGCTCCAATCGGTCGTCGTCGTGATGCGCGCGAGCTTGCGCTGCATCTCGCCACGGTTCATCCGCCGGCGATCGACCTTCTTCTTCCAGATCCTCGCTGCCGCTTTCAACCCGCCGGCGATGGCCTGCCAGTTGATGTCGCGCATGCGCACGTCGGCTTCCGTCTTGTCCGCGATGATCTGCGCGATCCCGCCGCCCATCACGCCCGCGCCGAGGACGCCGGCTTCGTGCACTTCGAGCGCTTTGGCGGCGATGCGGTCCTTCTTCGCGTCCTCCATCAGGAAGAACAGGCGCACCAGGTTCTGCGCCACGTCGCCCATGATCAGCGGAATGACTTCCTCGACCTCGCGCACCAGTCCACGCTCGACGCCGGCCGACATCCCGTACTCCATCACCTCGATGGCCTTCAGCGGCGCGGGGTAATCCCCGTGCGTCTGTTTCAGGACCGCGCTCCGGGCCTTGCTGAAGATGACGGAGCGCGCGATCGGGTTGCCTTCGATGTAGAACCTGGTTCGTTCATCTCCCTGGCGCTTGCCGCGCGTGGAGAAAGTCTTCGCCACGTCGAGCAGGATCGCCGCCGGCACGACTTCATCGACGAGACCGACGCGCTTCGCGCGTTTGCCGTCGAGCGTCTTGCCGTTGAGGATGATGTCGAGCGCCCCCGGCAACCCGATGAGGCGCGGCAGCTTCGTCACCCCGCCCCATGCCGGAAAGATCCCCAGCTTCACCTCGGGCAGTCCGATCTGCGCCTTCGGATTGTCGGACATCACGCGATAGTCGCAACTGATCGCGATCTCGCAACCGCCGCCGAGCGCGGCGCCGTTGATCGCGGCGACTTTCACCTGCGGCAGTTTCGAGAATCGATGAAACGTCTGCTGGCCGAAACGCGTGTACTCCTTCGCCTGTTCGGGCGACGTCGCTTTGCTGAATTCGCTGACGTCGGCGCCGGCGATGAAGATGTTCGGCTTGCCGGAGGCCAGGATGATGCGTTTGATGTCCGCCGCGCGCTCGAGCGAATCGACGACGCTCGCGAACTCCATCATCACCGTCGAGGAGAACTTGTTGACCTTCTCGCCCGGCAGATCGAACCAGACGATGGCCAGGTCGCCTTCACGCTCGGTACGAAACGCCGGCGCGCTCGTCTGCGGCGGTGCTTCCATGACGCTGCTGCTCATGCCCGCTTCTGCTCCCGATCCTCGTCCGCATCCTCATCCGCATACATCTCGTCGATGAGGCTCTTGTAACGCTTGTCGATCACCTTGCGCTTCACCTTGAGCGACGGCGTGATCTCGTCTTCGTCGATCGTGAAGTCGCGCGACAGCAGTTTGAAGCGCCGGATCTTTTCCTGCCGGTCGAGGTTCTGATTGAATTGGTCGATCTCGTTCTGAATGATGCCGCGGACCTTGTCGTCAGCGACGAGCTGCTCGCGATTTCCGAACTGCACGCCCATCGCGGTCGCGTCGCGCTCGAGCTTCTCGAAGTTCGGAACGATGAGCGCGGAAAGGTATTTGCGCCGGTCGCCGATGAGCACCGGCGTCCCGATGTACGGACTGCTCTTGAGCAGCGCTTCCAGCGGCTGCGGCGCGATGTTCTTCCCGTACGCGTTGATAATGATGTCTTTCTTGCGATCGGTGATCTTGAGAAACCCTTCCGAGTCGACTTCGCCGATGTCTCCCGTGTGGAACCACCCTTCGGGATCGATCGCCTGCGCCGTGGCCTCGGGATTGTTCCAATAGCCCTTCATCACATGCGGCCCCCGCGTGAGAATCTCGCCGTCCTGCGCGATCTTTACCTCGACGCCGGGAATGACCTTTCCGACCGTGCCGATCTTGCGATGATCCGGAAGGTTGACGGAGATCACGGGCGAAGTCTCGGTCAGGCCGTAGCCCTCGAAGATCTCCACGCCGGCGCCGATGAAGAACGCCGCGAGATCCGCGGAGAGCGGCGCGCCTCCCGAGATCACGAGCTCCACGCGACCGCCGAGGCGCTGGTGGATCTTCTTGAAGACGAGCTTGTCGGCGAAGAACGACTTCATCGCCAGTCCGGCCGGCAGCGGCTTCCCCGACACGCGATACGGCAATCGCTCCTCGGCCACCTTCAACGCCCAGCGGAAGATCTTCTGTTTGCCCGGCGATGAGGTGGCGACGTTGTCCAGAATGCGCGTGCGCATCTTTTCGAACAGTCGCGGCACGGCGGCGAAGATGTGCGGCTTGATCTCGCCGAGGTTGTCGGCGACTTTGTTGACGTTCTCCGCGTAGGCGACGGCCACGCCTTTCGAGAGGTAGAAGAAGTCCGCCATGCGCTCGAGGATGTGCGAGAGCGGAAGGATCGAGAGCGCGGTGTGCTCCGGCCCGAGCGGGTACAGGATCGACGTCGCGGCGACGTTGCTGGCGATGTTGCCGTGCGTCAGCATCGCGCCCTTCGGATTCCCGGTCGTGCCCGACGTGTACACGAGCGTGGCCAGCGTGTCCGATTTGGCGGCACGCATCAGCTCGTCGAATCGTCCGCGACCGTTCTTTCCTTCTTCCGTGCGGCCGCTCTCCACGACCTGCTGGAACGTCAGCACTCCCGGTGGCAGATTCGCCGGCGGATCGCAGACGATGAGGTTGTGCACGCTCGGACAGTGCGCGCGGATCTCCATCACCTTCTTCAACTGCTCGTCGTTCGAGCAGATGATCGCGACCATCCCGGCGTCGTTGACGATGTACTCGATCTGCCATCCGAGCAGCGTCGGGTACACCGGAACGGTGACTGCGCCGAGCGCGAGGATCGCGAAATCGGCCATCGTCCACTCCGGCCGGTTCTCGGAAAGGATGCCCACGCGATCGCCGGGCTTGACGCCGAGGACGAGAAGGCCTGTCGAGAAGTGGCGGACGGTGTCGCGCATCTCGGGCACTGAGATGTCGACCCACGAATCGCCTTTCTTGACCTTCATCGCCACAGACCGCTCAATCTGCGTCGTGACGGTGTAGATGTCGTTGAGAGTGCGGATCTCCATCGTTCCCCCGCTAGAGGGGAGCGATCATACTTCAGCGCCCTCGCCCCGCGCAGCGGGGAGAGGGTGGTCCCAACCCTGAGCGGAGCGAAGGGTAGGGACCGGGTGAGGGGGCGCCCCTCATCCGGCGCTCCGCGCCACCTTCTCCCCGCACGCGGGGAGAAGGTGCTGACACGCGGGCGGTCACGCCACCTTCACCCAGCGCCACAGCTCCGGAATCGTCGGCCGTTTCCCGTAGGAGAGGATGCCGACGCGGAAGATCTTCGCCGTCACCCAGAAGAAGACGGCGATCGTGGCGATGGAGATGGCGATCGACAGCAGCACGTGCCACATCGGCGGCTCGGCGACGAGCGTGCGGACGAACATCGTCAGCGGACCGAACACAGGCGACAGCGAGAAGCCGACCGACAGCGACGAATCGGGATTGGTGATGATCGCCGCCATCATGAACCACGGCAGCATCATGATCATCGTGATCGGCGCGATGAGCTGCTGCGCTTCCTTGTCGGAATTGCAGACCGCGCCGCCGATCGCGTACACGCAAACGTACGTCAGATACGCGAGGATGAAGAAGACGAGGAAGTAGATGAAGAACGAGACGCTGAGGAACTGCAGCACGTCGATGCCCGCGATCGATGCGGTCGTCGCGGCGAATGCGCCGACGCCGGCCGCCATCAGCAGCCACACCGTGATCTGCGTCAGCCCGACCGCGGCCACGCCGAGGATTTTGCCGATGAGGAGCTGGGAGGGAGACATCGAGGAGATGAGCACCTCGATCACGCGATCGTTCTTCTCCTGAATGATGCCGCGCATGATCTCGAGTCCGTAGACGAACGACGGCACGAGCAGCAGCGCGGTCAGCATGAAGCCGACCATGAACGTCGCCGCGCCGCCCTTCTTCTCCTGACCCGACTTCGAGAGCTGCACCGCGTCGACCGGCGTCTCGCTCACCAGGCGATCGATCTCGTCGGAATTGAGGCCCTTCTGCGTCAGCCGGTACCGCCGGATGCCGCGATTGGCGACAGACGAGAGCCGCTCCTGCGTGATGAAGTCGGTGGCGGAGCGGCTGTAGAACCTCATGCGCGCATCCGAGTTGGTCAGCGAGTCCCACGGAATCAGCAAAACGCCGTCGAGCTGCTGTCGCTTGTCCGCGTCGCTGAGGCGATTGAGGTAAGGACGCGCGGTCACCTCGAGCGCCCGGTCCGCCGGCCGCGGCACGTAATCGATCTTGATCGTCGACGGAATCTCGCGGGCGCGTACACGCTTCGCGGGCTCCGCCGTCTCATCCTGGTGCTCGAACGTGCCGCGCAACATTCCCGTGCCGTCGAGCACCGTGACCTTCTTCTCGCCCATGCCCTTGACCATGAGAAGACCCGGCAGAAAGAACAGCCCGGCCATCAGCAGTGGAAGAAGGAACGTCATGATGATGAACATCTTCTTCCGGACGGCCTGCAGGTACTCGCGCTTGAAGACAGCGAGGAGCTTGTTCATGGTCGGCGGACGACTGTACCACCGAGGAACGCCGGCGTCCCGCCGGCTGGTCCGCCGCCGTCCCGGCGGACGAGCATTGGGCCGGCGTCGGTTCGTCGCGATCGCACGTGTCGCCGCCCTCGACTGCTCCGTCGGCCGTCGTCGTCGTGGTGCGGCCCAATGCGCGCTTGCGGTCGACGCGACGGCGAGAACGCGCACCCATCTCGATCGATGCCGGCCTGGCTGCAGATCGAAGGTAGCGTCGAGCTCTTGATGCGCGGGTGATTCGGCATGGTGAGCGGCGTGGTCGTGCCGTCGATGTTGCGCCGGATCATTGCGATGTGCTCACGCTCACGAATGATCTCGAAGCCGAGCGACTCGAGCGCACGGACCACGCGGAAGCGTGGAGCATCGACCGGGAACTTCACTTCGTCAGCGGAAGGTCCGCTTCCGCGATGAACGCATCGAGCACCGGCGACTCGCTTTCGAGCACATCGGGTCCGAACGTCTCGACGTGGAAGCGGATGGCGGACTTCACATCGGCCAGTGCTTCGTCGTAGCTGTCGCCTTCTCCGACGACCACGCCCTTGAGGCCGACCGGATACGCGACGTAGCCGTCGCTGTGCTGCTCGACGATGATCTTGATCTGATTCATCTCGGTTCATTGTAAGCCGTTACTTGTCGTCATCATTTTTTGATGTATCACGACGTCAACACGCCGATGTCCCACCACGAACTCGCTTTCGAGCTCGACCCTACAATCGCCCTCGATTCGGCGATGGCCAAGCGACGACGCGACCGAGCTCGGCGAGAAGATCGCCGTTTCGCAGCGCGTAATCACCTACTACGAGACCGAAGGCGGAACGCTCTCTCCCGAGCTCCTGGTCAAGTTCGCTGAAGCGCTCGAGGTCTCAACCGACGCGATTCTCGGCGTCGAGAAGAGCAGCGCGCAACGCGACGCAACGCCGAAGGCTGAAAGCCTAGCGCCGTGGCGTCGCTTTCATCGCATTCAGCAGCTTCCCGATCACGATGGCAAAACCATCCTGCGCATGATCGATGCGCTCGCAGAACGGACCGGTAAGTAGGAAGGACGTTTGCGGATGACTACCGGTTCTCTCGAACCGGTTCGGAGAAGGGCTTCTTCGTGATGACCACTCCGACTGACTGCGGTTTCCCGACACTCTGCACGGACCAGCCTTGTCCGCTCGTCGACACGTACTGATACGGTGTCGAGCGGTACACACCCGTGTCCTCAGGCTTCGGGACCTGGGGAGTTGGGCAGACGGTGGTGTCGCTCATCAGCATCACTTTCATGTCACGTGATCGGGGTCGACTGCCAGCCGCCCTTGGTCGCAACCATCGAGATCTGGATGTCGCCTCCGATCGCGCGAGTGGCGGTTATTCTACCAGTAGTAGAGTGCTCGGAAGCCACCCGGGGACTCTCGATAACAGCGTTGATTTGCAAATATTCGACCTGAACAGCCGGGTTGCCCAGGCGAGCTAAAGCCTGTTGTGCCACCTGGTTCCACAACGCATCGATGAGCTGCGGCGGAGCATTCGGCGGCAATGTCAGCGGGGCTGACGGAGTCAATGCCGCTGCGCCCTGCGCATCGTCGAGGAACGTCTGCAGCGGATTGAACGCTTTCCGAAGACTCATGTAGCTCTCGAGCCCGAGGTACGCCTCCCAGATCAACCGCTCGAGGTCCTTGTCATCCTTCGCGATCTGCAGATCAAGCTCGCGGGCGCGGGTGCGCGAGACCGCGTCACCGTGCGCGAAGAAGCTCTTGTTCAGATTCTCGGCGATCTGCCGCGCACGGTTACGGCCGTCTGCGTCGCTCATGTGAACGCGCAGCAGCCGTTCACCGACCGACGTCGACAACTCGCTCGCTCGTTTGGCGCCGCCTACGATCACCGGATCAACGGTCGAGAACAACTTCTCAATCAGCGGCTGCGTGTATGCCTGCTCGGTGATACCCACTTCCTGAGTCAGAAAGCGGAGGAATGCGGCCACGTCTTCGTACGCAAACGCGCGTCGCGTGCCATCCGGAAGCGTGACCTGGATCTGCGGATCAATCGGTCCAAGCGACGCATGCGGATGCATCACGATTTCATCGGCACCGAGAGCGAAGATCGTCGCCGCGCTGAAGGCCATGAACGGCACGAGCACGCTCACCTGGTCGAACCGTTCCCGCAGGATCGACATCAGCTTCCATGCCGCGAGCGCATCGCCGCCGGAACTGTGCAGCAGAACATCAACGCCGTTGCCTTCCTTGATCGCGTCCACCTGATCGATGAACTCGCGCACGGCGTCCGATGCCATCATCGCGCCGACGTTTTCACGCGTGCTCGTTGCGTACACGATCAGCGGCTTCTTTCGATACGCCTCGATCGCCTGTACTTTTCGATTCGGTTTTTGAGATCCATCGCCAGCAAAGCTTATTGAAGAACGCGGAAGTGTACAGCAGCACTACCTGATGTAGACCGATGAACTCCAGAGGCCCGAGTCGGTCCTCCGTCGGCCGTCGTCCTACGCAACGCGAGGTGTCGCGCGGCGCGATCGTCAAGGCGGCCGGGCGGCGGAGGCCTTGACGATCGCGTTGCGCGACACCACACCAGATCGACGACGGCCGGCGGCGCTCATGCCGGGGGACGCAGGCCGGCCGGCGCGGAGGAGTGGGCGGCGGCAGCGCCGGCGAGCAAGCGCAACACGACTGAGCGAGCGCGTGCGGATGTGAGGGCGGCGCGAGCGAAGTGGTGGGGCGCGCCGCGAGGGCGAGCGCAGACGCCGCAGGCGGCGAGCACGCGCGGCCTGCGGGGCGGAACGTGCCGCACGGATCGCCTTTCCATTCCGACGACGAACCGCGATGAGCCCGGACGTGAGCGCGCGAGCGCGAGGGCGGCATCGCGTGCACTCGCGACGGACCGACGTCGGCCTAACACTCGGCTCGGCTGCGCGGCCCCGCTTCACGCGACTCCGAGCGCAGATCGCCCGCGTTGCGCGACCGCAGCGCGCGGAAGCGCGCGGAGCCACGCCAGGCGCGAGGGCCGCGTCAACCGCAGCCGGGTGTTAGGCCGTGTTAGGCCGCGCCACAGGCGATCCTCGTTCAACCGCGGCCTCTCCATCTCGCGATGATCATGCCACGTGCGAAGGGAGGGAGCCGCGGCGCGGCCGTTGCTCCGCGATGCTCACCAGCCCACCGCATCACGAGTTCTGACAACGGACGTGACGCGGCGTGGGGGTGGGGGTCACTTGCGCCGCTTGCCCTTGCGCTGATTTCTCAATGCATTTTTCTTGGGCCCGACGACCACGTCCAGTATTGACGCGACGAAGTCAAAGACGCGCAAGACAACAGTGATCACGCCTTCGATCGGATGCATTCGTCACACTACCGTCGCTCGCTCAGCAACTGGGCACATCGCGCTGAGAGACCGACATTCGGGTTGCCCTGCGCTTTCGCTTCCTTTTTTACCTGCCACTTACCAACGACCGTCGCAGCTACAAGAACGTCGGATGCAGTGCCCACATCACTTGACGTGAACGAGTACGTCACGACGTCGCCATGTTTGTTCATCCAATCGCCGACCCAGACATAAACAATGCGACCGTTCGCGTCGGGATGACATGACCACCCTTCGGCAAAACCGTTGGGCTCACCATCATTCCAGTCTGCGGCGAGTGGTTGCCACGACGACTGAGCGAGGCGATCTGCGACCCAAGTGACTGCCTCATTCGCTGCCGCGTGGGACACTCGATATTGCACGCTGTCTTCGCTTCTCTGTGCTGCATCAGCAGTAACGATGACCGTTCCTCCCGGTATCGTGACCAGACCGTCTCGGCTTCTTGTTAGGTCGTGCTCACCACATGACAAACTGGTGACGACGACAGCGAAAAGAAGAATGAAATTGCGGCTCATGAGCGTGGCTTCGGACAAGGTGTAAATCCGCGAAGGCTCAGCGACCCGAATGTCGTCGCAATCCCACCGCGGCTCTTGTACTCCCCAAGGACGCGCTGATCGACACCACCGCCGATCGTTCGTCTCGAATCAGGGCAGGTGCAGACCTCTAACAACGACCATTTCTGTCGTAGGTAAGTTGTCGCTCGGAAGAACTTCGTCCAAGTGCACTCCTGTCGGATGATCGTGAAAATTGACCGTGTGATCGCCGTTAGCGGCGTGATGCTCCTTCCTACGCCGAGATTCGGGTAGAAGGACACTCCTGTTAATGTCCAGTCCTCGCTCGAGTCCGTCTCAACATTCGGCGTACCGTAACGCATCTGGAGCGTACATTGCTGCATGCCGAGCGGGTCATCGTAGTTCGTAGGGTTGTTGCTCACGTAGCCGTAGACACCGCCGCCCACGATCGGCAAAAACTCCTGAATCGGATCTTCACTGAGGAACCGCCCCCTGGCCGGATCGTAGTACCGCGCGCGATAGAAGTACCCATAAGGCCCGTTCTCGCGAGCCGTGTACCCGAAAAGACCGACCGTCGACGTCAGAGCATAGCCAAAGGCCTCGTACGACGCTGTGCCGGTCACCGTGCCAGCGCTGTTCGTCGTTGCGATGATCGAGCCGAGGCCGTCCGCCAGGTAGTACGTGATCGCGCCTGTGGCATCGCGCTTCGCCAACGGCATGTCGATGCCGGGACCGAAGAGGTAGTCGTCCTTCGCTCCGGTCGATGGGTTCCTCGTCGCAATGACGTCGAGCCCTCGGTTCACGAACGTCGTGACGCTGGTTCCTGACGTCAGGCTCGCCCGTCGACCCTGGTCATCGTACACCGTCGTACCGGCGGGTGATCCGATCAGCCGGCCGGCGGCATCCCATGTCAGCGGCGAGCCGCCGTAGTTGGCGACGTTGCCATTCGCATCGTATGTCAGGTTGACGCTCATCTCGCTCTTCAACCGGCTCGAGTTTGCGTTCGGATTCGATGGGTATCGGTAATACACCGAATCGTAAGTGCCGCCGTGCCACACGTGGCGGAGTCGATTCCCGATCGCGTCGTACGTGAATGTCTCGCTCCACGCGCCGTTCCCGTAATCGGCGCGCGTGAGCTGGTAATTCGCGTCGTAGAAATACTTCGTGCGACCGAATGTCTGCTGCACTTCAGGCACACCTGCGGCGTCCACGTTCGTCCTTTGACCCTTCATCGTATACGCAGACGTTCCCCAGTCAAAGTCGTAACCGTACGTGAACGACGCCATGACGCCGTTCTGATAGTAATTTGATACGGAACCGAGCCTCCCCTGCCCGTCGTAGGTGAACTGGCGCGACTGACCGTTCGGGAACGCGATACTCCCGATCTCGCCGCCGGCGAGATACTGAATCGAGAAGTAACCCGGAATATAGCTCCACATGATGAATGCCACACGGTTCCCGACGAC
>Ga0210377_10002637_pt1 | contig 15624 bp, 11 predicted proteins | sample PLM4_65_b1redo_FD_155480 | JGI IMG/M metagenome (GOLD analysis project Ga0210377, IMG submission 155480) | Groundwater sediment microbial communities from an aquifer in East River, Colorado, USA - PLM4_65_b1 redo | ecosystem: Environmental > Terrestrial > Soil > Riparian zone | place: USA: East... | reverse complement strand
AAGCTGACCACCGCCAGGTATTACACCCCCCTGGGACGCTCCATCCAGGCAAAGGGGATTACCCCGGACATAATCGTCAACGTCATGAAACCGAAGGATATCGAGCCGAAAAAAGACAAGCCCCTCCGGGAAAAGGACCTGGAAAACCACTTTGAAGTGGTCGGCAGGGAGCCGGCCAAGGAAACGAAAAAAGAACTGCCGGCCGTTCCCAAGAAGGACGATGCGGTCAGGACCGATTACCAACTCTCCCGCGCCATCGACCTGTTGCGGGGAGTAGAACTGATGTCCCAGCTCAGCAAGGTCAAGTAGCGGCCGGATGCCATACGACCTGCTCGTCATACTCGGCCCCACCGCTTCCGGCAAGACACGGCTGGCGGTAGAGCTTGCCCGGCGGCTCTCAGCTGAGATCATCTCCGCCGACTCGCGCCAGATCTACCGGGGGATGGACATCGGCACCGGCAAGGACCTGGCTGAGTACGGCACTACCCCCTACCACCTCATCGATATTGCCGAGCCGGGTAGCGAGTTCAATGTCTTTGAGTTCCAGCGCCGCTTTCTCCAAGCCTTTGCCGACATCCGCAGCCGCAGCATTCTCCCTGTGCTGGTTGGGGGGACCGGCATGTATCTGGATGCGGTTCTGAAGGGATACCGGCTCGTCCATGTGCCGGAAAACTCCGCGCTACGTCGGGAACTTGCCCCCCTCTCCGGCGAGGCACTGGCAGCACGCCTGAAAAACAGCCATACCCGCCTGCACAATACCACCGACCTGCTGGATCGCAATCGCCTCACCCGGGCCATCGAGATCGCCGAGTACGAGCAGTCCCACCAGGCCGAACCCCTCCCGGAAATATCCCCGCTGACCTTCGGCATCCGCTGGGAACGCTCCGTCCTCCGCCGGCGCATCACCGAACGGCTCAAGGCGCGGCTGGAGCAGGGACTGATCGAGGAGGTCGAGCGGCTGCATCAGGCGGGCATCCCCTATGAAATCCTTGAATTCTATGGCCTTGAGTACCGCTTTGTGGCGCAACACCTCAAGGGGGAACTGAGCAGCAATGACATGTTCCAGAAACTGAACAGCGCCATCCACGACTTTGCCAAGCGCCAGGACACCTGGTTCCGCCGCATGGAGCGCCACGGCACGCTGATCCACTGGCTGGCGGGGGATGGCGATCCCCTGGCAGAAGCGCTGCTGATTCTGCAGGGCGATGCTGAAAAACAGCCGCAGCTCTCCAGTACCCCGCTTGTCGTGGCGTCGACCCACGGTAAAATGAGATGACAGCCGTTCCCACCTCCCACTACCTGAAAACCCGCGCCATAACCGGTCCATGGCAGCTGGCGGGTTGTACGGACAACGGCTTTGCCGGAGCCGTGGTCATCCCCGCGCTGGCGGAAAGCGCCACCCTCTTCGCCACCCTTTGCTCGCTGGCAGCGAACCCGGCCGAGTTCCTCGCCCGTTATCTGGTGATAGTGGTGGTCAACCAGCGCACGGATGCCAAGCTGCAGGACAAGCTGGACAACCGCGCCACCCTCGAGCGGCTTGCCGCAGCCGAGCCCCTGTTGCCGCAAATAAAACTCGCCTGGGTGGATGCCGCCTCGCCGGGGCTGGAACTGGCAGCCAAGGGAGGTGGCGTCGGCCTGGCAAGGAAAATCGGCGCCGACCTGGCCCTGTCGCGCCTCGATTGTCAGGGGGGTGATCCGCTCCTCATCTCCCTCGACGCCGACACCCTGGTCGGACCGGACTACCTCGCCGCCCTTGCCCGCCACTTCGGGCAGACGCAGGCAGGAGGGGCGGTCATCCCCTTCCGCCACCAGCAGGGATCTTCAGCAAAAGAGCAGCAGGCCATTGACCTTTATGAGCTGTTCCTCCGCAGCTATGTGCTGGGGCTTGAGCTGGCCGGATCACCCTACGCGTTCCACACGGTGGGGAGCGCCATGGCCTGCCGCGCCTCTGCCTATGCACGGATGGGGGGGATGAACAGCCGCTCTGCCGGAGAGGATTTTTATTTCCTGCAGCAGTTGCAGCGGACTGCGGGTGTAGCCCGGGTCAGCGGCACCGTCGTCTTCCCCTCGGCAAGGGCTTCCCACCGGGTCCCTTTCGGCACCGGCCGTTCGGTTTCGCGGGCCCTGGCGGGGGATGACGCGGCCATCAGCTTTTACCGACCGGAATGTTTCCGGGTACTCGGGGATTGGCTGGCCCTGGTAGAGCAGCACGTCGAACTGGGCGGAAGCGGGCTTTGTGCCGCTTCAAGGGGGATCTCGGCTGAACTTGGCGGATACCTGGAGAGTACCGGCTTTGGGGCGGCTTGGGAAAAGTTGCGCACAAACAACAAATCCGCTCAAACCCTCTTGACCGCCTTCCATGGCTGGTTTGACGGCCTCAGGACCATGAAACTCATTCACTGTCTTTCAGCAGGCGCCTATCCCCGCTGCGGCCCGGAGGAAGCGGTTCCGGAACTTCTGCTCTGGGCCGGTGTCGCATCGGCGGAGGGAATCTGCACACAGCTTCGGCTACTGCAACGCATGCAGACAAGCCCGTAACGGTAACAAAGGGCCGCGAACAGCCATAGCGGCTGTTTCGCGCAAAATGTGAGCGGCCTGTCTGGTTTCCCCGGTTATTTCTGTTATACTCCTCAAGAGGACATCACATCACACAGGTGTAATTTTTTGACTCCTTCAGACGGGTGCCGACCATGAATGCGAAGAAAATTCTCATAGTTGATGACCAGAAATTTGTCCGGCAAATGATACGGGACATCCTTGCGCACTACCTTTTTATCATCGAAGAGGCAGGCGACGGGGATACGGCGGTCACAAAGGCCCAGGAGTTCGTTCCCGACATTATTCTCATGGACCTGTTGATGCCGGGGGTAGACGGCGTCGAAGCCTGCCGGAGAATCAAGCAGGACAGCCGTACTGCGGCAATTCCCGTCATACTGCTTACGACGACAAAGGACAAGGATCACCTGGTTGCGGCCTTTGCCGCCGGTGCCGATGATTATATTACCAAACCCTATTCCGACAAGGAACTCCTGGCCAGAATCCGCGCCAACCTCTTCAAGCGTGACGCAACCGCTCTCCTGGAAACGAAAACCAGGGATACGGAAAAAGTCGTGGATATATCCCAAGCCATCTTTTCAAGCCTCAACAGCCAGGAAATACTCCAGATCATCGTCAAGAAAATTGCGGAGTACATTGCTGTCAAACGCTGCTCGATCGTGCAGATCGAAGAAAAAGGCTACGGTTTTGTGCTGGCGTCAAGCGACAACCCTGTCGCCAAAAAAATCCGGATTGAGCTGAAACGCTACCCGGAAGTTGAGGAAGTAATCCGCACCGGTAAAGCGCTCATTGTAAAGGACGCCAAACACCACCCCCTGCTCGATGATGTCAAGGAATATATTGCGGATCTCGACTTCGATACCATCCTGGTCATTCCGATATGCTATCAGAAAGAGGTCATCTCTACCCTGATGCTCAGGACCACGGCCGGCAGTAAATCGTTCAACAGCCGCGAACTCCGTTTCTGCCAAATGGTGGCAGATGCCTCGGCAAAAGCCCTGCATAACGCCTCCCTCCATGAAAAGGTTCTGGAAAAGTCCGAAGAGCTGCGCCTGCCGCTTGCCAGCCTGCAGCGCCACTGCAGGCTGATCAAAGAAGAGGGCACGGACAGTTTCAGCACGACGCAGCGCGAACACCTTGATTCCGCCCTGGAAAACTGTGAGCGCCTGGCCGGCATCATCGGCGAGCTGCTTCACAGTTGATACCGAGCCGGTTTGAAACCTCAACGCCCCCCTCCCCATTGCCACTTCAACATAATAATTGACTGAATTAGTAAGGTATGTTATTGAGTAAATCAGGCTGAGGTTAAGGGAGCGAATCCCCCCCCTGACTCCAATCTGCGGGCAGCGCACTTGAAAACCTTAATCTGCTTCCAAGAAAGGGAACCCGATGTTTTCAAAGATAAAGCAGGACATCAAAGCCGTCTTCGACCGAGACCCCGCTGCCAGAAGCGTTATGGAGGTTGTTTTCTGCTATCCGGGGCTGCATGCCATCTGGTTTCACAGGGTTTCCCACTGGCTCTGGAAACATGAGTTTTTCTTCCTCGGTCGCTTCTGCTCCCACTTGGGGAGGTTTTTTACCGGCATCGAGATTCATCCAGGCGCAACCATCGGCAATGGATTCTTTATAGACCACGGCATGGGGGTGGTCATAGGCGAAACCGCTGAGATTGGCGACAACGTAACCCTCTATCACGGCGTTACCTTGGGCGGGGTAAGCTGGGAAAAGGCCAAACGCCACCCCACCCTTGAGGACAACGTGGTGGTAGGTTCCGGCGCAAAGGTACTCGGGCCGTTCACCGTTGGCAGGGACAGCAAGATCGGCTCAAATTCCGTCGTTGTCAAGGAAGTTCCTCCCAATTCCACGGTGGTCGGGATACCGGGACGGGTAGTGATGGCTACGGAAAAGCCTGCGGAAAGAATGGACCTCCAGCATGGCCAGCTGCCGGACCCGGAAGCAAAAGCCATCTCCTGCCTGTTCGACCAGATCCGGGAGCTGGAACGCAAGTACTCTGCCCTTGCTACCGAGCACGAGCAGCTGAAAAAGCGGCTGGACGAAGGGGAATAGCCGAATGCGGTTGTCAACAAGGGCGCAGTATGCGGTGCGGGCCATGGTCGACCTCTCCCTCTACTCCAACGACAAACCGGTATCACTCAAGGAGATAGCCCAGCGGGAGGATATCCCCCTGAGCTACCTGGAACAGCTCTTCTTCCGCCTGAAAAACGGGGGGATCGTCACCAGCATCCGTGGTCCCGGCGGCGGCTATATCCTGGCACGCAGCAGTTCGCAGGTAACGGTCGGTGAAATAGTCGTCACCGTGGAAGAGCCGCTCAGTCCGTTAGCCTGCATGGATGAAGGGAGCGCCGTCTGTGCAAAGGTTTCCCGCTGTGTCACCCACAACGTCTGGAAAGGGCTGGGGGAGCGCATCCGCGCGTTTCTCGATGCCATAACCCTTGAAGACCTGACCGCCGAGGCGCGCAACCGGGTTGAGGAAATGCACGGCTGAACGAGAACAACTCAACGACTCGCCCCCTCAACAGCTCAACGACTCAACCACTCAACAACTCAACAGGATTTGCCCCCAATGATTTACCTGGATTACAACGCCACCACGCCGGTTCACCCGGCGGTGCTGGAGGCACTTTTACCCTTTTACCGGGAAAACTTCGGCAACCCCTCCAGCGTCCACTGGGCCGGACGGATGGTCAAAGGGGCCATTGAAGAAGCCCGTGAAAAGGTGGCGGCCCTGGTCGGCTGCGACCCGGTCGAGGTGGTTTTCACCTCCTGCGGCAGTGAAGCGGACAACATGGCACTCAAGGGTGTGGCGGCTGCCCTGCGCGGCAAAGGCAACCATATCGTCACCACCGGGGTGGAGCATCCGGCGGTGCTGAACGCCTGCCACTACCTGGAAAACAACGGTTTCGAGATTACCCGGCTGCCGGTGGACCGCCATGGCATGATCGACCTCGCCGAGCTGGAGGCAGCCATTGGTGAAAGGACCATCCTCGTTTCGGCGATGTTCGCCAACAACGAAACCGGCGTGCTCTTCCCGGTCCGGGAGATCGGCGCAATAGCTGCCGGGCGCGGGGTCTATTTCCACTGCGATGCAGTGCAGGCCGTCGCCAAGGTGCCGGTTGACTGCCGGGAGATGCACATAAATCTTTTGGCCCTCTCGGGTCACAAGTTTGGCGCACCCAAAGGGGTCGGCGCGCTCATTGTCAGGAAAGGGGTCAAGCTCCAGCCGCTGATCCACGGCGGTTCCCAGGAGCGCAACCGCCGGGCCGGCACCGAAAATGTCGCCGGCATCGTCGCCCTGGGTAAAGCCTGCGAGCTGGCTCTGGTGGAAATGGCGGAAGAAGCGGCCCGTCTCTCTGCGTTGCGCAACCGCCTGGAAACCGGCATCCGGGCGCTGCTCCCGGACGTGCGGCTCAACGGCCATCCCGATAGACGCCTGCCGAACACCGCCAATCTCTCCTTCCCCCTGCTGGAAGCGGACTCGCTCCTCCTCAACCTCGATCTCCTCGGCATCGCCGTCTCCTCCGGTTCCGCCTGCAGTTCAGGCACACTGAAAGCCTCGGCCGTCCTCTCGGCAATGGGGGTAGAACCGGCACTGGCAAGGGGCTCGGTCCGTTTTTCCCTCGGGCGGGGGAGCACGGCAGGGGATGTGGAGTACGTGCTGGAAGTATTGCCTGGGATCGTCGAACGGCTGCGGAAAAGCAGTGAGAAGTGAGCAGTTAGAAGTGAACAGTGAATAGTGAACGGTGAATGGTAGGGGCGGGTTTGAAACCCGCCCTGCAACATAGAGGCATATGACTAAACAAGACAAAAAACAACGCGTAGTCGTCGCCATGAGCGGCGGGGTGGATTCGTCGGTTGCCGCAGCCCTCCTGCAGGCGCAGGGATATGAAGTAATCGGCATCTCCATGCAGGTCTGGGACTATTCCCGCTTCACGGCAGCAGCAGGGGAAAAATTCGACACCTGCTGCTCGCTGGACGACATCCACGATGCGCGGCGGGTCGCCGAACAGCTGGGAATACCCTTTTATGTAGTGAACTTTGAAGAGGAATTCCAGCGGCTGGTGATCGACGACTTTATCAGCGAATATTGTGCCGGGCGGACCCCCAATCCCTGCGTCCGCTGCAACCAGTGGATAAAATTCGAGCTGCTCCTGAAAAAGGCGCGCGGGCTCGGAGCAGAGCTGATCGCCACCGGCCACTACGCACGGACGGAGCAGGACCCGGCCGGCCGCTACCGCCTCCTCAAGGGGATTGACCGGGCAAAGGACCAGTCCTATTTCCTCTTCACCCTCAGCCAGGAGCAGCTCGCCATGACCCTTTTCCCCCTGGGGGGGATGATCAAGCAAGAGGTGCGGGCCCTTGCCGCCCAATACCGGCTGCGGGTTGCGGAAAAAGGGGAGAGCCAGGAGATCTGCTTTGTTCCGGACAATAACTACGTCCGTTTCATCGAAGAAGCCCGGGGAAAGAACCTCTTGTTGGGAAACATCGTCGACCGCAACGGGCAGATAATGGGGAAACACGGCGGCACCTACCGCTATACCATCGGCCAGCGCAAGGGGCTCGGTATCGCCCATGCGGAACCGCTCTACGTGATTGGTGTCGATGCCTCCAGGAAAGAGGTGGTGGTGGGAACGCGGCACGAGCTTTACAGCGACGGCCTGATTGCGGCAAGCATCAACTGGATCGTTCCCCCTCCTGAATCCGCCTTCGGGGCGAGCTGCAAGATCAGGTACCGCCACCAGCCGGTCCCCTGCCGGATCCTGCCCCTGGCAGGCAACCGTGCCGAGGTGCGTTTTGCGGAACGGGAAAAGTCCGTCACCCCGGGCCAGGCAGTGGTCTTTTACGACAACGACCTTGTCCTGGGGGGGGGCTGGATCGAACAAGCAGTGAACGGTGAACAGTGAATAGTGAAAGGCAAGAATCATCCTTAAAAAAAGTGGCAATCACCACCCTCGGCTGCAAGATCAACCAGTTCGAATCGGCGGCCATGGCCGAAACCCTCGCCACGGAGGGGTTCCAGGTCGTTCCCTTTGCGGAGAGCGCCGATATCTACGTAATCAATACCTGCACCGTGACGGCCAGGACCGACGCCGAATCGCGCCGCCTGATCCGCCGTGCTTGCCGGCAGAACCCGCATGCCAGAATCGCCGTTACCGGCTGTTACGCCCAGGTTGCCTTTGAAGAACTGCTCGACATGCCCGGCGTCAACCTGGTCCTCGGCAACAGCGAAAAGAAGGGGATTGGCGCAATGCTCAGGGAGATCGGCGCCGGTCAAAAGGTCATGGTTGCCGATATCTCCCGGGAAAGGGATGGGAGCGGCACCCGCCTGGAAAGCTTTGCCGAGCATACGCGGGCCTTTCTCCAGGTACAGAACGGCTGTGACGCCTTCTGCTCCTATTGCATCGTCCCCTATGCCCGGGGAAGGAGCCGCAGCGTCCCCCTCGATGAGGCGCTGGCCGGGATCAGGACCTTTGCGCAAAAAGGCTTTAAAGAAGTGGTGCTGACCGGCATCCATCTCGGCGGCTACGGCCTGGACCTGGCGCCGCCGCTTACCCTCTTCGACCTCCTCACCGCCGCAGAAGAACAGCGCCTCGTCGGCAGAATCCGGGTCGGGTCGATAGAGCCGACGGAGATCGCCGACGCGCTGATCGCCTTTATCGCCGCTTCTAAAGTGGTCTGCCCCCACTTGCATATCCCGCTCCAGAGCGGCGACGATCAGGTCCTGTCACGGATGAACCGCAACTATTCGACAAGGCTATTCCGTGAAGTGGTTGAAAAGCTCGTCACGGCCGTCCCCTCGCTCTGCATCGGCAGCGACATCATTACCGGTTTTCCCGGCGAAAGCGAAAAGGAATTCCGGCAGGGCTTCCAGTTCCTCGAATCCCTGCCCCTTGCATATCTCCACGTCTTTCCCTTCTCCCCCCGCAGCGGCACCCCGGCAGCAACCATGGCCAACCAGCTCCACAGCAGCGTCATAAAGGAACGGGCCAAGGCCCTGCGCAAGCTCTCGGAGCAAAAGAAACGGGCCTATTACCGGGGGTTCATCGGCAAGGACGTGGCGGTGCTCGTCCAGAACAGGGACGAAAACGGGCTCCTGAAGGGGCTATCGCGCAATTACCTGCCGGTGTTTCTGGAGGGGGACGATTCCCTCATCAACAGTGAACAGCTGGTGCAGATTACCGGGGTGGTGCGGGAAGAAGTGAGGGGAGAAGCGGTCGCGCAAAGATAGTGATTCGTTTTTAAGCTCTTTTCTACGGCTAAGTCTTGGTAAAATTTGAATTGCATCCACAAAACATTGGACAACACCCGGTAAAAGCTGCTATATTTTCGTAAAATTAAATAATTAAAAAATGTTTCATGTCGCCGAAAGGGTAAAGCACGGGTAACCGTGCGGCACAAAGCCACCATTCAGTATTGCTGGATAGAGGGGCTGTCGAAGTGACTGATGGTGAATTAACGTCTTTCATGGATAAGCCTACCTTTTCGCGGGGTAGGCTTTTTTTGTTTTGTTGGAAGATAGATGTTTCGCAGACACTCAAGGACATCGCGGTTGTTGTACTGGGCGGGAAGTATATCATACACACAGTCTGTTAATTAGATGTAAGCGGAGCCGATATATCTGTACGCATTGTGGTCAACTCAAGGGAACATCCATTTAATGAGTATTGGAGGTAATAGCTATGAAATGTTTATCAATTGAATCTCTGAAAAAATTATTTATCCTTACTTTTATATCATCACTTTTACTATACGCTGCAGTTGCTGATTCACAAGGAGCAAGCTTGGTGAGTGGTATCACAACATGGACCAATGTCTCTTACGATGGATCAACTTCTACAAGAAAATTCGAATATTCAACCACTAATTCTGGTTATATAAAAGAGCATGAAACAAATTGGATGGGACAATTTGATAGAATAGTAGAATTCCCTATATTTACTGTAGGCGGTCAAGCCAAAACTTCTTTTGATCCAATTTGGGGGTTTGCTAACGTATATGGTGAATCTACATTTAAATATATGGTTTATTGTAATGCTTCATGCAAAATGCCAGATTACTTAACAGTACTTCTTACTGCAAATAACCCGTTAGGGACTGGAGGGGAGTTGTTGCTAAATGGTCAACCTATGAGTTCCCCTAGAGTAGAGAGTTATAATAGAGCCTATTGGATACTAACATATAATTTACCTCATCCTGGCTGCGGTAATACAATAGATATTTCCCCATCAATGAATGTCGTAAGATTGTTTAACCTGGGACATATAGGTGGCATACAGGAATATTGTTGTGAAATTTCAGTAAACAGTATTGGAGCTGTAGCACAGCCAAGTGGTAATGTACTTATTAATGGTAGCATTGCTACCAATAGAAACATTCAATGGAAGATTACATTGCCTGGAGGCAAAAACTATAGTGGCACTGGCTCATCAGTATCAGTTGACTGGGACGGCAAAGATTCAACAGGCCAAGTTTTACCAAATGGTAGTTATACAGCAAATCTATATGCGCAAACAGAGGACAGTAAATGTTCAGATACTAAAGATTTTCAAATAACAATAAAATCTTCTTGTACTCTTAAAGTGACTGAATTTAAAGGCACGAGCCAGCTAATCAACCCCGATTCCGGCGGCACTATCAATCTATCGGGCACAATATCGGGTGATTCCGGCAAGTCCATCAACTGGACTTTAAATGTTGCCGGTAAAGTTTACACTGGTACCGGGACATCCGCATCGGTAGCTTGGGACGGTAAAGACGCCAGTGGAAAAGTCGTCGAACCCGGCCAATATTCAGCCACCCTAAACGTCCAGACCGATGAGGGCAAGTGCAACGATTCGAAAACCGCTAATTTTGACGTTGTTCCGCCTCCTGACGGCCAGTGCGGACTGTATGTCGATTTTGGTTCCTCCGCTAACGTGGCTAGCGGCAACCTCTCCCACAGCCAGGATCTCTTCTCCACAAGGGGATCAAGCCTTACCACGGCCATGATTCTTAACTACAACAGCTTCGATCCCCACAATGCATCCCTCGGCATGAGCTGGAGCCACAGCTATGATATTTCCCTCAAACAGAACAGCGGTTCGGTGGTGCTCCATGAAGGGAATGGCAAGCATAAGCTGTACACTTTCGCCAACGGCGCCTATTTTAGCCAGCCCGGGGATTACGTGGCCTTCGTGAAGAACGGCGATGGCACCTTCGCACTGACCCGGAAGGACGGCACCAGGTACACCTTCGGCGCGGACGGCAAAGTCACCGCCATCACCGACCGTAACAACAATGCCATCAACTTCGTCTACAGCGGCGGCAACCTCGCCACCGTCACCGACCCGGCTGGGCGCGTCACCACGCTCTCCTACGACGACGCCAACCACCTGAACGCCGTCACCGACCCGGCTGGCAACGCTTACAGCTTCGCCTACAGCGGTAATACCCTCTCTTCTGTCACCTATCCCGACGGTGGCACTTGGCGCTACACTTACGACGCCAACGCCTTCATGCTCAGCAAGACCGACCCGCTGGGGAATATTACTAGCTACGCCTACGACAACCAGCACCGTGTAGTTTCCTCCACCGACCCGGAAGGGAAGTCGAGAGGCGTCAGCTATATGCCGGCAGGACCCGACGTCACCAGGACCACCACCTTCACCGAGAAGGACGGTGGGGTCTGGGAGTACACCTACAACACCCAGGCGGGGACCCTCACGAGCAAGACCGACCCGCAGGGGGGCGTGACGAGCTACATCTACGCCGCCGCCGGCAACCGCACCTCCACAATCCTCCCCGACGGCACAACGACCAGCTACACTTACGACGGCCAGGGGAATATGTCCTCCACCACCGACGCGCTGGGTCAGACCACCAGTTACACATACAACAGCTTCGGGCAGGTCCTGAGCATTACCGACCCGCAGGAAAGCACCACCGGCTACGCTTACGACGCCAAGGGGAACCTGACGGCGACCACCGACCCAACCGGGGCAACCACGAAGTACGAGTACGACGGGAAAGGGAACGTAACGAAGGTGTCCAATCCCCTGGGCCAGGCGACCACCTTCGTCTACGATGCCAAAGGGAACCTCGCCTCCGTCACCGACCCGGCCGGGGCGACCACCAGCTACACCTACGGCGCCGCCGGCAACATGACCAGCCAGACCGACGCCAACGGGGCAACCACGAGCTTTGAGTACAATGCGAAGAACCAGCTCGTGAAGGTCTCCGACCCACAGGGGAACGTGACAAGCTACACCTATGATGTGAACGACAGCAAGACCTCTCAGATAGACGCCAACGGCAATACCACGTATTTCGAGTACAATTACAAGGGGCAGCTAGTGAAGACAACCGATGCCCTCGGCAATGTCACCAACTACGCCTACGGCGGGACCGGCTGCGCCTCTTGCGGAGGCGGGACAGATAAGCTGACCAGCATAACAGATGCGAACGGGAACACGATCAGGTACGAATACAATGAGTTGGGAGGGAAGGTCAGGGAGATTGACGCCTTGGGTAATGCCGTCTCATACACCTACGATGCTAAGGGGAATATCCTCACCAAGGCCGATGCGCTGGGTCGGGTAACAACCTTTGTCTATGATCCGCTTAACCATGTTAAGGAGCAGACTGACCCGGCGGGAGGGAAAATCCTCTTCGAATACTCGCCAAAAGGACAGCTCACTAAGGTAACCGATCCCATCGGCGTCTCCACCGTCTACGAGTACGACACCCTCGGCCGCAACATCCGCACCTCGTCACCTGATGCAGGAACCACAACCTACACTTACAACCCTGACGGTACGTTGAAGGCGAAGACCGACGGAAACGGCACGACTGTTACCTATGAATACGACACGAAAGGGCGTCTTCTTGCTGTGAAGTATACCGATGCAGCTCAGAACATCGCCTACAGCTACGATACTTGCACCAATGGCAAAGGGAAGGTCTGCTCAATGACCGACCCGTCCGGGACGACAGCCTACAGCTACGACAGCTTGGGAAGGATCGGCACCGAACTGAAGACAATTTTCGGCGTTATTTACACAACTGGCTATTCCTACGACAAGGCGGGCAATCTGGCCTCGACCACCTACCCGAGCGGGCGCACGATATCGTACAGCCGTGACAAGCTCAACCGCACGAGCGGCGTGACGGCGAAGCTGAAGAACATGATCTCCCTTGCAAGCTCAGTCACCTACGACTCAATGGGGAACCTTATGTCCCTCACCTACGGCAATGGGCTTGCCCTCTCCCAGGGCTACGACACGGCCAACAGGGTCAGGAGCATTATTGTTCCGGGCATTATGAATTATGCTTTCTCCTACGATCCCGTCGGCAACATTTTGGCCATAAATGATGCTATGAACACAGCCAATGCAAAAAGCTATGCCTACGATCTCTTGGACCACCTTTCCTCAGCCACTGGGCCGTGGGGAACGTTATCGTGGGCCTACGATGGCAACGGCAACTGCCTCTCCCAGAAAAATGGAACGAGCTACAATTACAAGTATGACGCGAACCGGCTGGCAAGCATCACCAACGGCCACACCACGAACTACGGTTACGACAATGCCGGAAACACAACGAGCGACGGAACGCGAGAGTTCATTTACAACCAGAACAACCGCCTCATCAAGGCTATCGAGAACGGGAAAACGGTTGGCGAGTATACTTACAACGGAAAAGGGGAGCGGGTCACCAAGAAGACCGGGCCGGCGGCGACCAACAGCGCCAGCAGCCAAAATACTGCCTACCACTATGATCTGACAGGCACGCTCATCGAAGAAACTGCCGGTGATGGGAAATTGCTTGTGGATTACGTTTATCTCGACGGGAAACCCCTCGCCATGATAAGAAAGCAGGGGAACAATGAGGAAACCTTCTACTACCATAACGACCACTTGGGAACGCCGAAGGTCATGACCGATAAACTTGACAAGGTGGTATGGAATGTGGATTTTGATCCATTTGGTAATGAGGTACAAACTAAAGGACGGCAGGGGAGCTACATTCGAAGCGTCGAGAACAACCTCCGCTTACCGGGCCAATACTTTGACGCAGAGACAGGGCTGCACTACAATTACTTCAGGGATTACAATCCGAAGATTGGTAGGTATTTTGAGGCTGATCCGATTGGGTTGAGAGGCGGAGTCAATCTGTTTGTATATACGGGCAATAATACTGTTAATCGGGTTGATCCTTCGGGATTAGCATTTTTTGCTAAACGGGCACTGGAAGGAAAGCCATGGATCCCTGGAATATCAAATAATCCAATACTTGACGTTTTTGATGCAGAATTGAGCCATGAGCAACTCTTCTTTGAAGACAATGATTCACCATTTAATGTTGGCTTTTTTGATGATGGAACACCTCATTATAATGAATCTTCTTTTGGGTACAATAGGGAGCCTGGCTACTATGATGATTGTATTATGAGAAAAGCATACAAAAATGTGACCTTAAAAAAATATCACTTAATATTCCCATTGGAGATGAAATATAACTGTCAAAATTGGGCCGATGATGTGAGGAATGAATATAATAAATTGAAAAGTCAATAGGAGATTTTGATGGCAAAGGCAAATGTATCAATCCTTGTTGCAGTAGCTATATTCATTGTTTTAGCATCTGTTGTTGTATGGATCATTGTAGGTGGAGATAAGCCAAGACCAGAAGCAAAGATATTATATCTTGGACCAAGTAAAATCACAGAGTCAACAGACAAAGAATATAGCACAGCCCTGTCTAGGGCAAAGGCCTTAGAGAAGAGCGGTAACCTTGTAGAGGCAATAACTCAGTACGAGCTTGCTAGTAAAATTAATAGGTTCGTTATGCCGTCCTATTATCCATTATTAGATGTTGCAAGAGTTAAGTGTAAGCAAGGCGATAAACTATACGCTATTAATACATTGAGAACTTTCCTGAGCTATGCTGAAGATGAAGTCAATCCAACTTCAAAATCAAGGTTTATTATAGAAAATAATACAAAAAAACAAATTGATGACACTAAGAGGCAGATCATTGCAGCACAAGAACTTTTAAAGGACTGTGCTGGCAATTAGTAAAACAAGGAAGGGAAACAAGAAGGGGCGCTAAGGGTCTCAACGCCAAGGCTTTGAGGGAAGAATCTTCTGTACCGCTATGGTGGACTGAAAGGGCCGGAGATAGGTGCTCTGATGGGAGTCGGCTACACCTCAGTGAGCCAGGAGCGGAAAAAGCTGCGGGATCGGCTTGTGCAAGACCCAATACTCGATAAGATGATCAAAAGGTTGGAAGAAGGTTTGTCAATAATTAAGATTTGACCCCCGAATGCCCGTAGTGGGCCTATTTGTCGAGAATTTACGGGAATATGGACCGACTTACCGTTTTCGCAGTAGATTCATTCCTGAGTCCGACAGGCTCCTAGGTTTTCTTGTCTGCGCTTATGTGCAGCTGGCAGTGAAGGCATTTGCGAAAGTACATGAGGGTCATGCCGTGCATATGAAAGTAGTTTCCGCATCGGGGGCACCTGGCAGTAGCCGATATGAGTGCGACAACGACAAGGGCGATCAACCAGACGACAAAAGCCGTGGCTATTGCCCCGAACGATGGTGACAGCTTGAGCGTCAGCCACATCGCGGGCATGTAGACAAGAATTACCAGCCACAAAAACCAGCGTCTCCTGCGAACTATGCGAAGACCCGTCCGGATTTTTTCTGCATCAATGATCAGATTTTCAGCCATGGTTGTCTCCTGTAGAACTCTGCTCCCTCATACGGAGATGCAATCAAAATGATAACAAGGCGGCAAGGAGAAGGCAACGAAGGCGTACGTTTCAGTACGCTGAGGAGCCGACGACGCAGCCAACACAGTTAGCGTTTGATTGCGACTTCGTATCAATCCTTCTTCGACCGACCATCCCCCGTCATTTTATCGTACCATCCCCAGGGATTCCTCCGCCTTATCCAGAGAGGTATCAGGAACATCAGGACGATGAAAACGAATCCCAGACAAATCTGGAGAATGATGTTGCCGGAGAAAAAGCTCTTCCCGTAGTAGTTGAGGATGATGGTGCCG
>Ga0210377_10002635_pt1 | contig 15635 bp, 14 predicted proteins | sample PLM4_65_b1redo_FD_155480 | JGI IMG/M metagenome (GOLD analysis project Ga0210377, IMG submission 155480) | Groundwater sediment microbial communities from an aquifer in East River, Colorado, USA - PLM4_65_b1 redo | ecosystem: Environmental > Terrestrial > Soil > Riparian zone | place: USA: East... | reverse complement strand
GCGGCGTCTACAATGCTGAGGGGAGCTCGCGTCACTCGCGCGCGCGCTTCGCGGGAAACGGAGCGCCGCCCCGGGCGCGGAGAGCGAATTTGTTTTCCTTCGGCCTCGAGACCCGGGACGGAAGAGCGCGCGCGGGCCGGCTCGTGACTCCGCACGGGACGATCGAGACCCCGGCTTTCATGCCGGTCGGCACCGCGGGCGCGGTGAAGGCGGTGACCGCACGCGACCTCCGCGAGCTCGGGGCCGCGATCATCCTCGCGAACACCTACCACCTGATGCTGCGGCCGGGCCCGGGTCTGATCGCGGAACTGGGGGGTCTGCACGGCTTCACGGGCTGGGGCGGTCCCTTCCTCACCGACAGCGGCGGCTACCAGGTCTTCAGCCTCTCCGGCCTTCGCCACCTGGGCGAAGACGGCGTGCGTTTCAAGAGCCACCTCGACGGCTCGTCGCACTTGCTCTCGCCCGAGCGTTCGATCGAAGTGCAGCAGCTCCTCGGCGCGGACATCGTCATGGCGTTCGACGAATGCCCGCCCTATCCCGCCCCCCGTGAGGCGGTCGAGGAAGCGACCGCGCGCACCTCGCGCTGGGCCGAGCGGAGCCTCGCCGCCCACCAACGGCGCGACCAATGGCTCTTCGGCATCGTGCAAGGCGGCGTGCATCCCGACCTGCGGGAGCGCAGTGCCCGCGAGCTTCTGGCCCTCGACTTCCCCGGCTATGCGATCGGCGGTCTTTCCGTCGGCGAGCCCAAGGCGGACATGGCGAGCGTGCTCGACGGTCTCGATCCCGTTCTCCCCGCGGACAAGCCTCGATACCTGATGGGGGTGGGGACTCCGGAGGACCTGGTGGAAGGGGTGGCCAGGGGGGTCGACCTCTTCGACTGTGTCCTGCCCACCCGCAACGCGAGGAACGGCCAGCTCTTCACCCGGAGGGGCAAGCTCTCGATCCGGAACGCGCGGTTCCGCGACGATCCTCGGCCTCCGGATCCCGACTGCGCCTGCCCCACCTGCCGCACCACGAGCCGCGCGTACCTGCGCCATCTTCATCTCGCCGGGGAGATGACGGCGGCGACCCTCGCCACCCTCCACAACCTGTCCTTCTACCTTGACACCATGCGGGCGATACGACAGAGTATCCGTTTGTGCCGATTCCAGGAATTCCGGAGCGAGACGCTCCGGCGGCTCCTGGGTTCCGCCCCTGAACCATGAGTCCTCTACACCACATTTGCGGCCCCCTCCTGGGCCTCGCCGGCCCGGCCGCGGGTGGGGAGCCGAGCCCCTACGCGAGCCTCATCCTCATGGGGCTCATCTTCGGCATCTTCTATTTCGTCCTCATCCTCCCGATGCGGAACAAGCAGCGCAAGCTCGAAGGCCTGATCAAGACCCTGAAGGCGGGGGACAAGGTGATCGTGAACCCCGGCATCTTCGGAGTGATCGTCGGGGTCGAAGACGACGCCTTCCAGGTCCGCATCGACGACAAGACCCGGATCAAGGTCCTGAAGAGCGCCGTGGCCGGTCTCCAGGGGCCGCCCCAGGACACGGAGAAGAAGTAGGATGCCGCCGGCCTTCGAAAATCCACTCGTCGTCTGGCTCGTGCTCACCGCCGCCCTGGCCGGGCTCGTCTACGCGTTCATCCGCAAGGAGCTTCGTACCCGCGCCATAGCCTATGGCGGGTTCCTGCTCGGTTGCCTCGTCCTCATCTGGCCGCCCTTCGAGTGGCAGGGCAAGCCGGGGCGGATCCGCCTGGGCCTGGACCTGCGCGGAGGCATGCACCTCGTGCTCCAGGTGGTGATCGACGACGCCCTGAACGCGACCATCGACGATTCGGTCCAGACCACGCGCGATCAGGCCACCCGAAAGGCCATCGGCTTCGGCAGCGTGACCCGCACCACCACCACCACCTTCGCGGTCGAGGGGGTGGAGCCGGCGCGGGTGAAGGACATGCGTGACATCCTGCGCGACTTCTTCCGCGAGGGCTGGGAGATCCGCGAGCCCGGGGAAGGGCGATTCCTGGTGCAGATGACGGAGCTCCTCCAGCGCCAGATCAAGGACCGCACCGTCCAGGAGGCGATCAAGACCCTGGAGCGGCGGGTCAACCAGCTGGGCGTGGCGGAGCCCGTCATCGCCGCCCATGGCCAGAGGGGGGACCAGATCCTGGTCCAGCTCCCGGGCGTGACCGACGTCGAGCAGGCCAAGCGCGTGATCAAGACCACCGCCCAGCTCTCCTTGAAGCTCGTGGAGGACTCGGCTCCGACGGAGGAAGCTCTCCTCCAGAGCTTCCAGGGCAAGGTCCCCGACAACATGGAGGTGGTGCAGGGGCCGGGCGACACGCCCGGACAGCCGGTCTTCTACCTGGTGAGACGGGAAGCGGTCATCACCGGTCGCGACCTCAAGAACGCCCGCGCCGGGATCGACCCCCAGACCAACGCCCCCGACGTCCAGTTCAGCCTCAACCCGCAGGGCGCGGAGAAGTTCAAGCGCGCCACCGGGGCCAACATCGGCCGGCGGCTGGCCATAGTGCTCGACGGCTCCGTGGCCTCGGCCCCCGCGATCCAGGGGCAGATCTCGAACGAGGGCGTCATCCAGGGCCGGTTCAGCACCCAGGAGGCGGACGAGCTCTCCAAGGTTCTTCGGGCGGGCGCGCTTCCCGCCACCTTGCGCTACCTCCAGGAGCTGACGGTGGGGGCGTCCCTCGGCCGCGACTCCATCCGCTCCGGGATGCTGGCCTCGGCCGCGGGCATGGCCTTCATCAGCATCTTCATGCTCGTCTACTACCGCCTCTCGGGCCTGAACGCGGTGGTGGCCCTGGTCGCCAACCTCGTCATCCTCCTCGGGGCCATGGCCTACTCCGGCGCCACCCTCACCTTGCCCGGCATCGCCGGGGTGATCCTGACCATCGGCGTGGGGGTCGACACGAACGTGCTCGTCTTCGAGCGCATCCGGGAAGAGCTTCGGAACGGCAAGACCGTGCGGGTGGCGGTGCAGAACGGGTTCGAACGGGTGTGGATCATCATCCTCGACACCCACGCCACCGCCCTCATCGCGGCCGCGTTCCTCTTCCAGTTCGGGACGGGGCCCATCAAGGGCTTCGCCGTGACCCTGGTGATCGGCCTCATTGCGAACGTGTTCGCGTCCTACTTCGTGAGCAAGTTCCTCTTCGAGTGGGTCCTGGGGAAGCGCCAGGTCGCGGCACTCAGCATCTAGAGGCGGAGCCATGGAGATCCTCAAGAACCCCCACTTCGACTTCCTGGGCAAGGCCAAGGTGTTCGTGACCCTGAGCCTCCTCCTCGTCGCCTTGAGCATCACCCTCGTGGCCCGGGGCGTGCAGCGCTACGGGGTCGAGTTCTCGGGCGGCACCCAGATCATCGCGCGCTTCCAGAAGACCCCCGAGATCGACAAGATCCGCGACGCGGTGGAGAAGGTCTCGCCCGGCGCCGTGATCCAGACCTACGGCGAGGCTTCGCAGAACAAGGTCTTGATCCGCATCGGGAGCCACGAAGGCGAGGACGCCGAGATCGATACCCATGCGCGCCGCGTCGTCGAGTCCCTGGGCCGCGAGTACTCCCAAAACCCCGTGACCGAGCAGAGCTCCGAGATCGTCGGCGCCATCGTGGGCGGGGAGCTTCGGCAGAAGGCCATCCAACTCACCGTCCTGGGCCTCCTGTTCCAGCTCATCTACATCGCCGTGCGCTTCAAGGGCGGGATCTGGGGGGCGGCCGCGGTCCTCGCCTGCCTGCACGACGTCATCATCTGCGTCGGCTTCCTCGCCCTCTCCGGCTACGAGATCACGCTCAACGTCATCGCGGCGCTCCTGACCCTGGTCGGCTACAGCGTCAACGACACGATCGTCATCTTCGACCGCGTCCGGGAAAACCTGCGACAGCGCCGCAAGGAGCCCCTGATCAAGATCCTGAACGACTCCATCAACCAGACCCTCACCCGCACCCTGATCTCCAACGGGACCACGTTCCTGGCGGTGCTGGGCCTCTATCTGTTCGGGGGCGAGGTCCTGAGGGGTTTTGGGTTTACGATGGTAGTCGGAATCCTGATCGGTACCTACTCCACGGTCTTCATCGCGGCCCCCATCGTCGTCTGGTGGAGGAACTTTTCGGAAGGGCGCAAGGCGCCGGCGGCCAAGGCCGCCCTGTAGGCCCGCTGGTCGAGTCGGACCCGGGGGAACCCGGCCGGATCCTGGGGTGTCCAAGCTCACCTCGGGAGGCAGGGGTGGTAACATGGCTTCTATGAGTGGCGCCGTTCCCCCGATCGCCCCGCTTCGGCGCCCGTTCCCCTCCGGCTCCGACGAGCTCTTCACGAGCCTGGTCGCCTCGGCCCCCCGGCCGACGCAGGTCTGGAAAGGGGCCTGGTACTCGTTGCCCGTTCACGCGCTGGCGTTGGCGCTCATGGTTCTCGTGCCGATCTTCTGGCCGGAACCTCCGCCGGAGCAGCCGGACTACATCAAGGCCCTCATCTACAACCCGCCGCCGCCGCCGCCACCACCGCTGCCGAAGGGCTCGGCCCTCGTCCAGAAGCAAGAGCGGGCGCAGCCGACGACTCCCGACCGTAAGCCCGAGGAGAAGTTCACCGCTCCCCAGGAGAAGCCGACCGAGGAGCCGATCCGGCCCGAGAACAAGATCGCCGAGAACCTCCAGGTCGGAAGCGAGACGGGGTCGGACCTCGGCGTTCCCGAAGGGATGGAGGGCGGGATCGAGGGCGGGGTCGTGGGGGGCGTTCCCGGTGGGGTCCTGGGCGGCGTCATCGGGGGCACGGGCGACGGCCCGGTCATGGACTGGGACCAGCCGCCGCGCGCCATAAAGCAGGTGAAGCCCATCTACCCCCAGGACGCCTTCATCAAGAAGATCGAGGGGACGGTGATCGTCGAGGTGCTCATCGACTCCACCGGCCGGGTCGCTCGCACGCGCGTGATCCAGTCCGTGCCGGCCCTGGACGCAGCCGCCTTGCAGACCGTGAACCAGTGGGCCTTCGCGCCGGCCGTCAAACGCGGCCGCCCGGTGGCGACCATCGTCCACGTACCCGTGACGTTCCGTATCTTCTAACCCCTGCGTAGGGAGAGCAGGGCGGAACCCGCCGCGCCTCTCAGGTGTCCAAAGTCCAGGAAAACGGCCCGGCGGACCCTTGACACCCCGCGAAACCCGGGATTAGAATCCTGCCTCTTTCTCCGGGGAAAAGGCAGGAAAGAGAGGCGGCCCAATGCAGCAGCAGCGACTCTTCGAAGACCTCATCGATTCGGACGTGATCGCCCACAAGTCACAGAAGGGCAAGACGCTTCCGATCTCGCTCGCCCTTCACCTTCTGGCGCTCCTGTTCATCATCGTGGTGCCGATCCTCCAGCCCGCGGAGCTGCCGGAGCCGACCTCGGTGGTCAAGGCCTTCTTCGTGGAGCCGGCACCGGCGCCACCCCCTCCGCCTCCCCCGCCCCCGCCTGCGCCCCGGGCGGCCGTGGCCAGGCCCGTCCCGAGACCGGTCGTCGACGAGTCCCCCAAGTTCACGGCGCCGGTCGCGGTGCCGGAAGAGATCAGGCCTGAGGAGGGGATCGACCTCGGGGTAGAGGGTGGCGTGCCCGGCGGGGTCGAGGGCGGCGTGCCCGGCGGAGTCGTGGGCGGGGTCGTGGGCGGCATCCCCGACGCTCCGGCGCCGGTCCAGGCCGTCCGGGTCGGTGGTCAGATCAAGGAGCCGAAGAAGCTGAAGGCGGTGAACCCGACCTACCCGGACATCGCGAAGCAAGCGCGGGTCCAGGGGGTCGTGATCCTCGAGTGCACGATCAGCCCGCAGGGCAAGGTCACGAACGTGACCGTCCTCCGCGGCATTCCCTTGTTGAACGAGTCGGCGATCGAAGCGGTGAAACAGTGGGTCTACACGCCCACGCTGCTGAACGGCGTTCCGGTGCCGGTCATCATGACGGTGACGGTCAACTTCAAGCTGTCCTGAGCCGCCATCGAATACAACGAAAGAGAGTCCAGGAGGACGCGCAATGCAGTTTGATCTGAGGTCGATGGCCGAGCACATGGGTGCCGTGGCCTGGGGCGTGGTGATCGTGCTGTTCATCATGTCCATGTACTCGATCGCGGTCATGATCGAGCGCTACATCACCTACAAGAAGGCCACCGATCAGTCCCGCAAGTACGCCGTCGACGTGGCCCGCTTCCTGAAGGCCGGCAAGATCAAGGAGGCCATCGACGCCTCCCACGGCCCCAACGTCAAGTACTCGCACCTGGCCAAGGTCCTCTCGCTCGGCCTCAACGAGTGGCAGTACCAGGTGGAGTCGGGGGAGGTCGAGCGCGACAAGGAAGCGGCGGTCGACTCGGCCAAGCGCGCCATCCAGCGCGCGACCGCGGTCAACCTCGCCGACTTGAAGCGGGGCCTCTCGGGCCTCGCCACCATCGGATCCACCGCCCCCTTCGTGGGCCTCTTCGGGACCACCTTCGGCATCATCAACGCCTTCTCGGGCATGGCGCTCACCGGTTCGGGCGGGATCGCCGCGATCTCCGCCGGTATCGCGGAGGCGCTCATCACCACCGCCTTCGGGCTCTTCGTGGCCGTGCCCGCGGTGTGGGCCTACAACTACTTCAGCGGGAAGGTCGAAGCCTTCAACGTCGAGATGGACAACTCGAGCTCCGAGCTCCTCGACTACTTCATCAAGAAGGGCGCTTAGGTCCTCTAGACCCGTCGCCGGGGCCGAAAGCCATCCTCGGTCCCCGGCTTCTCTTCAGCGGAGCACTCCCATGTCAATGGCCGTCGGCGACAAGAAGGGCGGGGCGATCGCGGACATCAACGTCACGCCCATGGCCGACATCATGATCGTCCTGCTCATCATCTTCATGGTCATCACGCCGATGCTGCAGAAGGGCGTGGACGTCAAGCTCCCGATCGCCGGGAACACCAAGGAGCGCAAGGACGAGCCCAAGACCATCACCGTCGCCGTTCGCAAGGACGCCGCCACCTTCCTGAACGGCATCAAGCTCGACAACCCCGCCGAGCTGACCGCCCAGGTGAAGGAGCGGCTGGTCGACCTGCCCGATGGCTCCAAGGTCGTCTACCTGAAGGCCGACGAGGGCCTCGCCTACTCCGAGGTCATGAAGGTGATGGACTTCGTGCGCGAGGCGGGCTGCGAAGAGGTCGCCCTGATCACCGACCGCAAGGTCCAGGGAGAGAGCTAGACCATGGCCGATCCCAAGAAACCGGCCAGAGGCCGCCACCGGCGCTGGGTCGTCCATTCGCACGAGGCCACCCAGCCCTCGCACGTCGAGGCCAAGTCCGACATCAACATCACCCCCCTCATCGACGTGATGCTGGTGCTGCTCATCATCTTCATGGTGGTCACACCCCTCACCCAGAAGGGGCTCGACATTGCGCTACCCCAGCCGCCTCCGCCGGGAGCGCCGCCTCCGCCCTCCCACTCCATGACCATCGTGATCAGCATCGAGGACGGCAATCTCATCACCGTGAACCGGAGCCCGGTCGACGTCGCCGACCTCGAAGCGCGCCTCAAGGACATCTTCTCCGCGCGCTCCGACAAGACGATCTTCGTCAAGGCCTCGGGAAAGGTGCCGTACGGCAAGGTCGTCCAGGCCATGGACATCGCCCGGGGCGCGGGAGTCGAGCGCATCGGCATCATCTCCGAGAAGATGATCGAGCAGGCCGGGGGTGTCGCCCCCGGCGACTAGCGCGGACTATTCATGAGGCCGATCTCGTCCTCGTGAATAGTCCGAAGGCCGTTGTATCCCCGGCCTTCGGTCCCGCCCGGGGCCGGCCTTGACGCAACGCCTGGGAACAGCGGACTAGTACTGGCAGTAAGGCTGGCGAGACGAGAGCGTGAGGCGCCCCCCGCGACCTTCCGTGGCCGAAGCTCCGCGCCCGTCTTACTGTGACGGCGGCGCCTCGCCCCCGGGAGCGACTCCTGCCTCGGGCGGCACTTCCTTGCTCTCCGCTTGCTGCGACTTCTTGAGCTCCATCGCCTGCTTTTGCAGAGTCGCTGCCTGCTCGAGGAACTGGGCTCTCTCCTTCGGGTTCTTGCTGATCAGGGCCTTGACGCGGTAGAGGAGACCCTTGTAGATGATCGCCTCCCAGTAGTCTGGCTTGATGCTGATCGCCTTTTCGGCAGCTTCCAGCCCCTTCTCCGCGTAGGTGGCCTTCTGGGGGTCGGTCACCGTCGGATCCCTGTAGGCCTTGTCCCAGTAGAACGTCGCGACCTTGAAGAAACCGGTGGCGTCGTTCGGATCGAGGGTGGCGCACCGCTCCAGGGTCTCGATCGCGACCTCGAACTTCGAGCGCCGCCCGCTCTTGGCCGTCTTCTCGTCGTAGACCGCGCCCTGCTCGTCCCAAAGCGGCTTGTTGTAGAAGCCGGCGAGCGCCGAACAGGCCTTGGCGTCCTGCGGATGAAGCTCGGTGATGCGCTTGTAGGTCGTTTCCGCCTCTGCAACCTTGCCGAACTTCTCGTAGAGGTTCGCGATGGCGTAGAGGTTCTTGGTGTCTTCAGGGTTGTCCTGGGTCAGCTGCTGAGCGTAGTTGAGGGCCTTCTCGAAGTCCTGGTAGGGAGGCTCCGAGTAGATCCCCGTGAGCGCGCCCAGGGCGATCACCCGCACCTTCTTCAGGTTCTCCGTCGTCCCCTTGTTCGTTTCCAGGGACTTCAGGTAGTTCTGGATGGCCAGGTCGAGCTGCTGCTTGTTGTCGTCCCCTTCCTTGCCGGGACGGAAGAGCGCCTGGTGGGCACTGCCGAGGTAGCAGTAGGCCTCCGCCATGTCCGGAGCCAGCGCGATCGCCTCTTCGTACTTCTCGACCGCCCTTCGGAAGTTCTCTTCCTTGTAGAGTTTGTTGGCGTCCTTGAACGCCGCTTTCGAGCGAATCTCCGAACAGCCGGTCCCGAGAAGGAGCGGCAGCAGCGCCAGGAGCGGGATCAGTCTCTGTTGGCTCTTCATCCGCGGTCTCCCCGCAAAAGATTGAAGCGAAAGAACCTCTGCAAACGCCAAGGGCGCGGATTATAGTCCCAGTCCGAAACCCAAGTCAAGGATCCCAGGCCCAGGTTGACGGTCCCGGAGACGCCTCCTAAACTGAACGCGGAGAGAGAGAAAGCCCGCTCTTGCCCAACCATGATCCGCTTCGAAGACATCTACGAAACCGTCAAGCGCCACCATCCCGGCGCTGACCTCGAACTCCTTCGCAAAGCCTACATCTTCTCGGCCGTCGAGCACAAAGGACAGACCCGGGCCTCGGGGGAGCCGTACCTCGTGCATCCCCTGGAGGTCGCCGCCATCCTGGCCGACATGCGGATGGACCCGGCCTGCGTGGCCGTGGGCCTGCTCCACGACGTCCTCGAGGACACTCTCACGAGCGCCGAGCGGATCAAGGAGTACTTCGGCCCCGACGTCCTCCACATCGTGGAGGGAGTGACCAAGATCAGCAAGATGCCTTTCACCACCTCCGAGGAGCGGCAGGCCGAGACCTATCGCAAGATGCTCCTGGCCATGGTGGACGACATCCGGGTCATCCTGGTCAAGCTCGCCGACCGCCTCCACAACATGCGCACGCTCCAGTTCCTCCCCGAGGAACGCCGGGTCAAGATCGCCCGCGAGACCATGGACATCTATGCTCCCCTCGCGGGCCGGCTCGGGATGAGCAAGATCAAGAACGAGCTCGAAGACCTGGCCTTCCAGTACATCGATCCCGAGGCGTACAAGGACCTCACCACCCGGGTCGACGAAGGGCGCAAGAAGGCGGCCGCCTTCATCGAGAAGATCCGGGCGGTGGTAGCGGAGAAGCTCCAGGCCGCCGGCATCGAAGCCACGATCGAAGGGCGGACCAAGCGGCTCCACTCGATCCACCAGAAGCTCCGCCGCCAGCGCATCGAGCTCGACCAGGTCTACGACTTCGTGGCCCTCCGCGTCCTGGTGCGCGGGATCCCCGACTGCTACGCCGCCCTGGGCGTGATCCACAACATCTGGCGGCCCGTTCCCGGCCGGATCAAGGACTTCATCGCCATGCCCCGGCCCAACGGCTATCAGTCGCTCCACACCTCGGTGATCGCGGACGAGGGGCAGCCCTTCGAGATCCAGATCCGCACCCAGGAGATGCACCGCGTGGCCGAGGAGGGCATCGCCGCCCACTGGAAGTACAAGGAGGGCCGCACCGGCTACGACAAGGACGATCACGCCTTCGCCTGGCTGCGGCAGCTCCTCGAGTGGCAGCAGGAGGTGAAGGACCCCCACGAGTTCCTGAACTCCCTGAAGCTCGACCTCTACCCGGAAGAGGTCTACTGCTTCACCCCGAAGGGGCTCGTGAAGACCTTGCCCCGCGGCGCCTCTCCCCTGGACTTCGCCTACGCGATCCACACCGAGATCGGGAACCAATGCGTGGGCGCGCGGGTGAACGGGAAGCTGGTCCCCCTCCGCTACAAGCTCAAGAACGGGGACATCGTGGAGATCCTGACCGCGGCCGGCCACAACCCGAGCCGCGACTGGCTGGGTTTCGCCGTCACCAACAAGGCCCGGGCCAAGATCCGCCACTACCTCCACATCACCGAGAAGCAGCAGGCGTTGGAGATCGGCAAGAAGCACTTCGAGAGGGAGCTGCGGCGCTACGACCTCTCCGCCAAGAAGCTCGGCGCCACGGACGGCACCCTCGACAAACTCGCGCAGGAGCTGGGGGCCGGCAACAAGGCCGAGGACCTGTTCGCGGCGCTGGGCTACGGCAAGGTGTCGATGCGCCAGGTGCTCGCGCGCCTTCTGCCCGCGGAGAAGCTCGAAGGCCCGCCCCCTCCGGACCGGCCGCGGCCGCTGACCGACGCCGTCAAGCGGCTCCTCCGGGTCGGGGACGAGAGGATCAAGGTCCGGGGAACGGACGACCTCCTGATCTACCGCGCCAAGTGCTGCAACCCCATCATGGGCGAGCCGATCGTGGGCTACATCACGCGGGGCAAGGGAGTCTCCGTGCACTCCCAGAGCTGTCCCAACGTGACGAACCTCATGTACGACCCGGAGCGGCGGGTGGCGGTGGAGTGGGAGAAGGACGGCGCCGACGGCCGCGCCTACGACGTGCGCATCTCGGTCGACGTGGAGGACCGGCCGGGCCTCCTGGCCGCGATCACGGCCCTCCTCGCGGGCATGAAGACCGACATCCGCGACGCCGAGGTGAAGACGTTCGAGAACCGCACCGCCTGTATCGACCTCACCCTGCGGATCAACGACCTCAAGCACCTCGACCGGGTGGTCAAGTCCGTCCGGGGGGTGACCGGTGTCATCGACGTGGAGCGGCAGGCGATTTCACGGTAGACTGCGCGCTCCCGGAGGACTCGATTGCCCAAGAAGCACGTCGCCACGTCCCACGCCCCCCGCCCCATCGGCCCCTACTCGCAGGCCGTCATCTCCGGGGGACTCCTCTTCTGCTCCGGCCAGATCGCCCTCGATCCGAAGAGCGGTGAGCTCGTCGCCGGGGACATCGAGGCCCAGACCGATCAGGTGCTCAAGAACCTGATGGCGGTCCTCAAGGAAGCGAAGATGGGACCGGACAACGTCGTCAAGACCACCGTCTACCTCGCCGACTTCGCCGACTTCGCCCGCATGAACGAGGTGTACGGCCGCTATCTGGGGAAGGAACCGCCCGCGCGCACCACCATCCAGGCGGCGGCGCTCCCCAAGGGCGCGAAGATCGAGATCGACGTCATCGCGGCTTTCTGATCGCACAAGGGGTGCTGGGTCGCACTCCCCCCGACGGCGTTTCGGGCGGCCTTAAGCGGCGGCGCCGGCCTTGCGCTGGGGCGCGGGCTTCTGGACCTTGCCCGACCGGAGACATCCCGTGCAGGCGCGGATCCTGCGGTGGGCGCCTCGCACCACGGCCCGCACCTCCTGAAGGTTGGGATTGAAGCGGCGGTGGGTCACGTTGTGCGCGTGGCTCACCCGGTTACCGAACCTGGGCCCCTTGCCGCAGATGTCGCATCGCTGTGCCAAAGTCTTCCTCCAAGTCGCCTTCGAGGGCCCGCCTCGATCACCGACCCAAACTTTCATTCTAGCAGGCGTCGCGGCCGGGTCAAGTCGCGGAGGGCGCTCCGGGCGCTCCCCTTGCCCGCCCTCGGAACGGCCGTGCTATAGTCAACCACCGTCGCACTCTAACCGGAGAGTCTTCGAGCGAATCATCAATGGTCCAGTTCAACTTCAGCGAACGGACCATCAAGGCCAAGGTGGTCTACTACGGGCCCGCACAATCGGGAAAGACCACGAACCTCGAACAGATCCACCGCCTGACCGATCCCGAGGGGAACAACCGCCTCATCTCCCTCAACACCGCCCAGGACCGCACTCTCTTCTTCGACCTCCTGCCGTTCAGCCTGGGGGCTGTCTCGGGCTACGACTTCAAGATCCAGCTCTACACCGTTCCCGGCCAGGTCCAGTACAACGCCACCCGGCGGGTCGTCCTCGCCGGCGCGGACGCGGTCGTGTTCGTGGCCGACAGCCAGAAGTCGATGCTCAAGGAGAACCAGTCGGCCTTCGAGAACATGAAGGTCAACCTCCTCGCCAATCGGCTGGTTCCGGAGAAGGTTCCCCTCGTCATCCAGTACAACAAGCAGGACCTCCCCAGCATCCAGCCCGAGGCGGAGTTGAACCGCGCCCTGAACCTCTGGGGCCGCAAGGCTTTCCCGGCGGTCGCTTCCCGGGGCACGGGGGTGCTGGAGACCTTCGTCGCCGTGGTGCAGGAGATGCTGGCGGCCATCGCCGTCAAGTACAACCTCAAGGAGAAGGGCCTCGACCCCGTTCTCGTCCCCGAGGTGGTGGCCCAGGCCTTTGCCAGCGTGCTCAGCAAGGCTGCCCCCACGAGCGGGACGCCGGCGGCACCGCAGCCGCCGGCCCGGGTCATCCTGCGAGCGGGCGATAGCGGCCAGTTCCCCGCCGTCCAGACCGCGCCCGACTCGGGCCTCGTTTCGGAAGAGCTGCTCCATCGGGCGATCCGCTCGAACGTCGATCTCGCGGAGGCGCTCGCGAACGTGGTCCGCGAGATGAACACCGGCCTCGGCTCCATCCTGTCCCACGCCGACCTCGTCCTGTCCTCCCGGGACGACGCCAAGCGCGCGGCCGCCGTCTCCAACATCCAGAGAGAGACGGCCCATCTCCGGCAGGTCGTGCAGGAGCTGGGCCGGGCCGGGGCGGTCACACCCCCGCCACCCCGTGCGGAGGCCCCGCCGCCCACGCCGCATGCCGTGTCTCATCCCCCGCCGAGCCCGCCCGCGCCCGCACCCCCAGCCCTCCCCGCGTCCGCACCGGCGCTCGCGACGGCTCCGGGGCACGGCCTCCTGGCCATGATCCAGCAGGCCATGACCGTGGCCCGCCCGATCCTCGACGCCCGCGGCGTCAGCGTGCAGGTGCGTGTTCCCGCGACGACCCCGCTGCCCCGCTGCCCACCCCCGGTCCTGATGCGGGCGGCCGGCGCCCTTCTGAACGGGCTGGCCGCGGTCACCGCGCCCGGCTCGGCCATCGTGCTGCGAAGCGAACGGAAGCCGGTTCTCCTCCGCAGCAAGAGCGGGGAGGTCAAGCGCGACTTCCTGATGGTCGCGCTCAGCCATGGCGCTGCGCTCTCCGCCGACGAGCAGCAGCGCGTGCTCCAAGGCGCCGCTCCCGGGCCGCTGGGCGAGGCCCACCGCCTGGTCCGGGAGATGGGCGGTTTCGTCCGGTTCGCTCCTTTGCCGGGGGGTGGCCTCGAAACCCGCGTCTTCCTGCCCGCGGTCTGAGCCACCCGTCGCAGCATTGACAGAGCGCACACTCGGGCTCTACGTTCCAAATCGACCGACCAAACCGCCCAGGAGGCTCGCCATGTCCGCTTCATCGACTCGCCGCGCGGGGATGCTTCTCGCCGTGGCCCTTTGCTACGGTTCCCCCTCCCTCCAGGCCGCGGGGTTCTCGATCTACGAAGAAGGCGGCCGCGGGATGGGCTTCGCCGGCGCCTTCACCGCGATCGCCGACGACCCCTCCGCCATCTTCCACAACCCCGCGGGAATCGCTTTCCTGAAGGGCAAGCAAATCTACTTCGGAGCCACCCTGGTCAACCCGTCGTCCGACTTCGTGGGCGCCGACCCCAGGCCCGGCCAGGGCGTGACCGAGACCGGCAGCGTGGGCACCATCCCCGTGCCCACCTTCTACTACACCCACCAGTTCTCGGACCGCCTGGTCTTCGGCGCCGGGCTGAGCACACCCTTCGGCCTCAAGACCGCCTGGGCCAACCCCGACACCTACACCGGCCGCTTCCTCTCGATCGAAGCCGACCTCAAGACCTTCTCCATCAACCCGACCGTGGCCTACAGGCTGGCGGACCGCCTCTCGATCGCGGTGGGCCTGGACATCCGTCTTTCCAAGGTCAAGCTCGTGCGGCGGGTCGGCGCGACGCACCCCGTCACGGGGGCGACCGTGGACGTGGCCGAGGCCACCCTCGAGAGCGATTTCGACTCGGGAGTGGGCTTCAACCTCGGCATCCTCGCCAAGCCGTCGGACAACCTGTCCCTGGGCGCGAGCTACCGGCACAAGGTCCAGGTCGCCTACGAGGGGACGGGCGTCTTCCGCCAGATCGCCACCGGACTCGCCCCCTTCGATGCAGCGGTGGCCGCAGGGCTGCCCCCGGGCCCGACTCCCCTCACCACCAGCATCGAGTTCCCGTCCGTGGCCAGCGCCGGCTTCTCCTACAACTGGACGGACTGGAGGGTCGCGGCGGACGTCGTCTTCTTCCAGTGGTCGACCTTCGATCGGCTCCCCATCCGGTTCGCCGAGTTCCCGCGGCTCAGCCAGGACGTCCTCGAGGAGTACGAAAATTCGTGGCAGTTCCGGACCGGCGTCGAGCGCCGGCTGGGAGAGGCCTGGGCGGTTCGCGGAGGCTACTTCTTCGACCAGTCCCCGTCGCCGGCGGAATCGGTCTCCCCGCTCCTGCCGGACGCCGACCGCAACGGCTTCAGCCTGGGCGGCACCTGGCGCCACAACGCGTTCAAGGTCGACGTGGCTGCCTGGTATCTGGCCTTCAAGGACCGCTCGACCGAAGGTGTCAACCGCGACAACTACAACGGCACCTACAGCAACTCGGCCCTCAACTTCGGGGTCTCGCTCGGCTACCAGTTCTGATCAGGCGCGGGAGCCCACGGTGGGGAAGTGCTCCTGGAGCGCGGCCCCCACGTCCTCGGCGGTGATGTCCCAGTTGTCCCGGTCGAAGACGGCCTTGCCGTCCTTGAACAGGAAGACCTGCGGCGACTCGTGGGTGACCCCGGTCAGCTCCGCCACGCGGTTGCTGGCGGGGCGGGCTTCCACCACCCGGATGATCCCGAGCGGCAGGTCTTCCCGCGGCTCGAGGTGAGCCTGAACGTGGCTGAAGGTCTCCTGGGTCTTGTGGCAGGTGCCGGCCTTGAAGATGGCCGCGTTCGGATGCCTGGCCAGGAAGCCATCCACCTGCGTGGGGGTGCTCAGGAACTCGATGCGCTCTTTGAGGGACAAGGTCTAGCCTCCGCTCTTCCTTCGCCTAGTCCGGACTATTCATGAGGCCGTCCCGGCCTTGCTCATGAATAGTCCGAAGAGCCGTTGCGTCCAAAGGCCGCCGGCGTGTTGACGGTCCGACTGCCCCGACTTCACACAATCGCGTCCTGTCCAATGCTCCTCAGGTCTT
>Ga0210377_10002634_pt1 | contig 15637 bp, 12 predicted proteins | sample PLM4_65_b1redo_FD_155480 | JGI IMG/M metagenome (GOLD analysis project Ga0210377, IMG submission 155480) | Groundwater sediment microbial communities from an aquifer in East River, Colorado, USA - PLM4_65_b1 redo | ecosystem: Environmental > Terrestrial > Soil > Riparian zone | place: USA: East... | reverse complement strand
ACCATCCGAGGCATGAGCGAGCGGCAGCATGACGGAGGCCACCGCAGAAGCCGCCCCGCCGCTCGAGCCGCCCGCAATGTGGTCGAGGTTCCAGGGATTACGGCAGGGGCCGAAGAGACGGCCTTCCGTCGTGCCCGTGATCCCGAACTCGGGCGTGTTCGTCTTGCCGAAGATCACGAGGCCCGCCGCACGCTGGCGCTTCACGAGCTCGGCGTCTTCTGCCGGCACTCGCTCGCGCAGCGCGACACTACCGTCGGTACGGGGCATTCCGGCCACGTTCAGGTTCAGATCCTTCAGCAGGAAGGGGACGCCGCGCAGGGCTCCTTCCGGAAGCGGACCGGCCAGCGTGCGCCGCGCCTCGTCGTAGGCCTTGTAGACCACGGCGTTGAGCCGCGGATTGTGGCGTTCGACTTTCTCGATCGCGGCCTCGAGCACCTCGGCCGTCGACACCTCGCGGCGTCGGATCAGATCGGCGAGGCCGAGCCCATCGTGTTCCGCATACTCGGCGAGTCCCATGAGACCTCCCGTCGCCGCAATCCGGGGCGGCGCCGCGCGCCAGCTCCGGACCCTCCGGCGGATCGTCGTTTCGAGCAGGCATGTCAGCGCCCGGAGGCCTGACCGCTCTGGCTGACCCCCTCCGGTGCGTAGCGGCGGAGCTCCGGGCGGCACAACAGCGCTAGCATCGCGCCCCCGTTGCACTTCACCAGGCCCAGCTCGCCCCCAGCGTGGCGCAGCCGCAGGATCGGCCAGTCTTCGATGCGAGAAGTTTCGGCATGGACGTGCGCCTCCTGGATCGCCAGCGCAGGGCGGTCAGAGAGCGCCCGGGTCGGCGCGGAAAGGGGTCCGATGCGCGGGGAGCCCTTCCGGCACTCGCAACGCTCGCTCTTCGAGGCCCTTGCGCTCGTAGAGCGATACCAGGCCCCCGAGCAACCAGCGCGGCTCGTAGAGGCGGGAGAGCCTCGGGTCGCGCGAGATCAGCGCGGGCACGGTCTGGGGCAGCCGCTTGATCACGTACTGGTTCAGCAGGATCACGTCGGGTTGGCGGCCGAAGACGTAGTCGAGGACGACCCGCGCGGAATGCGGGTTGGCGCACCGGGACCCCGCGACGCGCTCCGAGAAGGCGCACGCGAGCCGGAGCAAGGGACTCCGAGTCGCGCGCGCGGAGAAGTAGAAGTACCCGATCGTCCGGTCGGTCAGGCCGAGCAGGTCGATGAAGGTCGTGTCGAGACCGGCCCGGTAAGGGGCCTTCCCCATCTGGTCGAACGCCACCACCACGCGCGGCGGGTAGTTGAGCCGCACGAAGTCGCCGATCAGGCTCTGGTAGGTCACGTCGATCGCATCCGGGTGTCGGAGGAGATCGCGCAGGCGACTCGCCTCGACGCCGGGCGCGCCGGCGAAGCGCGCCGACGCGCGGACGATCGGATTGGGGTCGATCCTCCCGGGGGCGTTCGATCTCGGGGGAGCCGAGAGCAGCGACGAGGCGACGAGGAACGCGGCGGCGTACGCGTAAAGGAGCCGCGCGCCGACGAGGGAGCCCGGCCTCGCGAGCCTCTCCGCGGACGAGACGACGAGGACGAAGAGCAGCGGCAGCGCCGGCGCGAGATGCCGGTGATAGGGCTTCTGCTCCGCCATCAGGCTGGACCAGAGCACGAGCACGGCGATGAACGAGAGCAGGACGATGCGGCGGGGCTCCCAGTAGGACCTTCGCCAGGCGACGGCGAGGATCGGGAGCGCGAAGAGATAGAGGTAGGAGCCGCGCAGGAAGCCGTGCACGCTCCGCCAGCCCGAGCCTCCCTCGGGGCTCATCTTCGTGTAGAAGGGTTGCGGCAGGGCGTCCCCGAAGTAGAGGACGCGCGCCGCGAGCAGCGCGAGCGCCGCGAGGGCGACGATTGCGAGCGAGGTTGCGCTCCGCCGCCAAGGCTCGCGGTGGAGATGGAAAGCCGCCAGCAGCGGGAGCAGGACCAGGAGCGCTTCGGGCCGCGCGAGGAGCAGGGCGATCGCCAGGAGCGGCCAGAAGCGCAGTCGCTTCGCGTCCACGGCGACGTGGACGAGGCCGAGGACGACGAGCACGTAGAAGGGCGTCTCCAGGCCGCGCTGGTTCCACATCAGGAAGGGAGCGCTCCAGGCCGTGAGCAGCACCGGCGCGAGGCGCAGGCAGCGGTCCGCGATGAGCTCGCGAGCCAGCGCATACACCAGGAAGAGGGACGCCACTCCGATCGCGATGCCGAGGAACTTGGCCGCCAGAACCAGGTCGACCGGCAGCCCGGCGAGCAACACCAGGAAGAGGAGCCAGAGCGGCGAGCTCCCCGCCTCGATCACCTCCCCGCCGCGATTGAAGACGTATCCCTGACCGTCCGCGAGGTTCCGGGCCAGGCGGAAGTAGATGAAGGCGTCCTCTTCCATCTGATCGAGCACGAGGAGCGAGAGCGCGACGTAGGAAACCACGGCGCAGATCAGCGCCGCTGTCTCTGCCCGCTCGGAGCGAAGTAGGGTCGGCATCGGGCTAGCGATCGACCGCCCGCGGCTCGAAGCTCTTCGCGAGCAGGCGCTCGAAGCTCGCTCTCGACGACGCTCCAGCCCGGACGCAGCCGCAGCGCCTCGCGGTAGCGGATAGTCGCTTCACGCGGGCAGCATACGTCCGGGTAGGCGGATTGGCCGAGGCCGAGGTCGCCTCAGACGGCGGGGGCCACGACCCGCCCGTTCTTGACGCGGAGCGGCACCGGGAGCTTTTGCTGGGGGATGTAGAAGACCGTCGCCCCGAACATCTCGTCGACGGTGCGCGGACCCCAGCGACACCAGGCGCTGGCGTCCGGATTGTTCGGGTTGTCGACGCTGTTGTCCCAAACCCCGACGAACTCGGCCACGGTTCCCTTCGGGACGGACAGCGGCTTGGCGAGGTAGTAGTAGCGCTGCCAATTGAAGCTGTAGCGCGGCAGATCGAAGACCGTCTGCACCCTCCCGTCGGGGTAGTGAAAGATGATCTTGCTCGATTTTCCCCGCAGATGCATGTGCACGCGGAAGTGGGTGACGTCCGCAGCCTCGCGGAACTCCTTCTTTCCCCGCAGCGTGAAGTTCCGGGAGCCCGGAGGGATCACGATCTTCCAGATGAACTGGATCCCGAGCCGCCCCTGCAGCTTCTCGACGATGCCGTCCGCGAAGTAGATCCCGACGTCCATCTGCTCGTTCACGGACTGCCGCGTCGGGGCGAAGTGCGTGCGCGCCACCACGCGCGTGCCCGCGCGCAGCAGCATCGCCTGTCCGGCCGGAAGGGGCTCGAGCTCGAGCCCCGGGAACCAAGTGTAGAGACCTCCCAACCCGGCGCTGACGTCGTCGAAGGTCTTCCCGCCCGGAGGTACCTCCGTGGAGGGCTCCACCAGGGAGAGCGTTGCGTGGTGGACGGCCTTCGCCGACTTCGTGCGCAGGTACACCGCGCGTGCCCAGAGGTCTTGGGAAAAGGCCTGTTCCGCGAAGAGCGTGACCCACTCGTCCCGGTAGATGGGAGCGGGGGAATGCGCCGGGAAGTGCAGGATCAGGTCCGGCTCGCCGAGGGGCCAATCGGAGCTGATCCAGGTCGCGGGCGGCGGCAGGTCCGTGGGATCGCCCTCGGGAGACCCCGTGTCCACCCAGGCGAGAATTCGCCGTTTCTCCTCCTCGGTGAGCCGAAGATCGTACTTCCAGTAGCCGACCGGCCCGTTGGCGTAGAAGGGCGGCATCCTCCCGGAGGCGACCGCATACCGGATCGCCGGCGCAAATGGTCGCACCTCCGCGAAGCTCGTGAGCGGCATCGGCGCCATCTGTCCGGGGCGGTGGCACGCCTGGCACTTGGCCTGGAGGATGGGAGCGATGTGCTCCGAGAAGGTCGGGTCGCGACCGCAGGCCAGCGCGGCGGTGCAGAGCGCGAGCAGAGCGCACCGCACAGCTCGCACGCGGGTCAGCACAGGATCGGCCGCCGGGAGCATCAGGCGGATGATAATGGTTTCAAGCGGGCTTTTGGTTCGGGTAGGGGCGTTCCGTCAACTCTTTCGGGTAGAGAGCGCCCAGGCGACGCGGAAAAGGGCCCGATGCGCAGATCCTCGCGGGCCGGTCTCAGCTCCGTTTCGGACCGGGCTGGCCCGCGGCCGCCCGCGCGAAGCAAAGACCAGAACACAGAAGAGCCGAACTCAGAGCTCAGAAGTTCAAAGCGCTACTGAGCGCAACGGAACCCGATACCCGGGTACCGGGTGCCGGGCACGACACCGGCGCGGTACGACGCACGCGCGCCGCCCGGGTCGTAGTGCCACGACCCACCGCGCAGCGAGCGGCCCTCAGCGTACTCACCTGCCGTCCACTCATACACGTTTCCGCTCATATCCAGCGCGCCGTAGGGAGAAGCGCCACTCGAGCGACCACCGACGGCTTGTGTTCCGGATCCGCACCCACTGAAGATTGCCTTGTCGCACGAGGGTGCGCCGTTGCCCCACGGATACTTTCGCCCATCCGTCCCCCGAGCCGCCTTCTCCCACTCCGCCTCCGTCGGCAGCCGCTTCCCAGCCCACTCGCAGTAGGCCAGTGCCTGGTGCCAGTCCACGCAGTTGATCGGGTGTTGCTCGCGAACCGGAGCTCCCCAGTTGCAGCTGCCGGCTCCGAAGATGCCCGTGCCTGGCTCCGAGCACCGCCCCGCGTTCACACAATTCTGGTAGGCTGAGACCGTTACCTCCGTCTTGTCGATCGAGAACGCAGCCACCTCGACGTCGCGCGCGGGTTTCTCGTTCTTGAAGCACTCGAGGTCCACCCTCTCATTGCAGCCCATCCGGAACGAGCCCCCCGGCACAGAGACCATCTCGGCGCGCTGCACAGGAGCGCGCCAGACCAGCGCGCCACCCACCAACGCGAGGAACAAGACGCCCACCGCGAACCAGCGCGCCTTCGGCGCCTGCGGTCGCGCATGCATCGTGCGTGCGCCCCCGAGCGCCTGAGAGAACTCCGTCATGTCCGCAAACCGCGCCTCCGCGCTCGCCTGCAACGCCCACCGCTACCTCAGATGCTGATCGCCGGGCGCTTCCTCCGGATCCCGAAGTTCAGCTTCGTCGACTCGATCACGATCTGAGCTAGTCGCGGCGGTCCAGCACCGCGCCCATCCCGGCCTCGGGGCGCGCCAGCACCTGGTCCGCGATCGCGTGGTCGCGGCCCTTGTGCGAGCGGTACGCCTCGTCGACCAGGCGGAGCGGGTGCATGCCGTCGACCTGACCGATGAACGGCGGGTGGATCGAGTAGCCGAGCATCGAGCGCATGCGATCGGAGCACGCGCCCGCGTCGGCGGGCGGGACGATCAGGAGCTGCGATTCCTGCGGGCGCAGGAACGGCTGGCAGTACTGCGGGCTGATCGCGAGCCGCGTACCCGCGGTCCGGTTCTCGCCGCCGCGGTGCCAGAGCGCGGCGTCGAACGCGATCGCCGATCCCGCGGGCATCACCGCGGTGACGACGTCGTGCGCGCGGCTGTCGGGGTGCTCGCTGCCCCAGCGGTGACTGCCAGGGATGACCTGGGTCGCGCCGTTGTCCAAGCTGAAGTCCTCGATCGCCCAGATCACCGACACTCCGAGCGTGCTCGCCCGCGGCCGCGGCACGAGATAGAACGCGTCGTCGGTGTGCCACGCCTGCGCGTTCTCGCCCGGGTGGAGCCGGATCGACTGCAGCGTCGACAGGAGGCAGTTGGGTAGCAGCACCCGGTCGAGCAGCGCGACGATGCGCGGGTGCTCGGCGAGCCTTTGGAACACCGCACCCTTGGCCGCGAGGCTGTACACGCGCTGGCTCCGCTCGCCCTCGAAGTCGTTGCGGCCCATCGGCCGGTCGGCCTCGTACGGAGCGAGCGCGGCGATCACCTCGTCGAGCTGGCTGCGGTCGAGCCCGCCCTCGATGACCGTGTAGCCGTCGGTGCGGAAGCGCTCGAGAACCTTCCGGTCGTCGGCGGTCATTGCGCGACGCTAGCGCCAAGTGGGCCAAACCGTCCATCGATCCGCGCTGTTCGTACGAGAAGCTCCGCGGATAGCGTCCCCAGACTCCTGATGGGGCGACGCCTGGAGAAGGGAGGTCAGTCTACACCGACGTCGCACGCGTGAGGTCGCTAGCGACCGGCAGGGGTCGGGAACGCCGCGAGCACCGCGACCAGGAAGCCCTCGAGGTCGAAAGCTTCCTCCGGCTCGCTCTGGCCGAGGCGCACGACGACGAGCTCGTGCGAGGGCAGCACCACCACGGATTGCCCCTCGTAGCCGGAGGCGTAGAAGAGATCCGTTGGAAGAGAGGGGAAGGGCCGATCGCCGGGCGCGCCGGGCGTGCCCGCATTGAGCCACCAGTGGGCGCCGTAGCTTCCCTGGGGCGCTTGCGGCGTGGGACGCCGGATCCGCGCGACCCAACCCTCGGGCAGCACGCGCTCGCCCAGCCAGACACCATCCTGTGCATGCAGCAGCCCGAAGCGGGCCCAGTCGCGCGCCGTCGCCCCGCCGAAGGAAGACGCGACGAAGGTCCCTGCCGCATCGGTTTCGAGCACGGCGCTGCGCATCCCGATGCGCTCGAAGAGCGCCTCGCGCGGGAAGCGGTGATAGGCGAGCGAGTCGCCGGCGAACGTCGTGCGCAGGATCTCTGCCAGCAGGTTCGAGCTGCCGCTCGAGTAGCTCCAGACGCTGCCCGGCGCGTGCGCGAGCGGGCTACGCGCGGCGTATGCGGAAGCGGAGCGCGAGCGGAAGAGCATCGCCGTGGCGTCGGCGAAGGGTCCGTACACTTCCGAGAACTCGAGGCCGCTCGTCATGCGCAGCAGCTCGTCCGGGGTGATCGCCGCGCGGGGATCGAACTTCCAGGCGGAGACCGGCGCGGGGGCGTCGAGCTCGAGTCGACCGCGCCCGGCCTGGATGCCGACCAGCGCCGCGAGCACGCTCTTGGTCATCGACCAGCCGAGGAGCCTCGTGCTCGCGTCGAAGCCCGGAGCGTAGCGCTCGGCGACGAGCTGCCCGCGAACCAGCACGATTACGGCGCGCGTGCGGCGGGCAACGGTGGGATCGATTTCGCCGAAAGCGGAGCGGACGGCGGCGTCGAGCGCCGGGCGGTCGAGTCCGGTGGCTCTGGAATCCGCGTCGCTGGGCATCGGACCCGCGTCGCGATCGCCCAGCGGCCACGGGAGTCCGGCCCTGTCGGGAGCCCGGCCCGGATCGAAGCCCTGCGCGCGCAGCTCCGCGACGCTCGCGTCGACGGCGAGCGCGCAGCCGAGGCCGTCGCGATACACCGCGGTGCTGCGCCCGAGGCCGAGCCAATCCGAGGTCGCCGTGCGCTCCGCGCGGTCGACGCGCGAGCGCAGCCACGGGAAGGCGTCCAGATCCTCTGCGAGCAGCGATGCTTCGGAGCGGCCAGCGACGAACACGCCCGAGCACAGCAGCTTGGCCGCGTAGCCCGTGGCGATCGGCAGCTCGCGGAGCCCGAGCAGGCAGGCCGCGACCACCGCGGCGGCCAGCGTTGCGAGCAGGATGCGTCGTGCGCGCAAGTCGCCGCCTATGCGAGCAGCAGCGACGCGATGCGCTCGCGGTGCCAGTCGCTGCCGCCGAGCAGGGCCTCGCCGGATTTCGCGCGCTTCACGAACAGCTGCACGTCGTGCTCCCAGGTGAAGCCGATCCCGCCGTGGATCTGGATGCCGTCCTTGGCCAGCCGGCGCTGGCAATCGCCGGCACTCGCCTTCGCCATCGAGGCCGCCAGCCCCCGGCGTGGATCGTCCTCGGCGATCGCCATCGCTGCGAAGTGGCCGATCGCGCGCGCCTTCTCGAGCGCGGCGAGCGCGTCGACGAGCGCGTGTTGGATCGCCTGGAACGATCCGATCGGATGGCCGAACTGGCGACGCTCGCGAGCGTAGGAGAGCGTGCGCTCGAACAAGGCCTGGCAAGTGCCCACCATCTCGAGCGCGAGCGCGGCGGCGGCCTCGTCGAGCGTGCGTGTGAGCGCCGGCGCGCCGCGACCGGGCGTACCGAGAATCCGGTCGGACGCGACGTGCACGCCGTCGAAGACGAGCGTCGCGAGCGAGCGACTCGCGTCGAGAGCTTGCAGCCGCTGCGCCTTCACGGCGTCGCGCGGCACCACGAAGAGCCCCACGCCATCGCCCGACGCGACGCGCGCGGCGACTCCGATCTCGTCGGCGCCGTCCGCCTCGATCACGAAGTGGCGCGCGCCGTCGAGCACGAAGCCCCGGCCGTCGGGCCGGGCGCGCAAACCCTCGTCGGGTTCGAAGCAAGCCCCGCTCGCGCCGGCGACGGCGAGAGCGCCGCGGCAGGCGCCCGCCGCGACGGCGCCCAGCCAGCGCTCCTGCTGCTCCGCGCTCCCGGCTTCGCGCACGAGCGGCGCGAACTGCGTGGTGGTCGCCAGGAACGGGCCCGGCGCGAGCACGACGCCGTGCTGCTCGACCACCAGCGCGAGCTCGACGAAGCCGAGGCCTGCGCCGCCCAGGGCCTCGGGGACGGCGATCCCGCACCAGCCGAGCTTGCCAGCGCTGCGCCAGGGCTCCGCGGGTGCGACCCCCTTCTCGACGAGCTCGCGCACGCGGGCGAGCGGGCATTCGCGTTCGAGCACCGCGCGCGCCGATTCGACCAGCGCTGCCTGCTCCGCCGTGGGCTCGAAATCCATGCTCCCGCCGGATCTGAGGGGTCGTCAGATTACCGCAGCACCACGGGTGCGCGCGCGTGGCGTGCGCCGGTTGACTCGGGACCTCGCTTCGAGCTCTACTGCCTCGCTGTCGCACTCGCACCCAGATCCTGGTCCGGAGGAGATCCCATGCGCCTGCCGATCCGGTTGCTTCTCGCGTGCCTGCTCGCCGCGGCGCCGGCCGGCGCAGCCACGCTCGCCATCACCAGCGTCAGCAACAACAGCGTCTGCATCCGCGCCGATTCCGACAACGGCAACGATGACCAGAGCGCCTACAACACCGGAAGCGGCGCGTGCAGCGAGCTGCTTCCGGGGCTGGGCGACTCGAACTACTTCCGCGTCTCGAGCAGCGGGGCGACTTCCTCCTCGACGAGCGTACCGGGCTCGACCTCGGTCGCCTTCAGCATCGACGCGGCCGTGATGGTCGACGCATTCACCCTGGCGAACGAGTATCAGAAGGGCGAGGTTCGCTACACGCTGGTGATGAACGTCAGCGCGGGCCTCAGCGAGAGCTGGACGCTCGATCTGAACGAGAACCTGCTCGGCCTGCTCGGAATCCGCGACGACTTCGACATCGGCACCGGAGCCAACTCGAACGCCGGCGTCACCAACGCGACGGTGACCGTCGACGGCAACGCCGTCGGCTTCACGAGCGCGGGCTCTCTCACGAACAACGACAACAGCGTGAGCCAACAGTTCTCGGGCTCGCTCAACCAGCTCGCGGTGCTCTCGGGCACCGGGAACGACACCTTCAACGTGACGGTCGCCTTCGACATCGACGCGTTCTCGAAGAGCGGCTGCAGCGGATTCCTGTGCACCGGCAACTCCGACGAGGCGGCGGCGCTGGCGGGGCTCTCCGACATCTCGGGCGATCTGACGGCGGACGTCGATCAGTACTCGACATGGGGGCGCAGCGTCACGCCCGATGGCTACAACGCGACCTTCACGCTCAACGTGAACGGCGCCGTCTGCGGCAATGGCACGCTCGAGGGCGGTGAGCAGTGCGACGACAACAACAACGTGGACGGAGACGGCTGCTCGGCGACCTGCGCGTTGGAGCCCGTGTGCGGCAATGGCACGCTCGAGGGCGGTGAGCAGTGCGACGACAACAACAACGTGGACGGTGACGGCTGCTCGGCGACCTGCACGATCGAGTTCCCGCTGCCGGTGCCGGTGCCGAGCGGCTCGAGCGCGGTCGGGCTCGGGCTCTCGTTCGCGCTGCTCGTGATCGGCGCGGCGCTGCTGGGACGCCGTGCGCGGGGCGCGGCGTAGCGGGCGGCGCGGCCGCGCTCAGTGCGGGGCGCGCAGCGCTTCCAGCAGACGTGCGACGAGCCGCTCGGGGGCGTTGAGCGTCATGCCGTGGCTGCCGCTGCGCAGCGCGCGCTCCATGTCGTCGTCCGACTCGATGCCGAAGGCACGGATCTGGAGTCCGCGCGCATGCGCCGCCCGCACGAGCTCTGCGTCGAGTTCGCTCGCGCGCACGCCCACCATCGCGATGCCCGCGCCCGCCGCCGCGTCGAGCGACTCGGGAAGCGCGTGCTTGAGCAGCCAGCACAGCGGGAGATCGGGCGCGCGCCGCCGCGCGCGCTCGAGCTGGGCGCGGTAGAACGAAGTCAGGGTCACGCGGCTCTCGAGCCCGGCCGCCGAGATGGCGGCGAGCACACGCGCTGGCGTCTCCTCGTGCTCGTCCTTGATCTCGACGTGGTAGTGGAGCTTCGAGCCGAAGGCCGCGAACACTTCGGGGAGCGTGGTGAGCGTCGTGCCCGCCCAGCGAGGCTTCTGATCGGGATGGGTGCGGTCGAACCAGAGACCCACGTCCGCGCGCCGGAGCTCGGCAGCGAGGTGGTCCTGGACGCGACCGTGCAGGGGGGTCTTCGCGTCGAGCGTGCGGTCGTGAAAGAGCACGGGCACCGAGTCGCGCGAGAGCTGTACGTCCAGCTCGACTTCGACGACACCGATCTCGAGCGCGCGCGCGAAGGCGGGCAGCGTGTTCTCCGGCGCAAACGCCGACGCACCACGATGCGCGATCACATGAAAGGGTCGGGGGATCACGGCCGGACTCTCCGCCATGCCGTCCGCGGCGACGAGGCAGCCGGCGCCGAGCAGGATCGCGAGTACCGCATGGCGCGCAGGCGTCAACGCGCGAGGTTCAGGTTCGAGAAGGCGGGATCGCCCGTCACCTCGCGCACCACGCGATCGGCGAGCCAATCCGGAAGCGTGAACGCGGCGTCGGGGGAGGGCAGCTCGACCTCCGCGGTCACGAGATCGCGGCCCTCGAACACATCGATCTCCCAGACGAGCTCAGCTTCGCGGACCTTGTAGCGCCGCTTCTCGACCCGGCAGCCCGCGGTGAGCGGCCACAACGGCTCGAACATCTCGCGGCTGATCGACTCCTCGTATTCCGCCCGCGTGAGGCCCGTTCCGAGCTTGATCGTGCGATAGAAGCGCTCACCGGAGGCGTCGCTGACGCGGCGCAGCCGCTCGCGAATCGTCTCGCCCGCCATCCAGCCCTGCTCGATGCGCACGCTGGGCGCCTCGCGCGCCGCGTCCGGCAGGCCCGTGAGCAGGAACTTGCGCTCGATCTCGAGCGGCTCGCGCTGGACTTCGTCGAGCGCATGCGCAGCCGCCTCGACGGTCTCGAAGAAGCGGGAGCCGCGCTCGGCGAGCCAGGCGGCCTCGAGCTCCCCGAACAGCTTGCGGTGGCGGTCGCGCACCAGCGTCGCAATGGCGAGCAGCCCGCCCTCGAGACTGCGCCGGCGCGAGGAAGCGAGCGCCTGCTCGTCGCCCGCGCGCACCGCGTCGAGCAGCGCATGCACGCGAGCGAGGGCCATGCGCTCGCTTCCGGTCTCGAGCGTCTGCATCAGGACCTCGAGATCGTGCATCTCGCCGAGCACGTCCTGCAGCTCCTTGAGCGAGCGCACGGCGCGCTTGCCCTCGGGCACCAAGCGCGCCACCGGCTCGAGCAGGTAGCGCAGGCGCTTGGCCTCGATTCGCGCCTCGTGACAAACCTGATTGTCGGCAGGCGACGCGATCGCGGCGAGGCGGCCGCGCAGCTGCGCGGCCTGCCTGCGCAGCTTTTCAGCGAGCACCGAGGCGAAGGTCGGCGACGGGTTGGGCGCAGCGAGGTGCACCCACGTGCGGTAGCCACGCAGCGATTGCTCCAGGTCGGCGCGCAGCGCCGAGAAGCGCTCGGCCAGCTTCGAGAGCAGTCGCGCGAGCGTCTGGTCGCGACGCAGCGCGAGATCCTGCATCAGCCAGCGCAGCGCGGTGCGGTGGCCTCGCGAGATCTCGGAGCGGCGCGCCTCGAGCCAGGCGAGCTGCACCTCGGCGTCGCGAGCTTCGTTCGAGCGCGTGCCGAGCTCGCGCAGGCGCTCGAGGGCGTGCGCGGTCGGACGTCGCTCCAGACTGGATTCGAAGGCCTGCAACGTGCTGCGCAGCCGCCGAAGGTTCACGCGGAGCTCGTGCAGCGCGTCGGGGCCCTCGCCGGCGCAGACGCGCGTGAGCGCCGCGCCGGCCTCTTCGAGGATGCGCAACGCCACCAGGCGAGCGCCCTCCTCCGGCGGTCGCGTCAGCTCTTCGAGCTCGAGTCGAGCCAAGCGTGCCTCTCAGCGCAGCTTGCGCAGTTGGCCGGGCGTGAGGGCGAAAACGAGCCGCGCGCGTCCGGCGTCGGTCTCGCCGGGGAAGTGCAGCAGGAACGCGCCGCCCGTTCCGAGCTCGAGGAACGAGGTGCGCAGGCCCGAGAGGAACCAGGTCGACGCCAGCGAGAGCAGGGGCTCGTGGCCGACGATCGCGAGCACGTTCTCGGAACGCCCGGCGAGCCAGTCGGCGAGCTCCTTGGGCTCGCGCTCGGGCTCGAGCACGGGGGTCTGCTCGAAGCCGAGTTCGTCATAGGCTTCCGCCACGATCTCGGCGCTCTCGACGGCGCGCACGAGCGGGCTCGAGACGAGCGCGTCGAGCGCCGGCACGAGCTTGCGCAGACCTCGAGCGCCGCGGCGCAGCTTCTTGCGCCCGTCCTCGCTCAGCCGGCGCGAAGCGTCGTTCCCGTCCGCGCCGTGCGGCTCGGCCTTGCCATGACGAATGACGAGGAGATCCATCGCGACCTCCGCTCCGGACGCGAAGGAGGATAGCCGCGCCGGGCGGATCTTTCAGCGCGGGTTTTTTGGGCTTCGCTCGGCTACGCCTCGCACGTCATGCAGGCTCCGCTCGCCTGCGGCTCGCTGCGCGCGCCGCAAGAGGCGCTTGCAAGACCTCGCAAGCGGGCGCTAGCCCGCGCGCAGCGAGGCGCCAGCCGAGCGGAGTTCAGCTGAAGGGGCCGAGCTGGCGGCGCTTCAGCTCCGCCGTCATCAGCCGTTCGAAGCGCTGCGGCATGGCGAGGGCGAGCAACACCATGCCGAAGTAGCCCGCCGGCAGCTTCGGACTCTCGTCCCAGTGCCGGAGCTGCTGATATGGACGCGCGGCGTAGGCGTGGTGATCCGCGTGACGCGAGAGACCGACGAGTGTGTAGAGCGTGAACCAGGACGTCGTGTCCCACGAATCCACTGGGGAGGCCCGAGGCCCGCGCCGCTCGAGCCCCCAGTGCTCGAAGAAGTTCACGCACTCGAGCAGGCGCACGGCGACGAACGCCTGACCGAACCACAGCACGAAGGCGCCCCAGCCGAAGATCGCGGCGATCGCGATGGCGAGGCTCCACTCGAGCACGAGGCCGTGCACCACGCGGCTGCGCAGCAGGCGCGGGTCGTTCCAGCGCATGGCCTCGTCGCCCAGGCGCCTGGCCTCGAGCCGCCAGGCGCTGCGGAATTGCGCCGGGACGGTGCGTCGGAAGAACGCCTGGTAGCGCTCGCCGAAGCGCGCGCTGGCGCCGTCGTCGGGCGTGCCGACGCGCACGTGGTGGCCGCGCAGGTGTTCGGTGAAGAAGTGCTCGTAGAGCACGAGCCCCATCAGGATGCGCGCGAGCGCCTTCATGTGGGGAGCCTTCCGATGCATCAGCTCATGGGCCACCACGATGCCCGAGTAGCCCGATGTGATTCCCATCAGCTGCCAGGCGACGAAGCTGTCCATGCGCCAGAAGTCCTGCGTCGCGGCCATGCGCACGAGCAGCCCGAGGTTCACGAGCTGGAGCGCGAAGAGCAGAACCAGGATCGAGTCGAAGGGCCAGCCAGGGAGCGTCGCCGCCGGCTGGCGTCGCTCGCCTGCGCTCTTCCAATCCGCCACGAGCGAGGCGACTGCGACGAGCAGCCACGCGAGCGCCCCTGCGCGCCCGTGCGGCGCCGTCAGGAAGAAGCCGAGAGCCGAGAGCGGCAGCACGAAGCACAGCGAGTGCAGCGCCACGAGCCGCGCGACCTCGAACGGGGAGGCGGTGGGCTCGCCAAGCGTCGGGCGGGCTGTCGTCGCGGTGGTCAAGGGTCCTCCAGCTGCGCCGGATGGGGTGCTGCGCAGGCGTCACATACGAGGGCGTATGTCGGCTTGCTTTCGCACATACGAATCGGTATGTCAAGCTTCATGCTGGAGCCCCCGAACAGCCGCCCCGTCGGCAAGCGCGAGACCCGCGAGGCCCTGATTCTGGCCGGCATCGCCGAGCTGGCGGAAAAGGGGCTCGACGAGCCGAGCCTCGACGTGATCTGCGCGCGCGCCGGCTTCACGCGCGGCGCCTTCTACGTGCACTTCGAGGACCGCGACGATTTCATCGCCGCGGTGATGGAGCGCGTGCTCGGCGGCTTCCTCGACGCGATCATCGCCACCGGCAGCCGCGAGCACGATCTCGCGCAGACGGTCGCGCGCTTCACCGACGACGTCGCGCGCCTCACGAGCGGAGCCGACGGAGCGCTGCTCGGCCTGCCGGTTCCGGGCGCCGGCCGCGCCATCCAGTTCCACCGCCTGATCGAGGCCTGCACGCGCTCGCCGCGAATCCGCGAGCGCTGGGTCGCGCTGGTGCGCGAGGCGATCGAGCGCGTCGCGAAGGCGGCGAACGAAGGGCAGATCGCCGACAGCGTGCGCAGCGACATCGAGGCCGAGCAGATCGCCACGCTGCTGGTTGCGCTCGCACTCGGCGCGGTCGCGGCGCTCGAATCCGGTGTGCCCTTCGATCCCGCGCTGGCGCGCGACGGTGTGCTCGCGCTGCTGCGCCCGCCGCACGCGGCGCCGGCGCGACGCAAGGCCTGAAGCATGCGCGCCATCGATCCGCTCGCATGGATATCCCGGATACCGCTCGCCCTGCTGGCGCGCTGCCGCATTCCCGACGACCTCGACGCGGTGACGAGCCTGGCGCCGGAAACGCCGCCCGAGGCAGTGGGCCTCGAGCCCGTGGCCGTCGAGCGCATCTGGGAGGCCGCGCGCGCTCTCTACCGAACTGGGGTGCACCCGGCGCTCCAGCTGTGCATTCGCCGTCGCGGCGAGATCGTGCTGAACCGGGCGATCGGACACGCGGCGGGTAACGCGCCACAAGATCCGCCCGATGCCGCCCGCATCCCCTGCACGACGCAGACGCCCTTCAACATCTTTTCGGCGTCGAAGGCGATCACCGCGATGGTGATCCACAAGCTCGACGAGGAGCGACTGCTGCACCTCGAGGATCCCGTCTGCGAGTTCATCCCCGAGTTCGCTCGCCACGGCAAGCATCGCATCACGATCCGCCACATCCTCTCGCACCGCGCCGGCATTCCGAACCTGCCGCCGGATGCGCTCAATCTCGATCTGCTGGGCCGCCCGGAGATGATCGTCGCGATCCTCGCGGACGCGAAGCTGCGCTCGCGTCCGGGGCGGCTGCTCGCCTATCACGCGGTGAGCGGCGGCTTCGTGCTGGGGGAGATCGTGCGTCGCATCACGGGCAGCGACGTGCGCAAGCTGCTCGAGGATCGCATCTCGCGGCCGCTCGGCCTGCGCTGGCTGAGCTACGGCGTCGCGCCCGCCGACGTGCCGCGCGTCGCCGTCAACGCCTTCACCGGTCCGCCCGTGCCGTTCCCGCTGACCCGGGTCCTGAAGACCGCGC
>Ga0210377_10002633_pt1 | contig 15641 bp, 16 predicted proteins | sample PLM4_65_b1redo_FD_155480 | JGI IMG/M metagenome (GOLD analysis project Ga0210377, IMG submission 155480) | Groundwater sediment microbial communities from an aquifer in East River, Colorado, USA - PLM4_65_b1 redo | ecosystem: Environmental > Terrestrial > Soil > Riparian zone | place: USA: East... | reverse complement strand
CCTGCAGCGCCGCGGCCGCCGGGTCGCCGGCGCCGGGGCCGGGTGCTGTCGGGTCGCCGGCGGCGCTCACCTGCACGTCGACGCGGACGCGCTCGGGCGGCTTGTCGCGGAAGGCGATCCCGAGACCCACCGCCAGCAGGACCGGGAAGCCGTAGACCCAGAAGATCGCCTCGGGCTCGCGGAAGAACTCCCGCAGGCGGGACAGCAGCAGGGCGTTAAGCGGCCGCGCCATCGTCGTCCCTCAGGTGGCGCCCGGTCAGCAGCACGAAGACATCCTCGAGGCTGACGTGCCGCGTCGTCAGGCGCGCCAGGACCGCGCCTTCCGACCGGAGCAGCTCGAGCAGCGCCGGTATCGTGACGTGCGGCTCGGTGACGGTGAGCGCGATGCCGTCCGCCTCGATGCGCGCCGCCCGCACCGCCGGCAGCGCCAGCAGGCGCTCCTCGCCCGGCGCGCGCGCGGGCGCCGTGCCGCCGTCCAGCGCGAACTCGACGACATGATCGCCGCCGAGCCGGGCGATCAAGTCGGCGGGCGAACCCATGGCGATCACCCGGCCATGGTCGACGATGGCGACGCGATCGCACAGACGCTCCGCCTCGTCCATGTAATGGGTCGTCAGCAGCACCGTGCGGCCACGGCCGCGGATGTCGCGGATGACCTCCCACAACTGGCGGCGCGACTGCGGGTCGAGGCCGGTGGTCGGCTCGTCGAGGAACAGCAGCTCGGGGTCGCCGACCAGGGCGCAGGCCACCGCCAGGCGCTGTTTCTGGCCACCCGACAGCTTCCCCACCCAGGCGCGCCGCTTCTCGGTGAGCGACACCATCTCCATCACCCGCGCCGGCTCGATCCCCTGGCGGTAGAAACTGCGGAACAGGGCGAGCGTCTCCTCGACGCCGAGCTTCTCGGCGAAGCGGGTCTCCTGCAGGGAAATCCCCAGGCGCTGCCGCAGATCGTCGGGGTGCGCGTCCCAGCGCCGCCCCAGGACCTCGACCTCGCCCGAGGTCGGCGCCAGCAGCCCCTCGAGGATCTCGATGGTGGTCGTCTTGCCGGCGCCGTTGGGTCCGAGCAGGCCGAAGCACTCGCCGGCGCGCACCTCGAGGTCGAGGCCGTTGACGGCGTCGACCGCGCCGGTGCGGCTGGTGAAGCGCTTGCGCAGTCCGCGGGCGCGGATCGCGAGGGTCTCCTGCGGCATGCGGGAATGATAGCCGAAGCGCGACGGGCGGTTCTATCCGAGGATGCCGCCGATGGTGGCGGGCACAATGGTGCGGCAGACGGGGCAGACAATGGCGTAGCCGCGGCGCGGCAACGACGAGGTGAAATTCACCTTCGTACGCAGCAGGCGGACGACCTGGAGGGTCGACACCGACGTGTTGCACGAGGGGCAGTTGGCGCTGCACTCGAGGGTGTATTCCGCCTCGATCTCAACGCTCTCTTCGGCTGCCGCGACCTTCGCTTCGGGGCTCACGGTCCCTATAAATAGGTCCGGAATGGACGGCGCGCAAGTGCCGCGACGGCGATGTCAATTTCCCGACGCGGCGCGGCGGTGGTGCCTGAACCACTCGATGACGATCGGCAGCACCGACAGGACGACGATCGCCAGGATAACCAGCGAGAAATTCTCCCGCACGACCGGCAAATTGCCGAAGAAATAGCCGAGCAGCACGAAACCGACGACCCACATCACCCCGCCGGCGACGTTGTAGACCAGAAAGCGGCCGTACGACATCGTGCCGATGCCGGCCACGAACGGCGCGAAGGTGCGGATGATCGGCAGGAAGCGGGCGATGACGATGGTCTTGCCGCCGTGCTTCTCGTAGAAGGCGTGGGTGCGCTCGAGGTGCTGCCGGTTGAGGAACCGGACGTTCTCGCGGAAGACCCGCGGCCCCAGCCGGCGTCCGATCCAGTAGTTGACCGTGTCGCCGAGGATCGCCGCCGCCGCCAGCAGCAGGACGAGGAACCCGAGGTCGAACGATCCGAGCGCCGCGAAGGTCCCGGCGGCGAACAGCAGCGAGTCGCCGGGCAGGAACGGCGTCGCCACGATGCCGGTCTCGAGGAAGATGACCGAGAACAGGATCAGGTAGGTCCACACCCCGTAGGTCGCGATCACCTCGGCGAGGTGGCGGTCGAGATGCAGGAACAGATCGACGGCGGCGTGGATGAAGTCCATGCGCTCCTCGGGGGTCGCGGTGTCAGGCCCCGGAACCGGCCGTGGCGTCCATGCCCCAGCAGGTCTCGCAGGCGCGGTTCAGGGCGCGGAAGCCGGTCACCGTGATGCCGGGGGTCAGGTAGCCGGCGCGCACCGCCTCCTCCCTGACGAGGTCGGTGCTGAGATACTTCTTGTTGCTGTCGGGAAAGAGGGCGACGACCACGGCGCTGGGTCCGAGTTTTTCCTGCGCCCTGACCGCGCCCAGGAAGTTGGCGCCCGACGAGATCCCCACCGCCAGGCCGAGGCGGCGCGCCAGCGACTGCGCCATCAGGATGGCGTCGCCGTCGTCGACCGCGATCACCTCGTCGAGGTACCTCAGATCCACGATTGGCGGGATGAACTCGTCGGAGATCCCCTGGATCCGATGGCTGCCGACACAGTGCCCCGTCGACAGGGTCGGCGACGACGCCGGCTCGACCGGATGCAGCCGGATCCCCGGGTAGAGGTCGCGGAGGAATCGTCCCGCTCCCATGAGCGTCCCGCCCGTGCCGACGCCGGCGACGAGCGCCGCCGGCTCGACGCCGGCCGGTCGCAGCTGGGCGGCGATCTCCGGACCCGTGGTCAGTTCGTGCGCCTCGCTGTTGTCCTCGTTGGCGAACTGCCGCGGCAGGAACGCCCCCGGGGTGGCGGCCGCCAGCGCCTCGGCCCGGCGGATGCAGCCGAGGAAGCCGCCCTCGGCGGCGGAGATCAGGTGCACCCCGGCGCCCAGCGAACGGATCAGGTCGATACGCTCGGCGCTGAGCCAGTCGGGCATGAAGATCGCGACCTCGTGGCCGAGCGCCCGGCCGATGGCCGCGAACGAGATCCCGGTGTTGCCGCTGGTCGCCTCGACGATCAACGCGCCGGGCGCGACCGCACCCTTCTCGTACGCGCGTCTGAGGACATGCAACGCCATGCGGTCCTTGATGCTGCCGGTCATGTTGAACATCTCGGCCTTGGCGTACACCACCCCGGAGCGGCCGGCGCGCATGTAGTCGATCGCCAGGAGCGGCGTGTTGCCGACCAGGCTCAACAGGCCGCGGAAGCGGGCGGCGAGCGCCTCGGGGAGCCCGTGCGGCAGCAGCGCCTCGCGCAGGGCGATCGAGGCGCGCGCGGACGGGGCGCGCGTGGACGGGGCGGGAGAGCCGGAGGTGGCGGTGATCTCGGTCATCGAACCGGGGAGCGTCGCCCGGCCCGTCATTATCCCGCCCCCGGCGCGGTTGTGGCAAGATGGCGCGGTTCGTCCGCCCCGGAGGCCCGATGGACCTCGATGTGAATGCCCACATGTCGTGGTTCGACTTCGCGGTCATCGCCGCGTATCTCGCCTTCATGCTCGGCATCGGCTGGTACGTCTCGAAGCGGATGAAGAACTTCGACGACTTCTTCATCGCCGGGCGGACGATGACGACGCCGATCCTGGTCTGCACCCTGGTGTCGACGTATTACGGCATCGACGTGCTCTTCGGGACCTCCGAGCTGGCCTACAACGAGGGCATCGTCGCCTGGTTCGGCTACTCACGGCCGACCTACTTGTTCTTCATCATCGCCGCCTTCCTGCTGGCCGGGCGGCTGCGCCAGCGCAACCACCGGTCGCTGCCGGACGTGGTGTCGGGGTTCTACGGGCCGCAGGCGGGCGTGTTCGCCGCCCTCGCCTCGTTCGTCTACTCGCTGCCGTCCCTGGGCCTGTTCGGGATGGGCAAGGTCGGCCAGGTGATCTTCGGCATCGACCCATGGATGGGCGGGCTCCTGTTCGGCGGCATCGCCCTCGTCTATACGCTGTGGGGCGGGCTGATGGCCGACGCCCTCACCGACACGGTGCAGTTCGTCCTGATGTGCGTGACGCTCGGGATCGCCATCCCGATCGTCATGGGCCGGGTGGGCGGGTTCGGCGCGCTCGAGCACAGCCTGCCGGCGAGCTATTTCCAGCCGCTCGGGGGCGTGCCGGTGTGGCTGGTCGTGGTGTACGCCGCGACCGGCCTGACGATCCTGGTCGAGCCGGCGTTCTACCAGCGGATCTTCGCGGCGCGCTCGCAGCGCGACGTGAGGAACGCGCTGCTCATCGGTGTCGTGCTCTGGAGCGCCTACGACTGGTGCGTGACCGCGGGCGGCATGCTGGCGCGGCACGCCGTCGACGCCGGCATCCTGCCGGCCGACACCCACCCCAACGAGGCGCTCCTGCGCATCGTCGTCTGGGCCCTGCCGGCGGGGCTGACCGGCCTGTTCCTCGCCGGCGTGCTGGCCGCCGAGATGTCGACCATCGACTCGTACTGCCTCGTGGCCGGCGGCAACATCGTGTACGACATCTATCGGCCGATCTTCCGGCCACGCGCCACCAGCGACCAGCTCAGCCGCCTGACGAAGTGGGGCATCCTGCTGTCGTGGGGACTCGGTTTCGTCCTGGCATTCATGTTCGGCCGCCTGCTGGCGCTGTGGGTCTTCATGTCGACCATCCTGACCTCGACCGTGTTCGTGCCGATCATGACGGGGCTGTTCTGGCCCGGACGCAAGAAGAAGCTCGCCGGGATTCTCGCCGGCGCCGCGGGACTGGCGGGCGCGGTCGCGTTCTACCTTCTCGTGCGGCAATGCGGGGTCTGGAGCGAGGAGTACGAAACCTACATCTGGCGCCTGTCGATCGGCGGAGGCGCCATCGAGATCTGGCAGGAATATGCGCTGCTGTTGAGCCTGCCCGCGTCGTTCGCGGGTTTTCTCGCAGGCCAGGCGCTCGGCCGCGAGGTGCATGACCCCGACGCCGCCGTGGAGGTCCACGCATGACGATCTACGACATCGGCACCTGGGCGGCCGTCGTGGTGCTCACCCTCGGGGCGGGCGTCGTGTTCGTCTTCTTCCTGCGCGACGCCGGCCGCATCCTGCGCGAGATGGGGTCGCCGGACGACGACCGCGACGCCTGAGCGCAGGGGACCGGGCGGCGCGTCGGGGGCGCCGCCCGACGCCCTCAGAAGTCGACCCGCAACGCCGCGAACAGCGAACGCCCCGCCTGGGGAATCTCGTCGCCGGCCGCCAGATCGCCCGCGGCGAGCGCCGCCTCGCGTGACAGGTGCTCGTTGTGCTCCTTGTCGAAGAGGTTCTCGACCCCGGCCTCGAGGTAGGCGCCCGGGCGGAACTCCCACCAGCCGCGCAGATGCCAGACCGAGAATCCGGGCGTCGTGTCCTCGCCGAAGGTCGCGTCGACGCGGTTCTGGGCGGCGACGAAGCGGCCACCGACATCGAACCGGACACCGGCCGCTCGCGGAATGCTCCAGAGCACCGAGGCACGGCCTTCGAGCGGCGGGATCTCCGCGAGCGGCTCGCCCGTGACGTCGTCGTGGGCCCGCACGTACATCACCGCCAGGGGGATCGTCACCCCGGGCGCCGGCTGCAGCGTCAGTTCCGCCTCCCCGCCGACGAACGACGCCGGGATGTTCTCGAACCCCCGGATGACGTCGGTCTGCCCGTCGCCGTTCACATCGGCGCGCGCCAGCACGTACTGGTGGATGTAGTCGCCGAAGTCGTAGTGGAAGACCGACACGGCGCCGCTGGCGTTGCGGCCGTTGAACGTCGCTCCGACATTGGCCTCGTACTTGCGCTCGGCCTCGAGCGTCGGGTCCCCCACCACGTAGCCGCCGGGCGCGTTGGCGAAGGCGAAGTAGCGCTCGGTGACGCCGGCGGCGCGCGACACCAGCCCGACGCCGCCTTCGATACCGACCCGGCTGTTGAGGTCGCGACCGACGAGGACGTTGGCGGTGACGAGCCCCTCGCTCTTGGAGGTCACGGCGGCATCGGGGCCGTAGAAATAGATGTAGTTCTGACGCACCGTCCGGCCGCCCAGACTCGGGTCGTCGGCCGCGGCGGCATCGCTTTCGACGAGGTCATAGCGGCCGCCGAGGCGCACGCGCCAGCCCTCTCCGGGCAGGAGTGTCTCCTCGAAAAAGGCCCCCACGATGGTCTGCGACGTGTCGGGCCAGAGGTGGTCCCGCGTCGTCATCCCGGTGCTCGTCATGTACGACTCGCGCCAGGAATCCTTGCCGACGCCGAGTGCGTCGATGCCGGCGGCCCAGGTTGTCGCCGCGCCGAGCCGCCCGCGCACCAGGACACCCGCCGCGGCGGTGTCGGCATACGACCGACTCTCCGATTGCACCATCGGGAAGTTCGATTTGAGCCGGTTGCTCATCTGGTGGTCGATGTGCCCGACGCCGGCGCGCGCCTCGACCGCGAGCAGGTGGTCGGCATCGAGCGGGATGAAGCGCCAGGCGAGACCGTAGACGCGATCCCGATCCCAGTCGGTGTCCATCGACAGTGACGGGTAGTCGATCTCGTCGCCCCGGCGCAGCATCGCGTCGATGTTCAGACGCTGGTTCTCACCCAGTTGGATACCGAGGTTGGCCCAGCCGCCCTGCTCGTCCTGTCCCGCCGGCACGACGATGCCGTCGGCGGAGGCGTAGTCGTTCATGCTCAGGGTCTGCACGCCGGCGCCGAAGTCGATCCGGCCGGCCCGGCCCTGCACACCGGCGCCGCCCGTGTACCCCGCGCGGCTCTCATCCCAGGCCATGCGGACCCACGGCGTGAACTCGGTCCCGGGCATCACCGCGGGTCCGCGATCGGTCGAGACCACGAGGCGCCCGCCGCTGCCGCCCGGACCCAGGGTCACCGAGGCGAGTCCCTTCACCACCGTCGCTGCGGCGGCCGCATCGCCGTTGAGGATCGTGGCGGGCGGGTCCATGCGCGCGGCGCACGCCCCCTGCAGGGGCATGCCGTTGACCTGTGTCTGGACGCGCTCCCACCCGAGGCCGCGGATCACAGGCTCATACCCATTCTGCGATCGGCGGACGCCCGACACCCCAGGAACGGTCGCGAAGGCCAGCGACATGTTCGCCAGACGTCCGGAGGTATAGGTCTCGCGCTCCGGCGCCTCGGTCCCGAATTCGGGACGCGGGGCGCTCACCGTGACGCGCTCCTCGATTTCAGAGGGATGTGCCGCGCCCGCGGACTCCTCCGGCGCCGTCGCGGGCGCGGCGTCGGCCGGCGGCGCCGTATCGTCGCTCCCGGCGCACGTCACCGCGCGGGGCCACGCCGCCAGAAGCGCCACCGCGGCGATGATCGCCGGCCACCGCCGGTTCTTCCGTTCGAAAACTCCACCGGTTCGCATGGTGTTTTCCCCTTCCCCGACCGTCTCAGCCACGGTCGCACCCCTTCCGACACACCTGCGCGGACGGATTGCGACTCCGGACCCCGGCACATCGACGACAGCCGCGGGCCACGGCAACTGCCGTCGCCGGGTCGGATCTCAGACGCCGACGGGGAGAAGAGGAGGGCCGCGCGGGTGGGTCAACCGGGTGGGGGCCGCGACACCCTGCGGTTCGGGTTCAGGCCGCTGGCCGAGACCCGCGATCGGCGCCGGAACGACACGGGCCGGCCCGGCGGCCGCCGCCGAGGGCGGAGCACCGGAACCGAACGTGATGGCCGCGCATCCGGCGGGACAGTGGCGCGCGCGGCCGGCAGCCTCCAGCAGCGGCGGCGCGGATCGCGACGTCTTTCCGGTGACCGCGGCCCCGGCGGCCGGCCGTTTCACGCCTCCCGGTTTGCAGCAGCACCAGGCGGTGCCGGCGCAGGCCATCCGACAGACCGGCTGGAACAGGGTTTCCAGCCCGGCGGCCGGAGTGGAGAGGAGGAAGGCAAGGGCGAGAAGCGGCGCGAGTGCGGCCCGGAGGAGCCACAGAACCGTTGCACGCCGCCCGACTGCGAGGTACGACACCTTCGACTCCGCCATCGCCCGGCGGCGGGTTTCGCGAACCGGCGCAGCCGCCAACCGACACGGACGATGCGAAGCCAGTACATCACCCCTCGGGAACGAGGTCAAGGACGCCGGGGACGCGACCTCGCAGGATGCCTCAGGGGGGGAGTTCGGCGGGGGCGCATGGCACGACGCACAGGACCATGGCGCCGCCCAGGGCGCCGCGCTCGAAGGTGATCGTCCCCTTCATCATCCTGGCCCTGTATCGCATGATGGCCAGGCCCATGCCGCTCGAAGCGACCTTCTTCCCGGCGGGGAATCCGCGGCCGTCGTCCATGACTTTCAGAACGAGGCGGCGATCGTCGCCCGTCAGCTCGACGGCAATCCGCCGGGCCCGGCTGTGTCGAACGGCATTCGAGACCCCTTCCTGGGCGATGCGGAAGAGGTGGCCTTCGACGTCCTTCTCCTGGCGCGGCACCGGATCGGGGCACAGGCAGTCGCATTCGATCGCGAACATCTTGCGGGTGTGTGACGCCAGCTCCTGCAGCGCCGACGTCAGACCGTGCGATTCCAGTTCCACCGGGTAAAGGAGCCGCGCCAGGTCGCGGGTGTGGGTGACGGCCCGGCTGACCGCGCCCGCCACGCGGGCGGCGTCCCTGGCCTCGGGGACCTTCCTGTCGTCCAGTTTCGCGGCGAGCGCCTCGGCCAGGAAGGCGATCCCCGCCAGCTGCTGCCCGAGACCGTCGTGCAGTTCCTGCCCGATGCGCCGATGCTCGCGCTCGCTGATGTTGAGGACCTCCTTCTCGAGCCGCTTTCGCTCGGTGATGTCCTCCGAGATCCCCAGGAGAAACCGCGGCCTGCCCGCGTCGTCGAGGATCGGGATCTTCTTCGTGTGCAGCGTCCGTATCCCCCGCTTGCGGGTATGGATCGGCTCTTCCGGTATGTCGAGCAACGTCCCGTGCTGCAGGACTTCGCGGTCCATCCTGATGAAGAAATCGGCCTCCTCGCGGGTGAAAAAGTCCCGGTCGCTCCTGCCGATCAGGTCGGCGCGCGCATGACCGAGAAGATCCTCGCCCGCCTTGTTGAACAGGACAAAGCGCAGATCCCTGGCGTCCTTGACGAAGATCATGTCGGGGATGTTCTCGACGATCGAACGCAGAAGGAGCAGGGGGTTCGCCAGGCGATCCGTTGATGCGGTTTTCCGTGGGCGCTTTTTCGCAGCGGCCATGAAGCGGCCTTCGAGAGTGACGGCCGGCCGGGAGCGCACCGGAACACTGCGCGCTGCGGATGCCGGGCCGGACGGTCTTTGGCCGTCATTGTAGGACCACCCGGGGGCATCCCGTCAACTGCCGCCGCCCGCGCGCGCCGGGCCGCCATCCGTGCCATGATGTCGGCATGGCCGACAGGCTGGCTCCAGGCTTCCTGTTCGCGGTGCCGCAGCTCCTCGACCCGAACTTCGTCCAGTCGGTCGTGCTGCTGGTCGACCACACCGAGGAGGGGTCGTTCGGCATCGTGCTCAACCACGAAACCGCGGTCCCGATCGCGGCCCTGTGCCGCGAGCAGAAGCTCGCCTTCGCCGGCGACCCGGAGAAAAGGGTGCGGCGCGGCGGCCCGGTCGATCCGCAGCGCGGCTTCGTTCTCTACGGCGACGAGCACGCCGACCCGGACGGGCGCCGCATCGCCGACGGCCTCGGCATCAGCCTGTCGCTCGGCACCCTCGGCCGCCTCTGCGCCCTGCCGCGGGCACGCTTCACCCTCTGCCTCGGCTACGCCGGCTGGGGTCCCGACCAGCTGACGACCGAGATCACCGAAGGGGCCTGGCTCACCGGGCCGATCGACGTGGCGCTGGCGCTCGAGGCCGACCCGGCGGCGATGTGGGAGGGCGGCCTGCGGGCGCTCGGGATCGACCCGGCGGCGCTCGCCCCCGGCGGCACCTTCGAGGCCTGACGCACGCGCCTGCGAGGAGGACATTCGATGACCAAGGCGATCCGCATCCATGCGACCGGCGGCCCCGAGGTGATGCGGCTGGAGGAGATCGATCCCGGGGTGCCCGGCCCGGGCCAGGCCCTCGTCCGCCACACCGCCATCGGCGTCAACTTCATCGACACCTACCATCGCTCCGGTCTCTATCCCCTGGCCTCTTTGCCGCACGGCCTCGGCAGCGAAGCGGCCGGGGTGGTCGAGGCGGTCGGCCCGGGAGTGATCGTGGTCGCGCCGGGTGGGCGGGTGGCCTACGCCGCCGCCGGTCCGCCCGGGTCGTACGCCGGGGCGCGCGTGGTCGCGGCCGAGCGGCTGGTGCCGCTCCCCGACGACATCGACGACCGCACGGCGGCGGCGATGCTGCTCAAGGGGATGACCGCCGAGTACCTGATCCGGCGGGTCTTCAAGGTCGAGGCGGGGATGACGGTGCTTTTCCACGCCGCCGCCGGCGGCGTCGGGCTCATCGCCTCGCAGTGGCTGAAGCACCTCGGCGTCACCGTCATCGGCACCGCCGGCAGCGACGACAAGGCGGCCCTGGCGCGCGCCCACGGCTGCGCCCACGTCATCGTCTCGACGCGCGAGGCGATCGCCGAACGGGTGCGGGCCATCACCTCGGGACGCGGCGTGCCGGTGGTCTACGACTCGGTGGGCAAGGCGACCTTCGACGCTTCGCTCGACGCGCTGGCGCGCCGCGGCATGCTGGTGAGCTTCGGCAATGCCTCGGGAGCGCCGCCGGCTTTCGACCCGCTGGTGCTGTCGCGCAAGGGCTCGCTCTACCTGACCCGGCCGACGCTGATGGACTACACCGCCACGCGCGACGAGCTGCTGGCGAGCGCCGCCGCTCTGTTCGAGGTGGTGCGCGCCGGTGCGGTGCGCATCGAGGTACGCCAGACCTGGCCGCTCGCCGAGGCCGCCGAGGCGCACCGGGCGCTCGAGTCACGGCGCACCACCGGCTCGTCGATCCTGATCCCGTAGGCCGGATCGACGCCACGGCGCCCGCGGTGCTAGTCTGCCCCATCGCCGCGTGGCCGGGGCCCGGCCCGCGGCCGACACCGGGGGATCGATCATGGACACCTACTACCACCCGCAGGACCTCGGCCATTTCGCCGACATGGGGCAGGGCAACAAGGACCTGTGGGAGAAGTTCATGACCTACTACAACGCCGTCTTCGCCGAGGGCGCCCTGACCGCGCGCGAGAAGGCGCTCATCGCGCTCGGCGTGGCGCACGCGGTGCAGTGCCCCTACTGCATCGACGCCTACACCCAGGGCTGCCTCGAGAAGGGGTCGAACGTAGAGGAGATGACCGAGGCGGTGCACGTCGCCTGCGCCATCCGCGGCGGCGCGTCGCTCGTCCACGGCGTGCAGATGCGCAACGTGGCGAAAAAGATCTCGATGTGACGATGGCGCCGCCCACGAAGAGCCTGCGGGCGCGCGGCAGCGCGCTGGCCTCGGCCCGGGAGCAGGTGCGCCTGCTCGAGTCACCCGGTGTCGTGCCGCGCTTCGATGCGGCGCTCGGCGGCGCCGGGCTGCATCCGCTCGCCGCGACCGGGATTACGGTGTTCCAGATCAACGTCGGCCGGTTGTGCAACCAGACCTGCCGCCACTGCCACGTCGATGCCGGGCCCGACCGCGCCGAGTCGATGACGCGCGCCACCGCCGAGGCCTGCATGGCGGCGCTCGGGCGCACCGCCGTCCCGACGGTCGACATCACCGGCGGGGCGCCCGAGCTGAATCCGAATTTCCGCTGGCTCGTCGAGGAGGCGCGCCGCCTCGAGCGTCATGTCATGGACCGCTGCAACCTGTCGGTGCTGTTGCTCCCCTCGCAGGCCGGCCTGGGCGCCTTCCTGGCGCGCCACCGGGTCGAGGTGGTGGCGTCGCTGCCCTCCTTCGCCGCCGCGCCGACCGACGCGCAGCGCGGCGACGGAGCGTTCGGGCGCTCGATCGAGGCGCTGCGGCTGCTGAACGGCCTCGGCTACGGGCGCGACGGATCGGGGCTCGTGCTGACGCTGGTGACCAACCCGGTCGGCGCCTTCCTGCCGCCGGCGCAGGCGGCGCAGGAGGGGCTGTTCCGCGATCATCTGCGGCGCGATCATGGCGTGGTCTTCAACCGCCTGTACACCATCACCAACATGCCGATCAGCCGCTTCCTCGAGTTCCTGCTCAACTCGGGCAACTACGAGGGATACATGCGGCGCCTGGTCGACGCGTTCAATCCGGGCGCCGCCGCCGGGGTGATGTGCCGCTTCACGCTCTCGGTCGGCTGGGACGGGCAGTTGTACGACTGCGACTTCAACCAGATGCTCGACCTGCCGCTCGATCACGGCGCCCCGGCGCACGTGCGCGATTTCGACCCGGCGCGCCTCGATCGACGCCGCATCGTCACCGGCAACCACTGCTATGGCTGCACCGCCGGCGCGGGCTCCTCCTGCGGCGGCGCCACCGCCCGCTGAGACGTCCCCCGACCCCGCTTGCGGGCCGGCGCGGGCCTGTGCGATAGTCACCCGTCCCAGGGGACGCTCTCGATCGACAGGAGACCACGCTATGAAGAAGCTAACCCTCGCGGTATCGGCCCTGTTCGTGGCCGCTATGGCAGTCGCGGTGCCGGGCACGGCATCGGCGAAGGAGGACGTCAAGGCGCACATCGGGGGCGGTGTCAGCGTCCCCATTGGCGACCTCGCAGACATCGTCGACACCGGTTGGCGCATCAACGGCGGCGCCACCTTCTACCCGTCCAAGAAGCCGATCGGCTTCAGGCTCGACTTGGCCTGGGACTGGTGGGATGTGTCGGACAGCTTCCTCGACACGGTCGACACAAACGACGCCGTGCCCGGGATCCAGCGACCCGATGACGGCGACGCACAGTCGATCGGGACGACGTTCAACATCCTGTGGGAGCCGGAATCGAGCGGGTCGGTCGGCTTCTACCTGACCGGCGGTGTCGGCATCTACTATCTGTACGCCGACCTGGGCAACTACGATACTTACAACACCATCTATTGCGACTGGTATTACTGCTACCCGGTCACCGTCACCGGCGAGTACGAGATCCGCGACGAAAGCACTTGGGAGTGGGGCCTGAACGCAGGCGTGGGAGTCACCTTCGAGCTCCAGGGCGGCTCGCAGTTCTACGTCGAGACCAGCTACCAGTGGATCGACACCCAGCAGGCCGCCGCCTGGGTGCCGGTGAACTTCGGCTGGCGCTGGTAAATCCCTCAGGCCGCCGCCCGGGAGACCCTCCCGGGCGGCGGCGTGTCACGACCGGACGACGGGTTCGATCTTGCCCCGCAGCAAATCCGCCGAGCCGACCCCGAGCCGCATGACCAGCTTCGCCGCCGCCTGCACCGGCACATCGAGCCGCCGGACCCGGTCCTCGGTCAGGTAATAGATGGTCCCGACCGCCGGTGTGGGCGCGCTCGGCACGAACACGGTCAGAAGCCCGTCGTCGTGGCGCTCCATGATGAAGGCCAGCGCCCAGGCCTCCTCGATACGCGCGAGCGCGGTCACGACCCGCCCGCCCGAGCCGAGCGTACCGTCGTCGCGCGTCATGCTCTTGAGGAGCGTGTATCCCGGGACCTTGCTGAGGATCGCCTGCTCGACCGCCTGACTGAGACCCCGGCCGGGACCCGTGCGGGCGAGGAGTCCCGCCAGAAAGCAGATCGCCACGAGCGCCAGCACCGCGAAGATGTCGGCGAGCCCGACCCCGACGACCTGGTGGATCGGGAGCGCCTCCGCGACAGGATTCAGGGTTTTCGCGGCGATCGCGAACGCGTGGCCAAGGAGCCACACGACCAGCGCGAGAGGCAGCAGGAAGAACGCGCCGCCGACGAATGTCATCCTGAGAAACTCGAGGAACGATCGCATCGGCCCTCCTCGCGCCGTCTGCGCCGGGCTGCCGGGATGGCATCCGGGCGGACACCCGCCGGGATACTAACCCAGGCGCGGCCCGCGCAACGCCCGCACACTTGCCCATCCCGCCGCCGCTCGACTATTCTTCGTTCGCACGCTGACCCAATCCCCGGAGGTAACGATGCGCACGCTTGTGGTTGCGGCCTGTCTCCTGCTCTCGCTCCCGGCCCTCGCGGCCGCCCCCGACGCGGCACCAACACCGGCCGCCGCGGGCAACACCATCGACTGGGCCCATCAGGCCGATCTCGCGCTCGGGGCCGTGAAGCCGCAGCTGCAGCTCAGCGATGCGCAGGTGGCGCAGATCAAGCCGCTCTTGACCGCCTACCTGCCGAAGCTGCGCGCCCTGTTCGACAGCTACACGGGCCACGGGGTCGAGACCGGCTCCGCCCTCATCACCCAGTTCCGCGAGGCGCGCGAGGCGTTCAAACACAATCTCGACCCGATCCTGAACGATGCGCAGAAGCGGCAGTTCCTGGTTCTGCGCCACGAGGTGGACGGCGAGATCCGCAAGGAGTTCATCGAGGCGCGGCTCGCCTGGTATCGCCGGACACTCGGCCTCGACGACGCGCAGGTCGAGACGATCACGCCCATCGTCGCCGACCACTTCGACCAGCAGCTGCAGATTCTCACCATGCACGCCGACTCGCAGGGCGGCGCCGCCGCGGCGCGGCCGATGGATGCCGAGCTCCAGAAGGTGCAGCAGGCGACCGACGCCCGGCTGCGCGGCGTGCTCACGCCGCAGCAGATGCAGACTTACATGGATGCGGAGAACCAGAAAGCCGGCGGCGGCTAGACGGCGGCCTGGTCGATGCGGTGCGCCATGATGGTCGTCTCGAAGGCGCGCCCGTTGAGGTCCATGTAGAGCTGGCGCTCGGTCACCGACAGCGCCACCTCGTTGCGCCGCTCCACCACCGCCGCCAGCGCCGCGATGAAGCCGCGCCCGAACTCGTAGACCGGGATTTCGGCCGCGCGGTGGATGCCGTGGCCGCTCAGCTCGGCGATCACCTGGGCGACGTTGCGGTGGGTGTACAGGGCGGCCCGATCGGCCCGCTTGCTGCCGCGGTGCAGGCGATCGGCATCCGGCAGTCCCACCTCGATCCAGGCGGTGATGCGGCCGGTCGGGTCGCGCACCAGCAGCGCCGGCTCGTCGCCTGACGCCACCCCCTCCGTGAAGGCGATCCCCTCCGTGTACTCGAGGCAGTAGGCCAGGTACCGGGTGAGCATGTACTCGACGGTCTCGGAGGGCTGGCACGCCAGCCGCGCGTTGAAGTTCTCGTACACACCGCGGTCGATATCGGACAGCCGGGTGTCGAAGCCGTAGAGGGTTGCGGTGAGCGCCACCTCAGGCGGCGTCTTCGCAGGCCTTGTCGGCGGCCGCGAGGATGCGGCGCAGCTCGCGGTCAACCTCGGGCGACAGCGGATCGAGGTCCGGCAGCGCCAGGATGCGCTCGACCTCGGCGCGGGCGCGCTCGAGCTCGCTCTCGCCGGCCGCGAAGTACTTGTCGTACGAGCCCCGGTAGCCGTACTTCGGGAAGAAGACCTCCCCCTTGCGCAGCCCCTCGAGGGTCTCCTTGAAGCCGAGGAAGTGCTGCCCCGGGCCGGCCTTCACCACCAGGTGGGCCATCAGCGACCGCTCGGTGACCTCGACACCGCCGCGGATCCGCTTCACCATGCTGGCGATCTCGGCGTCGATGATCATCTGGTTGAGCGACAGAACGTTGTTGTCGTCGAGGATGCCGATCCCCTCGAGCATGTCGGCGCCGGCCAGTGCCGCCGCCAGACCGGTCTCCATCGATTCGTAGGCCGCCTGGATCCCCGCCACCTTGGCGTCGCAGTTCAGGCC
>Ga0210377_10002632_pt1 | contig 15641 bp, 9 predicted proteins | sample PLM4_65_b1redo_FD_155480 | JGI IMG/M metagenome (GOLD analysis project Ga0210377, IMG submission 155480) | Groundwater sediment microbial communities from an aquifer in East River, Colorado, USA - PLM4_65_b1 redo | ecosystem: Environmental > Terrestrial > Soil > Riparian zone | place: USA: East... | reverse complement strand
GTGCTCGTCCACCGCCGCCATCGCGCGCGCACTGCGCACGGGATCGGCGGCCCCGGAGATCACGCCCCACGACTGCGCGATCGAATCGATCCGGCATTCGTCGCTCCAAGCCGAGCCGAGCGGTGTTCCGTCGTCGAAGTAGCCCCGCCGGTACCAGTTCCCGTCCCAGCCCTCTCGCTCGAGCGATTGCTGCAGGCCGTCGGCATGCTGCCTCCAGGCCGTGGCGCGCGCCTGCTCGCCCCGACTCTCTGCCAGGGGAGCGAAGGCCGAGAGCGTGGCGTGAAGGAACCAGCCCAGCCAGACACTCTCCCCCTTGCCTTCGGCGCCGACCCGGTTCATGCCGTCGTTCCAGTCTCCTGCGCCGAAGAGCGGCAGACCGTGGGTACCGACGGAGAGACTCCGGTCGAGCGCCCGAGCGCAGTGCTCGAACAGCGTCGCGTGCTCGCCGGACACCGTGGGCACGAAGAACGAGTCGTGCTCACCGCTGCGAAGTGCAGGCCCCTCGAGGAAGGGAACGCTCTCGTCGAGGACCCCGAGATCGCCCGTGACCTCGACATAGTTGAACGTGGCGTACGGCAACCAGACAGCATCGTCGGAGATTCGCGTGCGAACCCCCTGGCCCGACGCCGGCAGCCACCAGTGCTGAACGTCGCCCGGGGCGAACTGCCGCGCGGCGGCTCGAAGCAAATGCTCTCGCGTCAGCGCCGGCTGCGACACCGTGAGCGCCATCCCATCCTGGAGCTGGTCGCGGAAGCCGTAGGCGCCGCTCGCCTGGTAGAAGGCAGACCGCGCCCACACCCGGCAGGCGAGCGTCTGGTAGAGCAGCCAGCGGTTCATCAGGACGTCCATGGACCGATCGGGCGTCTTCACCTGAACCGTGTCGAGGACGTCGTCCCAGCGCCTCTCCACCGCGCGGAAGACCCCATCGAGGTCGGCGGTCCGGTAGCGCGCGATCAAGGAACGCGCCTCCGCGGTCGTGGCCGCCTGCCCGAGGAAGAAGACGATCTCGGCTCGCTCGTTGGGCCTGAGCTCGAGCCGGGCTTGCAGGGCGCCGCAGGGATCGAGACCGGCGCCGACCCGATTCGAGAGCGGCGCGTCACCCGCGAGCGCGGCGGGGTGATCGAGTGCGCCGTTGCGACCGAGGAACTCCGTCCGGTCTCCGGTCCAGGCGAGCTGTTGCCCGGCGAGATCCGCGAAGGCCACGCGCTCCCCGAACGCGGTGCTCCACGGGTTCCGCGCGAGCATCGCTCCCGTCTCCGCGTCGATCTCGGTCACGATGAAGGGTGCGGCGGCGTCCCGGGCGGCGGCGAGCACCCACTCCACGTACGCAGTGACCGAGAGACGTCGAGAGCGCGCGGATCGATTCTGGATGGCAAGTCGAGAGATCTTGATCGGGTCGCCCGGCGCTACGTACTGCAGAAGCTCGAGCGAGATCCCATGCGACGTGTGCTCGAAGCGGCTGTAGCCCTGGCCGTGTCGGGCGACGTACTGCCCGACCTCCTCCCGGATCGGGAGGGCCGTCGGCCCCCAGAGCGCTCCCCCGTCTTCGTCACGGACGTAGAAGACCTCGCCCGGCCGGTCGCCGACGGGGTCGTTCGACCAGGGGGTGAGCTGATTCTCGCGACTGTTGCTCGACCACGTGTAGCCCCCGCCCTCGGCCGACACCTGGAAACCGAAGGAGGGATTGGCGATCACGTTGATCCAGGGCGCCGGCGTCCATTGGCCCTCGCCGAGGATCGTCACGTACTCCCGCCCTCCCGCGGCGAAGCCGCCGAGGCCGTTGAAGAACTCGAGCGTCGGTCGCGGCAGGGGCGTCTCCGACGTCCAGCTCGCCGGCAAGCGTCTGAAACGCGGCGCGCGGACCGGCTCGGATTCCTCCGGCCGCTTGACCTGCTCGGCCAGGCTCCCGCGGCGGCTGAGCAGCACCGCTCGGGCTGCGGTCCGGAGCACGGCACGTGTCTCGACCGAGACCAGATCGGTCCGCAAGACGAAGAGCGCTCCGCGTGCGCCTTCTCCCTCCGATTGTGGCGGCGACGGGCTCGCCCGCACCAGTCCCTCGAGGGAGGCCTGGAGTTCCTGCGCGTAGGACGCGGGCCTCTCGTTCAGGATCACGAGATCGACGGCCAGCCTTTTCATCCGCCAGTACTCGTGGGCGCGGAGCAGCTGACGGACGATCTCCAGATCCTCGACGTCGTCGATCCGAACCAGGACGATGGGCAGGTCGCCCGAGATCCCGTGCGCCCAAAAGGTGGACGGGCCGCCCTGGCTTCGGCTGAGCACTTCGGAGGCGGGGCGCAGCGTCGGATCGGAGTAGAGCACGCGGTTGGCAAGGCGTTGGAAGAGCTGCGCTTCATCGGGCCCGATGCCGAGATGATGGAGCTGCACCTGCGCCTGGGTCCACGCGAGGGTGACCGCGCGCTCGAAGGCGGTCGAGTCATGGTGCTTGTCGACCAGGTCGAGTACCTCGGCGCGGGACGGCCCGACCAACGTCCAGAACGCGACGCGGGCAGTGGACCCCGGCGGAACCCGCACGTGGCGGCGAAGGCTGAAGATGGGATCCAGCACGGCGCCGACGGTGTCGGAGAGCGGCCTGCCGTCGATCACGGAGATCGGCGTCCGGATGCTGCGCCCGCGACCGAGGAAACGCGCCCGGTCGGTCTCGAACTGCACGTCGCCCACGCTCTCGCCTTCCACGACGGCCAGGTGCGCCGCCCAGACCGGAGGCTCGTCCGGCGACCGCAGCCGCCGCGTGGCCAGGAGGGCGCCGGCATCGGCGACGAACTCCGTCTGGACGAACAGCTTGGAAAAGGCCGGATGTGCCGCGTCGGCCGCGGCCGGCACCAGCACGAGCTCGGCGTAGGAGGTCAGCTCGATCTCCCGCGTGCGGGTTCCCAGGTTCGAGATCGAAACGCGACGAACCTCGGCATCGTCCTCGGGAGAGACCGCCACCTCGATAGTCGTCGTGAGCGACCCGTCGCGGCGGACGATCTCCGCTCGGTCCTCGGAGAACGCTACCTCGTAGCTGTCGGGCTCCGCTCCGCTCGGCTGATATCCCGCCGACCACACCTCGCCGCTGCGCACGTCGCGCAGGAAGACGTAGGTGCCCCAGGAGTCGCAGGTGACGTCCTCCCGCCAACGCGTGATCGCGAGGTCGCGCCAGCGGCTGTATCCGGATCCAGCCGCGGTGAGCATCACGGCGTACCTGCCGTTGGAGAGAAGGTGCGTCCGGGGCGTCGGGTCATGCGGGGAATGGAATCGGCGCAGCATGGTCGGAACGAACTCGCGCACGTTGGGAGCGGCATTTACCTCCTCGGCCCGAGGGCGGGCGACGACGACGTCCCGCGGCGTTCGCTCCTGCAACAAGAGCTCGGTTGCCTGGACGATCGGGTCGGCGTGGAAGCGCACTCGCATTTTTCCGTCCTGGAGAGCGTTCGCGATCGAGACCAGGGTCATCCCCTGGTGGTGTGCCATATAGGCGCGGACGATCGCAACCGGCTCGCCTTCGGGTAGACGCGTCGGTGTGTAATCCAGGGCCTCGTACCAGCCGTACCGGCCCCGGCCACCGGCTGCAGCAAGACGGGAGAAATTTCGCGCCGCGGCCTGCGGATTCACCATCGCCGCCAGCGCCGTGGCGTACGGAGCGACGACGGCGTCTTCGCTGAGGCCGCGCTTCAGCCCCAGGCCGGGGACGCCGAAGTTCGAGTACTGATAGGTGAGCTCGATGTCTCGCGCGTTGTACGCCGATTCAGAAACGCCCCAGGGCACACGCAGCTTGACCCCGTACTTCATCTGCCTGCGAACGATGAAGCGGCTCGTCTGCTCGAGCAGGCTCCCCGCTGGCGCGCGCATCACCAGCGACGGCATCAGGTACTCGAACATCGATCCCGACCACGAGATCAGCGCCGAGCCGTGGGCGACCGGCGTCAAGGCGCGCCCGAGGCGGAACCAATGCCGCACTGGGACGTCTCCCTTCGCGATCGCGACGAAGCTCGCGAGACGCGCTTCCGAAGCGAGCAGGTCGTAACAACTGGGATCGAGCTCGCCGTCGGCGACCCGATATCCGATCGAGAGCAGCTGTCGCCCGGCGTCGAACAGGAACCCGAACTCCATCGCCCGGAACATGCTTCCCGCCCGCTCGGCGAGCGTCGAGAGACGTCGTTCGAGCGACCGGGCGGCGGCGGCCGAGCGCTCGAGGGCGTCGACCAGAGCATCGACTCGGGCGAGCGAGTCCCCGCTGCCGTCGGCCTTCGCTCCGCGCTCCGTCCGCTGGCGCGCCAGGATGCCGATGGCCGCCTCGCAGCGGTCCGGCAGTTCGGCCAGGGTCGGGATCGAGTCGAGGAAGGGCCTGAGCGCGACCTCGTCCGCAAGCAGAGGCGCGAAGGGCATCAGCAGCTCGACGTCACGCTCGTGGGCCCGGATGGATGCGCCGAGTGCCTCCGCCCAGGCCAGCACTTCGGCGGCGTCGCCATCGCCTCGCTCGACGGTCAGGGTTCGCGCGATGTCGATGACCGTGTCCGCATGCAGGACCATCTCCGCCAGCCGGCCCGCAACCCCCGCCGGTGTCTCGGGAGCCGGTGAGAGCGAGGAGGCGAGAGCCTCGAGCGCCTCGTCCAGCTGCTTCCAGGTCACCGTTTGAGTTCGCCGGTCATCGGGGAGCGCCTGCAGGGACTCGCGGGTGAGCGCGAGTGTGTCCATGATCCCGGCGAGCCACTCCGGACCGACGGCGGGCCCCCCGATCATCTCCCGACACACGCTCTCGAGAGCGATCAGGTGCCCCGCGAGATTCCCGCTATCCACCGACGAGATGTACTTCGGGTCCAGCGGGCGCAGGTCGTGCGTGTCGTACCAGTTATAGAAGTGGCCCTTGAAGCGCTCGAGCGCGTTCATGCTTGCGAGCGCCGCGTCAAGCCTTTCGATGGTGTCGAGCAGCCCCAGCCACCCGAAATCGCGGGCGGCGACCACCGACAGCAGGTAGAGCCCGAGGTTCGTGGGGGAGGTCCGATGGGCCACCACCGGCTTCGGGTCCTCTTGGAAGTTGTCCGGAGGAAGCATGTGATTCTCCGGGGTGACGAAGGTCTCGAAGAATCGCCAGGTGCGACGCGCGATCGATCGCAGCGCTCGGGCGTCCGCGGCGGAGACCGGCTTGCGGGCCGCCATGGCCGGCGGGAGGCTCGCCCAGCGTGCGATCGCTGGTGACAGCATCCACAGCATCACGAACGGAAGGGCGACTGCCCAAGACGCTCGACCTGCGCACGCGACGAGGGCCGCCGCCGCGGCCAGCGCGACGCCGCCGGCCATCCGCCGGTAGAACCCGCCGAGATCGAGCCGCGGGCCCAGGGTTGCCTGCGCGGCGGTCACCCACTCGAGCATCCGCCGCCGAGTCACGATGAGACGGAACAGCGTCCGCGCAATGGCGTCCGTCATGAGCCAGGCCTGGTGCGCGAGGAGCGTGACACCGAACCCGATCTGCGAGAGCGCGAGCCCGAGATCCGCGCCGACTGCGCGCAGGTGGCTCCGCTTCGAGATCCCGAAGCGTCGCGGGACGATCCCGAAGGCAAATGGCATGAGCGTGGGGATCGCGATGGTTGCGAGAAGGAACCCGCTCCACGGGACGGCGGCAGCGAGAGGCAGCGTCCAGCCGATTGCGAGCGCCAGCCATGCGGACGGCGCGAGCAGCGTCCTGCGAAGATTGTCGAGCATCTTCCAGCGGCCGATCATCGGGATCGTGGCGCGGCCGGGTACGCGGTTCGAGCCAGGCCCGGAGCCGAGAATCCAGGGAAGCAGCTGCCAGTCGCCGCGCGCCCAGCGATGCTGTCGGGCCGCGGCGACGTCGTAGCGTGAGGGGTAGGCTTCGACCACCTCGATGTCCGAGACCAGTCCGGCCCGAGTGAAGATCCCCTCGAGAAGGTCATGACTCAGGAGGGTGTTGTCGGGGATCCGCCCCTCGAGCGCGGCCGCGAAGGCGTCCACGTCGTAGCTCCCCTTTCCGCTGTAGGAGCCTTCCCCGAAGAGATCCTGATACACGTCGGAGACGGCGAACGCGTAGGGGTCCATCCCGCCTCGACCCGAGAAGACCCGCTGGAAGAGCGATCCCTCGCGACCGGTCGGAAGCGACGGCGTGACCCGCGGCTGAAGCACCGCGTGCCCCTCGACCACACGGCCCCTGCGGCCATCGAACCTCGGATGGTTGAGCGGGTGAGCCATCTTCCCGACGAGCCGTCTCGCAGCGCCGCGAGGGAGTCGGGTATCGCCGTCGAGCGTGATCACGTAGCGGACGCCGGCGGGCACGACGGGCGGAAGGCCGCCGACTGCCATGAACGTCGTGTCGCTCGCGCCGCGAAGCAGTCGATTCAGCTCGTGGAGCTTCCCGCGCTTGCGCTCCCAGCCGATCCACTTTCCCTCCCCCTCGTTCCAGACCCGCCGGCGATGCAGCAGGAGGAAGCGGTCGCCATCCGGCGCGGGTCCATGGCGTCGATTCAGCTGTGCGATCGCCGCGGTGGCCGCGGCGAGGAGCTCCTCGTCTCCTGGCGCACACTCTGTGGCGGAGTCCGTCCAGTCCGAGAGCAGAGCGAAGCGGAGATCGTCGTCGGGGCTCGCCAGCGCGTGAACTTCGAGCCGCTCGATCTGTTCCTCGAGCTCCGCTCGCGTCGTCAAGAGGGTAGGCACGACGACCATCGTGCGCAGACTCGAGGGCACTCCCTCACGAAGCTCGAGGCCCGGCAACGCCCTCGGGCCGACCCGGGTGGTGACGAAACGGTTCACGAGCGTGAGCGCCACGTCCGACGCTGGGATGAGAGCCAGCAGCGCGAGCAGCAAGAGCGTCGCTTCGCCGACCCCGGATTGCGCCATCGCGACGAGCGGTGGAGCGAGGATCAGCGCGGTGAGGATCGCGATCGTTCCGAGATAGCCAGGCAGGCCCCCGCGCGCGGCGGCGCGGCCGGGCCAGTGGCTCACCGGGACGCGGAATCCCAGCTCCCTCTCGAAATTCCGGCGTCCGCTCGAGATCAGGAAGTAGCCGGGATCCTGCTCGCGGCGCGCGCTCTTCTCGCCGTCGTTGCTCGGCAGGCCCTTCTCGCGTTGGGTCGCCCGGATCGTGCGCCGAGCCACCTCGAGCTCCGAGTGCTTCGAGCCTCGCGCGAGCTCCTCGATGGCGTGGCGATAGCGATCGCGCGTCGGAAAATCCATGTCCGCGAAGTCGCTGTCGGCTCGAAGGGTCGCATCGACCAGACTGACGCTCTCGAAGAACTCCGCCCAATCGACAGCGGACATGAGGCGCATGCTGGTGATCGCGTTTCGGACCGTCACGTTCATCGCGCCTTGTCGCTGAAGCTCTTGTCGGACGAGCTCGTCGGCGGTCGTCCCCTGGGCGGCCAGGCGCGCGTCCAGCCACTGGACGGCGGGCGTCACACTCGGATCGTGATCGCGCAGCCGCTGGACCAGCTGCACCGCAAACTCCCTCGACAGGGATCCCTGCTCGAGGCGTCGCAGGGCCGTGCCCGCGAGTCCCCTCTCCCGGTCGCCGGCTTCCATCAAGCGGTCGGCCAGGGCATCGGCCTCCCCGCGCGCGGCTCGGCTGCTGACGATGATCTCGGCAGCGCGCCGCATGTTCTCCACGAGCACGATCCGCAGCGTGATCGCCACGGCCCAGAGCTCGCCGATCGTGAGGGGCTGCACGCGCTGGTAGGCGCGCACGAACCGGCAGAGCGTCTGCGGGTCGAAGCGGCTGTCGGTGTGCGCGACGAACGCCCATGCCAGCCCCAAGACGCGTGGATAGCCCTCGAGGTGCCCTTCCGAGAGCTTGGGCAGCTGGCGGTAGAAGCCGCGCGGGAGATCGTCGTGAATCTCGCGGATCTGATCTTCCACGACGTGGAAGTTGTCGACCAGCCACTCGGCGGCCGGGGTGATGGCGCGCTCCTCACGGATCGCCGCACCGATGGCGCGATATGCATCGAGCAGCACCCGACCATTGTCCCGAAGGCGTGTCACCAGCGGCCGACCGCGAGTCGGCCGGCTCGTCACGTGCTGGGCAGCCGCGAGGCTCTCCGCGTGCTGCTCCAGGCGCTCGACGCTGAAGACCTCTGCGCGAATCGGATCTTCGCCGTCTCGGAAGGAAGCCACCGACGGATTCCAAAGAGATCGCAGGAACGACAGCTTCACGGGGCTTCTCTCGAGCGCCGATGCAGGTCACGCATTGAAAGGTGGTACGCTGGCGTCATGTCATGGACTTTCGTTTGCGATCGCAATGGCCGATGCGATGCCGGATCACGCAACAGAACTTCCGTTCCTCGGATCAATGTCAGGCGACACGGACGCATTCCAATGGATGCCGGCAAGGCGGCGGCCAAGGAGTTCCTCGCCGCGAACCCCCGCTACTGGCAGGTGGAGATGACGGTCGACGAGGACAGCATCAGTAGCTAGCGCGGCGCTCAGATCTGAGACGGTCCTCGCGGATCTGCGGTCGAGAGACGGAGACGGGCTGCTGCTTCGGCTTCACGCTGCCCCTCACGTACCTCATCCCAGAAACGAGCGCGCGCCTGGGTCGTCCTGCGTTCGTCGACACCACCCTGTGACAGTTGCCCGAGGCGCTGCAACACGTGACGCAGACGTTTCCACATTTCCGTCCGGCCTCCTCTCGCCCATTGCTAAACAAGTATAGCACTCACACCAATCGCTTGATACATCAAGCAAGCTGGCCGATACTGGAGCGCATGCGGAAGGGCGCCAAACGAGCCGGACGCCAGCGCTCCAAGCTCGTAGGGCGACCCAACGAGCTCGGTGCCCTGCTGGCCGATCTGCGCAAGGCCAAGGGGCTTTCGCTGCGAGAGGTCGAAGAGGCCACGGGCAAGGCCGTGTCGAACGCCTACTTGAGCCAGCTCGAGAATGGAAAGATCCGGAAGCCCTCGCCCAACGTGCTTCACGGACTGGCGGGCGTCTACGCCGTGCCTTACGAGACATTGATGGAGAAGGCCGGATACCTGCCGCCCTCCGAAGGCAAAGCAGGCGGGCGGCGCAGAAGGTTGGCGGCCTTCGCGATCGACGACCTCACCGCCGAGGAGGAAGCAGAGCTCCTCAAGTATCTCGCGTTCCTCCGCTCCCGCGGCCCGTGATACGCTTCGCGCCGGGATTCGAGCCAACCGCGCAGGGATCGGAACATGGGTGAACGCGTCTTCGTCGTCGGCGTCGGGATGACAGACTTCGTGAAGCCGTCGGCCCGGCCCGATTGGGACTACCCCGACATGGCGCGCGAGGCCGGGAGCCAGGCGCTCGCGGACGCGGGTCTCGCCTACGAGCGGATCGAGCACGTCGCCGTCGGCTACTGCTTCGGCGACACCACCGCCGGTCAGCGCGCCGTCTACGAGCTGGGGCACACGGGTGTGCCCGTCATCAACGTGAACAACGCCTGCGCGACGGGCTCGACGGCCCTGATGGTGGCGCGCAGCGCCGTGGCCGCGGGGATGGCGGAGTGCGCGCTGGCGCTCGGCTTCGAGAAGATGGGCCGCGTCGCCACCTATTCCGACCGCGCCTATCCGCTCGATCGCCACATCGCCAGCATGAACGCGCGGCACGAGAAGAGCGACGCGCTGATCACCGCCCAGATGTTCGGCAACGCCGGCCGCGAGCACATGCAGCGCTACGGCACGCGCGCCGAGTCCTTCGCCCGGATCGCGGTCAAGAACCACCGGCACTCGGTCCACAACCCGCGCGCGCAGTTCCAGAAGGAGTTCAGCCTCGAGGAGGTGCTGGCGTCGCCGATGCAATTCCCGCCGCTGACGCTGCTCCAGTGCTGCCCGACTTCGAACGGCGCGGCGGCCGCGGTGGTGGCGAGCGAGAGCTTCGTGCGCGCGCACGGGCTCGCAGCGCGCGCCGTCGAGATCGCGGCGCAGGCGATGGCGACGGATCTTCCGAGCACGTTCAAGGCCGGGGACATCGAGATGATCGGCGCGGATCTCACTCGCACCGCCGCGCGTCGCGTCTACGAGGCGTCGGGGCTCGGGCCCGAGGACGTGGACGTGATCGAGCTGCACGATTGCTTCTCCACCAACGAGCTGATCACGTACGAAGGGCTCGGCCTCTGCGCGCCCGGTAAGGGCGGCGAGCTGATCGACTCCGGCGCCACCAGCTACGGCGGCCGCTGGGTCGTGAACCCGAGCGGAGGGCTCATCTCGAAGGGCCATCCGATCGGCGCGACCGGGCTGGCTCAATGTGCAGAGCTCACCTGGCAGCTGCGCGGCGAGGCCGGCAAGCGCCAGGTCGAGGGCGCGCGCGTCGCCCTCCAACACAATCTCGGCCTGGGTGGCGCCGCCGTCATTACGCTCTATCGACGGGATCCGGATTGACGCAGGCCGAGCCGCCGCTGGCAGGCTCCGTCGTGCTGTCGGTCGGTCACACGCTCCCGGGCTTGTTTTGTCTGGCGATGCTGCGCGACCTCGGGGCCGAGGTGGTGCGGGTCGAGCGAGCGGCTCAAACGAACGTGGCGCCGTACGCGGCGCTGTCGGGAGATTTTCCGATCCGCTCGCTGACCGCGGGGACGCACGCCGTTGGTCTCGATCTGAAGACCGACGGCGGACGCGCGACCTTCCTGCGGCTCTCGCGAGAGGCGGCCGCCGTCCTCGAGGGATTCCGTCCGGGCGTCGCCCGTCGCCTCGGCATCGACTACACGAGCTTGTGCAGGGACCACGAAGCGCTCGTCTACGCATCGATTTCGGGATATGGACAGGAGGGTCCCGCCAGCCAGCGCGTCGGACACGACGTCAACTATCTGGCGGAGACGGGGGTGCTCGGCCTCGCGAACCCGATGGGTCTGCCGGGCGCCACCTTCGCCGATGGCCTCGCCGGCGCGAGTGCCGCGCTCAACGTCGTGGCGGCGCTCCACGCTGCCGCGCGCAGCGGGAGCGGCCAGCATCTCGACCTCGCCATCGTCGATGCTCCGCTCTTCCTGATGGCGACGGAGCTCGAATCGTTCTGGCGTTCCGGCGCAGCGCGCGGGCCGGGCGATACCCACCTGACGGGCAGAACTCCGTGGTACGCCGTGCACCGCACGGCCGACGGCGGCGCCGTGGCGGTGGGCGCCGTCGAGCCGGTATTTCACCGCGCACTCTGCGGCGCCATCGGACACCCGGATCTCGCGGCGAGCCAACATGCAAAGGGCGACGAGCTCGACCGGGCGTGGGCCGCGTTCGGCGAGGCCTTCGCCACGCGAACCCGCGACCAGGCGATGGCGCTCTTCGACGGCGTCGACGCCTGCGCGAGCCCGGTCCTTTCGACGGCGGAGGTCGCCAGCTCCACGCTCATGCAGCGGGCCACGCGCGAGGGAAGAGCGCGAGAAGAGCTGCTCGTGCGCTCGCCCGTCCGGCTTCCTTTGGCCCCCCTGAACCCGGAACGCCGCGACGCCGAAGTGCTCGCGCGCTTCGCCTTCACAAAGGCCGAGATCGAAGACCTCGTGCGCTCGGGCGCGCTCGCGGGCGGGAGCTAGCCCCCGACGCTCGCGACTCGCGCGAGGCTTTCGAACCTGGCGAGCAGGACGGCGCCGTCGCGCTCCCGGAGCCACGCGCCGCGTTCGTTCTCCGCGAAGAGCTCCCCCGCCGTCCAGTGGTGAAACAGCTGCTTGAGGCGCGCGACGATGCCGTGTACCCCAAACTGGCCGCGCGTGCGCATGGCGGCCGCGTAGTCGAGCAGGAAGCGCGCCGCCTCGGCGCGCGAGACGCGTGCGCCGGAGAAGATCCACGGATCGGCGAGTGCGCCGCGACCCACCATCGCGTAGGCGCAGCCGGTTGCGTCGCGCATGCGCTGCAAGTCGGCGTGCGTCGCCACGCCGCCGTTGCCGCAGACCGGAATCGAGACCGCGGCGACGGCGCGCGCGATGCGCGTCCAATCTGTGTGAGCCCGATAGCCCTCGGCGCGCGTGCGGCAGTGCACCGTCAGCAGTCTGGCGCCGCCCGCCTCCGCCGCGCGCGCGAGCTCCTCGACGCGGCTCGCGCAATCGATACCGGCGCGGATCTTCGCGGTCACCGGCGTGCCGGGCAGCGCGTCGACGACGGCGCGGACGACGCGCTCGAGCGCCGCCGGCTCCGCGAGCAGCGCCGAGCCCGCGCAGCCGCGCAGCGAGCCCTTCGCAGGGCAACCGAAGTTGAGGTCGATGAGCGGCGCACCGCATTCGACGGCATGGCGCGCTGTCTCGGCGAGCCTCGCGAGGTCCGAGCCCATCAGCTGCAAGCCGACGGGCGCCGTAAAGCGCTGCGGACCCAGGTGACGCCGCAGCACGTGGCGCGGCGCCGCGGCTTCGGAAACGCGGACGAACTCCGTGAACGCTCCGCCAAGCCGTGTTGCCGGGTTGCGGGCGAGCACGAGATCGCGGAAGCACGGCTCGGTCACCCCTTCCATCGGCGCGAGCAGCCAGGGCGAGGTGAACGGGAGGCGGCTGCGCTGCGCACCGGCGTGGGCGAGCATCGTCGCGACGGGTCGCGTCGCGGCCAGGGCTGCCAGCGCCACGAGCTACTTCTTCTCCAGCTCGAGCGCGCGCCACAGATACCAGCTCGCGACGCTGCGGTAGGGCTTCCAGCGTTCGCCGTGCTGCTCGAGCTGCTTGCGCACCGGCAGCTCGCGCTTCTTGTAGACGGTCGCGAAGCCCTTGCGGATGCCGTAGTCCTCGGCGGGGAGCACATCCGGGCGGCCGAGCCGGAACATCAGGAACATCTCCGCGGTCCAGCGGCCGATGCCTCGCACCTGCGTCAGGCGCTCGACGATGGCGGCGTCCTCCATGCGGCGCAGCGTGGCGAGCTTCGGGATCTCGCCGCTCTCGGTGCGGCGCGCGAGATCGCGCAGCGCGAGCAGCTTTGCGGCCGAGAGCCCGGCGCCGCGGAGCTTCGCGTCCGACGTGCGCAGGATCGGCTCGGGCCGCAGCCCGCCCTGCGCCCGCGGGAAGAGCGCGCACACCCGCCCGAAGATCGTCGCCGCGGCCTTGCCATTCAGCTGCTGGTAGACGATCGCCTCGGCGAGAGCGACGAAGACGCTGGAGGTGCTCTTGAGCTCCATGCGAAGCGGCCCGACGGCGTCGATGACGCGCGCGAGTGTCGGGTCGGACGCGCGCACGTGCTCGACTGCGCGTCTCGGGTCGAAGTCGAAAGAGCTCATGTGCGCAACGCCGCATACAGCGCGCCGATCAGCGCGAAGCCGCGGGCGTCGCCCCCGAGGCCCGCCTGCATCTGGTTCATCGTGTAGGCGAAGCCGAGCTTCGCATCGGGATCGGCGAATGCGATCGAGCCCCCGGCACCCGGGTGGCCGAAGGCGCGCGGGTTGGGGCCGAACGGAATCATCGGCTGCGTCAGCATGAAGCCGAGTCCGAAGCGCGTGTGCAGCGGCGTGAGCACCGCGTCGGGCCCCCGGGCCTCCTCGGTGTTGGCGCGGGCGATCTGCTCGGGGGAGAGCACGCGCTCGCCGTCGAGCACACCGTCCGTTGCGAGCGCGCCGTAGAGGCGCGCGAGGCCGCGCGCCGTGCCGTGGCCGTTCACCGCGGGGAGCTCGGCCTCGCGCCAGGCGCGCGTGTTCACGTCCTTCGGCTCGAACGTCGGGTTGCCGAACACGCGCCCGACGAGCGATTGCGGGTTCTTGCGCGCTGCGACGAACGGATTCGGAGCGCCCGGGGGGGAGGGCGGGGCGGGCAGGATCTCCGCCACGCGCGCGTCGTGCTCGGCTGCCAGGCCGATGTGAAAGTCGAGCGCGAGCGGCAGGGCCAGCTCCTCGCGGAAGTAGCTGCCGAGCGAGCGCCCATCGACGCGCCGCACGACCTCACCGACGAGATGGCCGTAGCTGAGCGCGTGGTAGCCGTGCTGCGTGCCCGGCTCCCACCAGGGCCGCTCGGCCGCCAGCGCCTCGGTCCAGTATTTCCAGTCGAAGCGCGCTGCCGCGGGGATGTCCTCGCGCAGCGCCGCGACGCCGGCCTTGTGGCACAAGAGCCAGCGCACCGGAATCCGGCCTTTGTTTTCGGCCGCGAACTCCGGCCAGTAGTGCGCGACCGGCGCGTCGAGGTCGAGCAGCCCCTTCTCGGCCAGTCGGTTCGCGCAGATCGCCGTCATGCCCTTGGTCGTCGAGTAGACGTTGACGAGCATATCGCGCGTCCAGGGCTGCGTGCGCGCAACATCGCGATGCCCGCCCCAGAGATCGAGCACCACCCGCCCGCCGATCGTCACGCAGACCGCCGCGCCGACCTCGCCCGTCTCGAAACTTTTGGCGAAGACCTCGCGCACCGGCGCGAAGCGCTTCTCGCACTCCCCTTCGACGCGAACTCCAAACGGCACTCTCGCTCCTCAGCCTCTTCCACGTCTTTTCCGCGCAGAGTCTTTCGCGCAGATCTCTTCCGCGCAGAGGCGTATCATGCGGCCTTCCGAGCCCGGCATAGCATGCCGTGGCCGCACGGAGGACGCGAGCATGGCCATCGAAGCGAGCCGCCGCCGCAGGCCGCTGCGGGTGATCCAGTGGTCGACCGGCAACGCCGGCCGCAAGGCGCTGCGCGGCATCCTCAACCACCCGGATCTCGAGCTGGTGGGCGTGCACGCTCACTCCGCCGAGAAGATCGGTCGGGATGCGGCGCAGCTCTGCGGCTGGGGGAAGCCGACCGGCATCATCGCCACCGATGACGCGCAGGCCCTGCTCGCGCTCGACGCCGACTGCGTGTGTTATACGGCGCAGGGCGAGACGCGTATCCGCGCGACGGTCGATGATCTGTGCCGGATCCTCGAATCCGGCAAGAACGTGGTCAACACGGCGATCGTCTCGCTCGTCTACCCGCCCTTTTCGAGCCCGAAGATCCGCAGCCGCCTCGAAGCCGCCTGCGCGCAGGGGAACAGCACGTTCTTCACCTCCGGCTTCGATCCGGGTTGGTCGGGCGACGTGATTCCGCTGGCGCTCGCCTCCGCCTGCGAGCGCGTCGATTCGGTGCGCGTATCGGAGCTGATGGATTACTCGACCTACCAGGACCCGAACTTCACCGGCGTCTACTTCGGCTTCGGGCGACCGCTCGATTTCGCAGCGCCGATGCTCCAGCCCGGGATGCTGAAGGGCGGCTGGGGCGGCATGGTGCTGCTGCTCGCCGACGCTTTCGGGATGAAGCTCGACGAGATCCGCGAGGAGCACGAACGCCTGCCCGCGCCGGAGACGTTCGAGACGGCGATGGGCAAGATCGAGAAGGGCACCTGCGCGGCCGTGCGCTTCGAGGTGCAGGGCATCGTCGCGGGGCGCCCGGTGCTCGTCGCCGCGCACGTGAATCGGTTGCGCGACGACATCGGGCCGCGTTGGGACCGGCTCTCCGGGAGCAAGAAATCCGGCTACAAGATCGAGGTGAAGGGCTCTCCCTCCTACACCTGCGAGATCGAGCCCGTCGGAGAGGACGGCGACCACAACACCGCCGGGATCACCGGAACCGCGATGCGCGTCGTGAACGCCATCCCGGTGGTCTGCGACGCCGCGCCGGGCGTCGTCTCGATCCTCGATCTCCCGATCTTCACGGCGCGCGTGCCGGCCCGCTAGCCCCGATCCGACATTCGACGAGCGAGCGGAGGGAGGCGGCGGGGGGTGGGCTACGGCGAATGGCTCGCCGTTTCTCTTTTCGCGATCGCGTGCCAGAAATCAATTCTGTGGCGGCGGGG
>Ga0210377_10002631_pt1 | contig 15644 bp, 19 predicted proteins | sample PLM4_65_b1redo_FD_155480 | JGI IMG/M metagenome (GOLD analysis project Ga0210377, IMG submission 155480) | Groundwater sediment microbial communities from an aquifer in East River, Colorado, USA - PLM4_65_b1 redo | ecosystem: Environmental > Terrestrial > Soil > Riparian zone | place: USA: East... | reverse complement strand
CCACTCCGTTCATTCTTCGCCGCGTCAAAACGGATCCGTCGATCATCTCCGACCTGCCGGCGAAGAACGAGATGAAGGTCTTTTGCACGCTGACGCGCGAGCAGGCCTCGCTCTACCGCACTGTCGTCGATGACGCATCGCGCGACCTCGAGAAGGCCGAGGGGATGAAGCGGAAGGGGCTCGTCCTGGCGACGCTGATGAAGCTCAAGCAGGTGTGCAATCATCCCGCGCAGTTTCTCCGCGACGGCTCGGCGATGGTGCACCGCTCGGGCAAGCTCGACCGCCTCACCGAGATGCTCGCCGAGGCCATCGAGACGGGCGATCGCTCGCTCGTCTTCACGCAATTCGCGGAGATGGGGGCCATGCTCGAGCGTCACCTCCGCGAGAATTTCGGCGTGGAAGTTCTCTTCCTCCATGGGGGAACGCCGCGGAAACGCCGCGATGAGATGATCGACCGTTTTCAACAACTGTCCGGGGGACCTCCTGTCTTCGTCCTTTCGCTCAAGGCGGGCGGGACGGGGGTGAATCTCACGCGCGCCAGTCACGTCTTCCACTTCGATCGCTGGTGGAATCCGGCGGTAGAGAATCAGGCCACCGATCGAGCCTTCCGCATCGGCCAGACACGCAACGTCCAGGTGCACAAGTTCGTGTGCGGAGGGACGGTGGAGGAGAAGATCGACCAGCTCATCGAGGGGAAGAAGGAGATCGCCTCATCGGTGGTCGGCACGGGGGAGGGTTGGCTGACGGAGCTGTCCAATGCCGAGCTGCGCGATCTCTTCGCGCTGCGCGCCGACGCGGTGGGAGAGTAAAGCGCGCAAGGCTCAGGGCCGGATTCCGAACGCCTCCAGCACGTCGTCAGGGATCTCTTGTCGCATGAACGTTTCCGGCCAGATCTGGAGCGGCGGTGATGCGAGGAGCCGGGACTCGAGCGTCAGCACGTGCAGATCGTCGTAGAGATAGGTTCCGCAATGCTGGGCTTCGCATCGCATGCGCAGGCCGGGCGCGCACTCGCGCCACGGGCAGGTGCGTCCGAGGTATCTGCCCTCCCGGTCGGCGAGAAAGATGTCCGCTCCGCGACCGATGTTCTGCGCTCGTCCCTTCAGCTTCCGACCCGCCGCGGCGATCGCGGCGATATCGGCGCTTGTCGAAAGGGTGAGGAGCAGATCGATGTCATTCGGTTCCCTCTTCGGTGTCGCCATCGATCCGATCAGGGCGATGCGCTCGACTCCTGCGACCTGTTTCACGCGATCGACGAACTGAACGCCCGCGGCCAACAGGTGCTGGCGCGTCGCGTGCCTGGGGACGAACGGCGGCAGCGAATCGTAGACGACCGTCAAGCCCTCTGATTCGAGATAGCCTGCGATCCTCTCCCACAGCCTCTGCCGCCGAATGTGGTACCACCGTTCGACCTCGCCCGCCTCGGTGTGAAGGATGTCGAGAAATCGGCGGAACGCTCCCCTGCGCTGGCCGAGCGCGCCTTCCAGCCGGCGCCTCAGTCCTTCGCTTTCGACTCCGTGGACGAACTCGCGAGCATCGTCCAGCGACGGGCGCAAGTCCATCTCAGGCTCGATGAGGAGATAGCGGCCGAGCGGTGCCGAATCGATCTTTTCGATGCCGGCGGCCATCTCGTCATCGACATCGGCATCGTACCCGTACCCCGGTATAGCGAGGCATTCCCCCGACTCGGTATCAAGGTAATCGCGGAACAGTTCGCTGCGCGACTCGAATGCCGGTTCGAGGTCGTTCATGTCGACGCGAATCGTGCGCTGTGCTGGCGTCGCGCGGATGTTCCCTTTCTTCTCCGACTCCTGTTTCTCCATCTCTTCCATCTCCTGCCACGTCGTGCCAAACGGAGCACCCCCCTCTGTGAACCCTGCGATGAACGCGAAGTCTTCGCTCCACGCTCCTTCGCGCATGGAGTCGGCTGGGATGTCGCTCCCTTCGGATCGTTTTCGCCGTCTTCGTTTCATTCAGGCTTCCGGCCGGGAAGTACACTACGGTCGATGCCAAGATGGTACGACTTCCCGTTCTTTCCCCCCTCTCGCCCGATTGCGGTACAGGGCGGAATCAAAGCGCGCTCGAAACGGGGTTTCGGGGAGCAGTGGTGGTCTCGTCGATGGATCGCCGCACTGGAAGCGCTCAACATCGGCGGACGTTTGCGGCGCGGGCGATCGTACGCGCGCAGCGGGCAAGTCCTTTCCATCGAGATCGAGCCGGCGCGTGTCATCGCAGAGGTGCAGGGATCGCGGCCGACACCGTACCGTGTGACGATCGCCTTCGCTCCGCTGCGCCGGTCCCAATGGGCGAGCCTGGCGCGGGCTGTATCGGAGAGTCCCGTACACGTCGCGAAACTGATGGCCGGAGAAATGCCGGAAGACATCGAGACGCTCTTCACTCGAGCGGGCGTCTCGCTCTTTCCCAACCGCCTGAGCGAGCTGCGAACCGAGTGCTCGTGTCCGGACTGGTCGAACCCGTGCAAGCACATCGCAGCCGTTTACTACCTCCTCGGCGAAGAATTCGATCGCGATCCATTTCTCATCATCCGCCTTCGCGGAATCGCGCGCGAGCAGCTTGCCGAGCTTGTCGGGATGCCGTCACAGCGCCAGCCCCGGCGGCGGACGCCGGCCTCACATCCGGCGAAGCCCGACCTGCCGCCGGTCGTTGTTGCCGGCGGTGAAGTGCCGAAGCAATTCTGGGAAGGATCGGCGCCGGAAGGAGATCTGTTCGGCCTGGTCGAGGCCCCACCCCGATCGGCTCCCATTCTCCGCCGGCTCGGACCGTTTCCTTTCTGGCGCGGCGAGGACGACCTGCTGGAGGTTCTCGAACCACTCTATTCCTCCGCCGCGGCGATCGCCTCCGCCGCGCTCGTCGGCGAGCGGCGGGATGCGGAGGAGAGCGAGAGGAGGAGAGCGTCCAGCAGAAGATCGCGGAGTAAGTAGGCGAGGCGTTCCCTATCGCCCTCGGATCCCTTTGAGAAACCGCAACGTCCCGAACATCGTCGCGAACGCTCCCGTCTCTTCGACGGCGATGAGGCCGGCCTCCTCCGCCAGTTGCGGCAGGAGACCGCGGAAGTTTTCCGTCACGTGCTCGTGGCCGATGGACTTGGCGACGTAAGAAATCATGCTCATGAGGCGATTGTGTGGCGCGCCGAAATCGGCGAGATGCATTTCGCCGCCCGGCCTGAGCACGCGGCAAATCTCTCCGAACGCGATTCGTTTTTCGGCGGCGTCGAGGTGATGAAAGACCAGAGAGGAGAGAACCCGGTCGAAGCTCTCGTCGGGAAACGGCAGGGCGGTTGCCGATCCGAGCGAAAGGTCGATCGCCAAACGGCGTCTCACGATCTTTCTCTGCGCCCGACGAACAATGCGCGGATCTGGATCGACGCCCACCAGGTGCGCCGCCGGATGTCGTTGCGCGGCCAGCATCAGCAGCGTTCCCGTGCCGCATCCAACGTCGAGAACGCGATGACCTTCTTCGATGATTGCGCTTTCGACGAGTCGACGCTTGAACCGCAGCTCCGGCATCGTCGCTCGGATGCCCGCATCGTAGAGCGGCGTGAAAAGGTCATATCCCAGAGCAGGGATGAAGCGACGTTGTTTCATCGGCGGATGCCGATCACTTCGGCTCCAGTTGAAGCACCGATCTGCAACTGCGCTTCACGTGAGATCGAGTCGGCCCCTCCGAGGATCCAGCGATGGCTGGTCAGCTGCACGCTGGGCGCGGCGCGATTCGGCTGCACTCCGGCCAGGTGCTTCTGCACCCTCGATCCGAGAGCGCCGTTTCGGAGCAGGAGCATCGGGCGGTGTTTTCCCATCAAGAAGCGAGCCCGTCACCGGCTCTTCAGTGGCCACAGTCCTCGTCGCACCGCTCGCCGCGAATTCCTTCCAGTCCTTCTCGCGCGATGATCGGCACCATCACCAGGGCGGCCACCGGGTCGGCCCACCACCAGCCGGCCAGTGCGTTCAGCAGCAGGCCGCCGAGAAGGATCGCCGAGAGATACGTGCAGAGCGCCGTCTGCATCGCGTCGGCATCGAGGGCCTTGCTGTTTATGGCCGCAGCGACGCGCCGCTTCGCGCGGACGAGGAGCGGCATCACGACGAGAGACACCGCGGCGAGCACGATCCCGACGATGCTTTCATCCGGAGGCTCGCGTCGGATGAGGGCCTTCCCCGCATCGAGGGCCACATAGGCTGCAAGCAGAAGGAAGGATACGCCGACGATGCGCAGCGCGCGCTGCTCGACCCGCTCACGCATCTCCTCGTCCACGTCGGCGTGCAGGCGCCAGATGAGCGTCAGTCCCGAGATGACCTCGATGATACTGTCGAAGCCAAATCCGACCAGGGCGACGCTTCCGGCCATCACTCCGGCCCCCACGGCGATCAGTCCTTCGAAAATGTTGTAACCAACTGTCGCGTACTCGAGGAGCTTGCCTTTCCGTATGAAATGCGGTCGATCGACAATCACTTCAGTCACGGCGCGACCTCCTCCGCAACGCAGCCGCATTGCATCATACGCAATCGTGGAATCGTTCCTCTCACCCTCTCTCCTTCGCCGTAGTCACTTCGGCTCCAGCAGCGAGTCGATCTGAATCTGCGATGCGCGCGGGATCGTGTCCGCCGTACCCAGGATCCAGCCGTGATTCGTGAGCTGCGCCGAGGGCGCCGAGCGCTGAGGCTGCACTCTCTCGAGATAGTGCGCGACCGGCGGCTCGATCTGACCGTCGCGCAACAGAAGCATCGGGCCGTGTTCTCCCATGTGCGACAGAAGCGAGCCGGTGACCGCCTGCTGCCAGTTCGCGGGATTCGCCAAGGTGAAGTTGTGCCCTGGCTCGCCGATGTCCCATCCGAAGTCGCGCTTCCACGAGCCGAGCCACCCACCCCTGATCGAGACTGGCGTCATGGAACGACGCGAAGTTCGCGCTGATCTCGATCGCGTCGCGGCCGGGGATGCGTTGCACGTGTCCGTAACGCCCGAGTCGCTCCGCCGCCTTGGTGATGACCCGCGGGCATCTCTGTCCGCCCAATCGTCACGAGGCCGCCGATCAGAGCGAAGAGAGCCGCGAGCACCACGGCGAAGACGAACGACGGCACGGCGGCGCCAGCGCCGTTGAGCGGCTCGAGACCCGGCACGGTGATCCGGCCGAAGCCGTGCGCGAGGCCCAACGGCACACCAACGAGGATGCCGGCCGCCGCACCGGCGAGTGCGCCGTAAGCCGTTCGTTTTTCAACGACGGCAGCTCGTTGCGAGTGCTGAGCATGTTCTTCCATGCCCTGCTCCGTTCAGCGCTCCCGCGTCGCCTTCGCGTACTGTTCCGGGCTCTTGTCGAACTTCGCCTTGCACGACGCCGCGCAGAAATAGACCGTCTTTCCCTGATACTGCGACTTGTGCGGCGTGTTCTCGTCCACCTGCATCCCACAAACCGGATCCGTATGCTTCATGGTTGTCCTCCTGTTCGATCTATGATCCAAGCTTCGACTTCCACAGCTTCATCTGATCGATTTCTTTCTGCTGTTTGTCGATGATCTGTTGTGCGAGTACCTTTACTTCCGGATGCTCCGCTTTGGCGAGGGCGTCCTGGGCCATCTGGATCGCGCCCTGATGGTGCGGGATCATCATGTCGATGAACATCGAGTCGTATGCTTTGCCGCCGTTCATCGAGTCGAGATGGCTCATGTCCATGTTCATCGACGATCCCATGCCCGGCATCTGCGCGGTCTCCGCGGGCGCAGCTCCCGGGTACCACTGCTCGCGCCACGCCTTCATCTGATCGATTTCCTTTTGCTGCTCCTCCGGCGTGCGCTTCGTCATCTCTTTCAGGCCGGGGAGCTGAACCTTCCCCTGCGCGGCTTTAGCCATCTGAATGGCTCCCTCGTGATGTCGTGACATCGTGTCGAGAAACTGCAGGTCATAGGGCGTCGCGCTCGGCGCGGACGCCGTGGTCTGCGTCGCCGCGGGCGTTTCGGTAGCGGTCGACGTCTGCTGCGATTCGTTGCGGCAGCCGGTCATCACGGCAACGGCGAGAATGAGTGAGAGCGAACTTACGATCTTCAATGGAATTCTCCTTTCTGTTTTCGATGTCACTTCTTCGGCGCACGCATTTTCACGCTTGTCGCCGTCTTACCGTCTTTCGACATCTTCACGACGACGCGGCTGCCGATCACGAGCTCGCTCAGCTTCGCGGGATGGTTGTCCGCGTGGAGAAACTTCGTACTTGACGTCGTCTCGACGTCGATTTCCTTTCCTGAAGTAGTTTTCATCATGAAGTGGTGACCGTGAAGCGCTGTGACCGTTCCCATGTACGTGTGGACCTCGCCCGCGTGCGCGAGCGCGGATGCTGCCACGAAGAACAGCAATGCGAATGATGCGAATACTCTTTTCAATTGGGTTTCTCCTCAGTGATGTTGATGTTCGTCCTTCGAGGTCGCGGCATCGCCGCCCTCCAGGAACTCTTCTTCTGCTTTCATCTCGGCACGCTCTTCCGGCGGCTTCGGATTGAGCTGTTCCATCTCCACGAGCTCCTCCGGCGTGATCTTCGGCAGATGCCGGATGAAGTGCACCAGCGTCCAACTGCCGCGCGCCGATTCGGCCGTCCCTTCCCCCCACCCCGGCATGCCGGTCATCCGGACGCCGTTCTCGATGGTGGCGAAAAGCTCGCCATCGCTCTGCTCCTGCGTCGCGGGCAGCGTCATGTCCGGCACCTTCGGATAGAAACGCGGCCCCATCTCCGTCTGGCCTTTGCCGTCGTTGCCGTGACACGTCGCGCAGTGATCCGCGAAATGTGCGCGCGCCTCGGCCAGACCTTCGGGCGTGAGCGGCACAGGATTCTTCGCACCGCGCAGATCCGCCGGCACGGAGTAGCGCCGCATCATGACGGCCATCATCGCTTCCACGCGAGTCGGCTCGTCATGCGCGCTGAACCCGTACCGGAGCGTCTGCGCGATCATGATTACGACCGAGACGACGATCACCACGGCCGTCGCGAGAATGACTCTGTTTCGATGTCGCATGACTGCCTATGTCCTCGGCACGAGCGCCATGCCACACTTCGGACACGTCCCCGGCACATCCGAACGAATCTCGGGATGCATGCTGCACATGTAACCAGCCGAAGCGACGTTCGTCGGGGCGATGGACGGAGCGACGCTCATCGACGCTACCTTCCAGGCCACCGTGCCGCGGGGCGCCCGATACCAACCGGGATCTTCGTTGCCGGCGATACGATCGCGAATCTTGATCATCGTGAACATCCCGCCCATGTCGATCGGACCGTACGGCCCGACACCGCCGCGCATCGGAATGGCGTTGCGCGGGATGGCCATCATTCCCTGCATCTCCGCCATGTCGCCCATGCCGGTTGGCCCCATCAACATCGTTCCGGGAACGAGCTGATTGACCTGATCGCTGACGTTGCCGGTGTCGACGCCGAGGAGGTTCGGGAGGTTGTGGCCCATCTGGTTCATGACGTGGTGCGTCTTGTGGCAGTGGAAAGCCCAGTCACCCGGGTTGTCGGCCGTGAACTCGATGTCGCGCGTCGTTCCGACCGGCACGTTGGCGGAGTTCTCCGGCCACCACGCCGATTCGGCAATCGGTCCGGCGTCGGTTCCGGTGATGTAGAACTTGTGTCCGTGGATGTGAATCGGATGCGAGCTCATGGAGAGGTTCGCCAGCCGGATGCGCACGCGGTCGCCGGTCTCGGCGACCATCGGGGTGGTTCCGGGGAACACGCGGCTGTTCATGGTGAACGTGTTGAAGTCGAGCATCACCGTCGGATCGGGAGTAGCGCTCCCCGGCTTGATGAACCACTCGTTGAGGAAGATCGCGTAGTCGCGGTCGACACGACGAACACGCTCGTCGCGCGGATGGATGATGAAGAAGCCGTGCATCCCCATGGCGATCTGCACCATCTCGTCGAAGTGCGGGTGATACATGAGCGTACCGGTCTGCTTCAGCGTGTACTCGTACGCGAACGTTTCTCCAGGAGCGATCTTCGGTTGATTGAGCCCGCTAACGCCGTCCATCCCGTTGGGCAGAATCATCCCGTGCCAGTGCACGGACGTTCCCTCGGGCAGACGGTTGGTCACGTAGATGCGGACGCGATCGCCTTCGAACGCCTCGATGGTCGGGCCGGGCGTCACGCCGTTGTATCCGTAGCAGTTCACGACGAGACCATCGGCGAACTCGCGCTTCACCGGCTCGGCAGTGAGATGGAAAACCTTGACGCCGTTCTCCATCCGGTACGGCAATGACGTTCCGTTCGGCGTCATCAGGGGCGCGCGGCCGGAGCGACGCTGCGCCGGGGCGAGCCTCCGGCTGAAATCGGTCGCTGGTGCCGCCTCCGCGCTGCGTCCGCGGATCAACGCGCCGCCGGCGATTCCTGCGACGGTGGAAAAGAGAATCTTTCTTCGGGAAAACTTCGACATGACTCAATGGCCTCCTCGCCGGTCGGCATCGCCGGTACGGCGTTCATCGCTGCCCGCCGGTACCTCGAGCTCGTTCGTGCTCGTGCCGTTCAGGACGGCCTCGACGTTCGCGCGTGCGCTCCAGTAATCGCGTTGCGCGTCGACGTAGTCGCGACGCGCGTTCGCTTCGTTCTGCCGCGTCTGCAGCAACTGGTAGACGCCGACCAGCATCGAGTTGTGCTCCAGCTTCGTCAGCTCGACGATGCGGGCGCGGCGCGGGAGCACGACATGGCGGTAGTACTCGACGCGGGCACGCGCCGCTTCCAGCCGCGCGGTGGCGGCACGCACTTCCGATCCCGCTCTCGCCATGATCCCGGCGAGACGCTGGCGATCGCGCAGCAGCGTCGCTTCGGCGCGCGCCCGCGCGGCCTGACCGCGGTTGAAGATCGGGATGGGCAGCTCGAGGCCCGGTCCTGTCGTGACATCTCCCGCCGGTTCACGGGAGCGATGGACGTCGACGATGACGTCTCCGATCGCCGACGTGCGCGCGATGCCGAGTCTGCGTTCGGCGAGCTCCACCTCACGCTGCGCGACGGCCACGTCGAGCCGCCGCGTCGCGACGAGCGCCTGCAGCTCCTCCTGCGTCATGTCGCGCTCCGGGAGCGCCGGAAAATCGCTCGGCATCGCGAATGTGAGCGACGGGTCGCGCAGGCCCAGGGCGCGGACGAGAGCCTCGCGCGTGAGGATGTTCTGTTCTTCCGCACGAGCCAGATCGAGCTTCGCCTGCTCGTAGACCGCCTGTTCGTTCTCGAGATCGAGGTCCGTGATGTTGCCGGCGGTGTGCTGGCGAACCGCGACTTCCGCGGACGTGCGTCCGGCGTCGGCGGAGAGTCTGGCCATGGCCAGGCTCTGCGTCGCCGCGAGATGTGCGTAGTAGACCTCTCGCACCTCGGCGGCAAATCGCAGCGTCTCGGCCGAGACGCGCAACTTCGCAGCCTCGAACCCCAGTTGCCCGAGCTGCCGCCGCCGCGGCAGTTGAATGAGATCGATGAGCGACTGCGCGAGCGTGATCTCGTACGGGCGGTAGGGACTGCCGGGAAATCGCGTCTCGTATCCGAAAACCGGATTCGGGATCGTGCTCGCCGCAATCAGATCGGCGCGAGCGATCCCGAGCTCGGCCAGGATCACCTGCAGCCGCGGGTTGTTCTGCATCGCGATTGCCACGGCGCGGTCGGCATCGAGCTCGCCGGAGAGCATTTCGCGGACGCGCGGATCGTCCGTGCTGCTGGCATTCGACTGCCACAGCACGTCCGCGCTCGTTCGCTGTTGCACGTCGCCGAGCCCCGAATCGCGCGGCACGCTCGCGCATGCCCCGAGGAGCGGGAGTGCGACGATCGCTGCGTACTTCGTTCGAATCATCGCTTACCTCTCTTGACCAGCAGCATTCCGCACTTCGGACACGTGCCCGGCGCTGTCGCGATCACCTCCGGATGCATCGGACACGTGTAGATGACCTGCTTCGAATCGTTCGCCACCGCAGCGGCGGAGTTGCTCGCGTCACCGTGATGCATCCCTGACATGTCGTCCGAGGCGGACTTCCGCGCCTCGTCGACCGACACCGGAGCGGCTGCATCGAGCGGGTCGGGGTGCAGCGTGCGAGACGCTTGCGTCGCGGCGGCCGCCGGCGCGAGCGATCCCGGTTGAGGACCCCACAGCCCGCCGGGCGGAATCGTGCCGCCGTGCTGCATTCCCTCCATCGGGCCATGGCTCATGCCCGGCATGTTCGGCATCGACTGCGATGCGCCGTGCTGCATCTGCGTGTGATCCATCGTGCTCGTCGCACCGTGCTGCGTCCCCGGCATGTTGGCCATCGATTGCGATGCGCCATGCTGCATTTGCGAGTGGTCCATCGCGCTCGTCGCTCCGTGCTGCATCCCCGGCATGTTCGCCATCGACTGCGACGCGCCATGCTGCATTTGCGTGTGATCCATCGTGCTCGTCGCACCGTGCTGCATCCCCGGCATGGCGTCCTGCCCCATGCTCTGCATGGAGTCGTGTGTCGCCGTCGCCGCCTCGGCAGACTCGTCATGGGCATGTCCGCCGTGGACGTGGCCTCCTGCACCGACATCTTTGCCTTCTGCGATCGCCTGCCGATACGCTGCGGCGCTCCTGCTGGCCACGCTCTGTTTTCCACCGCACGCGACGGCGGCGATGATCGCGGCGCATGCGATCGCGCCTCTTAAGAAAGGTCTCATACGAACTCCTGCGTACCGCCGCGTGCCGATTTCGGCTGCGCGAGCGAATGACTTCGTCGAAGTTGAGGAGAGGAAGAGCGCAGAGCGACACGGCCACCGCCGCGCAACTCACATGCACTCGCGTGGAGGGAGGATCAGATGCGGAATGTCTCGATCAGCAGGCGTTGCAATCCAATGTCCTGATCACAACGAATTGCGCCGAGCGAGATGAAGCTGCGATGTGCCACCGGCGAGTACCGCGGCTGGAACATTGCCCAACCGTCACCGCGCACGAGCGAGGTTTTCGCCGTCAGGGTCGTCAGCAATGACGGGCCGCTGACCTGCTGCTTCTCGGGAGGCGGCGGCGCAGGATGGTGGTCAGCATCGTGATCGTCATGACCGCCGCTGAGGAAGTCGACGGCCACATGACAAAGCGGAAGCGCCTTGTGCAGCAGACCGTGGAACGGCAGGATGCAGCAGCCGACGACAAACACGGCCGCGAGAGCGAGCGGGACAGTAGCTCCAGCCACCCACGCCGCTGCGATGATCGTCCGCTTCATGGTCGGTTCGCGCTGCTGCAATTTCTGCTCCCGGAGCTCAGAAGGTGACTCGTGCGACTCGAATGCGCTTGTCCGTCGCCGTCTGCTCAGTCCAGGCTACGAACAGATCGTGGCCGAGACGCGCGATCCGCGGGAATCCCGCGCCCCGAGCCGCACTGGAGTCCGCAATTTTGATGCTCGGCTGGAGCGGAAGGTTTCGCGCGACCATCCGTCCGCGCACCTCGGCACCGGCTGCAGTCTGCTCGATCCAGGTGACAAATGCCAGACTCGCGTCGAGCAGTACGAGGTCCACCCGCCCCACCGGCCTCCCATCGTCCACGGCCACCGGTTCCGCGAATGTCCTGCCGGCATCATCGGAGAATGCCACATAGACGCGCTGCCGGTTGTCCGCGGCGGTGAACCACGCGACGGCGAGAGCGCGCCCCGACGCATCGATCTGTGGGCCGTTCACCGGGCAGCCAGCGATCTTCCAGCCGTCCGAATGAATGACCGCGGGTTTCGTCCATTTCTTCGCCCTTCGACGGACGACAGCAATGTCGCGCAACTCATCCGCGGAGCGATCGCGATACACGATCACCGGATCGGAACCGATCAGGGTCATTCCGGTCGCGCAGCACTCACAAGTCCGGTCATCGAGTTGCACGTCCGAGCGGATTGCGCCGCGCGCGTCGACGGTGGCATAGCGCACGGTCATCTCTCCCTCTTCTTTTCCCTTGGGCATGTTGCGGCCGTCGAGCCAGGCCGCGCCGACGCCTCCGCCGGGGAGCGGCGCGAGCGACACGAAGCCGTGCTCGTTCTGCTTGCCGTCGCGATTCAACAGAAACGACGGGCTCCATGTCTTTCCGCCATCGCGCGACGCCGCCATCCGCACGTCGTACGCGTAGGTGCTCTTGCCGCTCTTTTGCAGCCAGTGTGCGAAGAGAACACCGTTCGCGTCTTCGACGATCGACGGGAAATCGGCCCAGTTGACGAAGAAGTCGCTGCGCGCGGCGATCGTTCGCGGTGCGGACCACGTGCCGCCCGTATATCGCGCGAACCGAAGCGCGACACGATCCGTCTTCGCGACAGGCTCGAGCCAGGTCAGCAGGAGCGACTGCTTTGTTGCGAAAAGAAACGGTTCAGCAGACCCACTGCCGGCTGGCGACGCGACGGGCTGGATCGTCAGGGGCTGACCCCAACCCGCCGCCGTGAGCGACAGGAGCACAAACGCGACCGACACCGCGCGCCGCGCCAGCGGAATGCCAAAGATCAGGAGAGGAACAAGGAGCGCGAGGATTGAAGCGGTCCTTTTCACCACCTCCAGATAAGGGAGAACGACGTCGAGGACATCAATGCGGGCTGGATATTTCGCCAGAAGTGCGAACACCGATCCATTCTCCGCGAAATCGAAGACGACGTAGATGAACGGAGTCGAAAACAACAGCATCCCAACCAGCATGACTACGACGAGATTCAGATCATTGACTCGCATCTCGACAGGACGATCTCGGCTTGCAGCATGGCCTCGACGCCGTCGCTGCAGGGCTAGTGTGGTGAATCAGAAATACGTGGCATTTCGCTCGTGCCGCTGGCGGCCCGAGATGCAAGGCGCGAGGATGAGGCGATGTGGTGACATCGTCGACGACGAGCAACGCCGCAGATCGGCCGCAACCGGCACCAGCCCGGAGGGTTGCGGGCGGCGCCCGCAACGAAATGCTACGTATTTCTGATTCACACTAGTGTCCTGTAACGCCGGAATTGATAGCCCGCGCCTTCTTTGTTGCACGCCGCGAGGTGCGACACCACGTCGAATCACCCTGAAGGCTGACCGGCCGCACTCCCGCCGCGTGACCTCTCTCCTCGCCCGATCTTCTGCACCGACCTATTGAAGAAGCGAGTGGCGCGCATGTGCAACGCGCCTCCGCTGCCAAAAGGAGGCACTATGAATTTCCTCACCCGGACCGAGAAGTATGACCCGTTCTTCGAAGAGTTCAACACGCTCCGCAATCGGCTGGATCGTGTGATGAACCGCTTCCTCCCCGTCAACGAAGAGGCCGAGCCGTTCCTGACCGCCCGATGGACGCCGGTGGCGGACATCTATGAGACGAAGGACAACCTCTCCGTGAAGGTGGAGATCCCCGGCCTGACTGAGAAGGACATCCAGATCACGCTCGAGAACAATGTCCTGACCATTCAGGGCGAGAGGAAGGTCGAGGAAGAGAAGGAGGAGAAGGGCTATTACAGGATGGAGCGCGCTTACGGCAAGTTCATCCGCGCGTTCACCCTTCCCCCGAATGTGCTGACGGACAAGGTCGTCGCGACGTACAACAACGGCGTGCTCGAACTGACGATCCCGAAGAAGGAAGAGGCGAAGCCGAAACAGATCAAGCTCGAGATCAACAAGCCTCTGCCGACCGCCGGGAAAGTCGCCGCGTAGCATCTTCACTCACACCTCCCTCGACGGACCCCGCCGCCACCGAACGCCACCTCGGTGGCGGCTTTTTCTTTGTGCCGCCTGTGGAGTAAACTCGACCGCAGAAGAAACCGAAGCCGTCGCGGCACACCGTGCCCGGCGGCTTTTGCGTTTCTGCGCGATCGTTTGCGAGGAGAGCCGGACATGAGCCACGAAATATCGAAGAAGAAGGTGGTCTACGAAACGCCTGAGATGAATGACGTGATCGTGCGGCGTGACATCGAGATCCGCACGGCGGTGCAGTTGGATCTCTACTATCCACCCGATTGGCCGAACAACGGCCCGAGGCCCGCCGTCATCATCGTCGCCGGATATCCCGACCCCGGATTTCAGGCAGCCCTCGGCTGCAGGTACAAGGAAATGCAATCGACGATCTCGTGGGCACGCCTGATCGCGACCGTCGGGATGGTGGCGGTTACGTACACGACGGCAGAACCCGCAACGGACGCTCACGCAGTGTTTCAAGCCGTCCGGCAGAACGCCGCGACGCTCGGCCTCGACGACCGCAGGATGGGCGTGTGTGCGTGCTCGGGCCACGTTCCGGTCGCGCTTTCTCTTCTGATGCACGACGCCGATACGCATTTGAAGTGCGCTGCTCTCTGTTACGGATACATGCTCGATCTCGACGGAGCGACGGGAGTCTCTGAGGTCGCAAGAAAGGTCGGATTCGCGAACCCCTGTGCCGGGAGATCAGTGGCTGATCTTCGACGCGATACACCGTTGTTCGTCGTGAGAGCGGGCCGCGACGAGCTTCCTCACCTCAATGAGACGCTCGATCGCTTCGTGGCCGCGGCGCTGGCCTGCAATCTGCCGATCACGATCGCGAATCACGCCGGCGCTCCGCACGCCTTCGATCTCTTTCACGATAGCGAAACATCGCGCGAGATCATCAGGCAGATCCTGGCGTTCCTGAAGTTTCATCTCGCCGCGTGAAGGGGCAGGCAGTGCGCTCAGAAGTCGATCTGCCCCATCTGGCCGCTCTGAAAATCGGCGAAAGCCTGCAGAATCTCGCGCTCCGTATTCATGACGAACGGTCCATAGCGGACGACCGGTTCGTCAATCGGCACGCCCGCGATCAACAGCAGCTCGCAGCCGTTCCCGGTCTCGATCAAGACATCATCGCCGTCGCGGCCGAAGATCACCGCGTCGTTTTCGCGAACGTCGCGTCCCTCGATGCGCGCGTTTCCGCTGATGATGAACGCGAACGCGTTGTACTCGGCTGGCACCGGCTGCTCGAAGCGGGCACCCGGATCGAGTTTCACGTGCAGGTACATGATGGGCGTCCGGGTCTCGATCACGGCGTGCGCGCCGAGCGACTCCCCGGCGATCACGCGCACCGTTGCGCCGTCGCGCGAGACGGTCGGAATCGAGGGCGACGCGATCTCCTGATACCGCGGCTTCATCATCTTGTCACGGCGCGGCAGATTCACCCAGAGCTGGAAGCCATGCAGGGTGCCGCCGTTGCGCTGAATCTCCGTCGACGGCATCTCGGAGTGCACGACCCCGCCTCCCGCGCTCATCCACTGCACATCGCCCGGATTCAGCTTCCCCTTGTTTCCGCGCGAGTCCTTGTGCTCCATGCTGCCCTCGAGGATGTACGTGACGGTCTCGAATCCGCGGTGCGGATGATCGGGCGCGCCCTTCGCCTCGCCCGGGGAGAGCGTCACCGGACCCATGCGGTCGAGCAGCAGAAACGGATCGATGTCGTCGAACTGCGGAGTGGGAAACGGGCGATGCACGACGAACCCTTCACCCTCGAGCGTGGTGATGGCGTGAACGACCTTCTCAACGGAGCGATGAGCCATGGTGGCCTCCTGGACATTCAAACAAATGCGCATTCCCCGCGACGCGAAGCTTGGCTCCTGGCTCTTAGCTCTTAGCTCTTAGCTCTTAGCTCTTAGCTCTTAGCTCTTAGCTCTTAGCTCTTAGCTCTTAGCTCTTAGCTCTTAGCTCTTAGCTCTTAGCTCTTAGCTCTTAGCTCTTAGCTCTTAGCTCTTAG
>Ga0210377_10002630_pt1 | contig 15644 bp, 15 predicted proteins | sample PLM4_65_b1redo_FD_155480 | JGI IMG/M metagenome (GOLD analysis project Ga0210377, IMG submission 155480) | Groundwater sediment microbial communities from an aquifer in East River, Colorado, USA - PLM4_65_b1 redo | ecosystem: Environmental > Terrestrial > Soil > Riparian zone | place: USA: East... | reverse complement strand
CCGTCCGCGCGCCGGGCCCGCTCCGAGCAAGCGAGCGTCCGGCGCGAGCGCGCAGCAAGCCGGAGGCGAGCGAAGTCGGGGTGGCGCGCGGCCGTCCGCGCGCCGGGCCCGCTCCGAGCAAGCGAGCGTCCGGCGCGAGCGCGCAGCAAGCCGGAGGCGAGCGAAGTCGGGGTGGCGCGCGGCCGTCCGCGCGCCGGGCCCCCTAAGACCTCCCCAGCACTTGCGCGAGGATCTGCGCGGGATCCGTCCAGCCGGTCTCGTCTTGCAGCTCGCGGCAGCGCTCGAGGATGGCGCCGAACTCCGGGCCCGGCGAGAGGCCCCGCTCGATCAAGTGGCGGCCGAGCACGACATCGCGCGGGGCGGCGCGCTCGAGCGTGAGTTCGCGCGCGCGGGCGAGGAACGCGTCGCCCGCGGGGAAGACGCGCGCGAGCGCCTCCTCGGTCGTGCGTCCGAAGTGATCGGAGCGCGCGACGCGCGCGAGCAGCTCGGCCGTCACGCCGGCAGCGCCGAGCTTGCGCGCGAGCCGGCGATAACCTTTGGCGGCCGCGCCGTTCTTGATGAACAGCGCCGGCGCGAGATGGTGCTCGACCAACGCGCCGACGCGCGCGACGAGCTCGTTGGGCGCGCGCATGCGCTCGAGGAAGCGCGCCGCCAACTCGACGCCGCGCACGTCGTGATTGGGCGAACGCACACGGCCGTTCTCCGTCGCGGTCGTCACGGGCTTGCCGACGTCGTGCAAGAGCGCGCCGAACATCAGCGCCTCGTCGTCCGGCCCGCCGTCGCGCAGGCGCGCGGCCTCGTCGATCACCATCTGGTTGTGCACCCAGCAATCGCCCTCGGGGTGCCAGTCGGGATCCTGCGGCACGCCGACGAGCGCCGTGAGCTCGGGGAAGAAGCGCAAGAGTCCCGTCGCTCGAAGGATCTCGGTGCCGAGCGACGGCTTCGCGCCTTTCAGCAGGAGCTTGCGCCACTCTTCGAGCACACGTTCGGCGGAGAGCTCCGCGAGATCGAGCGCCGCGCACAGCCGCAGCAGGTCCTCGTCGGCGTGCATCTCGAAGCGCGCGGCGAACTGCGCCACGCGCAGACCGCGCAGCGGATCCTCGGCGAAGTGCGCGGGGTCGGTCGCGCGGAGAATGCCGCGCGCGAGGTCGCGCGCGCCGCCGTGCGGATCGAGCAGCTCGTCGGTCAGCGGGTCGAGCCCCATGCTGTTCATCGAGAGGTCGCGCCGCCGTGATGCCGTCGCGAAGTCGAGTCCGGGATCGCAGCGCACCTCGAAGCCCTTGTGTCCCGCGCCCGTCTTGGAATCCAGGCGGGGCAGGGCGATGTCGATCGGCAGCCCCTTCACCTGCAGCACGCCAAAGGCGCGGCCGATCGCGATCACCTCGCCGAAGCGCGCGAGCACGCGCTCGAGCGCAGCCAGGTCAAGTCCGTAGACCTCCAGGTCGAGGTCCGTCGCTTCGACGCCGCGCAGCCGATCGCGCACGTACCCGCCGACCAGGAGCGCGCGCCCGCCCGCGTCCGTCACGGCACGCGCCACTTGGAGAACTCGCGGATCCACGGCGGCGCGCTCAGCCGCCGATCTGGTACATCTGGATCTTCTCGCGGCCGCGCGTCGGCTCGGCGCGCTCTTCCGAGTAGCGGTCGGTGCGACCGCTCCAGACCCGGGCGATGATCTGCGCGAGCTCGGCGTCGCTCGCGCCCGCGCGCAGCGGCGTCTTCAGATCCGTGCCGCCCGCGGCGAACAGGCAGGTGACGAGTCGCCCGTCGGCCGAGAGGCGCGCGCGGCTGCAGTCGCCGCAGAACGGCTGCGTGACCGAGGCGATGATGCCGATCTCGCCGCCGCCATCCGCGAAGCCGTAGCGCTGGGCGACCTCGCCGCGGTAGTTCGGCTCGAGCGGCACGAGTGGAAACTCCGCCGCGATCCGGTCGCGGATCTCGCGCGCGGACACGACCTTGGCGAGCTCCCAGCGATTCAACGTGCCGACGTCCATGAACTCGATGAAGCGCACGACGTGCCCCGTTCCGCGGAAGCGGCGCACGAGCGGCACGAGCGTGTGGTCGTTCACTCCGCGCTGCACGACGCAGTTCAGCTTGATCGGCGCGAGCCCGGCCCGCTCGGCCGCCTCGATGCCCGCGAGCACGCGCGCGAGCGGCAGACCGCGGCCGTTCATGCTGCGGAAGACCTCGTCGTCGAGGCTGTCGAGGCTGACGGTCACGCGCCGTAGCCCCGCCTTCGCGAGCGGCTCCGCCAGCTCCTCGAGCAGGAAGCCGTTGGTCGTGAGCGCCATGTCGTCGGCGCCTTCGAGGTTCGCCAGGCGCCGCACCAGCTCCGGCAGCTGCGCCCGCACGAGCGGCTCGCCGCCGGTGATGCGCAGCTTGCGCACGCCCTGCCCGAGAAAGATGCGCGAGAGCCGCTCCAGCTCCTCGAAGGAGAGGATCTCCGGCTTGGGCAGGAACTCGTAGCGGTCGCCGAAGATCTCGGCGGGCATGCAGTACGGACAGCGGAAGTTGCAGCGATCGGTGACCGAGATACGCAGGTCGCGCAGCGGTCGCTGGCGACGGTCGGTGAGCTGCGGCAGCTCGTTCTGGGGGGCGGGCTCGCTCATTCCCGTTCGCGCAGCGTAGCACAGCGAAACGCCCGCCTTATCCTGGGAGCCGAATGCCGATGGCGACCCGAACCCGCTCGCTCGCGCTCTACGGGCTCGTGTTCGCGCTCGCGCTGGGCATCCGGCTCGCCTACCTGTGGAGCTGGCACGAGACGGCGCTGTTCTCGACGCCGGTCGGCGACGCGCGCAGCTACCTGGCCTGGGCGCGCGAGCTCGCCGCGGGTGACTGGCTCGGGCGCGAGGTCTTCTACCAGGCGCCGCTCTATCCGTACTTCCTCGGCGCGCTGCATACGCTCTTCGGTGACGGTCCGTGGGTCGCGCGTGGGGTCCAAGCGGCGCTCGGGGCGCTCTCATGCGTCGCGCTCGGCCTGGCCGGCGCGCGCTTCTTCTCGCCCCGGGTCGGGCTCGTCGCGGCGATCGGCCTCGCGCTGTATGCGCCGGCGATCTATTTCGACGGGCTGATCCAGAAGGCGGCGCTCGACGCGTTCTTCTTCTCGCTCCTGCTGCTCGCGCTGTCGGAGCTCGTCGACCGCGATCGGCCTTGGGTCGCGTTTGGCGCGGGCGTCGCGCTCGGACTGCTGGCGCTCGTGCGCGAGAACGCGCTCGTGCTCGTGCCGCTCGCGGCGGTCTTCGCCGTCGTCTCGGGTCCGTCGCGTCCAGCGCTGCGCCGAGCCGTCGCGCTCGGCGCGCTCGCGCTCGGGCTTGCGCTTCCGCTCCTGCCGGTGGGGCTGCGCAATCAGGCGATCGGCGGGCGCTTCCTGGTGACGACCTCGCAGCTCGGCCCCAATCTCTGGATCGGGAATCATCCCGGCGCGTCCGGGCGCTACGAGCCGCTGCGCGTAGGCCGCGGCGACCCGCGCTTCGAGCGCGACGACGCGCGCGTGCTGGCCGAGCAGGCGGCGGGCCGCGCGCTCTCACCGGGGGAGGTCTCCGACTACTGGCGCGACCGAGCGCTCGCCTCTGCGCGCGCGCGGCCGGGCGCGTGGCTGCAGCTGCTGGCGCGCAAGTGGGCGCTGGTCTGGAACGCGCGCGAGCTGCCGGACACGGAGGGGATCGACGCTTACGCGGAGAGCTCGCGTCTCTTGCGCGCTCTGCAGCTGCTCTTCGGCTTCGGCCTGCTCGCGCCGCTCGCGCTCGCCGGGATCGCGGCGACGCGCGTCGACCGGCGCCGGCTGTGGGTGCTCTGGGCGTCTGCGCTTCTGCTCGCGGGGAGCGTCGCGCTCTTCTACGTCTTCGCGCGCTACCGCTACACGCTCGTGCCCGTGCTGATGCTCTTCGCCGCCGCGGGCGCGGTCGCACTCTTCGATGCGCTGCGCGCGCGGAAGCTGCGCCGCGCCGCCGAGCTCGCCGTCGTCGCCGGGCTCGCGGCGGTCTTCGTGCATTGGCCGCTTGCAGGAACCGCGGACGTGGCGCTGACACACTTCAGCGTTGGCTCGGAGCTGCTCGAGCGCGGCCGCGCGCGCGAGGCGCTCCCCGAGCTCGAGCGCGCGGTCGCCGCGCGGCCCGACTTCCTGCAGGCGAGCATCCGGCTCGGCGACGCGCTCCGCGAGACCGGCGAGCCGGCGCGCGCGCTGGCGCTGTGCGACGTCGTGATCGCGCGCGATCCCGCGCTCGCGGACGCGCACGTGAGCCGCGGGCTCGCGCTGGCGGCGCTGGGCCGCGAGGACGAGGCGATCGCCGCGCTCGAGCGCGCGCTCGCGCTCGAGCCGGAGCACGCCGACGCGCACAACGATCTCGGGAACTTGTTCGTGCAGCGGCAGCGCAGCGCCCAGGCGATCACCCACTACCGTGCCGCGCTGGCACTGCGTGCGGGCGACGCGAACTTCGAGGCCAATCTCGGAGCGGGCCTCCTGCAGGCGGGCCTCTTCGCGGAGGCGCTCGTCCACCTCGAGCGCGCGCGCGCGCTCGCGCCCGGTCACCCGACCGCGCGGCTGAACCGCGCAAGTGCGCTCGAGCGGCTCGGCCAGCTCGACGAAGCGCGCGCCGGTTATCGCGAGGTCATCCGTGCGGAGCCGGAGGGCTCGCCGTACGCGGCGCTCGCGCGAGCCGGGCTTGGTCGCCTCGACGCCGGCCCTTGAGTCAGCAGGCGCCCGCCGGCGGCGCGACCAGCGCGGCCGAGCGCCCGAGCGCGCGAATGCGCGCGTCGTCGAAGCCGGGCAGCTCGCGCAGGACCTCGGCGTTGTGCTGGCCGCGCTGCGGCGCGGGCCGGCGGATCGGGCAGGTCTCGCCGTCGAAGTAAAAGGGCGCGCGCACGACGGGCCGCGTCCCGCCACGGCCGTCGTCGAGCTCGACGAGCAGGCCGCGCTCGCTCTTGGGCGCGATCTCGCGCGAGAGATCGCCGTCGGGAGGCGCGAGCTTGGTCACGTCGGCGCCGAGGTCGGCGAGGATCCGGCCGCAGACGGGGCCCGCGAGAACGCGTGTAAGATCGACGACGCGCAGGCCGGCGAGTAAAGACGTGGGCGAGGCGCTCGGGTCGGACACGGGGCGGAATCCAACTCGCCGCGAGGAGAGGGCAGATGCAGCTCACGGAGCTCGAGGACGTTCGCTACGAGGTCGAGCGCGGGCTCGCCTGGATCACGATCGATCGCCCGGAGCGTTTCAACGCCTTCCGGGCGCGCACCGTCGACGAGCTGATCCGCTGCTTCAAGGCGGCCTGGTCGGATCCGGGCGTCGGCGTGGTTGCGCTGACGGGCGCCGGCGACCGCGCCTTCTGCGCGGGCGGCGATCAGAAGCAGCGCCAGGAGACCGGCGACTACGGTCCGAGCGAGACCGGCGTCTTCGAGGTCGAGACGCTGCACCGCGTGATCCGCGACCTGCCCAAGCCCGTGATCGCGGCGGTGAACGGCGTGGCCATCGGCGGTGGCCACGTTCTGCACGTGCTCTGCGATCTCACGATCGCAGCGTCGCACGCGCGCTTCGGCCAGGCGGGTCCGCGCGTCGGCTCGTTCGACGCGGGCTTCGGCAGCGCGTACCTCGCGCGCATCCTGGGCGACAAGCGCGCGCGCGAGGTCTGGTACCTGTGCCGCCAGTACGACGCCGCGACCATGGAGCGCTGGGGCCTGGTGAACCAGGTCGTGCCCAAGGAGGAGCTGCGCGCCGAGGTGCGCCGCTGGGCGGACGAGATGCTCGCGAAGAGCCCCACCGCGCTCCGGGTCCTGAAGCACAGCTTCAACGCCGACAGCGAGGCGATCGCGGGGATCGGCACGCTCGCCTTCGATTCGCTCGACCTCTTCATCCAGACGGAGGAGGCGCGCGAGGGCTACGTAGCCTTCAACGAAAAGCGCTCACCCGACTTCGCGAAGTTCAGGCGATAGCTGCGAAAGCAGGCCGATCACCGCGTCGCTGAAGCGTCCTGCCAGGCGTCGGCGGCGTCGAAGCCTGCGCGCATGGCGGCGGCGCGCCGCTCGAACAGCGCGCGCGAGCCGGGATGGGTGAAGACGTAGAGCTCGTCGTTCTGCACCGCGGCGCGGACGCGCCGCCCGACCGCCAGCGGGTCGAGTCCCCCCATGATCGCGTCCGCGCCTCCGCCCAGCGAGACCGCGACAGGCTTCGACTCGCCGAGCTCCGCCGGACGATTGCGCTCGCTCTCCATGATGCGCGTGCGCACGGCGCCGGGACACAGAACGGAGACACCGAGTCCCCACGCTGCGCCTTCGATCCGCAGCGTCTCCGAGATGCCGACCACCGCGTACTTCGTGGCGGTGTAGACGCCGATTCCGGGCAGCGCGGCGATGCCCGCGACCGACGCGGTGTTCACCACGTGCTTTTCGCCGGACTGCGCCTTCATGCGCGGCAAGAAGGCCTGCAGGCCGTTCACGACGCCTTCGAGATTCACGCCGAGCAGCCAGCGCCAGTCCGCATCGGTCATCTCTACGAGCGCGCCGAAGACCGCGACGCCCGCGTTGTTGCACAGCACGTGCGCGGCGCCGAGCTCGCTGTAAACGCGCACGGCGAGCGCTTCGACGGAGTCGCGCTGCGCGACGTCGGTTGCGACCGCCAGCGCCGTGACGCCGAGCGCGCGCGCCTCGCCGGCGACCTTCTCCGCCGCCGCGACCTCCACGTCCGCGATCGCCACGTGCATGCCGGCCGCTGCGAAGGCGAGCACCATGCCGCGGCCGATGCCGCTCCCGCCGCCCGTCACCACTGCGATCTTGCCGCCGAGCTCGCGCATGCCGCTTCTGCCCTCCGATCTGCTCGCGCGGCGATGATCGCACATACTGGTGCACGCGATGGCGAACGAGACCCTGCCCAGGCGCACGCTGGCGATGGTGCTGACCGGCCCTCGCGCGCTCGAGCCGCGCGACCTCGAGATTCCCGAAATCGACGACGACAGCGCCATCCTGCGCGTCGAGGCTTGCGGGATCTGCGGCAGCGACTACGAGCAGTTCGAGGGCGTGCTGCGCACGCCGGTCCCGGTCATCCCGGGTCACGAGCCGCTCGGCCGGATCGCGAAGATCGGCGACCGCGCCGCACGCCGCTGGGGCGTCGAGGTCGGCGACCGGGTCGCGGTCGAGAACATGATCTCGTGTCGCTTCTGCACGCCGTGTCTCGCCGGCCGGTCGCACCTGTGCGAGAAGCGGCTGATCTACTCCTATGTGCCGCTCTCCCAGCCGCCCGGCTTGTACGGCGCCTACGCGGAGTACATGTGGCTGCACCCGAACAGCGTGCTGCACAAAATCGATGCCTCGCTCCCCGCCGCGCTCGCGGTGATGTTCAATCCGCTGGGCGCGGGCTTTCGCTGGGCGGTGGAGATTCCCCAGACGAAGTCCGGCGACACGGTCGTCATCCTCGGCCCGGGCCAACGCGGGCTCGCGAGCGTGCTCGCCTGCCGAGCGGTCGGCGCCGGGACGATCATCGTCACCGGCCTGCAGGCGGACGAGAAGAAGCTGGCACTCGCGCGCGAGTTCGGCGCGGACCACACGATCGACGTACAGAACGAGGACGCGCGCCGGCGCATCCGCGAGCTCACCAACGGGCGCGGCGCGGATCTGGTCGTCGATGTCTCGTCCTACGCGGTCGAGCCGGTCGCGGCGGCGCTCGACTACGTCGCGCCGGGTGGCGCGGTCGTGCTCGCCGGCGTCAAGGGTTTCAAACCCATCCCCGAGTTCGTCTCCGACAAGATCGTGATGAAGGAGATCCGCGTCTTTGGCGCGATCGGCGTGACCTCGTCCGCCTACCGCGCCGCGATTCGCCTGATCGAGTCGCGCAAGACCGGGATCGAGAAGATGCACACGCACGACTTCGGGCTGCGCGACGCGGAGCGCGCGATCCACATGTTGGCGCGCGAGATCCCGGGCGAGGAGTCGATCCACTCCTGCCTCGTGCCGGGCGCGAGCTAGTGTTCCGTCCCGGAAGTTCGCTCGCGTTCTCGGCGGCCGATGCATCCGCGCTCGCGGCGTTGCACTCGCTCGACGAATCTACGGATTCGCCTCGCCCCCCGCGGGCCGCCAGCCCGCGGGCCGCTGGCGGCGCCTTGCGAGCGCGGCGCCTCGACCGCGAGAATCGCGTCGGAACTTCCGGGACAGGACACTAGCCGCGATGGACTTCGTCGCGCGCTGGATCGCGGAGTCGCCGTACGCGCGCTTCCTCGGGGTCGAGCTCGCCGAGCGCAGCGACGAGGCGCTCGTGCTGCGGCTGCCGTACAAGGACGAGAACTCCAACCCCGGCAAGGCGCTCCACGGCGGCTGCGCGGCGTCGCTCGGCGCGATCGGCGCGCAGGCGCTCGCGCGCGCGGCCCTCGGCCCCGACACCGGAACGTGGCACACGGCGGGTCTGCAGGTGAGCTATCTGTCTGCCGCGATCGGTGAGACGATCCTCGCGCGCGCGCGGCTGCTCCGGCGCGGCAAGGAGATGTGCTTCGCCGAGGTCGAGATCGCGACCGAGGACGAGAGGCCGATCGCCCACGTCACCGCCGCGGTGCGCGCGCGTTTCGGTGCACCGCCGCCGGCGCTGCCGAAGTCCGGCGGCGACCACGGCCGTGCCGAGCCGGGCTCGATGGGCCCGCACATCGGCGCGATCCCGTTCATCGGCAACCGCGGCATCCGCGTCGAGCACATGACCGGCGGCACATCGCGGCTCGTCATGCCCTGGCGTGACACCAACGCGGATCAGGACGGAAACGTGCACGAGGGCGCGGTGCTCGCGCTGCTCGACACGACCGGCGCGATGGCTGCCTGGGCCGAGACGGGCGCTGGCCGCTACAAGGCCTCCACGCCGGCGATCCAGGCGCAGATCCTGGCGCCGGCCGGGCAGGGCGAGCTCGTCGCCTACGGCCGCTGCGTGCTGCGCGACCGCGAGCTTCTCTGGAGCGACGTCGACGTGGTGCGCCGCGACGACGCCGCGATCTGCGCGCGCGGCACCGTGATCTACCGGATCATTACTTAGGGGGCCCGGCGCGGCGAAGCCGCGCCACCCGCACTTCGTTCGCCTGCACCAATCGGACTCGCCTTCCAGGCTCTACCTGACTCTCACGCATCGCGCTTCGCTTGCGGGATCGCCGTTTCCGTGCGCATCGGGCGAGCTCTCGCGCTCTAGCCGAAGCGCGGACCGTCGCGCTCGAGCCAGACTTGCGCGCCGTCGGGCACGCCGCGCTTCTCGCGCCAGCGCGCGTAGCTCTCGGCGAACAGGCGCCCGAGCTCGGTCGCGGACTCGGCGCCCTCGATGTACTCGCGGTGGATGCCGTGCCAGTGGTTGCGCGCGCCGAGCTCCGCGAGCAGCGGCCAGAGCCCCCACTGCAGCCGGTTCAGAAAGACAAAGTCGCGCGGCATGTTGCTCTGGCGCGGAATCTCGCCGAAGTCCGGATCGCGCCGGTCGAAGACGTGCGCGAGCGAGCTCGAGGTGTACGCGGTCGTGAACGTGAACTCGCGGTCGTGGCGGAAGGGCTCGTAGAAGAAGCCCATGTACTCGTAGTAGAGCTCGGTCGACACCGGCGCAGCGTCCGCGATGAAGCCGAAGGCGACGAGCTGGCGGCGGAACGCAACCAGGTCGCCGGCGAGATGGTGCTGGTGCAGCTCGCGCATGCCGCGCGCGGTCGCCGCGTCGAAGAACTTCACGCAGCCGAAGTCGAGGAACGTGACGCCGCCGTCCTCGTGGAAGAGGTAGTTCCCCGGCTGCGGATCCCCGTTGAATGCACGGTGGCGGAACATCGAGCCCCAGACGAAGCGGTACATCACCTCGGCGGCGCGCTGGCGCAGGGCGTCGGGCTGCGCGCGCAGCCAGGCGAAGTCGTAGCCGCTCACGAGCTCGCTCGTGAGCACACGCGCGGTCGAGTGACTCGCGATCACGGCGGGGATCCGGATCAACGGGTGATCGGCCCAGAGCTCCGCGAACGCGCGCTGATTGCGCGCTTCGTTCTCGTAGTCGAGCTCTTCGCCGATGCGCGCGCGCAGCTCGTCCACCACCGGTCCCGGATCGAGGTTCTCGTACAGCGCGCCGACCGCGCCGTAGAGCCAGCCGACGTTCGCGAGATCCGCGCGGATGGCCTGGTCGATGCCCGGGTACTGCACCTTCACCGCGACCTCGCGGCCATCGCGCAGCACGCCGCGATGGACCTGGCCGATGCTCGCCGCCGCGAGCGGCACCGGATCGAGCTCGCGAAAGCGCATTTCGACGGGCGCGCCGAGCTCGCGTTCGAGCTCGACCCGGATCGCGGCGAAATCGACCGGCGGCGCCTGTGATTGCAGCTGCGCGAGCAGCGCGCGGTACGACTCGGGCAGATCAGCGGAGACGTAGCTCGCGATCTGGCCGAGCTTCATGATCGCGCCCTTCATCTGCCCCATGGTCGCGAGCACGCGCTGCGCGCTCTCGTCGTGGTATGCGTCGAGCAGCCTCTGCCGGCGCGCGCGGCCGACGAAGAGCCCGCGCAGGCGCGCGGCCGCGAAGCCGAGGCCGAGGCGGGAGCCGAGCGCGCCGAGCGCGCGCAGGCGGCCGAACGCGCTCCGGGGCGGGGCCTTCGAACGCTGCGGCATCGGCGCGCGCGTCCGTCAGTTCTCGGGGTAGCGGCGCAGGACCTCGCCGCGCAGGCTCGAGAGCATCTGCTCGAGCGAGCGGTCGCGAAGCATGCGCTCGACGAACTCCGGGACCGCGCGGCCCGCGCTCATGCGCGCGTCGTAGCGGACCAGCGTCTCGCGTCCGGAAGCGATCGGGACCAGCGCCCATTCGCCCTGGCTCGCGGCGATGTCGTGCGGCGCTTCTTCGTCGAGTCGCCAGGTCAGCCGGCCGTCGCCGGGCTCGAGGTCGTAGATCGTGGTGTGCGCGAACGGGACGAGCATGATGCGGTAGCGCTGCTCGACCCAGAGCTTTGCGCCGGCGCGCCGCTCGACGCGCGTCGCGCGGATCAGCGGCATGAAATCGGGCCAGCGTTCGAAGTCGATGAGCACCGCCCAGACCTGCGCGGGCGGGCGCTTGATCAGGCTCTCGGCGCGCGTCGCGCCAGCGAGGTCGTTTGCCGCGCGCTCGCGCGAGACTGCCACGCGCAGCACCTCGCCGTCCTCGAGCGCGACCCAGTCCTGGCTGCTGTGGAGAGCCGCAGGCTCCAGGAGGGGCGCGCGGCAGGCGATGCACGGCGCGGCCCCGACCGGCGGCGTCGCGTCCGCGGGCGCGAGCGCGGCGGAGCAGGCGGCCAGAACGAGGATCGCCTTCGCCAGCATCGCGCCCGAGTGTACCTCAGCCGAGGCGCTGGACGGCGCGCAGCAAGGCGTGCATGGCGCCGTCGCGCGCGCCCATTCGGTCGAGCTCCGTGACCGTGCTCTCGAGGTAGTCGCGGGCCGCGCCCAATGGACCGCGCGCCCGCGCCATCCTTCGCGCCAATTCGGGCAGCGGCAGCCGCCCCGCGTAGCGAGCGTGAGCGCGGTTGGCGACGAAGCTGAGCGCCGGAATCTCGCCGTCGATCGAGCGCAGGCGCAGCCAGCGCGGTTCGTACGTTCCGGTGAGCATCTCGCGGTTCCAGAGCACGCCGAGCTCGCTCTCCACGTCAGCGGCGGCGACCCGCAGCGCAAGCCCCGCGCACGAGCCGCCGCGCTCGAGCGCCAGCGTCAGGCCCGGGTTCTCGGGCGTACCCCGGCCGAACGTGTTCCAGACGCAGAAGCGGCGGTGCCAGCCTGCGGCGCGCGCGGGGCGCGTCTCGACATGATTGAAGGCCGGGTTCCACATCAGCGATCCGTAGCCGAAGACCCAGACATCGCGGCCGGGTGCAACGTCGGCGAGGATTTCGCGCAGCGAGGCCGCGCGCTGCTCGGCCGAGAGCAGCGCCTCGCCAGCCGCCTGGAAGACCGCCGCGATGCGCTCGACGCTCCCGGGCAGCAGGGACTCGCGTCGCAGCGCCATCCGCTCAGACCGCGCTCGCCAGGCGTTCCAGAGCGAGGATCAGGGCCTGCGTTCCGCTGCGTCCGTGGCCGAGCGCCGCGACCTCGCGATACAAGTGCAGGGCGAGCTCGAGCCCGGGCAGCGCGAGTCCCATTCGCTTGCCTTCCCGCAGGGCGATGTCCATGTCCTTCAAGAAGTGCTCGACGTAGAAGCCCGGCGCGAAATCGCGTGAGGCGATCTTCGGGCCGAGCTGGTTGATGGCCCACGACGCCGCGGCGCCGCTGCCCACGGATGCGATCACGGTCAGGGGGTCGAGCCCGGCGCGCTGCGCGTACAGCAGCGCCTCGCAGACGCCGACCATGTTCGCGGCGATCAGCATTTGGTTGACCATCTTCGTGTGTTGGCCCGCGCCCGCGGGACCTTGCAGCACGATGGTTCTGCCCAGCCGCTCGAGCAGCGGTCGGACGTCGTCGAGCACCGCCGCTTCGCCGCCGACCATGATCGAGAGCGTCGCCGCGCGCGCCCCCACGTCGCCGCCCGAGACAGGCGCATCGAGCGCGCGCACCCGGCGTGCCTGTGCGGCCGTGGCGATCTCGCGTGCCAGGCTCGGCTCCGAGGTCGTCATGTCGACGAGCGTGGCTCCCGGGCGCGCGCCTTCAAGCGCGCCGCTCGGGCCGAGTACGACCTCGCGCACGTCGGCGGGGAAGCCGACGATCGAGAAGATCACGTCCGCGCGGGCTGCCACGTCGGCGGGCGAATCCGCCCAGCGCGCGCCGCGCGCGAGCAGGTCCGCGGCCTTCGCCCGCGTGCGCGAGTGCACGGTGACTTCGCAGCCGGCGTCGAGCAGGTGACTGCACATCGCGGCGCCCATCACGCCCGTGCCGATCCAGCCCACATGGACGGAGGCGGCGTCACTCACCGGTGTAGCCCCGCGGATGGCTGCGGTGCCAATCCCAGGCGCTCGCAAGGATCTGCTCGAGGCCGGCGCGGGGCCGCCAGCCGAGCACGCGCTCCGCCTTGGACAGGCTCGCGACCAGGCGCGCCGTGTCGCCGGGGCGTCGCGCGCCGCGCGTGAAGTCGAGGCGCTTGCCGGTGACGCGCTCGGCTTCGCGGATCACCTCGAGCACCGAGTGGCCGGTGCCGGTGCCCAGGTTGATCGCCTCACCCGCGCCCGCCCCTGCGCGCGCGGTCCATTCGAGCGCCCGGCCGTGCGCGTCGGCCAGATCGTCGACGTGCACGTAGTCGCGAATGCAGGTGCCGTCCGGCGTCGCGAAGTCGTCGCCGTAGACGGTGACGCGCTCACGCAAACCTTGCAGCGCTTGCAGCAGAATCGGGATCAGGTGCGTCTCCGGGTCGTGGTGCTCGCCGTGCGCGCCGTCGGCGCTCGCGCCCGCTGCGTTGAAGTAGCGCAGCGAGACGTGGCGCAGACCGTGGGCGCGCGCGAGATCGGCGAAGATCCGCTCGACGACGAACTTCGTCGCCGCGTACGGGCTCTCCGGCGCAAGCACCGCCGCTTCGGACAGCGGCGACTCCGTCGTCTCGCCGTAGACCGAAGCGGAGCTCGAGAAGACGATCCGCTCGACGCCGCAGGCGCGCATCGCTTCGAGCAGCGCGAGCGTGCCCGCGACGTTGTTCTGCCAGTAGGTCTCCGGCTTGCGCACGGAGTCGGCGACCGAGGAGAAGGCGGCGAAGTGAAGCACTGCCTCGATGCGCCGCTCGCGCAGCAGCGCGGCGACGCGCTGGCGGTCGGCGATGCCGCATGCCGTCAACGCATCGGCCGGGACAGCGGCTGCGTGGCCGGAGGACAGATCGTCGAGCACGGCGACGTCGTGGCCCGCGGCCAGCAGGTGTCGCGCGGTGAAGCTGCCTACGTATCCCGCACCGCCGGTCACGAGAACGCGCATGAATTTCCTTCGATCTGGCTAGAATCCCCGCCGTGAAGTCGAATGACTTCGGAGGGAGACAATGGCTTACCTCGCGATCGTGACCCTGCTCGCGCTGCTCGAGTACATGGCGTTCGGGATCCTGGTCGGCCGCGCGCGGGCAAAGTACGGGATCAAGGCGCCCGCGACCAGCGGCGACCCGATCTTCGAGCGTTACTTCCGGGTACACCAGAACACCGGCGAGCAGCTGCTGGTGTTCGTGCCCGCGCTCTGGGTCTTCGGCAGCTTCGCGAGCGAGGGCTGGGGCGCGCTCCTCGGGCTGCTCTTCATCGCCGGCCGTGCCCTGTACATGCGGGGCTACGTCGCCGACCCGGAGCAGCGCGGCGTGGGCTTCCTCGTTGGCTTCGTGGCGAACATCGTGCTCGTGCTCGGCGGTCTGATCGGCGCCAGCGCAGCGGCGCTTCGGGGTTAGTTCGAGAGCGCCTCCACCGACCCCTTCGCGGCGACCCTTTCGAACACGGCCGCGATGCGCGCTCGCGCTGCGGCGACGCTCGCGACGAGCTCGCGCGCGCTCGCTCCCGGTCGGACGAGATCCGCGACGAGATCGGCGGCGTCGCCTTGGAGCGGTAGCGTCTCGACGGCGCGACCCGCGAGCCAGCGCGCGCAGGCCTCGACCCGCCGCAGAAGTGCGTAGTCCGCGACGAGCGCCTCGACGCGCGCGCCCGTGGCGGTTGCGCGAAGCATCGCGGGCACCGCCGGCAGGGCGCTGCCGCCGAGTTGAAGACCCCGCTCGAGCAGCGCGCCTGCGGCCAGGAACTCGACATCCATGATGCCGCCGCGACCCGCCTTGAGCGCGGCCTTCTTCTCGTCCTCGCGGCCGCGCTCTTCGATCACGCGCCCGCGCATTTCGCTGACGTAGAGCCAGGGATTCGCAGCCGCGCGCACGATTCGCTCGCGCGTGGCATCGAGCGCTTCCTGCGCGCGCGCGACATCACCCGCGACCGCACGCGCGCGCAAGAGCGCCAGGTGTTCCCAGGTCGCCGCGTGATCGGTCTGATAGCGCGAGAACGCCTCGTGCGTGGTGACGAGCGCGCCCTGCTGTCCCGACGGTCGCAGCCGCGAGTCCACTTGATACGCGTAGCCGGCCCCGGTCATCGTCGACACGTAGCTGATCCAGCGCTGTGCGAGGCGCGACGGCAGGAGAGCGTCTGGCAGCTCGTCGCGGTACAGGAAGATGACGTCGAGGTCGGAGTGGTACGTGAACTCGCGACCCGCGAGCTTGCCCATGCCGAGCACGGCGAGCACCGATCCGCCCGGCGCCTCGCGACCGGCCTCGGCCGCCGCGAGCGCGCGCCGCATGCAGGTCTCCGCGAGCAGCGAGAGGAAGCGCGAGACATCGTCGAAGTCCGCGAGCCCGCCGAGTTGGAGACACGCCGCGAACAGCATCTCGTCGCGCCGGAGCAGCCGCAGCGCGTCCAGGAAATCCTCGAGCCTCGACTCGGGGTCGGGGAGCGCGACGCGCGCGAGCTCGGTCGCGCGCGCGCCGAGATCGCCGCGCTCGGCGCGCGCCAGGCGCGCGAGCAGCTCCGGCCGATGTGCGAGATAGCGGCCCCACTCGGCATTGCTCGCGATGGCGCGCGCGAGCCCCGCGAGCGCGGGGCCGTCGAGGCGGTCCCAAGCAGCATCGCGCCCGCGGCGTTCCGCGAGCGGAGCCGCGGCGATTCCGATTCGCGCGCGCAGCGGCGACGCCTCCAGCGCCTCTTCGAGCTTCGCTTCAATGGTCATCGGCTTTCGGGCTCTCCAGCACCAGATTCTCGAAGCGTGCGCGGACCTCCGCGCGCACGCGCGTCCA
>Ga0210377_10002629_pt1 | contig 15645 bp, 15 predicted proteins | sample PLM4_65_b1redo_FD_155480 | JGI IMG/M metagenome (GOLD analysis project Ga0210377, IMG submission 155480) | Groundwater sediment microbial communities from an aquifer in East River, Colorado, USA - PLM4_65_b1 redo | ecosystem: Environmental > Terrestrial > Soil > Riparian zone | place: USA: East... | reverse complement strand
TGCGACACCGAAGTGATCCCGCACCTCTACGAGGAGTACGGGCCCGGGTTCGTCACGCGGCTCAACGGGATGTTCGCGTTCGCCATTTTCGACGCGCGCGCCCGGCGGCTGATCATCGGGCGCGACCGCGCCGGCGAGAAGCCGGTCTACTGGGTCGAGCGCGACGGCGAGCTGCTGTTCGCGTCGGAGATCAAGGCGCTCCTGGCGCACCCGCGGGTGTCGCGCGAGCCCGACCTCGAGGCGCTGACCCGCTACCTGCTCTACGGCTACTTCCCGGCGCCGCACACGCCGTTCCGCGGCATCCGCAAGCTGCCCGCGGGTCACCTGTTGATGGCCGAGGAAGGGCGCGTGCGCATCGAGCCGTACTGGGACCTGCGCGCCGTGGTGGCGCGCGGCCCCGCCGGACCGCCGCCGTCCGAGGCCGAGGCTGCGGGCGAGGTGCGCCGCCTGCTGCGCGAGGCGGTGATGCTGCGTCTGCGGGCCGACGTCCCGGTCGGCGTCCTGTTCAGCGGCGGCGTCGACTCGTCGGCGATCGCGGCGCTGGCGGTGGAGCTCCACGGCCCCGGCGTGCCGACCTTCGCGCTCGGGATGACCGACGAAGACTTCAACGAGGCCGGCTACGCGCGCCGGGCCGCCGCCCACCTGGGGACCGATCATCACGAGGTGATCGTCGGCGAGGCCGATCTCGTCGGCGCGCTGTACCACATGGCGCGCGTCCTCGACGAGCCGCTCGCCGACGCCTCGGTGCTGCCGACCTGGCTCCTGTCGCGCTTCACCCGCCGTCACGTCAAGGTGGCGCTCGGCGGCGAGGGGGGGGACGAGCTGTTCGCCGGCTATCCCACCTACCTCGGCGACCGCCTTGCGCGCCGTTTCCGCCGCCTGCCGCGGCCGCTGCGGGCGCTCATCCGACGCGCCGTCGAGTCGGTGCGGCCGTCGTTCTCGAACGTCGGCATCGAGTTCCTGCTGAAGAAATTCGTCGCCTCGGCCGAGCTGCCCGACGACGTGCGGCACGCGATCTGGTTCGGCGCCTTCCCGCCCGAAAGCCAGCGCACGCTCCTGTCCGACGCCGCGCTCGCGGAGCTCGACCGGCATCCCGGCCACGACCCGCTCGCCGAGGCGCGCGCCGTGCGGGCCGGCATCACCTTCCGGCAGCCGCTCGATGCGCTGCTGCTGACCGATTTCCTGATGTACCTTCAAGATGATCTGCTGACCAAGGTCGACCGCGCCTCGATGGCGGCGTCGCTCGAGGTGCGCGCCCCGTTCCTGCACCACCCCCTCGTCGAATACGTCATGACGCTGCCGGCGCGGTACAAGATCCGCGGCGCCACCACCAAGCACCTGCTCAAGCGGGCGATGAGCGACCGGCTGACGGGCGAGATCACCGGGCGCCGCAAGCGCGGCTTCAACATCCCGATGGCGCGCCTGCTCGTCGGGCCGCTCGACTCCCTGCTGCACCGCGCCTTCGAGCCCGGCCGGCTCGAGCGCGGCGGCCTGCTGCGCCCCGAAACCGTGATCGGCCTGTGGCGCGAGCACGCCGCGCGCCGGCGCGACAACGGCCGGCTGCTGTGGAACCTGTTGATGCTGCAGCTCTGGCACTCGCGCCACTTCGAGGGCGGCGACCTGTGCTAGATTGCTGGGTCATGCTTCGTCGTCGTTCCGGCGCGCGCCGCGCCCTCGTCGTCATGATCGTCGCGGGTGCGATCCTCGCCGGCGCGCTGCCGCCGGCCGGCGGTGTCGCGCAGGCCGCCGCCCCGCTGGCCTTCACCCTGCGCACCATCGACAACGAGTCGGGGGTGCGCGTCGTGCTGGAGTTCACCCGCAAGCCGATCTACGAAGTGCGCGGCGACGCGCGCCGCGTCTACATCACCCTGCGCGAGGGCGACACCAAGCCGCCGTTCAAGAAGAAGGACTACGACGGCGCCCTGCTCGAGCGCATCAAGTTCATCGAGGGGATGCGAACGTCGGAGATCGTCTTCTACACCGGGCCCGATTTCGGCACCTACTCGACCTTCGAGATGGGCGAGCCGTTCCGCCTGGTGCTCGATCTCAGGCGGGCTCCGTCGCCGAAAGCGGCGACGCGCGTCGGCGAGACGCCGGCCGCGCCGGGAGCGCCGGTCGCCGGCCATCCGGAAAGGCCCGGCGCCGCACCGCCGGCCGGCACGGGCGCCGCCGCCGGGCCGGCCGCCGCGCCGCCCGTCGACGTGCCGGCGCCCGCGGCGCCGCCCGCGCCGCGCCGCGCCGATTTCGCCGTGGTGATCGACCCCGGGCACGGTGGTGACGAGGAAGGGGCGCGCGGGCCGACCGGGCTGCTCGAAAAGGAGGTCACCCTCGATATCGCCCGCCGCCTGCGCGGCCTGCTGGCCGGGGACGAGGGCACCGAGGTGATCCTGACCCGCGAGGACGATCGGCGGATGGCGCTCGATGACCGCACCGCGATCGCCAATCACGCCCGCGCCGACCTGTTCGTCAGCATCCACTGCAACTCCTCGCCGCGCGACGCCGCCCAGGGGGCCGAGACCTATTTCCTGTCGTACCAGGCCACCGACGACGACGCGCGCGCTCTGGCGGCGCTCGAGAACAACCCCATGCAGATCGACCAGGGGGTGAGCGCCCAGAGCGGTCTCGACCTGGTGCTCTGGGATCTGGCGCAGTCCGCCTTCCTCAAGGAGTCGAGCGACCTGGCCGAGACGATCCAGGATCGCCTCAACGACGCCCTGCGGGTGCGCAACCGCGGCATCAAGCAGGCCCCCTTCCGCGTGCTGATGGGCGCGACCATGCCGGCGGTGCTGGTGGAGGTCGCCTTCATCAGCAGCCCCCCCGAGGAGCAGCGGCTGCGCGAGCCGTCATTCAAGGACCAGATCGCCGCGTCGATCGCCGAGAGCATCCGGGCGTTCCGCAAGCGGGTCGCGCGGTGAGCGCCGCGCGCGCCGCCGGCGTCGCGCTGGCGGCCGCCCTGGTCGCGGCCGGCTGCGGCTGCGGCGGCCGGCCGGTGTCCGAAGCGCCGCCTGCCGCGGCGGGCGAGGCGGTCGCGCCGGTCGCCGCAACGGCGCAGGACGCCGCGACCGCCGGCGGGGCAGAGCCGGCGTCCGGGGGAGCGCCGGGTCCCCCCGCGGCACCAGGCGAGCCGAACCACCGCGAGGTCGTGCTCTTTTTCCAGCGCGCCGCCGACGACACCCTCGGTCCCGAGCGCCGCAGGATCCTGCTGACCTCGTCGATCGCCGACCAGGCGCGGCAGATCATCGGCGAGCTGGCCGCCGGCCCCGAGACCGAAGGGCTGCTGTCGACCGTGCCGCGGCGGACCACCGTCCTCGGCGTTTACCTCGATCGGGCCGGCACCGCCTACCTCGATCTGAGCGAGGAATTCGTCTCGATGCACCCGGGCGGCAGCAGCGAGGAGCTGGCGACGATCTTCTCGATCGTCGACTCGCTGACCTACAACCTGCCCGAGATCCGCCGTGTCCGCTTTCTCGTCGGCGGCGAGGAGCGCGACACGTACAAGAGCCACGTCGATCTGCGCGCGGCGTACATCAAGAACATGTCGATCGTCCGCATGGAGGAGGGTGGATGAGGGGCGCCGGCGGGCCGATCGGCGTCTTCGATTCGGGGATCGGCGGTCTCACGGTCTACAAGGCGCTTCGCGACGCGTTGCCGCCGGCGGAGCGGCTGGTCTACCTCGGCGATACCGCGCGGGTGCCGTACGGCACCCGGTCGGACGCGACCGTCGTGCGTTACGCGCTCGAAGGCGGGCGGTTCCTGGCGCGGCGCGGCATCAAGGCGCTCGTCGTCGCCTGCAACACCATGTCGGCGCTGGCGCTCGACGAGTTGCGCGCGGCGATGGGGCGGCCGGTGGTCGGGGTGATCGACCCGGGGGTGGAGGCGGCCTGCCGGGCGACGAAGGGCGGCGTGATCGGCGTCATCGGCACGGCGGCCACGGTCAAGAGCGGCGCGTATCCGAGAGCGATCGCCCGCCGCCGCCCGGAGGCGCGCGTCGTGGCGCGCGCCTGTCCGCTGTTCGTGCCGCTGGCGGAGGAGGGCTGGGTGGACAACGAGGTGACCCGTGCCACGGCGCGCGTCTACCTCGGCGACATGCGCGGCGCCGGCATCGACACGCTGGTCCTCGGCTGCACGCACTACCCGCTGCTGAAGACGGTCATCGGCGAGACCGTGGGACCCGCGGTCGTCCTGGTCGATTCGGCCGCGGCGACCGCGGCGGCGGCGCGGTCGCTCCTGGCGGACAGCGGTCTGCTGGCGCCGGACGGCGGCGATGGCGGCACGGCGCCGGGCGGCGCCGGCGATCATTTCTTCGTGACCGATTCGTCGGAGCGGTTCCACGAGGTCGGGGCACGTTTTCTCGGCCGGCGGCTCGGACGTCTCGAGCTGGTCGACCTTCTGGAGTGACGATGGAACGTCTGGACGGTCGGAAAGAGCGCGACTTGCGCCCGGTGGAGATCACGACGGGCGTCAACATCCACGCCGAGGGTTCGGCGCTCATCAAGGTGGGTCACACCCACGTCATCTGCACGGCGAGCGTCGAGGACCGCGTGCCGGGGTTCCTGCGCGACACCAACCAGGGGTGGATCACCTGCGAGTACGGCATGATCCCGCGCGCCACCGGCGAGCGCATGGCGCGCGAGGCGACCCGCGGCCGGCCGTCGGGCCGGACGCAGGAAATCCAGCGCCTCATCGGCCGGTCGCTGCGCGCCGTGGTCGACATGACCGCGCTCGGGCCGCGCACCGTGTGGATCGACTGCGATGTGATCCAGGCGGACGGCGGCACCCGCTGCGCCGCGATCACCGGCGCGTTCGTCGCCCTGGCGCACGCGCTCGCGTCGCTGCGCGCCAAGAGCCTGCTCAACGGGCCGCCGCTGCGCGGTCTCGTCGCCGCGACCTCGGTCGGCATCGTCGGCAGCCTGCCCTGCCTCGACCTCAACTACATCGAGGACTCGCAGGCCGACGTCGACATGAACGTGGTGCGCACCGACGCCGGCCGCTTCGTCGAGATCCAGGGGACCGCCGAGAAGAACCCGTTCACTCTCGATCAGATGCACACGCTGCTCGACCTGGCGGTCGAGGGGACGACGAGCCTGTTCGAGCACCAGCGGCACGTCCTGCGCGACAGCCTGCCGGCGCTCCTGCCGCGGTCGTGAATGCTTCCGGTGCGGTCCCGGCGCTGCTGGTGGCGTCGCTCAACCCCGGGAAGGCGCGCGAGCTGCGCGCCCTGGTCGAGGCGGCCGGCTACCAGGTGGTGACCCCGGCCGACATCGGCCTCGCGGCCGACGCGTATGAGGAGTCCGGCGCCACCTACGAGGAAAACGGCGCCGGCAAGGCGCTCCACTACGCCCGCCTGTCGGGGCGCGTCACCATCGCCGACGACTCCGGGATCGAGGTCGATGCGCTCGGCGGCCGGCCGGGCGTGCAGTCGGCGCGCTACGGCGGCCCCGGCCTCGACGACACCGGCCGCAACCGCCTGCTGCTCGATGAACTGCGCGGCATCCCCGAGGAGCGACGCACGGCGCGCTACGTCGCCGTCGCCGTCGTCGCCCGCCCCGACGGGGAGAGCCGCGCCTTCCGCGGCGTCTGCGAGGGGCGCGTCACCGGGACGCCGCGCGGCGCCGGCGGATTCGGCTACGACCCGCTGTTCTTCCACCCGCCCTTCGGCGCCACCTTCGCCGAGGTCGATCCGGCGCGCAAGCACGAGGTGTCGCATCGCGGCCGCGCGCTGCGGGCGCTGGCGACGTTCCTGGCGGGCGCGGAAGGGCGGCGCTTCCTGGGGGGGCCTGCATGAGCCACGGCGGCCAGTCGATGGTGGCGGCGCTCGGTCGCGTCCTGGTCTGCCCGCCGTCGGCCGCCGGCTGGGGCGATCCGGCGCGCGCCGCGGCGTCGGCGGCGCTCGGCTACCCGGCACCGCCGTCGGCCGCGGCGGCGACCGCCGAGCACGACGCGCTCCGCCGCGCGCTCGTCGAGGCCGGCGCCGACGTCGTCGATCTCCCGCCGGCGCCCGACCATGGGCTCGACGCCGTCTACACCCACGACGCCTCGTTCATGACCGACGCCGGCGCCGTCATCCTGAGGATGGGCAAGCCGGCGCGGCGCGGCGAGCCGGCCCGGCACGCCGCCTTCTACCGGGCCGCCGGCATCCCAATCCTCGGCGCTATCGAGGAGCCCGGCACGGTCGAAGGCGGTGACCTCGTCTGGATCGACGCCGCCACCGTTCTCGCCGGCCGCGGCTACCGCACCAACGCCGACGGCATCGGGCAGCTGCGCGCGCTGCTCGCGCCGGCGGGTATCGAGGTGGCGGCGGCGCCGCTGCCGCACTTCCGCGGGCCGGAGTCCTGCCTGCACCTGATGTCGCTCCTGAGCATGATCGACGACGCCACCGCCCTCGTCGATCCCGCCTGGCTCGCCGTGCCCACTCTCGAGTTGCTGCGCGATCGCGGCATTGCGTCGATCGCGATCGACGACGCCGAGCGCGACGCCCTTGCCTGCAACGTCCTGGCGCTCGGCGGCCGCCGCCTGCTGGCGATGGAGGGGAGCCCCTCGACCCACGCCCGCCTGCGCGCCGCCGGGTTCGTGGTCCGCACTTTTCCGGGTCGCGAGCTGGGGCGCAACGGCGGCGGCGGACCGACCTGCCTCACCCGGCCGATCCTGCGCGGTGACGCGGCCCTCAGGGCCTGATCATGAAGGGAGCCTCGGAGCTTACAGTTGATTGCGCGACCTTGTCGACGATGGTGACGGTCACGCTGTAGGCCCCCTCCGGCCACTTCGCAAGCGGCACGGCGTATCCCTGCACCTGGGCGGGAGAGTCCTGCACCCGGTAGGTGCCGATCTCCGCCATCGTGCCGTCCGCGGCGCGGCTGCGGAATGTGTAGAGGACGTCGAGCTTCGGCCGCTTCGTCGCCTCGTCGATGGCCGGGCCGTACACCTGCACATAGACGTTCAGCTCGTCGCTCCTGACGAAGGTGCTGTCGGGCTTCGGCACGACGCGGAACTTGCCGATCTGGTAAGGCTTCGCGGTCGAGGGCGCATAGTCGCCCGGCTCCATCGTCGTCGCGAGGGTCACCGACGACAGCTTGAGCCCTTCGCCCGAGAGGTCGGGGACCTCGATGTCGCGCATGGTCGAGGAGATCCTGCGGCTGACGCGGTCTTCGACACCGAGGATGGCGCGGTACAGGCCGGGCTTGAACCCGCCGACCGCCTGGAAGATCAACAGGTCGGCCGCGCCCGCGTCGGCGTTCTCGGGCGGCTCGGCGAAGCTGCTGTCGCTCGCCAGCGGGTAGCTCTCATCCGGGTTCGTCCGGCTGACCAGCTTGCCGAACACCCCGACATCGGGCACCTCGTGACCGTCCTTGCCGCGGTACTGCACCGCGCTGCTGCGGATGCCGACGGTCACCGTGGTGTAGGTGTCGCCCGGAGCGCGGTAGAAGTCGAACCGGGTCTCCATCGGGATGGGAGAACCGAACGCCTCCCTGGAGGTGACGAAACCCTGGAACAGCGCCTCCTCGCGCGGCGGCAGCTGCTGCATGCGGCCGTAGATCGTGCGCGTCTCGATCTCCCCCTGCGCCAGCGACACGCCGGCCGCCAGCAGGACCGGGTCGGTGACCCCCTCGCGGAGAAGTTGATCGTTGGCGGTGATCTTCGTGCGCGCGAACTTCAGGCCGCGCGCCACGTCGGAGTCGAGCGTCGGGCTGGTGCTCAGCCGGAACTCGCCGGTGGCGTCGCGCGCGAACGCGACGACCGTGTTGGGCTGCATGTCGGGGAACGGCGGCCGGCGGTAGACCCAGGTGACGATGCCGCGGTGCGTCTTGGCCATCAGGTCGTTGATGACATCCTCCGGCGGCCCCACGAGGATGTAGATCTTCCCCATGTCGGTCTTCCAGCCGGGAATCGTCGTGGCGGAGAACTTGCGCACCGCTTCGTAGGTGCGCTTCTCGTAGCGGGCGCGGAACTCGTTCTCGGAGGTGGTCGGCTCGATGTCGCGCCTCTGCCAGAACCAGTCGATGAAGGTGGCGCGCTCCATCTCGGTCTCCAGCGCCTTGTACGCCTTGATCTCCTGCTTGGTGATGATGTAGCGCACCGGCCCCTGGTACCAGTCCTTGGTCGGGTTGTCGAAGTTCACGCCGTCGCTCGCCCCCGCCGCCGGCGCCGCGAAGAAGAGAACCAGCAACGCCAGGAACAGCACAAGGAAGAGGATGAGCCCGAGCGACAGCGCCCAGCGCGGCACCTCGAGCGTGTCGGGTGCATGTTGCCCCATCATGCGCGGCCCGTGCCGCGGCTTGAGCCGCAGCATACGCGCCGTGAGGAGCGCCGCCAGGGAATAGGGTGCGCGGGGTGACCGGCCTGCGTCTGGTGACATGGGCGTCAGCGGTCCTTATTATAGCAGCCGCTTCCGGCTGGGCCGCGACCCGCGGCCATGTCGCCCGGGGGAAGGAGCCGTCATGCCACACCGACCGAACCGGGCCCCGATCGCGGCCCTCCTGTTCATGGCCGCCGCGGCGGTCGCATCGACGCCGGCCCCGGCCGCCGGGGCGCTGCTCACCCGCAACGTCGTCCTGGTCACGTTCGACGGCGTCCGCATCCAGGAGATGTTCGGCGGCATGGACGAGGTCGTCGCCGCGAACGACAAGCGCTCCGGCATCTACGACATCGAACGCGCCCGCTCGCTGTACGACCGGCCGACCGCGGACGAGCGCCGCGCGGCCCTGTTTCCGTATTTCTGGGGCGCGCTGGCGCCGCAGGGTGTGGTGCTCGGCGACAAGGCCCGCGGCAGCCACGTCACCCTGCGCAACCCGCACGCCTTCTCGTACCCGGGGTACATGGAGATCCTGACCGGCCGGTACCAGCCGGAGGTCACGACGAACGACCTCAAGCGCTACCCGCACACGACGTTTCTCGAGTACGCGCGGCGCGAGCTCGGTCTGACACCCGAGGGCGTCGCGGTCTTCTCGTCGTGGGAGGCGCACCGGCTCATGGCGGCGCGCGAGGAAGGGGCGGTCTTCGTCAACGCCGGCTACGAGCGCGTGCCGGCCTCCCTCGCGACGGAGAAAACCGCGTGGATCAACGATTACCAGATGCATCAGATGGCGCTCTGGGAGGTCGGCCGCCCCGACACTCCCACCTTCTACCTGGCGCTCGAGCACCTCAAGGCGCACCGGCCGCGTCTGCTCTACATCGCCTTCGGCGAGACCGACGACTGGGCGCACGCGCGCCGCTACGATCGCCTCCTCGACGCGCTGCACATCTACGACGACTACCTGAGAATTCTCTGGCAGACACTCGAGTCGATGGACGAATACCGCGGCCGCACGACCCTCGTCATCACGACCGACCATGGCCGCGGCGTCCGACCGAAGGACTGGGTCGAGCACGATGCCGGCATCAAGGGGTCGGAGGATATCTGGGTGGCCGTGATCGGCCCCGACACACCCGACCGCGGCGAGGTCGCACCGGCCGCGACCGTCTACCAGGCCGACGTCGCCGCCACCATCCTGAGATTGCTCGGTCTCGACCCGCGGGCGTTCGATGCCGCGGCGGGGCCGCCGATCGCCGCCGCCTTCGGGCCGTAGCGCCGCGTCGGGCGCGCGACGTCGTTGACACCCGGCGGCCGGCCGGATATAACCCGCGGCGACGGAGGCCCCCCGTGGACACGCGCGCCCGCCTCAGATCGCTCATCCAGGAGAAATGCGTCCTGCACGGCGACTTCACCCTCGCCTCGGGACAGAAGTCGAAGGTCTACTTCGACTGCAAGCGCGCCACGCTCGACCCCGAGGGGCTGCATCTCATCGCCACCCTCCTGCTCGAGGCGATCGACCGGCTCGAGCGCGAGGACGGCAAGCGCATCGACGCCATCGGCGGCCCGACCATCGGCGCCGATCCAGTCGTCGGGCATGTCGCCGGCAGGTCATGGGAGCGCGCTGCGGACGGCGCGGGCCACCCGGTGCGGGCGTTCCTGGTCCGCAAGGAGTCGAAGGACCACGGCACGCGGCGCCTCATCGAGAACGACATCCCCGCCGGCGCCCGCGTCGTCGTGTTCGAGGACGTCGTGACGACCGCGAAATCGACCCTCGAAGCGCTCGCCCGCGTCGAGGAGGCCGGTCTTGCGATCGCCGCCATCGTCTCGGTCGTTGACCGCGAGCAGGGCGGCGCCGAGGCGCTCGCCCGCTACCGCTACCAGCCGCTGTTCCGCAAGAGCGAGTTCGGGCTCTAGGGCGGCGCGCGGCGCCCCGCGGACGTGGACCCGGTCACCCACACACTCGTCGGCGTCACGGTCGCCAACGGCCTGTTCCGCCGGCGCGTCGGCGCGGCCGCCGTTCCGATCCTCGCGCTGGCCTCGAACCTCCCGGACATCGACGGCCTGGTGCATCTCACCGGCGACCCGACCGCGGTCCTGATGCGCCGGACATTCGGGCACTCGCTGCTGCTCCTGCCGTTGTGGTGCGTCGCGCTCGCCTGGCTCGTGCGCCTGCGGTGGCGGCACCTGACGCGGCTTGAGGTCCTCGGCATGGTCGCCCTCGGCGCGGGGCTGCACCTGTTCTTCGACCTCATCAACTCGTTCGGCGTCGTGCTGCTGTGGCCGCTGAGCGCGGCCCGCCCCGAGCTCGCCTGGGTCTTCATCATCGATTTGATACTGACCGGGTTGCTGGCGGCGCCACTTCTCGTCGCGCTCGCGCCGCGCTGGCGGCCACGACTCGCGACCCTCTCGCGCGCCGCCATCGCCGCGGTGGCGGTCTACCTCGCGCTGTGCGGCGCCGGCCACGCGCGCGCCATGACCCTGCTCGAGCGGGCGGCCGCCGACGGCGACGACGCTACCTCCGACCTGGGTCCGGACTGGGTGGAGGTGGGGTCACCCGCGCCCCCCGACTTCCTCTACGTCTTCCCCGAGCCGCTCGGCCCGCACCGCTGGCGCGCCGTCACCCGCACCGGCGACCGGTACCGACTCCACCTGATCAACGTCATCACGGGAACGGTGACCCGTCGCCGGGAGGTGTCGACGCATGTCGCCGACCCGCGGGTCGCCCGCGCCCGCGCCACCCCCCTCGGCCGCCGCCTGGAGGCGTTCTTCAAGGCCCCGGTGTGGGAGTTCGAGGCGGGGAGCGGGGTCGCGAGGGTGTACGACCTGCGGTTCACGTCGTTCGTCCTTGACCGGCCCGCCGTTTTCCAATTCGACGTGCCTGCCGGTGCTCGTGGCCGCCCAAACCTCTGACAGGCAATACGTTGGCCGGCACTTCCGCCCGCGATCGCGAGGGGGCCGTCCGGGCCCCCGATTCAATCGCGCTTGACCGAGGGGCCCCCCTTCCGTAATATTCCCCCCGGCCCAACAAGCGATCCTCAGTAGCTCAATGGTAGAGCATCCGGCTGTTAACCGGAGGGTTGTAGGTTCGAGTCCTACCTGAGGAGCCAGACCTCATCAGCCCCGAGTTCTCGGGGCCCCCATCATCCCGAGCCCCGATCGCGTGAGTGGTCGGGGCTCTCGTTCGTCTACACACCGCGCCAGTTATGCCGTCCCCAGGGGGGCGATTCGGCCGCCCTCCTCACCTGTTAACCAGAGAGGCCTGAGCTGAAGCGCCATGGCTTCGCTAAGCGGGTGAAAACTCTCTCTCCCTCTCTCGGCGCTGTTAACCCAGAGGTGGACCGGTTAACAGGGGGAGAGCGCATCATCTACCGGAAGCCTCCGGGCTGTTAACCAGAGGCCTGACTCGATGAAGAGGCGAAGCGTCTTGCGGTGAGGCCGAGGATACGTTCGCAGTCAGACCCGCGTCCGCAACGTCACGTTCCCGTGCGTTTGCGGGGAAAGTTCAGATACGTCGTTAGGTTGGGTTGTCCGCGGGCAGGTCCGCTCCCCCACACCAAGCTAGTATACCGAGGACCAGCGAGCAGATGGCAGTGTGCGTCTCATGAGGTTCTGGAGAGACTTGGAACGAACTGCAGACGATTGCGGGCTTGAAGTTGGGGGCGCGCGGATTCAGATACTGGGCTGGACCAGCGGTGTCAGCACTTGCTGGACGATCAACCGGGACGACATACGACGGGACGTAATAAATAATCACGGTCTCCGAGGGTGTCCCCATCGTCATCCAGTGATGCAGCTTCCTCTGTTGCGGGTGGTCTAAGAAAGCGGCTCGAAACTCAACGGAGGAGCGCAACTGGTCAATCTCGGTAGTGTGGCTTGCCAGTGCCGGCTGCTCGCGTAGATAGACGAGGAACTTCTGCACACTGGCGATCGGGAGATGGGCAGTAACGCGGCGCGGGGCTACATGGCTGAGAAGAAGCATCAGCACAGATAGAGTGCCATAGAGCTGCCGATGGAAGGACTCGGTGCGATCGACAAACTGCAGCTGTCGAGTCCGCACCAGCGGTTCCTCTTCACTTGCGGCGGTCGAAAGCGCGGTGCCAGCGCTCAGCACCTCGTGGTAGCGCCAGTCCAGCCTCACCATGTATTCCCATAGGAGGCTGGTGGCCAGGGCTGCGCGCGCGAGCCTGGGCCCCTGGAATGCGGACACTATCTGGTCTGTGAGATGAGAGCCCGTCTCGATTACTTCGCGGATTCTGGCGGATGCCTCGAGGTCACCCGGAACCGCATCCCATCCTCCTGCATCGTTTGACATTCTGCTCACATCAACCCAACGCCCCGGCTAGAGTGCGGCGCGCAAGCGCGAAGGCGAACCCGACGCGGTTCTCCCACGAGCCGCTGTGTCCAAGTGGTCATGCTGCCATGTCCAAGGGGCGCTGACTGTCACGGTTTTTCATGAGTGGATGCAACCAAGCCACAGGTTCGAGAACACCGCTTCGCTCGCGACCTTTACCCTTGCGGGAAGGTCCGCGCCGAGAAACACTCCCCAGCCAAGCAGTTCGGGGTGCTCAAACGCGTCGATGATAGCGTCCATGTCGCTCTTGTCTGGAATCAACACCGGATCCATCATCGCCTCCTCGGGGGTCGGCGCGCGACCAGCAAGGTGGGGTCTCACGAAAAACGAGTATCGAACTGTCATCAGCAACTTCCAGCCGAGAGATGCTGTTGTCCCCTCTTCGTACCCAGTGTCCGGACCTCCTATGTCGATGTGCTTGGATACGCCACAGATCTGCTCCTTGAGCACTTGGGCAACAAGGTGCGAAATGGCGTCTGCGACTTGGAGGCCGAGGACCCGACGCGAATCCTGTTCGAAATGAAATGTCGCCGTCTTCGGGAGGCTACTCTGTAGCGCCAGACGACGAGCATCCGACGTGGACCGGAAAAGACCTTGATCGAAATAGACTTGAAGAATGGGGGAGCGGAGCCCGTTGCGGGTAATGAGCGTCTCAAGCGTCTGCACGAGCTCGCGGCCCAGTGTCCGCCTCCGATCCCGAGAGCTGATCAGGACAGCGCACCTCGCTCCGTCCTGAACAAGCCGAAGGATCCGGCTTCTAAGCCGCCTCATTCGATCGTTGGCTTTCATGAACTCACCGCTCTTAAACTCGTCCACTCCGGGTGCGAGGCCCTCAGATCGGAGGGCATCTCCAACGGATAGCTCAATCTCGGGCGCGGCACATACGAGGGCGCTTAGCACGAAGTCGAGGCTATCGTGACGACTCTCATCAATGAATATCGAGAGTGAGTCGCCTCTTAGGCCTGGTCCAGGATGGAGTAGGTGCATTACGGGATCTAAGGCTTGGCCTCGGCCGATCTCGGCACCCAACCGTCGGATGGCCACCGACGATCAGTCACGGGCGCGCCGGGCGGGCTGCCCGCCGGTGTTGGGCGTCCTGCTCAAGTTCGGCCACATACGTCGCAAAGTACAGTTTCTTGCCCGCACGGTTCAGCGGGTAGTGGTCAACGCTCATGGCCAGGTGAGTGTTGGCTTGAAGCCACAGCAACGAGTCCCAGGCGGTGCGAGTCACGATAGCCGCATCCGCAGCATCGACTTGCGTGGGTATGACATGCAGGTTCAGCAACTTCGTTCTCCGCGTGGACGCATCCACATAGTTGCGATACTTGGAGTCGGGCGCTCCTTCCGTCAAGGTCGCACTCGTAATGGACATGTTATAGGAATCACCGCCGGTCAGGTCGATTTCCCAGATATGGTTGTGGACGAGTAGATCTCTCACGACGAAAACCTCGTACATGGTCGGAAGTCTCGGAAATGCGGGGTACGCATCGCGGAGAAACTCAAGTGGATGCAGCCGCGGATTGGCGCAAATACGAGGTGCCATGAGAATGAGCTTCCGCACCCACGACTCGAACGAGACCGTGACAAGGATGCAGATCGAAGCGGCAAGGCCAGCTTCTTGTCCTGGCGGCAGGTCATCCCGGAACTGGGCGTGGGGAAGCGCTCTCAGGTCATCGATCAGGCCTGCGATGGCTGTGAAGTAGTGACTGCCGAGAACAGATACCTGCGCATCCTGGATCGTCACTCGTTTACCTCAAGTACGCCCAACGCTCGGCATTGCCCGCCGATGGCGCAACCGTCACTGCGAGCACGATGGCCCGGACGACGGCGTGCCGACGATTGTCACCCATGTCTCCGAGCTGTGCGGTAACCTAGGTCCCCGACCATTCCTACGCGTGGTTCTTGAGCAGAAATAGCGCGGCGATCCAGCAGGCAAAGACTATAGCCGCAACCCAGAAACCGAGGTCCGTCGAAGAGGCGCGTCGCGCACGCAGCAGGCGCGTTGAGAGATTGGTCTTCACACCTGCATCAGTCTTGACAATGTTCCCTTCTTCATGTGGCCAGAGGATGCCTATCTTCTGACGCAACTCGTTGTAGTCGGGCTTAGATCGATCAGCATAGCGGAGGCTCAGCCATTGGACTAGTACCCACACGACCGCGAGCAACGCGCCAAAGATGGCGACAACTCTTGGCCTCGTCACCGAACTGGACGTCGCCAAGACGAATGCCCCCGCGTGGAGTGTTGCGAATGCATAGAAGCGCAACCAAAAAAGCTCCTGTTCGCGGAGGACTTGCTCATTTAGGAAGCGGAGGAGCTCGAGGGCTGCGTGATCGGTATCGACCATGCCGAGAACCTTCCTCAGCCTATCCGGGAATGATGCACGAAACTCGTTTCTCGCTTGGTCGTGGTCGCTATTCTGGTCCGTCATACGCTATCGACCTTCCATCCTGCCCATCCTCCGGAGTGGCCAACGGTCCATCAAATCTGCGGCACGCGGGCGCCGAGATAAGACCACGGTCGACCCGCCGCGCCCCGCCAGCTGGGGCCGAAAATCCGCGGGTTCGGTCCCTCGATCCAAGCTCCTATGAATCGTGAGGTGCATGATCTATTCACCGGCCTTGACTCTTTCCCACTCGCTCTTGAGTACTTGCTGCCCAAGCTCTGTCACCCTGCGAATGTGAGTAGCCGTGTGAGAATGGTCACCCGTCTTGAAAGCTGGGATGAGGGCGACAAATGCAGCCTCAACGGCGTTCACGAGCTCGACATGGCGAGGCTCGTTGGGGTTCAGCAAGAGCTTGAGCCTGTAGCTAAGGAGGGCCGCCCGCTGATAGACGTGTTGTCGGGCCGCCTCGTCGGACGGCAGTATGACAAACATACATCGGTGTTCGGTTAAGGGTTTTGATCTGATTGGTGAAGAGGGGGGTAGAAAAAGGGCCACGTCCTCTGTTCTCATAGCGTTGGGAACGACCTTTGAGAAGGAGGAGACGCCGTGGCCCGACGACA
>Ga0210377_10002628_pt1 | contig 15646 bp, 13 predicted proteins | sample PLM4_65_b1redo_FD_155480 | JGI IMG/M metagenome (GOLD analysis project Ga0210377, IMG submission 155480) | Groundwater sediment microbial communities from an aquifer in East River, Colorado, USA - PLM4_65_b1 redo | ecosystem: Environmental > Terrestrial > Soil > Riparian zone | place: USA: East... | reverse complement strand
AAGAACTTCACGTACCGAATCCCCGACGGGCTACCCGTGCCCGAGCCGGGCACCCGGGTCCGGGTCCCGTTCGGCGAGCGCGTCTTGACGGGGGTCGTCGTGCCGGGCGCGGGAGAGATCACGGAACCCGCGGAGACAGCCCTTCGAGACGTCCTCGAGGTCCTCGACGACGAGCCGGTCTGTCCGCCCGAGATGATCGAGACCGCAGCGAAAGTCGCGCAGCGGTTCTTCGCGGCACAGGGGGAGATCTTCAAGAGCGCGCTTCCCGCGCGGCTTCCCGCCGCGGGGTCCGTGCGGTACCGCATCACTGAAAAAGGGGCCCTCGCGGCGGCGCGGGCCCAACCGGACGTACGCCCCTTCCTCGAGGCTCTCTCGGACGGCCGGCCGAGGCGCCTGGCCGAGCTGCCGCCGGAGGCCCGGCCGCGGAGGGAGGTGGTCCGGGCGCTCGAAGAGAAAGAGTGGATCCGGGCCTTCTCCGGGGAACGTCGCGAGCGGCGCCGGCCGGTTGTCGCGTACCTCCCGAGCCGGATGGAGAGCTCCGAACGGGAAAAGAAGCTCGGGCGCAGCCGGCGGGGGCGCGAGGCGGTCGCTTACCTCGAGGCGCTCGGGAGGCCGGCGACCGCGGCGGAGATCCGGCTCGCGACGGGCGCCGGACCCGCGGTGCTGCGGACTCTCGCGGAGAAGGGCGTTCTTCTCACGTTCGAACAGGCCGAGAGAGACGACACCGCGCCGGCGGCATTTCCCGCGGGAGTGTCCGACCTCGTTCTCACGTCGGAGCAATCGCGGGCCCTCGACACCGTTGCCGCCGCGATCCGCGAGCGGCGCTATCTCCCCGCGCTCCTCCAGGGCGTCACGGGCAGCGGCAAGACCGAGATCTACCTGAGGGCGATCGCCGCCGCGCGGGAGCTCGGCCGGGGCGCCGTGTGGATGGTCCCGGAGATCGCGCTGACGCCGGTCTTCGCGCGGCAGCTGCGCCGGCAGTTCGGGGGGGAGGCCGCCGTGCTCCACTCGGCGCTTTCGGAAGGGGAGCGCGCCCGGGCGTGGGACCGCGTCCGCTCGGGAGAGGCCACGATCGTCATCGGCCCCCGATCCGCCGCGTTCGCGCCGGTCGCCGATCCGGGTCTCTTCGTCGTGGACGAAGAGCACGACTCCTCGTACAAGCAGCGCGAGAACCCGCGGTACGACGCGAGGGACGTGGCGGCGATCCGCGCGAAGAGCCACGGCGCGGCGCTCGTCATGGGCTCGGCGACACCGTCGATGGAGGCGTACCACGCGGCACGGGTCGGCCGGATGGCGTCGCTCGTGCTGACGGCGCGGGTCGAGTCGCGGCAACTGCCGGAGGTGACCATCGTGGACCTCCGCCGGGAGCGGGCGACGCCCGAGGAAAAGGGCGTTGCCCTCTTCTCCGCTGCACTCGTGGAGCGTCTCCGCGAAACGTTCTCGCGCGGCGAGCAGGCGATCCTTCTCCAGCCCCGCCGGGGCTTCGCGCCGTTTCTCCTCTGCCGGGACTGCGGCTTCGAGTTCCGCTGTTCGCGCTGCAGCGTCTCGCGGACGGTCCACGACCGCGGCCGGCGGCTCGTCTGTCACTACTGCGGAGAGAAGGTCCCGCGTCCGCAGCGCTGCCCCGAGTGCGGCGGCTCTCTCCTCGAAGCCATCGGTGCCGGCACCGAGCGGGTGGCGGAGCGGTTCGCGGAAATCTTTCCGGACGTGCCGTGGACGATCCTGGACCGCGACGCCGCGCGGCGCCGCGGCGTCGAAGCGGTGGTCGACGACGTCCTCTCCGGCCGGGCGCGCTGTCTCATCGGGACGCAGATGGTCGCGAAAGGCCACGACTTCCCGAACGTGACCGCCGTGGGAGTGCTCTCCGCCGACTCGATCCTGAACTTTCCGGACTTTCGCGCCGCGGAGAAGACCTTCCAGCTCCTCTCGCAGGTCGCCGGCCGCGCCGGGCGGGGCGCGTCCCCCGGAACCGTTCACGTCCAGACGTTTCACCCGGGCCACCCCGCGATCCTGCGGGCCGCGGCGCACGACGTCGACGGCTTCGCCGCGCAGGAGCTGGAGTTCCGCCGCGCCTTTTTTTACCCCCCCTTCTCCGAGCTCGCGGCGGTCCTCGTGTCCTCCCCGGATCGGGAGAAGGCGGAGGAGGTCTCGGGCGAGATCGGCCGCGTGCTCTCGTCGGCGGCGGCGGGAAGGACCGCCCGGCTGTCGGGGCCGGCCCCGGCACCGCTCGAGCGGCTCCAGGGAAGGTGGCGGTTCCAGATCCTCCTGCGGGCGACCGACCGCGCCGCGATCCTCGAGATCCTCGAGGCCGCGATTCCCGAACGGCCGCCGGCCGGCGCGCAGGTCGCGGTCGACGTCGATCCGCAGGACCTTCTGTAGCCGCCTTTACAATATCGGCCAGTGAACAGCGCAGACGGACAGTTCGAAGAGCCGATCCTTCGCCTCCGGAGGCGCATCGAGGAGCTTTCGGCGCTGCCGGACGACGCCTCTCATCGCAAGGAGATCGAGCGCCTTCGCGAGAAGCTGGAGAGAGTGTCCCGGGAGATCTACTCCAGCCTGACCCCCTGGCAGAAGATCCTGGTCGCCCGTCACCCCGCCCGGCCCTACACCCTCGACTACATCGGCGCCCTCATGACGGACTTCGTCGAGCTCCACGGGGATCGGAAGTTTGCGGACGACCCCGCGATCGTGGCCGGGCTGGCGCGGTTCCGCGGGCAGGCGGTCGCGGTCGTCGGACACCAGAAGGGGCGCGACACGAAGGAGAAGGTCCGCCGGAACTTCGGCATGCCGCGGCCCGAGGGGTTCCGCAAGGCCCTCCGGGTGATGCGTCTCGCCGACAAGTTCGAGCGGCCCATCCTCTCGTTCGTGGACACGGCCGGGGCCTACCCGGGCATCGACGCGGAGGAGCGGGGGCAGGCGGAGGCGATCGCCGTCAACCTCCGGGCGATGTCGACGTTCCGGGTGCCGATCATCGTGACCGTCACGGGAGAGGGGGGCTCGGGCGGAGCGCTCGGGCTCGGCGTCGGCGACCGGGTGCTCATGCTCGAGCACGCCACCTACTCGGTGATCTCCCCCGAAGGCTGCGCGGCCATCCTCTGGAAGGACGCGGCCCGGAAGAAGGACGCGGCCGCGGCGCTCCGGCTGACGGCCGGCGACCTGAAGGAGTTCGACGTCATCGACGAGATCATTCCGGAGCCTCCCGGCGGCGCGCACGCGGATCCCTCGGCCGCGGCGGCCGCGGTGGGCGAGGCGATCGAGCGCCACCTGACCGAAGTGTCCGGCCTGACGCGCGAAGGGCGCCGCGAGCGCCGCTACCGCAAGTTCCGCGCGATGGGAAGGCACGAGACCCGGGTAGAGGAATAGAAGAGTAGCTCCAGCGCCTGACGGACATCGTTTGTCTTGACCGCGGCCCGACAATCGTGAACATGAACTCTCTGACCCTGACGGCCGCGCCCGCCGATCTCAGGGACGCTCTCGCAAGGGCGGCCGGAGTACCGCCGGTCGTCGCGCGCCTCCTCCTCGCGCGCGGCGTCACGAGCGCCGCGGAAGCGGACCGGTTCCTCCACCCGGACGAGTCGGAGCTCCACGATCCGTTCCGGATGCGGGGCGTCGGAGAAGCCGCGGAGGTGCTCCTCTCCGCGGCGCGCGCGGGACGCCGCATCGTCGTCTTCGGCGACTACGACGTGGACGGAGTGACCGCCGTTGCGCAGCTGAAGGCCGCCCTTTCGCGGGTCGGCGGCAGCCCGGTGGCATTTCTTCCCCATCGGTTGAAAGACGGCTATGGACTCCGGCCGGAGACCGTCGACCGGGTCGTGCGCGAGCTCGCGCCCTCGGTCATCGTCACCGTCGACTGCGGCATCACGGCGATCGAAGGGGTCGCGCGCGCCCGGGAGAAGGGCGTCGAGGTCGTCGTCACCGATCATCACCTCGTCCCCGACGAGCTGCCGGCGGGAGCGGTCGTCGTCAACCCGAGACAGCCGGGCTGCGCGTACCCGTACAAGGAGCTCTCCGGCTCCGGGATCGCCTTCAAGCTCTCCGAGGCGATCGCCCGGCGAGCGGGGGTCGGACTGTCGCGCGACGCGCTGTTGCGGGCGGCTTGCCTCGGCACCATCGCCGACATCGTGCCCTTGACCGGAGAGAATCGCGCGATCGCGGCGCTCGGGCTCGCGGCGCTCGCTCGGCCCCGCGCCCCGGGGCTGGCCGCCCTCCTCGAGGCGTGCGGGGTCCGCCCCGGAGACGCGCCGACCTCCGAACAGGTGGCCTTCCGGATCGCCCCCCGACTGAACGCCGCCGGCCGCCTCGACACGGCGGAGCTCGCGCTGGCGATTTTCGACGAGCGAAACCCGGCCCGCGGAGCCGAGATCGCCCGCGAGCTCTGCGCGCGCAACGCGGAGCGGCAGTCGATCGAGCGCCGCGTCTACTCGGAGGCGCGCGAGCGGGTCGCGAAGTATTTCGACCCCGAGCGCGACTCGCTGATCGTCGAATCGGATCCGACGTGGCACCGCGGCGTGCTGGGGATCGCGGCCGCCCGGCTCGCGCGGGAATACAACCGGCCGGTCCTCCTCTTCGCCCTGGAGGGGGAACGGGCGTGCGGCTCCGGGCGAAGCGTTGCCGGCGTCCCGCTTCACGACACGTTGAAAGAGATCCGGCACCGCTTTCTCGAGTTCGGCGGCCACGACCAGGCCGTCGGCGGCACGCTTCCCGCGGCGGCCTTTCCGGCCTTTCGCGAGGAGGCCCGCTCCCTTTTCGCAGAGCGAATCCCCCCCGACCGGCTCGTCCGCCGGGACGCGACCGAAGCCGACCTGCCGCTCGAACAGATCTCGGAGGACCTGCTCTCTCACCTGGAGCGGTTCGAGCCGCACGGGGCGGGCAACCCGAGGCCGATTTTTTCCTGCGATGGGGTCCGCGCCAGCGAACCCTTCCGGCCGCTCGGCCAGTCGGGGTGGCGGGGACGTCTCTGGGCGGTACCCGGGCCCCTCGACGCGATTCGCTGGAACGACGGCGGCGGCAGCGCGCCGGGACTGCCGATCGACGCGCCCTTCCGCATGCACTACCGGGTCTCGCGGAGCGGTTGGAGCGGACGGCCGGAAATCGAGATCGTCCGCATTCCGACGTGGCCGGAGGAGCCGGCGGTCGTCGCCCCCTGCGAGCTGGCGGTCGCCACGTGAAGTTGAAGCGGCTCGAGGTCGGGATCCTCGTCTTCGGCGCCGCGTTCCTCGTCCTCCTCGCGGTTTTCTTTCGGCCGGGCCGGCGGCCGGCTTCCGGTGAACGGCCGCGCGCGATCGGGACCGTTCCCGCCGACGCCGAGGCGGGCGAGCCGACCACCGTCCTCTCGGGCTTCGACTACACCGAGTCCGTCGGCGAGAAGCCTCTCTTCCGCATCCGATCGGAGCGTACCGTCGGCTTCGGGGCCGGGGCGGGGCTGCCTCCCAACTGGTACGCGCTCGAAAAGGTCTCGCTCACGATCTACCCGGAAGCGGGTACGCCCGTGACGGTCCAGGCGGATCGCGCGCGCTACGACGACCGCACGAAGGCGGCCGTCCTCTCGGGAAACGTCCGCTGGGTCGAGCCGCAGGACGGGGCTCTCGGCGAGACCGAGAAGCTCGAGTTCGATCCGAGCAATCGGATCCTCCGGGCGCCGACCTCGCTCCACTTCACGCGGGGAACGTTCGACGTGCGGGCCGCCGCCGGCGCGTACGACGTCCGCCGCCGCACCCTCACGCTCGCCGGGCCGATTCACGGTTCGGGGACGGGGCAGGGGAGCGGCGGCCTCTCGTCGATCGAGGCGGCTTCCGGCGAGTACCGCCGAGACGAGGCGGTCATCGAGCTCCGGGGAAACGTCTCGGCCTCGTCGGCTAAGGGGGATCACCTCGCCTGCGATCGGATGCTGATGCGGTTCTCCCCCGAAGCCAACCAGCTCGAGTGGGCGAGAGCGTTCGGGTCCGTCCGCGGCTCGCTGGCATCGACGGACGCCGGCGGACCGGCGCGTGCATACACCGCCGACGAAGCGGCCCTCTTCTTCGAGCCCTCCGGGGAGGTTCGCGCGATCAACCTGATCGGAAAGCCGGCGTCCGTCACGGAGCCGAACCGCCAGATCGCGGCGCGGGCGATCGACCTCGCCTTCGCGGCGGGCCGGCCCGCGTCGGCGCGCGCGAACGGAGAGGTGCGGCTCCGTTCGGACCGGGGTAACGCGGAGGGAGAGCGCGCGAGCGCGTCGTTCGCCCCGGCGGGAGCCTTTCAGACGCTCGAGCTCGAGGGCGACGTCCGCCTGAGCGGCGACGGGCGGACCGGCCGCGCCGACCGCGTTGTCGACCTGCCGGACCGGGGAATCTGGCTGCTGACCGGAAGTCCGGAGGTCTCCGCGACCGTCGAAGAAGAGGGATCGAAGGTCTCCGCCGCGCGGATCGAAATCGACCAGAACCGCAAGTCTCTGCGCGCCGAAGGAAAGGCGCGCGCGGTCTTCGTCCCCGAGAAGGACCGTCCGGCGCAGGCCGCGGTTCTCCTGGGAGATCCGTCCCATCCCACGTACGGGAAGGCGGATCGGATCGTCCTCGACCGCGAGACCCGCCTCGCGGCCCTGTCGGGGGGAGCAAGCCTCTGGCAGGGCTCGTCGTCGGTCTTCGCGGACGACATCACGCTGAACGACGCCGAGCGAAGCGCGGTCGCGGTCGGGAAAGTGCGCACCGTCCTCACCCGCCCGGCCGTGCCCGGACCGACGGGCGCGCGCGAGGAGCCGGCGGTCGTCACGGCGCGGCGGCTCCTCTACCGCGAGAGCGAGTCGAGCGCCGTTTTCGAGGACGGCGTGACCGTCACGCGTGGAACGTGGCGAGCCACGGGCGACCGGGGCGTCGCCTACTTCGGAAAGGACCGCAAGCTCGAACGGGTCGAGCTCTCCGGGGGCGTGACTCTCGCGGACCGGGCGACCGGCCGCAGCGGAACGGGCGAGCGCGCCGTCGACTATCCGAGCGAGGGGCGAACGGTCCTCTCCGGCAGTCCGGCACGAGTCTCCGACGCCGACGGAAATCGCGTGGCCGGCTCGACGCTCACGATCACGGGCCGCGGAAAGAACGTCGAAGTGACCGCGCCCGAGGGGGGCCGAACCGAGACGATCCACAAGACGAAAGCGGACTGACCATCCGGGCGCTATCCTTGGGTCTGTGGAAGAAGGAAGCCGGCGCGCCCCCGTAGAAGACGCTTCGAGCGAGCGTGCCGGGGGGGCGCCGCGGCCCGCGCGTCCCCGTCTCGTCGCCGAAGGCCTGATCAAGTCCTACACCGGAAGGAACGTCGTCTCCGGAGTCTCCTTGGACGTCGCGGCCGGGGAGATCGTCGGACTGCTCGGTCCCAACGGAGCCGGGAAGACGACCACCTTTTCGATCGTCGTGGGACTGGTCGAGCCGGACGCCGGCACGGTGCGGCTGGGAGATCGCGATTTGACCGACCTGCCGATGTACCGACGGGCGCGCGCCGGAATCTCCTACCTGCCGCAGGAACCTTCGGTGTTCCGCAAGATGACGGTCGAGCAGAATCTCCTGGCAATCCTGGAGACTCTCGACCTGCCGCACTCGGCCCAGCAGGAGCGGGCCGACGAGCTGCTCGCGGAGTTCGGTCTCGATCGAGTCCGGGACCACCGCGCCTTCACCCTGTCGGGCGGAGAGCGGCGGCGGGTCGAGATCGCGCGCAGTCTCGTCGTTTCCCCCTACTTCCTCCTGCTCGACGAGCCCTTCGCCGGAATCGACCCGATCGCGGTCCTCGACATCCAGTCGATCGTGCGGCGCCTGGCGTCTTCCGGCATCGGAATTCTGGTCACGGATCACAACGTTCGCGAGACCCTGTCGATCGTCGATCGGGCCTATATAATCAACGCCGGCGAGATTTTGCGGGCTGGCACGCCGCTTGCCTTGTCGAATGACACCGTCGTAAAAAAGATCTATCTGGGGGAGGCGTTTCAACTCCGCTAGGCGTTTTCATCTCGATGGCTCTAGAGCAAAAACTCAACCTCCGTCTTTCGCAGCGGCTCGTCATGACGCCGTCGCTGCAGCAGGCGATCAAGCTCCTGCAGATGTCCAAGCTCGAGCTGCAGGACGTCCTCACGCAGGAGATCGTCGAGAACCCGCTCCTGGAAGAAGAAGAGGAAGCGATCTCGGCCGAGCAGCCGACCGAGGCGGAGGTCGAATCGGACGCCTCGGCCGCGAAAGCCGCGGATGCGGAGGTCCCGGCCGGCGCCGCCGACGCCGCGGAGACGCCGGTCGAAAAAGAGCGCGACTCCTTCGATGAAATCGACTTCGACTCCTACTTCGCGGACTACCTGGACAGCGCGTACAACCCCCGGCAGTACGAGGACACCGAGCAGGTTCCTCTCGAGAACACGCTCTCCCGGCCGCAGGGCCTTCCCGAGTATCTGAACTGGCAGCTCTCGATGTCCGACGCGCCCGAAAGCGTCCGGGAGATCGCGCAATATCTGGTGGGCAACATCGACGGAGACGGCTACCTCCGGGTCTCTCGCGACGAGATCCGGGAGGCCGGCTTCACGAACGACAAGGAGGTCGAGGCGGCGCTCGCGCTCGTGCGCTCCTTCGATCCGCCGGGCGTGGGGGCGTTCGATCTGCCCGACTGCCTGATGCTCCAGATCCGCGCGCTGGGGATCGAGAACGCGCTCATCGAAAAGGTCATCACGGAGCACTGGTCGGAGTTTCTGAACCGGCAGTTCGCGCAGCTGGCGAGGGCGCTGAACGTCGGCCTCTTCCAGCTCCAGGCGGTCTTCGAGATCGTCAAGAACCTGGAGCCGAAACCGGGCCGGAAGTATTCGGACGAGCGCACCATCTATGTCGAGCCGGACGTGGCGGTCCGCAAGATCGGAGACGAGTACGTCATCCAGCTGAACGAGGACGGCCTGCCGAAGCTGCGGATCTCCGCGGCGTACCGCCGGATGCTCCGCGGGGGGAACGGCGCGATCGGGGAAGAGGCGGCCACGTACCTCAAGGACAAGATGCGGTCGGCCGTGTGGCTCATCAAGAGTCTCGATCAGCGCCAGCGGACGATCTATAAGGTTGCCGACTCGATCGTCCGGCACCAGCGGGAGTTCCTGGAGAACGGGATCGAGCACCTCCGGCCGCTCGTGCTGCGCGACGTCGCCAACGACATCGGAATGCACGAGTCGACGGTCTCCCGGGTCGTCTCCAACAAGTACATCCACACGCCCCGCGGCCTCTTGCCCATGAAGTATTTCTTCCACAGCGGGATCGACTCCACCCAGGGGAGCGAGGTGTCGTCTCTCTCGATCAAGAGCAAGATCGCGAAGATCGTTTCCGACGAGGACGCAGCCCGACCGCACTCGGACGCGCGCATCATGCAGAAGCTCCGCGCCGAGGGGATCCAGATTGCCCGGCGCACCGTGGCGAAATACCGCGAAGAGCTCCGCATCCCGTCTTCGTCGCAGAGGAAACAGAGTTTCTGAGTCGTTCGAAGCCCCGTCGGACGGAGGGATCATGCCCGTGGAATGCACCGGTCGTAACGTGGAGGTCACGCCCTCGCTCCTGAACCTCGCTCGCGCTCGCGCCGAGCGACTGGAGCGGCACCTCGGCGGACCGGCCGACGTTCGAATCGTCCTGTCTCACGAGCGGCGCCGCTTCGGAGCCGAGATCATCGCGACCCACCGGAGGCGGCGATGGAACGCCCACGAGTACACGGCGGACCCTCGCGCGGCGGTCGCCCTCGCGTTCGAGAAGATCGATGCGCAGGCCAAGAAGGACGCGGAAAGGATGAGAAACCGGAAGGACCGCGCCTCTCCGCGGCTGCTGCCCGCGGCGGAAGCGGCGACGGAGATACCCGCGCGCGGCCGGAAGCCGGCCGCCGTCGCCCCGGACGTCGGAGCCGATCGGAGGATCGTGCGCGTCACTCGCTCCGCCGTGAAACCGATGAGCGCGGAAGAGGCTGCGCTCCGGATCGAAGGCTCGGATCAGGAGTTTCTCGTGTTCCGCGACTCCCGGACCGAGAAGGTCTCGGTGCTGTACAAGCGTCGCGACGGCAATTTCGGCCTGATCGAATGTTGACCGCCTCTGCCGTCCGGGGATGAATCCCACCGAGCCGGGCTTCTTCCCGGGTCTCGTCGACGAATGCCGGATCTTCCCCGACCTCGCCGGCGCGACGCTCGAGGAGGCCCTCTCGGAGATGGCCGAGGGCCTCGCGCGAAAACGCGTCGTTTCCGACGGCTCCCACCTCACTCGGCTCCTCGTCGAGCGCGAGCGAATGGGCTCGACCGGTCTGGGAAGCGGACTCGCGATTCCGCATTGCAAGCTGCGCGAGCTCGGGGACGTCGTCCTCGCCGTGGGAGTTTCTCACCGGGGAATCGACTTCCGCTCCGCGGACGGGCTGCCGGTCCACCTCGTCTTCCTGGTGCTGTCGCCCGCAGACGCGCCCGCGCTGCACCTCCAGGCCCTGGCCCGGATCTCCCGCGTCATCCGCCTTCCGGGAATCGCGGAAAGACTCTCGAAGGCGGAAACGGCCGAAGAAATCGCAACCGCGCTCCGGGAGGCGGAGGGGCGTTTCGCCGTTCCGGTTTGACGGAAGGGCCGGCGGCCGCCCCGGACCCGTTCGGGCGTATCCTCATGGGCTCGCGATGAGCATTCCATGACCGAGCTGACCGCCGACATTCTCCGGTCGCCGGCGCTCTCCGACCTCGCGATGCAGGTCGTCGCGGGGGAGGCGGGCTTCGACCGGCCGATCTCCTGGGGACGCATTCAGAGGCCCGGCCTCGCCCTCGCGGGGTTCCTCTCCTTCATCAAGCCGGGCCGGATCCAGGTGCTGGGAGAGAGCGAGCTGAAGTACCTCGAAACGATGCCGCTCGACCTCCGCCAGGAGCGCATCGCCATGATCTGCGCGCTTCCGGTCTCGGCCTTCGTGGTGACGAAGGGACAGGAAGTTCCCGAGGAGCTCGTCCTCGAGTGCCGCGCACGCCGCGTCCCGCTCCTCGTCTCGCCGCAGACGACGTCGGTCGTCATCCAGTCGATCACGCGGATTCTCGAGGACGAGCTCGCTCCTTCGACCACGCTCCACGGCGTGCTCGTCGACGTCTACGGGATGGGCGTCCTTCTGATGGGAGAGTCGGGCATCGGAAAGAGCGAGTCGGCTCTGGACCTCATCCAGCGCGGGCACCGGCTGGTCGCGGACGACGTCGTCGAGATCCGGAAGTATCCGAGCGGAGCGCTCGTCGGACAGGCGGCGGAAATGCTGCGGTACCACATGGAGCTGCGCGGAATCGGGATCATCAACATCAAGCACCTTTTCGGCGTCTCGGCGGTGCGCTCGTCGAAGTCGATCGAGCTCATCATCGAGCTCGAGCGCTGGGACCCGACGAAGTCCTACGATCGCCTGGGCCTCGACGGAAAGACCTACTCGATCCTCGACCGCACCCGGCCCTTCCTGAAGGTCCCCGTGGCCTCGGGACGCAACATCGCCCTCTTGATCGAGATCGCCGCACGCAACGAGCTCCTGAAGTCGCAGGGCTACGACGCCGCCAAGGAGTTCGCGCTCAAGGTCGACGAGGAGATCGCCCGGAACGCGCTCTCGCCCGGGGTCCCGCGCGCTTGAAAGCCCGGAGGCGGCCCGCTTCGCGCCGGACCGCGAGCCCGCCCCGGCGGGGCACGGCGCGCCGGCCAACGGCGGTCCCTCCTCCGGAGAAAGCCTCCGTCGCGGCCGCGCGGCCTTCGGTTCCGGAGAGCCTCGTCGTCGTCACCGGTCTCTCCGGCTCGGGCAAGAGCTACGTCTTCAAGTGCCTCGAGGACATGGGGTACTTCTGCGTCGACAACCTTCCGTTGCCCCTCGTCGAGCCGCTCCTCTCGCAGGTCTCGGCGCCGCGCGTCGGGATCATCCTCGACGTTCGCAACCCCGACTTCGCCTCCGGTTTCCCTCCGATCTTAGCGCGCGTGCGCGAACGCGTGCCCGGCGCCCGGCTACTCTTCCTCGACGCCTCCGAGGAGTCGCTCATCCGGCGCTTCTCCGAGACGCGGCGACCGCATCCGCTGTCGGTGGACCGGCCGCTCCTGACCGCCCTGCGAAACGAGAGGGAGCTCCTGGAGGACGTGCGGTCTCTCGCCGACGTCGTCGTCGACACCTCGGCGATGACCGTGCACGAGCTGCGCTCGTTCATGCAGAAGACTTTCGTCGGCGAGAAAGGCGGCGCGCGCATGGTCGTCTCCGCGACGTCCTTCGGCTACAAGTTCGGAGTTCCGCACGACGTGGACCTGATCTTCGACGTGCGCTTCCTCGCGAATCCCCACTTCGTTGCGGAGCTCAAGCCGAAGATCGGAACGGATCCGGCGGTCGCCGCCTACATCGAGAAGGATCCGCAGACCGGCGAGTTTCTCTCGAGGCTCGCCGCGTTCCTCGACTACCTGCTGCCGTTGTACGAACGGGAACACAAGAGCTACCTCTCGATCGGGATCGGATGCACCGGCGGCAAGCACCGTTCGGTGTACGTCGCGGAACAGCTGGCCCAGGCCCTCCAGGAGCGGGGCCTTCCGGTGCGCGTATCGCACCGGGACGCGACCCGCGAGTGAGATACTTCCGGCGATGAGCGCCCGGGCGGGCGGATGATCGGGATCCTTCTGGTGACGCACGGCCGCCTGGCCGAGGAGCTGAAAGCGGCCGCGCTCGTGATTCAGCCGGACATCGAGCAGATCGTCGCGGTGGCCCTGGAGTGGAACCAGGTCGGCGACGACGCCAGCCGCCGCATCGCCGAAGGCCTCGAGGAGGCCGACCGCGGAGATGGCGCCCTCATCCTGACGGACATGTTCGGGGGAACTCCGACGAACCTGACCCTGCCGTTCCTGAAGCGCGATCGAGTCGAGATCGTGACCGGGGTGAATCTCCCGCTGCTTCTGAAGTGCGCGGCTCTCCAGAAAAGCGGAAAACCGGTCGTCGAGATCGCCCACGACGCGAAGGATCGCGGTCAGCGCTCGATCTACGTCGCCTCCGATCTTCTCGCCGAAGAGGAAGCCGTTTCCGCCGCGGGGTCGGAGGGGAGAGAGACCCCGTGATCGAGCGCGACGTCGCGATCCGCAACCGGCTCGGGCTGCACGCACGAGCGGCCGCCAAGTTCGTCCAGACGGCGAGCCGCTTCCAGTCGGAGGTCAAGATCCGCAAGAACGGAGAGGAGGTCGACGGGAAGAGCATCCTGGGACTCCTTCTCCTCGCCGCCTCGCAGGGGACGCAGATCACGATCGCCGTCTGCGGAGAGGACGAGGCCGCCGCCTTCGCCGCGGTGGAAGGCCTGATTGCGCGGAGTTTTGACGAGGACCAGTGAGCGGCAGTGGAGGACACCTCAGACTTCAATGCTTCAAGGTCTCCCGGTTTCTCCCGGGGTCGCGGTTGGCCGGGCCGTCATCGTGCGATTCGGCGGTCTCCCGGCGTTTCGCCGCGCCGTCCTGCCCGACGAATTCGACGCGGAAGAGAAGCGTCTCCGACGGGCCTCGCGGCTCGCCGCGCAGGAATTTCGCCGCCACTCCGGCGAGGCCGCCGGCGACATCGGGGCGGAGCTCGCCGCAATTCTCGAAGCCCACGGCCTGATCGCCTCCGACGAAACTTATCTCGAGGCGGTGTTGGAACGCGTGCGTCGCGACCGCGTCAACGCGGAGTGGGCGCTCGCGGAGGTCACCCGGGAGCTGGGCAAACGGTTCGAGACAGCGGACTCCGACGCCATGCGCGAGCGGGCCGCGGACATCCACGACGTCGCGCGCGAGATCACCCGTCACTTAACCGGCGGCAAGGACGTCCTGCCGCCCGAGCTCCCGCGGGGCTCCATCCTCGTGGCCGACGAGATCTCGCCGGTGGACGCCTCGCGGCTCGACCCCCGGCGGGTCCGCGCGCTCGTTCTCGAGCGGGGCGGGCCGACCTCGCATGCGACGATCATCGCGCGGTCCTTCGGCCTCCCGGCCGTCGTCGGGATCCCGGGCGTGTGCGAGGCGGTGTCGCCCGAAAAGCCGATCGTCGTCGACGGGGATCGCGGCACGGTCGAGACGAACCCGTCGAAGGAGCGGCTGCGTCGGAGTCTCCTCCGCGTTCGCGAGGGGCGCGAGAGAACGCGCCGTCAGCGAGCGCGCACGTCGCGGGACGCGACCACGCGGGACGGGGTGAGGATCGTGGTGCGGGCGAACCTCGAGCTCGCCGAGGAGTTCGGCGCGCTCGAGCGGTACCACGCGGAAGGGGTCGGGCTCTTCCGCTCCGAGTTCCTCTACCTGCGAGCCGCGCCCCGCTCTCCCGGCATCGAGGAGCAGCGCGCGGTCTACGAGAGTCTGCTGGCGGCGGCGGCGCCGCACCCGGTCGTCGTGCGCACCTACGACCTCGGAGGCGAGAAGGGGATCGGTCCGGCCCGCGGCGAGAATCCGGCGCTCGGACTCCGGGGTCTCCGTTACTGTCTCGCGCACCCCGAGCTCTTCGCGGCGCAGCTCGAGGCGCTCTGCCTGGCGTCGCGCGAAGGACCGCTCTCGATCCTCCTCCCGATGGTGACGTCGCTGTCCGAAGTCCAGGCCGCCCGAGTCGAGCTCGAGAAAGCGGCGCGGCGCGCGGGCGTCTCCGAGGCGCCGCCGCTCGGCGTCATGGTGGAGGTGCCGTCCGCCGCCCTGCTCGCGGAGCGGCTCGCCCCAGCCACCGACTTCTTCTCGATCGGCACGAACGATCTCGCGCAGTACGCGTTGGCCGTCGATCGTTCGAATCCGGACGTCGCGCCGCTCTATCAGCCGCTGCATCCGTCGATCCTGCGGATGCTAAGATCCGTCATCGACGCGGGGCGCAGCCAGGGTCGGCCGGTGGCGGTCTGCGGCGAGCTCGCCGCGGACCCGCTCGGGATCGCGGTCCTGGTGGGGCTCGGTATCCGGGAAATCTCGGTCACGCCGGTCGCGATCGCCGGAGTCAAAGATTCCCTCTGGGCCATCGATTCGACCCGCGTGCGCGCGCTGGCGGAGAAGGCGCTCGCGGCGGCGGAGGCATCCGAAGTGGAAAAGCTGTTCCGGGGTCGCCTGTGAGGAGGGTTCCCAAGCCCTGGGGGCATGAGCTGATCTTCGCGGAAAACGACCGATATGCCGGGAAAATCCTGCACCTGGAGCCGGGGCACTCTCTGTCGCTCCAGTACCATGAAAGAAAGGACGAGACCTTTTACGTTCTCCGAGGCGAGGTGAACCTTTCCGTGGAGGTCGAAGGGAAGATGGAGGAGCTCCGGCTGGCGCAAGGCAGCAGCTACCGGATCCGCCCGGGCGTCAAGCACCGCATGCGCGCCGACGCCCCCTGCGACCTGATCGAAGTGTCCTCTCCGGAGTTGGACGACGTCGTTCGCCTGCAGGACGACTACGGCCGCGAGGGAACGACGGCGCCATGACCCGGAGTCCGCTCGCACCGCTGACTGTGTTTCTTGTTTCAGTGACGGCCCTGCTCGCGGCCGCCGAGCCCCAGCCCACCGCTACCCCGGAGCCCCGGCTGACCGGAGGATTCGGGAAGGTCGCACCCCCCGCGTCCACCGCTCGAAAGCGCGTCGAGAAAAAGGGGGTCCGGATCACGAACGATTCGCTCGTCACGGATCCTCAGAAAGGCAGGCTCACCACGTCGCAACGCCTGGCTGCCACGCCTCCGTCGGAAGCGGCCCCGCGAACCCCGGCCG
>Ga0210377_10002627_pt1 | contig 15647 bp, 15 predicted proteins | sample PLM4_65_b1redo_FD_155480 | JGI IMG/M metagenome (GOLD analysis project Ga0210377, IMG submission 155480) | Groundwater sediment microbial communities from an aquifer in East River, Colorado, USA - PLM4_65_b1 redo | ecosystem: Environmental > Terrestrial > Soil > Riparian zone | place: USA: East... | reverse complement strand
TAGAACGGATGCGCTCCCGCGCAGGGAAGCGGGACGCCCGAATTACGATAAGTTATAATATAACACTTACCGATTAACGATCAAAGGTACGGTTAATGCCTCGGCAAAAGTTAACCTTAACACACACGTTAAGGTTACTGCCGCCCACGGGACGGGAGCTAGATCGCGCGTCCCGAGCCCTGCTCCCATCCCTCTTGTATGTGGGATGAGATTAGCTCCCAATAGATAGCGTATACTTGTTTCCATATTGCATATTATGCGCTAATACATGGTTAATACATGCGCTCTACCACACTATAGTTAAGGTATATGGTTAAGACTTCGTTTATATTCATACATTATTAAGGTTAACAGGGGGTGCCGGCGATTTCGCGAAAATTAACCTTAACGTCCCTGGCCGCCCCCTTAGAGGGCGCGCGCATTACGGTTCCCGCGATCGCGTTTAGGGTCCCATCCCCTACCACGCGCATACCGGGTCCCGCCCACAACCTATAAGGGTCCCATCGTGGCCTTGACGAGAGAGTGACTTTCCCCGATCCGCGTTTCGTGGTACGCTGCTCTCGCCAAATGAAGGAGGCGCCCCCGTGCTTCGGCTTTTCCTCTATCTCTTCTTCGGCATCATCTTCGATCCGCCGACCGCATCCCGCGCTCGGCTCCGCTTCTTCAAGGAAGGAATGCGCTACATGGCAAGCTCGATCTCCGTCGATCCCGGCAAAGGTGTCCACGTCGTTGCCCAACTGCTCCCGATCCCGTCCGTCCGCCCCGCGGGCGAGCCGGTGTTCACGAGCACGGACCCGTCCGTGCTCGTCCTCGAAGCGCAGGACGATCTCACCGCCACGTTCCGCGCCGTTGCTCCCGGTCTCGTCGATGTGCTCTTCACTCTCGGCGGCATCTCGAAGGCCGGCGCGGTGCGCGTCAACGAAGTGATCCCCGGCGCGAACGACGCGTCGCTCGACTTCACCGAAGTCGCGTAGGCTCGCACAAAGTATCGTTTTCCGATACTTTACGCACGTGATCTAGGAAAGGGCCGGGCTCACACCCCGGCCCTTTTTCTTTTCAGCCTACAGGATGATTTGCTGCGCAGCGAATAAGCCTACAGAGTGATGCACTCCTTCCGCGCGCCCCGCCATCCGTGGTATTTGGCGCGGATGGCTCAATCCAAATGCTCCGTCAAGATCGTTGCAGAGCGCGACGCCGGCTACATTCTCGAAGCCTTCGTTGTGGTCGAGGGTGTTGGATTGCGCGCTCTCATGGTGAAGTTGAAATGAAACCCGGTCGGAAGAAAGACGTGGCGCCAGAGCCGAAGCCCGGCACCGCTCTCATTGCGGGCGGGCGCATCACGTCGAAGCATCATCTCGTGAAGTGGACCGAACAGGCGATTGAGCTTGCCGATCTCGGCAAGGGTCTCCCGCCGATGGTCTACCTTCCCCCTGCCATCCGCGGCAAGAAACCCACGGTCATCGAAGATATGGCAATGAGCACGGAGCCGACGATCAAAGAGCAGATCGTGCGGATCAACACGGTGCTCGATCCGATTGGGATGTTGATCGCGGCGGCGAGCGGAGTGCCGATGGTCGCGTGGCTCGTGAACCGCGACGGCACCGTCGAAGAAATCATGGAGACGCTATCTCTGAAAGAGCGCATCTCCATTGTGAAATTTCTCACTGATCGGACCTTGCCGCGATTGCGCGCGGGGATCGTGAAGCACGAGAAGGGTGAACCGGAGGAAGCAGATGGGTGGGCGTCCAAGCTACAAACGGCGGCAGCGAACAGTGACGGAAAACCCCGAGACGCTAAAGAAGGCGTTCGCGTATTGGAAGGCAAACCCGGTCGAGTGCGTTAAGGATTGGTTCGGCGCAACTCCCGAGGATTATCAGGGCGACATCCTCAACGCAATCTTCGTCGATGGCGTCGAGCGCATCGTCGCGAAATCCGCGCACGGCGTCGGCAAGACATCTCTGCTCTCGTGGGCGGGCCATCTCTTCCTCAACTTCTATCCGCAATCCCGCCTCGTCGCGACCGCGCCGACGATGGCGCAGTTGAACGACATCCTTTGGCCGGAATATTCCAAGTGGCACGTCGAGATGCCGGCGACGCTCGCGGATCAGTGGGACATCTCGGGCGCGCACATCCGCAACAAAGCGTTTCCGAAAGTGTGGTTCGGCGTCTCGCGCACGTCGAACAAGCCGGCGAACTTGCAGGGCTTCCACGGTCGGCACTTGATGATGCAGGCGGACGAAGCGAGCGCCGTGCCCGACAACGTGTTTGAAGTGATCGAGGGCGCGTTGTCCGAAGCGGGCACCGAAGGCAAGGTCGCGCATCTGCTCTGCACCGGCAACCCCAACTTCAACGCGGGCGAGTTCCATCGCGCGTTCTTCAAGAACCGTGAACTCTACAAGCGGTTCACGATCTCGGGCGATCCTGGCATCTTCAACTTCATCAAGGGGCAAGAGCGCAATCACGGCACCGTCTACTACTCCAAGCGCGTGTCGGAAAAGTACCGCACGAACATGGAGAAGAAGTACGGCAAGGATGGCGCGATCTACGACGTGCGCGTCATGGGCGTGCATCCGCGCCAAGAGGACGCCGCGGTGATCCCGCTCGAATGGGCGCAGCGCGCGGTCGCGGTTCCCCTGCCCGCCTTCGATGATGTCGCCGACGCCGTGGACATCGTTCTCGACGTTGGACGCGGAGGATCGGCAGAAACGGTGCTCGGGAAATTCCGGCAGGGGCATCTCATCGCGCCGCTCGAATGCCGCGCCAAGACGAGCACGGAGCAAGCGGCGGACATGGTGGTCGATGCGATTGCGTCGGTCGAGCTTTCGCACAAGCGCGTCGGGCGCGTGATCGTGGACGAGCCGGGCGTCGGCGGCGGCGTGATCGATAGCCTCGCGCGGCGCAGCGTGCATGTCACGCCGTACCACGGCGGCGAGAGCTTGAAGAAGGATAAGGACCCGGAGGACGACATCCGCATGTTTGCGAACCGGCGCGCGCGTGATTGGTGGTACGCGCGCCGGCTCTTCGAGCAGAACCTTCGTCACATTGCGGACGACGAGACCTTGGTCGCGCAACTCGCGTCCGTGCAGTACCACTACAACACGAAAGAGAAAATCCAAGTCGAGGCGAAGGTCGATCTCAAAGCTCGCTTGGGAGAGGACGCACATCTGGATCGCGCCGATGTCATTGTTATGGGCATGGCTCCGTGGTATAGTTTCAAGTCCTCCAATATCAACGCTCATCATTCCGAAATCGTCATCGGCGACGAGCGCCCGACCGTTGAGTTCGAGCGTGAGATGGAATTGAGCGAAACCCGCATTCGGGAGTTCTAATCATGGCGAAGCCGCGCATCCGCGTGAAGGCCGGTTCCGAGCGTCAGCCGGGGCGTCCCGCCGCTATCGAAGGCGAGAAGATGCTTGTTGGCGGCGAACTCATGCACTCGTACCGTCTTGCGGATAGCAAGAACATGGACGGGGTTTGGTTCTTCCCCATCGACGACATCCTGCGCACGAAGGGTTTCAAGATTTACCGCGCGATGAAGGACGACGATCAAGTGAAGGCGTGCTTGTCGTTCAAGAAAATCCTCGTCGCGGGGCGCGAGTTCGAGATCAAGCCGGCGGATGAGAGCGAGAAGGCGAAGCAGATCGCGGAGTTCGCCGAGTGGAACCTTCGTCAGAAGCTCGATCTCAAGAGCGTATTCTATTCGGCGCTCACCGCGCTCGATTGGGGTTTCAGCGCGGGCGAGATCGTGTACGGCACCGCCAAGTGGAAGGGCGAGCGCAAGATCATCGTCGAGAAGATCGCGCACCGTGATCCCGAGGACATCGAGATCGAGTGCGACAAGCACGGCAACGTGCTCACGTTCCGGCAGAAGGAGAGGATGTTCGGCAAGCAGATCGATCTGCCGCCGGAGAAAATCTTCCACTTCGCTCATCAATCCGAGTTCGGCAACCCGTATGGCCGCAGCGATCTTCGCGCGGCGTATCGCCCGTGGTGGGTCAAGAAGTTCCTCATCAACTTTTGGAACGTGTTCCTTGAGCGGATGGGCTCGCCGCTCACGACGATGAAGTACCCGATGGGCGCGGGCAACGAACTCAAGGAAGCTCTCAAGACGATCCTCGCGTCGCTCGCGTCGTCGAGCCAAATCCTCGTGCCCGAGGGCGTCGAGATCGAGTTGATCGAGGCGACGCGCGCCGGCCACGCCGACTACGACAAGGCGATCACGTATTGCGACATGGCGATCTCAAGAGGCTTACTCGTGGTAAGCCTCTTGGGCATGGGCGGCGATAGCGTGACGCGCGGATCGGATAGCCAAGCGCGGTTGCATCTGCGCGTGCTCTTCAAGATGAGCGCCGAACTCGGCGACGCGATGGCGCGGAAGTTCATGGATCAAGTCGTGAAGCCGCTCATCGATCTCAACTTCACGCACGAAGGTCTCTACCCGACGTTCTCGTGGCAGGACTACGGCGAGTTCGAGGGAATGGAAGTAGCCGACACGATCCGGTTGCTGCACGCTGCCGGCATCCTCGACATGGATCAGGCGGACGTGAACTACGCGCGGTCTGTGCTCGGCTTGCCGGTGCGCGGCGAGAACGACAAGGAGGACGAAGTGCGCCGTCCGCCGGAAGCGCCGCCGCCCGGTGATCCGAACAAGCCGCCGCCCGCAGCCGGCCAAGGCAATGAGCAGGCGAAGAAGGGCGCAGGCGGCGCGCGCAAAACCGATAGCGGCTCGAAGCGGAGCAAGGGAGCATGAACCGCGAGCGCCAAAAATTCCTTGATAGCGTAGCCGAGAACGCGCGCAACACCGTGCGCTATCCCGGCACGCCGATCATCAACCCGATCCGCGCGCATGATGATCCCGCCGCCTACCATCATTGGGAGGATGCGCGCTCCGCGGCGAAAGTGCGACCGTAAGCACCCCTGCCCGCGGCGCGCGGTTTTCGATACAATACGTCGGATCAAATCACAATTCGACCGACGTATTGTGATTTTCGACGCAAGGAGTAATTCTCATGGCGATCAAGTATCAAGGGCCGCGCAATGACACGTCCGCGGTCGGCGCCTATCCGCGGCGCATGAAGAAGTATCCTCGCAATCAGCAAACGCGCGACGCGATGTTCGCGCGCGAAGCGCGTTACGCTGCGCTGGATGACTAGAGATGAGCGGCGTCATCAAGAGCGTTGAGATTTTCGGCGTCGGGACTTGGACGGGATCGCGCAAGGTCACTGTCACCGAAGCCATGCTCGATGAAATGGTGGAAAACTTTTCCACCATTAACGCGATCCCAGGCTTCACTCCCATCGTGAAGCTCGGGCATTCCGACGCACAGAAGTTTTTCGGAGGGAATAGCGGCGCGCCCAATCTCGGTTTCATCTCGCGCATCTGGCGAGAGGGAAAGAAGCTGCTCGCGGATTTTAGCAACATCCCCGATGCACTCCTTGAACTGATCGCGAAGCGCCGGTACAATTCGCTTTCAATCGAAATTTACCCGCGCATGGAGCACGACGGAAAGACGTTCTCGAACGTCTTGACCGCCGTTGCGTTGCTCGGCGCGGAACTGCCCGCCGTCAAGGGTCTCAAAGAATTGGCCTCTTCGCTTTTTGCCGACGTGTTCGAGCATGAAGGCGAAAGGCTGGAACTGAAACAGGAGAACGATATGACCTTCACGCAGGAACAGCATGACGCCCTCGTCGCCGCCGCCGTCAAGGTAGCGGTCGATGCAGCGGTCGAGAAGTTCGCCGATGAGCGGACCACTCTCACCGCCGCGAAGGACGCCGCCGAAGCCGCAGCCGTTGCGGAGAAGGCGCGCGCCGACAAGGCGATTGCCGATGCCGCGCTCGCCGAGCGTGCCGCGTTCGAGGCGGAAGTCGCCACGGTCATCGATGCCGCCATTGCCGAGGGCAAGATCGTCCCGGCGCAGAAGGATGCTGCGACCGCGTTCATGCTCAATATGGGCAAGAGCGTGAAGTTCGGCGACAAAGAGCAGAGCCCGACCGCCATCTTCAAGTCGTTCTGCGATGCGATGCCGAAGGGCGTCGTGAAGTTCGGCGAGCAGGGCAATTCCACGCCGGCCAAGGACGGCTCGAGCGGAACCGCTGCGGACGAAGTGCATTCCAAGACGAACGTCGCGCTGGCCGCGAGTGACGGCAAGCTCACGTATGCGACCGCCATGCAGGCGGTGCTCACCGCCGATCCCGATCTCAAGGCGCGCTACGCCGCGAAGGCCGAGTAGCCCGCAATCTCTTCGAAAGGAACATCACCATGAGCTACAACTACAATGAGAGCGGTATCACCCTCGTCGCTTCCGGCGATCTCTCGGGGATGCAGGGGCGTATCGTGGACATCCTCGCCGCGCCGCACTGCGGCCACGGTCTGATCTACGGCGGCTTCGGCGTTCTCGCGAACAAGCCGCGCACTCTCGAACACGCGACGGTCATCACCGAAGGCGTGGTCAAGACGAAAGCGGGCGGGACCGTTTCCGCCGGCAATCTGATCTACTGCGCCGGGTCCGGTTGGGCCGCGGTGCATACGCCGCCCGCCGTCAGCGTTGCGTCGGGCACCGTTCTGCGCCCCGTTGTGCTGCTCGGTCGCGCCATGACCGCCGCCGCGTCGGGCTTCGACTTCGCGTTGCAGATCGACCGCCAGCAGACCCATATCGCTTCCGCCTAGTCTCGAAGCGCAAGCACAAGAAGGACCATTCACATGACCATCACTCCGATGACTGGCCGCGATCTCCACGTTGACGTTCCGCTCTCGAACGTCGTGGTCGGTCGCCGGCCCGAGGGCGGCATCGCCGACGCGCTGCTCCCCGTGACGCCTGTTTCCAAGCAGAGCGACATCTACTACAAGTACCTTCACGGGATCAACGCGCAGTATACCGCTGGCCGCACGGAGCGCGCGCCCGGTACTGCCGCGAAGAAAATCCACACTGCCATTTCGAGCGATACGTTCTACTGCAAGAACTACGCGCTCGGCACGGACATGGTGGTCGAGGATGTCGTCAACGCCGACGAAACCCTCGATTGGGCGAACACGAACGCCCTGCAACTCACCGACCGGCTCAATCTCGACTACGAAGTGCGCGTCGCCGAGATCGCGACGACTTCTTCGAACGTCGGGACGACCATCGGCGTTGCGACCGGCTTCTCCTACACTTCGGGCTCGCGTCCCATCGACGTGATCGAAGAGCAGAAGGAACTGTTCCGTCAGCGCACCGGCCTCACGCCGAACTTGATGATCGTGCCGGAACAGGTCGCGACCAATCTCCGTCGCAACGACCAAATCCGCGACGTTCTCTTCGGCGACAAGGGCGGGCTCGTCACCGACGCCAATCTGGCCGCGATCTTCCAGATCGGCAAGGTTCTCGTGCCGCGCGTGCAAGTCAACACGACCGGCGAGGGAGCGACGATGCTCGGCTCGTGGGCCTACGCCGACATTTGGGGTCCGCACATCTGGCTCGCCCGCGTGCAGATTTTGCAGGGCAAGTACGTGGACACGTGGCTCAACGCCTTCCGATGGACTTCGCCCCTGCTCGGCGTTCCGTTCGCGGTGCAGCGTTATCCGTTCGACGTGAAGCTCAAGAAGTACGAGATGGAAGTGGGCTACTATCAGACCGAGAAGGTGGTCTCGCCCGATCTCGCCGTTCGCATCTTCAACGTGAACAGCAACACCTAGTTCGACGCTGCCCTTTCCCCTGGCAGAAAAAACTGGCTCCCGTCAACACCCGTTGACGGGAGCCTTTTCTTTATGGGATGATACTAAAGGTCGGTTGTTGCCAAGCGTCCCCACGAGTGGAGGCGCCCCATTCGTCGAGAGATAGCGACGACCGACCGCTCTCAACCCATTCCTATTTGAACGGAGAAGATGATGGAAATCGTCATCGCTGCCGGCGGTATGCCGTTCGGTCCGACCACTGCCACGGTCAAATCGCTCGGCGGTTCCGAGCAAGCGGCAATGTGTGTCGCACAAGAACTCAAGAAGCGCGGCCACATCGTCACGCTCTTCACAATGCTCCCGCCGCCCGGCGCGCCCGATCACTTCGCGAACGGCGGCGTCGATGAAGTCGGCGTCCGTTGGTGTGATCTCGCCGGCTACGCTTCGTTCGTCGAGAACACGGAGCATGATCTTCTCATCGTCTCGCGCGATCCGCGCATGACATCGCTGCCGGCGCAGGCGAAGAAGAAGGTGTTGTGGTGCCACGACATCGCGACGCACCGCGGAATGCAGATGGCATTCGATAACATGCAGTGGTCAATCGATGAAGTGTGGTGCGTGTCCGAGTGGCACCGCCAGCAAATCCACAAGGTCACGGGCTATCCGCTCGAATATATCGTCGCCCTGCGCAACGGGATCGTTCCGGTCGATGTGATACCGAACGACATCGGCAGGATGCCAAAGACGCTGCTATTCGCGGCGCGCCCCGAGCGCGGCTTGGACAATCTGATCCGCCCCGGCGGCATCATGGAACGTCTGCCCGATTACACGCTCTACGTCGCAATGTACGAGCACTTCCCCGAGCACATGCGCGACTACTACCAAATGATCTTCGCGCGCATGAAGGAGATGCCGAACGTGAAGTATCTCGGAGGTCTCTCGCAGCCGGCGCTCCGCGACTACATGCAGAACGTCGAGGCGTATGTCTATCCGACGCAGTTCGAGGAAACTTCGTGCATTCTCGCGCGCGAAGCCATCGAGCGCCGCACGCCGTTCCTCACCACGCGCGAGGGCGCGCTGCCGGAAACTCTCGGCGAGTGCGGTATCTTCTTCGAGGATTGGCGCCGCGACTTCGAGCCCGAGAAGCACGCGCCCGCCGCCGGCAGCGATGAGTGGTGCGAGATGTTCGCGCGCTTCGTGCAGGCGACGTTGACGCATGAAGGCGCCGGCAGTGGGCGCTTGATCGACGCTCTCTACAATATGCAGGGACGCACCGATCTCTATTGGGATGGCGTCGCCGAGATGATGGAGCAGAACGCGCAGCCGAAGAGCGTCAGCGTGTTCTCGCGGGCGTGGTCGCTGATCCAAGACGGCGACGTGATCCCGGCGCGCGCCCTCATCTCCGAGATCATGGAAGGGATGCTGACGGGCGACGTTACGATGGATGAGGGGCGTTACGCGCATCTCAATCGCCTGCTCTACGAAATCGAAGCGTTCTATCCTTTTCTCTTGCCGCCGTCGCGACCGGATTACGAAAGCCTCGCCGACTACTACGCGCGCTTCTACGCGATGAAGAAGCCCGAGTTGAGCTTCGATCCCGAGCGCGGCAAGGACAGCGGGCGCTACAACATCTTCGCGCGTTGGCTCGCCGATCTGCCGGCGGGCTCGCTCGTCGCCGAGTATGGCTGCGGCGAAGGCCATCTCATCGGCTTCTTGGCGAAGCGGTTCCCCGATCTTCGCTTCGTCGGCTTCGATCACGTCGCGCAGAACGTGAAGATGGTGCGTGACGGCGCTATCGCGCATGGCATCTACAATCTCAAAGTCGGCAGCGCATTGTCGCCGACCGATACCTACCGCATCCTCGACGAACTCTACGGCCAGCGCGCCGACGCGGTGATCTGCTCCGAAGTGTTGGAGCACAACGCCGAGCCGTGGACGCTCGCAACCGAAGTCGAGCGCATGTGCGTCAAGGGCGGCAAGATGATCGTGTCCGTTCCCTACGGACCGTGGGAGCCGTTGTCGTGGACGAAGAGCGCCGCCGAGTTCCCTTGGCGCAACCACATCTGGAACATCGACAAGCAAACGCTGCGCGAGATGTTCAACGGCAAGCAAGAGGCGCAACTGCTCGTCGCAGCGGACGGCATGGATCATTCGGCGCGCGCGCTCGGGCAGAACTGCATCACGTTCCAAGCGGATCACACGCCGATCCCCGCCATCGATCCGCTTGAGAAGGCGCTACGCCATCGCTCGCGGCAGACGTGCGCCGCCGCGATCATCGCCTACAACAACGAAAACACGATCCTGCACATGCTCCATTCGATCAAGGGCAGCGTGCAGTTCGTGCAGATCGCGCACGGCCCGAGCACCGATCACACTCTCACGATCATCCAAAGGTTCTTCGCCGATCACCCTCACATCGGCCACAACGTCATCGACGTTGGGAAGATCACCCCTGCCACTCTCGATCCCGATACGAAGAAGTGGACCGACGACGGCTACGGCTTCGACGACGCGCGCAACGCGAGCATCGCCGGGCTCGATGCTTTCGACTGGATACTCTGGATCGACACGGACGAATATCTCGTCGGTGACTTCCGCAAGTATCTCCGCGGCAATTGCCTCGATAGCTACATGATCTGTCAGCACCACTTCACGACGGAGCCGGCGGGCGGTCCCGCGCAAGTGGATCGTCCCGCGCGTCTGATCCGCACGACTTCCAAGTTCCGCGCGCAGGGGAAAATTCACGAGCACTTCGAGATGCCCACGGGCGGACCGGGGCGTGCGCATATGCCGATGGATGTCCACATCGGGCACACCGGCTATCAGAACGAGAATGTGCGCCGCGGTCGCTTCGAGAGGAACTTCCCTTTCCTCGTTTGGGATCACCACGTCAATCCCGACCGCAAGCTGCACAAGTACCTTTGGTTCCGCGACATCGTGCATCGGATGCGCTACTTCCATCTCGCCAACAACCGGCAAGCGTCTCGTGCCCTGGCAGAAGAGGCGATCCGGTACTATAATGAGAATGTCGAAATCCTGGCCGGTTTCGGCGCTGGCAGCTTCCAATCGATCACCTACCGCAATGAAGCCCTTCAATATCTTGGGCGTGGCGTGCCGTTGCAGATGACGGTGCAACTCGACGACCGGCAGGCGCCTATTGCCGGTGTGTTCGAGAGCTACGAGGAAGCAGAGCGCATGTTGGGCGCGATGCTCAAGCCCGAATTTGAGCGGCGTAGGAGCAAGTATTACTAATGGCATACGCATCCTTCGAGAGCTTGCTGACGCGGTACAAGCCGGTCGGCACCATGATCGGCGCTCACTCGATGTCGGTGAGCACTGCCGATGTATCCTCCGTGTTCATCTTGGGCGCGGAGGGTATCATCGACGGCTATCTGGCGGCGCGCTATGCCGTGCCGGTTCCGGCGACGCCTCTCATCACGCGGATCGCGTGCGATCTCGCGACGTTCGACATGATGGCGGAAAAGCTGCCGCAAGTTCCCGACTTTATGATCGACCGCTACAACCGCTCGATCAAGCTGCTCGAAATGCTGCGCGACGGCGAGATGCAATTGACGAGCGGTACGCTCGTGACGAGCGGCGATCAGGAAGCGTGGAGCAACAATCAAGGCCGGCACCCGATCTTCTCGACGGTGCTCGACATCGAGAACCAAGGACCCGACATCGATCAAGTCCGCGCCGATCTCGATGAGCGCGCTGGCGATCCTGGGATCGACGTGAGCACGTCGTATTAGCGGATGGTCGGTCTCAAGATCACCGGGCTCGACAATGTAAAGCGCGCGCTACTCGACATAGAACTCCAAGTCAGCGCGCGCGGTCGCTTGCCCGTGCTTATGAACCGCATCGGGCGCGTGCTGCGCGACGATGCGAAGCGCCGGATCACTTCGCAGGACGGCGGCAGTTGGGAAGAGCTTGGGAAGTGGCAGCGCGCCAAGACTGGCCGGCGTAAGGCGTTGCTAAAGGAGCGCGAGCACATTCATCACAAGGTTCTGCCGGCGGGTGCCGCCGTGATCGTCTACTACAACATGCGCGGTTCTTGGAAGTTGACGACGCACGGCACCGGCTTCGTCGTCTCGCCGCACGGCAAGTTCATCACGGTCAAGCTCGTGGACGGTCGGCCTCTCATGCTGCCGCAAACGCAGACCGCCATCACCTTCCGATGGAAGCGCCCGAGCGTCGTCCCTGCGCGCCGCGTCTTTGCGCACAAGGAACGGGCCGAACGCTACATCCGTCCTATCATCGCGGCATGGCTCGCCGAGATCAAAGCGAGGATCAAATGATCGACTACGAACAAATCTCGGCGGACATCAAGGCGCGACTTGAGACCGTGACCGGCGGCGATCCTGTTTTCAACAAGGTGTTCAATGAGATGGACACCCGAGAAGAGATGATGAGCCATATGCCATTCGCGGACGTGCGTTGGGCGCAGGACATCCCCGAAGTGAGAGCGGGACAAGACTATGTGGTCAATGCGGTCTATGAGATCGAGATCGTCGCCCACTCCTTGAGAGAGAGGCGAGAAGCCTGTAGAATACGAAATCAACTACTTTTCAAGGCTCGAAATGTCCTACGCGCGGCCCCAACGGCGGGTCTCACGGCGCAGGGCGAGAGCATCGTTCTCGGGCCGGCAGTGCCGGCGGACATCAAAACGGATCAACAGCAGGGCGGCTTTATCGCCAGCGTCACGTTCCAAGTGACGGTCATCATCTTCGCGGATAGGAGCTAGACATGGCAAGCGGCGCAGGCGGTCAGATTGCGTTCCACAAGGCGGGCTCGCTCTTCCACATCGTCAACAGCGCGATCTTTTGGACGAACTTCACGTCCGAGAGCATCGAGCACAACTTGGAAGAGTTGGAAGAGGGCTCGATCACGGGTCATCGCGACGCGCCTCCGTCGCACAAGGGCGTGGACTTCGGCCAGGGCGACATCGTTATGGAGCCCAATCCGAACGCGCTCGGCCTCTATCTCAACGCGGCGATGGGCACGCGCTCGTCCTCGCTCATCACCGATGCGGCGAGCACTGGCGCGAACTCGGGCTTCGACGCCGGCAAGCCGCAGTTCCATCACACCTTCACGCCGCGCGCTTCCGCATATTCGGATCGCGTGTTCCTCGCGCCTCACAATGTCATGGTCTACAAGGACGTGGGCTCGGCGTTCATGTTCAACGGCGCGATCTTCCCCGGCCTTGAGTTCCAGTTGCAAGCCGGCCAGCTTGTGCAGGCGACGGCGAACATCATGGCGCGCGATGTGCGCCGGATCGACCGCCTCACGGTTGCCTCGCTCGTGTCGAGCGGCGGTCGCCCGTGGACTTGGGACATGGCATCGCTCGAAATCGGTACGAGCATCACGTCCGCTTCGCTCGCCGGCAACACGAAGTTCGAGAGCTTGACGCTCGGCCTCACCACGCCGCACGAGGGCGTGCTGCTTCTCGACGGCACGAAGCAGTACGGCGAGATGCAGATGAACGACTTCCGGCGTGTCGCGATCTCGGGCACGCTTTCGTTCCGCGATCAGACCGACTACGACGCCTTCACGACTTATGAGGCGCGCCGTATGCGACTGACGATGATGAACGTCAACAGCAATCTCTCGCTCGGCAACGTGGCGTCGCAGGACGCCGCCGCCTTCCTGGGCTACTACGGCCTCCGCATCCATGTCCCGCGGATGAAGCTGCTCACGTGGAGCGCGCCGATCCAAGGACCGAACCGCCTCGTCGCCAACTTCACGGCGAAAGCGGAGCGCGATCCGAACGAGAACAACACCCTCATCACGGTCGAACTCGTCAACGTCATCTCGGGCGCGACCTACGATCTCTCGGCCTAGACCGAAGCGACCTAGACCAAATCAGGAGTTGAAAATGAAGATTGAATTTTCTCGCACTGTCCCGTTCACGCCCGAGTTCAACGACAACCGGAAGCTGCCCGAAGTCGATCAGGTCAAGACGAAGCTCAAGGTGCTCTCGCTCCACGAACTCGCGTTCGTCGGCGAAGTCATCAAGAAGCTCGGGCTCGACAAGGATAAGGGCGGGATGGGCGAAGTGTCGAGCGCGCAGATGAAGGAGATTTCAAAAGAACTCTCCGACATCCTCAACGGCCACGTCGAGTTGTCCGGTCTCGAAGATAAGAGCGGGCCGGTCTCGCTCGCCGAGCTTCCGTCGCTCGCGCCGTACATTCCGCTCGCGCTCGAAATCATTATCGAACTCGCGAACATCTCTTCGCCGGGAGAACTCGACACAAAAAACTCGAAAGCGCCGCCCGTCTAGGCTCCGTAGCCTCTTCGCAGCGGCTAGTTCGGGACATCACAACGGAGCGCCATTATGGCGCTCCGTTCTACCTTTATTGGTTCTTCCGTTGCTTCCAATCCGGGGATAGCGGATGGCATCTCGTTAGAACGCCGGATGATAGATCAATCTCGGAGCAGGATGCGTTTCTAATCCAAGCTCTCGAAGTCATCGCTAGAACTCTGAACATGATGATGGTCGAGGAACGTAATCGCATCGCCTCAAAACGTGCAAGGTAGGCGGTCATGGCGCTCGACATCGGCATCATTGTCACGGCGGTAAACAACGCGCGCAATTCCCTGCGCGCCGCGCACGCGGACGTGGACAAGCTCGGCGTGAAAGGCCAAGCCGCAGCGAACAAGCTGCGCGCTATCCACGTTGTCCTCGCGGGGATCGCGACCGGCGGATTGTTTGCGTTCGGCAAAAAGATCGTCGAGACGACCGGCGATCTCGAAGCTCTCATCTTCCGGCTCGGCGTCCTCGAAGGCGGTCTCTTCGCCGCGAAGGAACGGTTCGCAGAACTCACTCGCACCTTCGGCAACGTACCCATTGCGCTCGACGCAATCGTGGACGGCTTCGTGCGCCTGCGCAGCGCCGGGCTCGCTTCGACCGAGGCGATGCTGACGATGAAGTCGGCGGTCGATGCGGTCGCTGCGTTCGGCGGCGGCACGGAAGAATTGAAGCGGCTCTCGATTGGCTTGCAGCAAGTGCTCGGTAAGGGCGTGCTGCAAATGGAAGAGATGCGGCAGCAGATCGGCGAAGCGGTGCCGAGCGCCATGCGCATCCTCGCGCGCGAGATGGGCATCTCCGTCGCCGAACTTGTCAACAAGATCGGCAAGGGAATGGTCGATGCGCAGACCGCCGTCACGAAGCTGCGCATCGGCTTCGAGAAGGATTTCGGCGGTATCGCACAGGCGATGGGCTCGACGACGATCAAAGGCGCGCTCGCGCAGTTCACCACGAACATCAAGACGGCGGTAGCTCAAGCGTTCATCTTCGACACGACGGCGAATGTTCGCGCGGCGTCGCTCATCCGCGACATCGGTGAAGCGATTGCACGTCTCATCCGCTCTATCGACGAGCGGAAGGTCGCGGCCTTCTACGACTTTTTGAAGAACGTCGCGAACATCGCATACACCGTCGTACAAGGATTGGCTCCTATTGCCGACGTGATCGCCAAGATCGCTGGCGCCATCGCATCCCTGCTCGCCAGTGTGCCGGCTAATATCATCGAGAGTGGCGTGATTGCCGCGGTGTTGATTGGCGTCTCGAAAGGCAATCCGCTTGTCGCGCTCATCGGCTTGTTGGCTCTTGTCGTCGGGCAGATTGAAGGGCTCGGCAAGGTTGCCGGCGCTCTCGTCACTAAGCTCGATCCCGCAACGATTGGCATGATGGGCTTGTTCGGCTACATGCTGCTCGGCGCCGCCGGTCCCGGCGCGTTGTTGGCTTCGCTCGTGCTCGTGATTGCCAACGTCACGAAGATTATCGATCTCGCTATTGTCGCGACGACGATGATGCGCGGTTTGACCGAAGGCAATCTCTTCGATCCTTCGGAACTGTTCGTGATGTTGCGCGACATCCGCGCCGGCAAGATCGCCGACAAATACGTCAAGGGTATTCTTGAGCACGAGAAAACCCCTGGGTCTGTTAAGAGCGCGATCAAGATGGCGCTCACTACCGAAGAGATGTTCGGCAACAG
>Ga0210377_10002626_pt1 | contig 15653 bp, 17 predicted proteins | sample PLM4_65_b1redo_FD_155480 | JGI IMG/M metagenome (GOLD analysis project Ga0210377, IMG submission 155480) | Groundwater sediment microbial communities from an aquifer in East River, Colorado, USA - PLM4_65_b1 redo | ecosystem: Environmental > Terrestrial > Soil > Riparian zone | place: USA: East... | reverse complement strand
ATCCACCTGTGGCACCCCGGCCAGCCGGCCCACACCGCGGGCGACGCCACCGTGTTCCTGCCGAAGGAGCGCGTGCTGTTCGCCGGAGACCTCGCCTTTCACTACGTGACGCCGCTGGCCTTCCAGGGCCACGTCGGCAACTGGATCAGGGCCGCCGACCGCGTGCTGGAGTTCGAGGCGGACGTGATCGTGCCGGGGCATGGCCCGATCGGGACGAAGAAGGACGTGCGGCTCATGCGGGACTATCTGGCGCTCGTGCGGCGCGAGGCGAAGACGCGCTTCGACGCCGGGCTGTCGGCCGAGGCGGCGGCGTCCGACATCAAGCTCGGCGCCTACGCGTCGTGGCGGGAGGCCGAGCGGATCCTGCCCAACGTCATGCGCTGCTACCAGGAGTTCCGCAACGAGACGGACCGCGACATGGACATCGCCCGGATGCTCGACGGCATGCAGACCCTGCGCGGCCGCCCGGTGGACCACACCTGTGTGTAGACGCTCACGCCATGCGACGGCCGGTGGCCGGGCGCCGCGAGGTCACGCACCGGCACGTGTCGATCTGGTGCAGCTCGATCATGTTGCCGAACGGGTCCTTCATGAAGATCTGCTGCGACTGCGGCCCCACCACGCTCTCGGCCACCCAGTACTCGACGCCGAGCCGGTCGAGCTCCTTCTTCGTCTCCTGGACGTCGGCGACGGCCAGCGCCACGTGCGGGTGCGAGGGGTCCTGCCCGGGGCCCTTGGCGAACTTCGACAGCCCGTCGACGCCCATCAGATGGATCTGCGCGGTGCCGCCGACGTCCATCCAGTAGCCGTCGATGGTCGGGATGTTCGGGCGGCCCGGATCGTGATCCAGGCCGAGCACGTCGCCGTAGAACTTGCGGGCCGTGGCCACCGCCTCGGGCGACGCGCCGATCCGGATGCCGTGATGATGCAGCTCCAGCACTTCAACGGCCATGGAAGCCTCCTATCAGCGTGCCCCAGATGCCCTTGGGAAGAAACAACACGAACACCACGAACACGGCGCCGATCACCAGCGGCCACGACTCGGTGACGACGCTGATCGAGTCCTCCAGCACGAGGTAGGCGGCGGCGCCGACGAAGGGCCCGAAGAACGTCCCGGCCCCGCCCAGCAGCGTCATGATCACGACCTGGCCCGAGGTCGACCAGTGCAGCGACTCGATCGGCACCACCGTGAGCCGGAGCGCGTCGAGTGCGCCGGCCAGCCCCGCGAACAGCGCGTAGAACACGAAGGAGAGGTGCTTGACGCGCGAGATGTCGTAGCCGCAGGCGGTGGCGCGGTCGGTGTTCTCGCGGATCGCCTGTAGCACGGCGCCGAACGGCGAGTCGAGGATGCGCTTGAGCGCGGCCACCGCGAGCCCGACCACCGCCAGTGCGAAGTAGTAGAAGACGACCGAGCGGTCGAGCGGGATGGTGAGCCCGGGCAGCGTCAGCGCGGGCACCGTGATGCCGCGCAGGCCGTCGTCGCCGCCGGTCCAGTCGGCCAGGTGGAAGCCGGCGAAGTACAGGGCCTGGGCGAAGGCCAGCGTGAGCATCGCGAAGTAGATGCCGCGCCGGCGCAGGCAGAAGAAGCCGAAGACGGCGCCGCCCACCAGCGCGAACCCGAGCCCCATGCCGAGCGCCAGCCACAACGAGGTCACCTTGAGCTTGGCCAGCGCGATGCCGGTACCGTAGGCGCCCAGCCCCCAGTAGGCGGCCGAGCCGAACGAGAGCAACCCGGTGTAGCCGTAGAGCAGGTTGAAGCCGAGCGCGAAGAGCCCGTAGATCAGCACCTGGGTGGCGAGCGACTTGTAGGGGACCAGCCACGGGAAGATCGCAAAGGCCACGAAGAAGCAGATGACGGGGTGCCGGCGCACCCACGCCGCCACCGCGGTCATTCCAGCAGGCCCGCCTCGCCGAAGAGCCCGCTCGGCCGCAGGAGCAGCACCACCGCCATGAACACGAACACCACGATCTCGGCGAGCTTGGGCGCGAAGAACGTGGTGAGGCTCACGATCTGGCCGATGAGCAGGCCCGAGACGACCGCGCCGAGCAGGCTGCCCATGCCGCCGACCACGACGACCACGAACGACTCGATGATGATCGTCACACCCATCTCGGCGTAGGCGCCGCGCATCGGCCCGGCCAGGATGCCGGCCAGGCCGGCCAGCCCGGCGCCGATGCCGAAGACGAGGAACCAGATGCGCCCCACGTCGAAGCCGAGCGCGCGCACCATCAGCGGATCGCGCGAGCCGGCCCGGATCACCAGGCCGACGTTGGTCTTCTCGAGGAACAGCCAGAGTGCGACGAGCACGAGCGCGGTGATGCCGATGACGAACAGCCGGTAGGTCGGGAAGTACGTGAAGCCGAGGTTGACGGCGCCCGCCAGCGCGCGGGGCGGGTCGAGCGTGAGGCCGATCTTGCCCCAGATCAGCCGCGCGGTCTCCACGATGACGAGCGAGAGCCCGAACGTGAGCAGCAGGGGATCGTCGGGGCTGCGGCCGTACAGCGGCCGGATCAGGAACCGCTCGACCAGGAGCCCCAGCGCGCCCACCAGCAGCGGCGCCATGACCAGCGCCACCGAGAAGCTGCCCGTGAGCCGCAGCAGCGTGAAGCCGACGTAGGCGCCCAGCATGTACAGGGCGCCGTGGGAGAAGTTCACCACCGTCATCAGCCCGAAGATCAGCGACAGGCCGATCGCGAGCAGCACGTAGATCATGCCGAGCACCAAGCCCGTGAAGATCTGGGCAGCCAGCGCCGCGAGCGAGACGTCAGGCACGCCGGGCGGCTACGCGTGCCCCTTCTCGGCGCAGGTGCGGTCCAGCTCCTCGTTGGCCGGCACCTTGGCGACGATCTCGGCCAGACCCCAGTCGCCCTTGGTCTTGCCGGGGCCGCGGCCCTTGACGATCCACATGTCCTGGAAGGACTTGTTGTCGCAGGCGCGCCACCACTGCTTGCCCTTGAAGTGGTCGTAGGTGGGGTTCTTGCGCAGGGCGTCGGCGACCTTGTCGGAATCGGTCGACTTGGCGATCTCGGCCCCGCGCGCCACTTCCAGCACGCCGCTGTAGGAGTACGCGCCGTAGTCGCCGGGCGGCATCCCGAACTTCTTCATCGACGCCTCGACGAACTTCTTGGCGGTCGGGATGGATTCCTGCAGCTCCCAGTACCAGTTGAGGCCGCCGTAGATGCCGTCGTAGAGCTCGGGCCCGCCCTCCTTGAGGTAGGAGATCCACAAGAGCGGCTGGGCGATCTTCATCTGGCTGCGCATCCCGAAGCTCGACACCTGCTTGAGGAAGGCGATGTTGTCGGCGCCGGGCGTGACGGAGACCAGCACCTCCGGCTTGGCGGCCTGGATCTTCGGCAGGTGCGCGGAGAACTCGGCGCTGCCGAGCGGGTAGGGCGTGGAGCCGAGCAGGGTCCCGCCCATCTTCTTGTTCGTCTCGGTGAGGACGGCGTTGTTCTGCTTGCCCCACGCGTAGTCGGCGTAGACGATCCACCACTTCTTGCCGAGGTTCTCCATGACCCACTTGCCGACCGTGCGCGAGGTGATGGTCGGGTTGAGCGCCTCGTGGAACGTGATGGGGCTGGTGTCGGGCTTGGCGCTGATCTCGTCCGACTGGCTGGTCGAGACGAAGAGGATCTTGGCCTTCTTGGTCTGCTCGTTGATGGCCATCTGCACGTGGGCCGCGAGGCCGCCCACGATGAACTGGCAGCCCTCCTTCTCGATCAGCTCCTGCGTGCGCTGGGCGCCCACCTGGGGCTTGAGCTGGTCGTCGCGAAAGAGGACTTCCACTTTGCGGCCGAGGATGCCGCCCCTGGCGTTCAGCTCGTCGACGGCGAGGACGGCACCCTGCTGCATGTCCTTGGCGAGCGCCGCGAAGGGCCCGGTCAGGGGCAGCGGGACACCGATGCGCACCGGGTCCTTGCTCTGCGCGCGCAGGATGCCCGGGAAGGACAGGGTAGCGGCGGCGGCGGTGGTCGTCAGGAACGTGCGGCGATGCATGGTGGCCTCCTCGTCGGCGAGTGGCGCGATCATAGGTGCCTATCCCCGGCCCTGTCAAATCGCCGCCGTCGGCGGCGACGCGGGCGCCGGTGTACACTCGGCCAGCGTCACCCGGAGGTGCCGACATGGCCGTCCGCTCCCTGCTGCACTACGCTCTCGAGGTTCCCGACCAGACGGTCGGCGAGAAGTTCTATCGCAATTTCGGCCTGGTCGACGAGGCGGGCGGCGACGGCGCCGTGCACCTGCGGCCGGCGCCGCTCAAGCGAGAGTCCGTGCTGCTCTACCCGGGGCCCAAGAAGCGCTTGCACCACCTCGCCTTCGGCGCGCCCGGCGACGACTACCAGGCCACGGTGGAGTCGATCCGGCGGGCCGGCGTGCCAGAGGTCGACCCGCCGCGCGGCGCGTCCGAGGGCGGCCTGTGGCTCCGCGATCCCGACGGCAACCTGCTGACCGTCCGCGACGAGGCCCCGGCGGCGCCGCCGGCTGATCCGCCGCTGCGGCTCAACAGCCCCGGCCACATCGCGCGCCCGGTCGACCGCGGCGCCCCCGACGCGGGGACGACGGCGAGCCCCCGCCGGCTCGGCCACGTGCTGCTCTTCACGCCCCAGGTCGATCGTCAGCTCGACTTCTACACGCGCGTGCTCGGCCTGAAGCTCTCCGACCGGTCGCAGAAGATCATCGCGTTCCTGCGCTGCACGACCGACCATCACAACGTCGCGTTCCTGACCTCCAGGGGGCCGGGCTTCCACCACGCCTCGTTCGAGGTCGGCAGCGTGGACGAGATCGCGATGGGTGCCGTGCGCATGCAGGAGTCCGGCTGGCAGCCCGGCTGGGGGCTGGGCCGTCACGTCATCGGCTCGAACTTCTTCTACTACATCCGCGACCCGTGGGGCTCCTTCGCCGAGTACTTCCACGACCTCGACTACATCCCGGAGCAGTGCGCCTGGGAGCCGCGCGACTTCCCCGAGGCCGACGCGCTCTACCGCTGGGGCCCCCCGGTGCCGGACGACTTCGGCCTCAACCGCGAGTTGGAAGTCTAGCGATGCCTGTGCGGTTATCGAGGAGCGCCACGGCTTCGCCGGGGCGGTCCGAGCCACCCTGGGGGCTTGGGGGCCATCTCGGGGCCCCCATGTCATAAAATCGCCCCGCGTCGCGTCCTCGTCACCGGGCTGAGCGGTCTCATCGGCGGCGCGCTGCGCCCGCACGTCGAAGCGACGTACGCGCTCCGCGCGCTGAACCGCCGTCCCGTGCCCGGCGTGGAGTGCCACCTGGCCGACCTCGGCGACCTCGACGCCATCCGGCCGGCGTTCGACGGCGTCGACACCGTCGTGCACCTGGCCGCCGCGGCCGGCGACCACCAGTCCCCGGCCGACATCATGCGATCCAACGTCGCCGGCGCCTACAACGTCTTCGAGGCGGCGCGCCTGGCCGGCGTCACCCGCGTGATCTTTGCCAGCAGCGGGGCGACGGTCGCGGGCTGGGAGCGCGAGCCACCGCTCAGCCACATCGTCGCCGGCCGCTACGACCAGGTAGGCGACTGGGCGCGGCTCACGCACGAATCGCCGCTGCGCCCGGCCGGGCTCTACGGCGCCAGCAAGGTGTGGGGCGAGGCGCTGGGGCGCCACTACGCCGACGCCCACGGGATGTCGGTGATCTGTCTGAGGATCGGACGCGTGAAGAAGGAAGACCGGCCGACCGGGCCCCGCGATCTCTCGGTCTGGTGCAGCCAGCGCGACGTGACTCGCATGATCGTGGCGTGCATCGAGGCGCCCGCGACGGTGCGCTTCGACGTCTTCTTCGCCGTCTCCGACAACCGCTGGAGCTACCGCGACGTCGAGCACGCGCGCCAGGTGCTGGGCTGGACCCCGCTCGACCGCGCGGAGGATCATCGCGCCTGACCGAACGGGTCCCGTCGACATGTGGTCGGAGGTCGGCATCCGCCTGCTCGCGGCGGAGATGACGCTGGCGCGCTGAGGGCGCGTGCTCGACATCACGGTGGCCCCGACCCCCGCCCCGTCGGCGCTGCCCGCCTGCCGCTTCCGGTTCCCGGACCCGGCCGCCGCCGACGCCGAGGGGCTCGTCGCCCACGGCGGCGATCTCGCGCCCTCCACGCTGATCGCCGCGTATCGCCAGGGCATCTTCCCGTGGCCGTACGACGAGGAATCGCTGCTGTGGTGGTCACCCGATCCCCGCGCGGTCCTGCCGCTCGACGCGCTGCACGTCTCGCGGAGCCTGGCGCGCACTCTGCGAAGTGGACGGTTCCGCGTCACGCTCAACGCCGCCTTCCCGGCCGTGATCGACGGCTGCGCCGCCCGCGAGGAGACGTGGATCACGCCGGCGCTGCGCGAGGCCTACGTGCGCCTGCACGCGCTGGGGTGGACGCACAGCGTGGAGGTGTGGGGGCCGGACGGCGCCCTGGCCGGCGGCCTCTACGGCGTCGCGATCGGCGGCCTCTTCGCCGCGGAGTCGATGTTCCACCGCGCGCGCGACGCCTCCAAGGTGGCGCTGGTCGCGCTCGTGCAGCACGCGCGGCGCGTGGGGATCACGCTGCTCGACGTGCAGGTGCCCTCGCCCCACCTGACCTCCCTCGGGGTCCGCGCGATCCCCCGGGGTGAGTACCTGACCCTGCTGACGGCGGCGCTGCGCCGGCGGGTCGCGTTCGCCCGATGAACGCGGCGCCGGCCCCGTTCGTCTACTCCCTGGGAGGTCCTCATGTACAGTGGACGCATGACCCGAATGCTCGCCACGCTGGCGCTGGGCCTGCTCGTCACGGCTGGCGGCGCCTGGGCCCAGACCGCGGCGCCCGCGCCGAAGAGCGGTCAGCCGGCGCCCTCGCTCGACGAGGTCGTCCGGGCGCTGGAGTCGTCCTACGGACGGATCAACGACCTCAAGGCCGACTTCGAGCAGACCGCATTCAACAAGAGCCTCAACCAGAGCATCCCGGCCAAGGGCACCGTCTACCTCAAGAAGGGCGGCAAGCTGCGCTGGGAGTACGCCGATCCCACGCCCCAGGAGATCGTCTCCGACGGCAAGACGGTCTGGATCTACACGCCGGCGCTGGCCCAGGTGAACGTCGGCCCCGCCCCGGAGGCCCTGGCGGGGCCGGCCGGCTCGTTCCTGGCCGGGCTCGGCCGGGTGCGCGAGCACTTCAGCGTCCGCTTCCTCAACCCGGCCGAGCCGCGCGACAAGGACGGCAACGTCGTGGTCGACCTCACCCCCAAGCAGCCGCTGCCCACGATGAACCGGCTCATCCTCTCGCTCGACCCGCGCACGTGGGACGTGCGGCGGGCGGTGGTCTACGACCAGTTCGAGAACACGGTGACGATGCTGTTCCGCAAGACGGCCGTGAACTCCGGCCTCGCCGACTCGCTCTTCACCTTCGTGGCCCCCAAGGGGGTGGCGACGGTCCCCCTGCGCTGAGGTACACTGAGCGCCATGCCCGCCGAAGACTCCTTCGACATCGTGTGCAAGATCGACATGCAGGAGGTCACCAACGCGCTCGACCAGGCGCGGCGGGAGGTCGACACCCGCTACGACCTCAAGGGCTCCAAGCACGAGATCAAGCTGGAGGAGACCGACATCAAGCTGACGGCGGCCGACGACATGAAGCTCAAGGCCGTGGTCGACATCCTCCAGTCCAAGCTCCACAAGCGTGGGGTGCCGCTCAAGGCGCTGACCTACGGCAACGTCGAGACCGGCGCGGGTGGGGTGCTCCGCCAGACGATCGGCCTGCAGCAGGGGATCCCCATCGAGAAGGCGCGCGAGATCGTGCGGCTGATCAAGGACACCAAGCTCAAGGTCCAGGCCTCCATCCAGGAGGACCAGGTGCGCGTGTCCGGCAAGAGCCGCGACGACCTGCAGCGCGTCATGGCGCTGCTGCGCGAGCGCGACCTCGGCGTCGCGCTGCAGTTCGCGAACCGCCGCAACGCCTGACGGCGGCCGCCGCCCGCTGATCCGCCGCGGTATACTTTGTCCCCACCCATGAAGGTCCATCTCACGACGCTCGGCTGCCCCAAGAACCAGGTCGACTCCGAGTTGATGCTCGGGCTCCTGAGCGAGGCCGGCTTTCCGCTGACCGAGCGCGCCGAGGACGCCGAGTGCCTGATCGTGAACACGTGCGCGTTCATCGACCGGGCCCGCGAGGAGTCGGTGCAGACGATCCTCGAGCTGGCGCGGCTCAAGGAGCAGGGCCGCTGCCGGGCGCTGATCGTGACCGGCTGCCTGACCCAGCGCTACGGCGCCGAGGTGATGAGGGAGATGCCGGAGATCGACGGCATCCTCGGCACCTCCAACCTGCCGGCCATCGTCGACCTCGTGCGCCAGGCCGCCAATCGCCACGACTGGGCCACGGCGGCGCCGCCCGGCTATCTCTACGACGCCAGCACGCCGCGGCTGCTGACGGCGAAGGTCCCGTACGCGTACGTGAAGATCGCCGAGGGGTGCGACATGGGCTGCACCTTCTGCGCGATCCCCCAGTTCCGCGGCCGCCACCGCAGCCGCCCGCTCGCCGACGTCGTCCGCGAGGTCGAGGGGCTGGCCGCGCGCGGCGTGCAGGAGGCGATCCTCGTCTCCCAGGACACGCTCGCCTACGGCCGCGACCTGCCGGGCAACGGGGACATCGGCGCGCTGCTGCTGGCGCTCGGCGACACCCGCATGCCCTGGATCCGCCCGATGTACCTGCATCCCGCCCACGTCAACGACCGGCTCGTGCAGACGTGGGCCCGCGCGCGCGTCGTGCCCTATCTCGACATGCCGGTCCAGCACGCCGACGACGCGATCTTGAAATCGATGCGGCGGGCCGTGACCGCGCGCCGCCTGCGCGAGATCGTCGCCCAGTTCCGGGCGGCGATCCCCGGTGTCACCGTGCGCACCACGGTGCTGGTCGGCTTCCCGGGCGAGACCGACGAAGCGTTCGAACGCCTGCTTCAGTTCGTGGACGAGGTACGCTTCGATCGGCTCGGTGTGTTCACCTACTCGCCAGAGGAGGGCACACCCTCGCCCGATTTTCCAGGCCAGGTCGACGCCGAGGTCGCCGCCGAGCGCGCCGCGCGCGTGCAGGAGGCGCAGGACGCGATCGCGTGGGAGCGCGCCGCCAAGCTCGTGGGCACCGAGGCCGAGGTGCTGGTGGACGGTCCCAGCGAGGACGGCGCGTTCGCCTGGGAAGGGCGCACGGCCGGCCAGGCACCGGAGATCGACGGCCTCGTCTACCTGCGCGGCCGTCGCGACTTCACGGCCGGCCGCTTCGCCCGCGTGCGCGTCGTCGAGGTCGACGGCTACGAGCTCGTCGGCGAGCGCGCCTAGCCTCGCCCTGCGCACTCGCCTGGCGGTCGTCGTCGCCACGCTCGGCGGCGTCGGCCGGGCGCCGCTGGCGCCGGGCACGGTGGCCAGCGCCCTCACCGCGCTGGCGCTCTGGCTCCTGCATCTCTCGCCGCTCGCCCTCACCGCGCTGCTGGTCGCGGTCACCGTGCTGGGGACCTGGGCCGCCGGCGAGGCGGAGCGCGCGCTCGGCGGCGGCAAGGATCCCGGTGCGATCGTGATCGACGAGGTCGCCGGCATGATGCTCGCGGTCCTCGTCGTTCCGCCGACCCTGGCGATCGTCGTGGTCGCCTTCCTCCTCTTCCGCGTGTTCGACGTGACCAAGCCGTTCCCCGCCAACGTCTCGCAGCGCCTGCGCGGCGGCATCGGCGTGATGATGGACGACCTCATCGCCGGCCTCTACGCGCTCGCGCTCGTGCGGGTGGCCCGGTGGGCCGGATGGCTCTGACCGCGGGCGTACGCCTCGTGGCGATCGGCTCCCCGCTGGTCGCCATCGACGACGACGCGGCGGCGGTGGCGGCGGCGCTGGCCGACGGCGGCGTGGGGCTCGAGAGCCGCACGGTCGTCGACGAGGACGAGGCCGCCCTCGAGCGCGCACTGGCGCCGCCGGTGCCGCTGACCGTGGTCGTGGCGGGGCCGGGCGGGTCGACCGGCGACGTCGCGCGCCGCGTGCTGGCGCGCGTGAGCGGCACGCGCCTGGTCCTCAACGACCGCATGCTGGCGGCGCTCCAGGAGCTGCATCGCCGCCGCGACCGCCCGTTGCCGCGGCGCGACGAGCGGCTGGCGCTGCTGCCGCAGGGCGCGACGGTGTGGGCGCGGCCCGACGGCGAGCCGGCCTGGGCGCTCGAGTGCGAGGCCGCCGCCTGGGTGGTGCTCCCGCGCGGCGGGCTGGCGTCGGACACCGCCGCGCTCCTGCTCGACCTGGCGCGCGCCCGGCTCGGGCGCGGCGCCGCACTCGCCGTGCGCACGCTGCGGACCGCGGGCGTGACGCTGGCGGACCTCGAGGAGCGGCTGGCCGCGTGGCTGGGGCCGGGCGAATCCAGCGGCGAGGTGGCCGTGACGATGGCGCCCAGCGAGGGCGAGGTGTGGGTGCGGCTGCGCGCGCGCGCCGTCACGCCCGACGCCGCGGCCGAGGCGCTCGGCGCCCTCGAGCGGCGCATCGCCGAGGCGCTCGGCGACGATTGCTACGGCCGCGACGGCGAGTCGCTGGAGCAGGCGGTGGGCAAGCGGCTCGCGGCGCGCGGGCTGACGCTGGCGGTGGCCGAGTCCTGCACGGGTGGGCTCGTCGGCCACCGGCTCACGAGCGTGCCGGGCTCCTCGGCGTTCTTCGAGCGCGGCGTCATCGTCTACTCCAACCGCGCCAAGGCGGAGCTGCTCGGTGTGCCGGACGAGATCCTCCGCACCCACGGCGCGGTCAGCCGGGCCTGCGCGGAGGCGATGGTGCGCGGCATCTGCGCGCGCTCGGGCACGCCGTGCGGGTTGTCGATCACGGGGATCGCCGGACCCGACGGCGGCACCCCGAGCAAGCCGGTCGGCACCGTCTTCATCGGCCTGGCCGTGCCCGGCGTCCTCGAGGCGCGGCACTTCCGGTTCGCCGGCGGACGCGCCTCCGTGAAATGGCAATCGTCGCAGATGGCCCTCGACATGCTGCGCAGGTCGCTGGGAGGATAGCCACCGTTCGGGCCTTCGTCGCCATCCTGCTCGCCGACGCGGTGCGGGAGCGCCTGGCGGCGGAGGTCGAGCGGTTGCGCCCGCTGGCCCGCGAGGTCGCCTGGGTCGGGCGAGACAACTTCCACGTCACCCTCAAGTTCCTCGGGGGCGTCGAGGCCGCGCAGCTCGACGCCATCGCCGCCGCCCTGGCGGATGCCGCCCGGGCCGCGGGGCCCTTCGACCTTGGCGTGAGCGACCTCGGCGCCTTTCCCTCGCGCACCCGCCCCCGCGTGCTCTGGGCCGGGATCGACGACGGCGCCGCCGCCACGGCGACGCTGGCCAGTCACGTCGATCGTGTGCTCGTCCCGCTCGGCTTTCCGCCCGAGGGGCGCGTCTTCTCCGCCCACGTGACGCTGGGACGCGTGCGCGCCCCACGGCCGAATCCGCGCCTGGCCGAGGCGCTGAGCGGCGGCGCGTTCGGACGCCAGCGCGTCGATCGCCTCTCGCTGATGCGCAGCGAGCCGTCGCCGCGCGGCGCGCACTACACCGAGCTGGCTGCCGTGCCGCTCGGGGCTGGATCGGCCGGGTAGAATGAGGGGCGTGCAGTGCGCCTCACCGGTGCTGAGCGCGCTCCTCGTCGTCCTCCTCGCCGCGGCGTCCATGGCATCGGCCTGCGAGCCGGCGCGGGTGCCGCTCGACGCGCCCGTTGCGCTCGTCCTCTCCGGGGGTGGCGCCAAGGGCGCCTGGGAGGCCGGCGCCGCCGCTGCGCTCATCGAGCAGGGGGTGCCGGTGCGCCTGGTGGCCGGCTCCTCGGCCGGCGCCCTGACCGCCGCGATGCTCGCCGACGGCCGCCTCGACCGGCTCCAGGCCCTCTGGGGCTCGCTGTCGCGCGAGCAGGTCTACGCGCTCCGCCCCGGCGTGTTCTTCGCCGGGCTGCTGCCCGGCTGGCTGACGCTGCTGGCGCTCGACCACGCGGGCTCGCTCCTCGATCCGGCGCCGCTGCGCGAGCTCATCGCCGCCACCATCGACTTCGACCGGGTGCGCGCCTCGCCACGCCGCTTGCTGGTCGTGACGACCGACCTGGCCCGTCGCGCACCGCGCGTCTTCGACAACGCCACCGTGAGCGTCGACGCGCTGATGGCGGCGGTCGCGGTGCCCGGGGCCTTCCCGCCGGTGAGCGTGGACGGCACCCTCCTGGTCGACGGCGGTCTCACCGGGCGGGCGCCGGTGCTCGAAGCGCTGGCGACGGCGGAGCCGATCGGACGTGCGCTCGTGCTGCTCAGCTACGCGGCCGACGAGTCCGGGGAGGCGCCCACGCGCCTGCGCCGTACGCTCGAGGAGGCGTTCGAGACGGCGATGATCCATCAGATCCGGCGCGACACCGAGCTGGCGCGCCTGAGGCACCCCGCCGTGGAGGTGCAGCTCCTCGTGCCCACGGCCCCGCTGCGCCTGCGGCCGCTCGAGTTCGATCCGGTGGGTATGAGCGAGGCCCTCGCGCGCGGCCGCGCCGACGCGCTGCGCTGTCTCGATCGCTGGCAGGCCGGCCGCCCGTGAGGTTCCTGACCTGGACGGTGCTCGGCCTCTGCCTGCTCGCCGGCTGCGCCGCCGATCGATGGAGCTACACCCGGGCCGGCCTCACGCCGGTCCGGCTCGACCTCGATCTCGAGAGCTGCCGCAAGCAGGCGCACCGGCCGCACTGGTTCGCGCTGACGCGCTCCGCCCGGGTGGACCGGGAGGCGCTCAACCAGTGCATGGAGCGCAAGGGCTACACGGCCCGGCGGGAGGACTGAACGCCGTCTGCGTTGCTGGACATTGACGGGTTCGTGGGCGCGCTCCTAGAATGCACGCGTGCATCATCCTCGTGAGCGATATTCGACCCGGGCCCTGACACCCACACACCCCAAGGAGCCCACGGATGGCTGAGAGCAAGAACGACAAGCGCCAGGCCCTCGAGCTGGCGATCTCGCAGATCGAGCGGCAGTTCGGCAAGGGCTCCGTCATGCGGCTGGGCGCCGGCGGCCCGCTCGAGGAGATCGCGGTCATCCCCACCGGCGCGCTCACGCTCGACGCCGCGCTTGGCATCGGCGGCCTGCCGCGCGGCCGCGTCGTCGAGATCTACGGCCCGGAGTCCTCGGGCAAGACCACGCTGGCCCTGCACGCCATCGCCGAGGCCCAGCGCCTGGGCGGCATCGCGGCGTTCATCGACGCCGAGCACGCGCTCGATCCCATCTACGCGCGCAACCTCGGGGTCAACACCGACGAGCTGCTGATCTCGCAGCCCGACACCGGCGAGCAGGGGCTGGAGATCACCGAGACCCTGGTGCGCTCCAATGCGGTCGACGTCATCGTGATCGACTCGGTCGCCGCCCTGGTGCCCCGCGCCGAGCTCGACGGCGACATGGGCGACTCGCTGCCCGGCCTGCAAGCACGCCTCATGTCGCAGGCGCTGCGCAAGCTCACCGCCGCCATCTCCCGCTCCGGCGCCATCGTCATCTTCATCAACCAGATCCGCGAAAAAATAGGCGTAATGTTTGGGTGTTTTCACTACGACACTCGGATCGTGCTTGCCGACGGGCGGCGCGAGAAGATCGGCAAGATCGTCAACCAGCGGATGCCGGTCGACGTGTTGTCCTATGACCCCGCGAGCGGCCGGATCGAGCCACGCCGGGTCGTCAACTGGTTCGACAACGGCCGGACTGAGGAATTCATCCAGTTCGAGGTCGAGGGGGGACGCTCAGGGTATCGACACTTTGCCGCGACGGCGAACCACGTCGTCTTTACGCCGCGCGGCCGCGTACGGGCCGGGGCCTTGAAGCTCGGGGACATGGTTCTACTCAGCGTCGAGGACCATCGCCTCACCGACGATCAGTTCCAGGTGATTCTGGGTGGCGGTCTTGGCGACGGGTCCATCCGGAAGGTTGGCGCGCACACGGCCCACTTCAGGGTCGGGCACGCTCCCGCCCAGAAGGACTACCTGCGCTGGAAGCAGGAAATGCTGGCGCCGTTCGCGGGTGCCATCTGCAAAACCGGCAATGGCCTCGGGTTCGACACGCTCGCGATGCCAGCGATCCTCGACGTCTGGGCCGAGCTGTATGCCGAGGGCAAGCGTGCCGCGTCGGCGGCAGCGCTCGACCGCCTCGATGAGCGGGGCTTGGCTGTCTGGTATGGCGACGACGGATCCTTCATGGGGTCCTACGCGCGCTGGGGAAAGGGCAAGGCGGTCCTGTACAACAAGTCCCTCGCCCCCGATGCTCGCACACGCGTCATTGCGACGCTGGAGCGTCTCGGCGTCGGCACGCCGCGAGACGACGGGCGGGGATTCTGGTTCACGTCTGAGCAGACGGCTCGCCTTCACGCCTTGATCGCGCCCTACCTCCATCCCTCGGTCGACTACAAGCTTCACCCGAGCCAGCGGGGTCGCTTCGCCTGGCAGGCCCCCGTGGCGGTCGACGATCTCGCCGCGCGTCGGGTCCTTCGTGCCGTCCCCGCGAAGATCACGAAGCGCTACATCAAGCCGCCAACGCGGTCGACGCACCGCTTCGACCTCGAGATCGAAGGGAACCACACGTACCTGGCCGGCGGCGTCGTCGTCCACAACTCGCCGGAGACCACCACTGGTGGGCGCGCGCTGAAGTTCTACGCGTCGATCCGCCTGGACATCCGGCGGCAGGACGCGATCAAGCAGGGGACGGAGTCGATCGGCGTGCGCACCAAGGTGAAGGTCGTGAAGAACAAGCTGGCGCCACCGTTCCGAGAGGCGGAGTTCGACGTCATCTACGGCGAGGGCATCTCCAAGTCGGGCACCGTGCTCGACGCGGCCGTCGAGCAGAGCCTGGTGGAGAAGTCCGGCACCTGGTACAGCTTCAAGAACGAGCGCATCGGGCAGGGGCGGGAGAACGCCAAGAAGTGGCTGCAGGAGAATCCCGAGTCGCTCGTCGACCTCGAGGCCAAGGTCCGCGAGGCGCTCGGCCTGCGGCCGGCGGTCTCGCTCAAGTAGCCGGCCATCCGCGCGCCACGGCGGGAGCTCGATCTCAAGGCCGCCCGCCTGGCCGCGGGCGACCTGCTGTCGCGCCGCGCGTGGACCCGGGCCGAGCTCACGGCCCGGCTGCACCGGCGCGGCGCTCCGGCCGAGGTCGCCACGATGGTCGCCGACGATCTCGTGGCGCGCGGTTACGTGGACGACGCCGCCTTCGCCCGCCACTGGGTGACCTCGCGGGCGGCACGCGGCTACGGCGCCGCGCGGCTTCGGGCCGAGCTCCGGGCGCGCGGCGTTGCCTCCGCGCTCATCGACGCCGCCCTGGGCGCGCTTGACCGCGGCGGTCAGCTCGACGAGGCGCGGCGCCTGGCCGGCCGCCGGCTCCCGGCGCTGAGGCGCGCGGCGCCCGAGAAAGCCGCCACTCGCCTGCGCGATCACTTGCTGCGACGCGGGTTTCCGGGCGGGGTGGTCGCCCAGGTCGTGCGTGAGTCGCTGCGCCTCCCCCGGGATGACGAGTGAGGCACTACCCTTGCGACGGGAAGCGCCTCCGGTCAAGGCGCCCGGGCCCGGATGGTAAGATACTTGCCTATGACCGGCAGCGAGATCCGCGAGGCTTTTCTTCGGTATTTCGAGCGCAACGGCCACACCCGGGTGCGGTCGTCCTCGCTCGTCCCCGCCGATGACCCCACGCTGCTCTTCACCAATGCCGGGATG
>Ga0210377_10002625_pt1 | contig 15654 bp, 14 predicted proteins | sample PLM4_65_b1redo_FD_155480 | JGI IMG/M metagenome (GOLD analysis project Ga0210377, IMG submission 155480) | Groundwater sediment microbial communities from an aquifer in East River, Colorado, USA - PLM4_65_b1 redo | ecosystem: Environmental > Terrestrial > Soil > Riparian zone | place: USA: East... | reverse complement strand
GGTGTGCGGGCGTCTGGCGATCTACCTGCGGCCCGATCTCGATCTGGCGCGCATGTTGGTGGCGGGCATCCTCGAATCCCAGGGCGGTGAGGCCGAGGCGAACAAGCTCTATGACGAGGTGAAGCCGGGATCGGCGCTCAAATGGCTGGCGCGGCTTCGCCACGCCGGCAACCTGGACACCACCGGCAGCAGCGACAAGGCCATCGACGAGCTGCGCGCGATGTCGGACGAGAACGCGACCCGCGTCGACGCGCTCGTCAACCTCGGAGACCTGCTGCGCGCGCACAAGCGCTTCGGCGAGTCCGTCGAGGCTTACGATAAGGCCGTCGCGCGTATCGGCGATCTCGGACAACGGCATTGGAGTCTGTTGTATTCACGCGGCATCTCGCTCGAGCGCGCCGGGCAGTGGGAGCGCGCCGAGGCCGACCTGCAGAAGGCGCTCAAGCTCAATCCCGACCAGCCCTACGTGCTCAACTACCTGGGCTATTCCTGGGTCGACAAGGGCCAGAATCTCGATCGCGCGCGGCGCATGATCGAGCGTGCCGTCGATCTGCGGCCGACTGATGGTTACATCGTCGACAGCCTGGGCTGGCTGTTCTTCCGCATCGGTAAGTTCAAGGATGCGGTCGACAGCCTGGAGCGGGCGGTGGAGCTCAAGCCGCAGGACCCGGTCATCAACGATCACCTGGGCGATGCCTATTGGCGCGTCGGACGAACCGCGGAAGCGCGTTTCCAATGGCGCCGTGCGCTCGCTCTCGATCCCGAGCCCGATCTGATCACGGCGATCCGGGCCAAGCTCGATCGCGGCCTGGCCGCGGCTCCCCGGAAATCGAACAACGACATCTGATCATCGTGGTCCAACCCGGTTCGGCGGCGCTCAGCCTCGAAGCGCCGGCCAAGATCAACCTCTACCTGCATGTCACCGGCCGCCGCGCCGATGGCTATCACCTGCTCGACAGCCTGGTGGTCTTCGCCGCCGTCGGCGACACGCTGCGCATCGAGCCGGCGGACGAGCTTACGCTGACGAACGAGGGACCCTTCGGTGCCATTCTCGAACCGGGTCCGAACAATCTCGTGCTGCGCGCGGCACGGTCGCTCGCGGCCGAGGCCGGGATAGATCGCGGCGCGCGGCTCACTTTGGTCAAGCGCGTGCCGGTCGCGGCGGGGCTCGGTGGAGGGTCGTCGGACGCGGCGGCGGCTCTCAAGGGGCTCGCGAAGCTTTGGGACGTCGATGTCGACTCGGAGGATCTCGCCCGGCTGGGCCTCGATCTCGGCGCCGACGTACCGGTGTGCCTGTATGGCGCGCCGGCCTACGTGTCGGGCATCGGGGAGGTCATCGAAGCTGCGCCGACTCTGCCGGAAACCCATCTCGTTCTCGCCAATCCAGGTAGGCCGGTCTTGACCGCCGCCGTCTATGCGGCACAGGTCGGGCGGTTCGCCGCGCCGGCCCGCTTCGCCGACGCCCCCGCCGATGCGCGCGCTTTGGCGGAAGTATTGTCGCGGCGCGAGAACGGGCTCGCCGCAGCCGCCGCGACGATCGAGCCCGTGATCGGCGAGACGCTCGCCGTGCTCGCGCAGCTCGACGGGTGCTTGTTGGCGCGGCTTTGCGGCAGCGGTCCGACCTGCTTTGCCATGTTTGCCGACGGAGCCGCGGCCGCGACCGCGGCGGCGACGCTTGCGCAGGCCCATCCCGGCTGGTGGGTGACGGCGACTAGATTGGCACCGTAACGGCGTTGTAAGCGTAGAGCCACGAATAGCGGCTCTTGAACTGCTCTTCGTTCCACTGCTCGGCAACGAACTTCTCCGCCCGCGCGGGGTCGGCGAAGGATTCGTGGTGCATGCGCTCGGTCTGCGCCGCGGCGGTCTTCACCATGCGCGTGGTGCGTTCGATGCGCGCCTTCTGATAGCGGTCGAGCGCGATCGCCACGTCCCGGTTTTCCTCGAGCGCACGGGCAAGCACCCAGGCGTCCTCGATCGACATCACGGCGCCTTGGGCGAGGAACGGAAGCGTCGAGTGGCAGGCATCGCCCAGCAGGCTGACGCGGCCCTGGCTCCATGTCTGCAGCGGCTCGCGCACCATCAGTGCCCACTTGAACGGCGCCGTAAGGCCGCGGATCAGCGCGTGGGCGTCCTCGTGCCAGCCCGCGTAGTCGCGAAGGCATTCCTCGTGCGTGCCGCGCTGGCTCCACGACTCGATGCGCCAGTCGTCGCGCGGCACGACCCCCACCATGTTGATCAGCGCGCCACGGCGCAGCGGGTATTGATAGATATGCGAGCCGGGCGCGAGCCACTGGGTTCCGACCGGCCGGCGCAGGTGCTCGGGCAGGCGCTCCGCCGGCGCGATCCCGCGCCACGCGATGAAGCCGGTGAAGCTGGGCTCGCCGGCGCCGAGCATCTGCTGTCGGATGCACGAATGCACGCCGTCGGCGCCGATCAGGACGTCGCCTTTGACGTCGCGCCCGTCCTCCAAATGCAGGATCACGCCGTCACGCGATTGAGTGAAGCCGGCAGCGCGCGCGTTCAGATGGATGGCGCCGGTCTTTCGGCGCTCGACACCCTTCACGAAAATCTCGTGCAGGTCGGCGCGGTGCACCGTGTAATGCATCATGCCGAACAGGCGGATCAGCGCCGGCCCTGTATCGGCCACCTTCCAGGTGCGGCCGGAATCCCACAACCGGATCTCCCGGCCGGACTGCACCGAGGACACGTTTTCGAGATCCTCGAGCAGCCCGAGCGCTTTCATCACATGGCCGCCATTGGGGCTGATCTGCACGCCGGCGCCGACCTCGCCGAGCTGGGGCGCCTGCTCGTAGACCTCCACGTCGAAACCCTTGGCAAGCAGCGCATTGGCGGCTGCGAGCCCACCGAGACCCGCGCCGGCGATCAACACGCGCGGCTTGGCGCTCACTGCTTGGTTATCCTGGCGACTTCGCGCAGCTCATCGAGCAGCGCCGCGCTTGGCTTGCCGTCCACCGTTATCCCGGCCATGCCCTGATAGGCCGAGATCGCCTGAACGGTCTTGCGGCCAAGAACGCCGTCCGCGGTACCGGGCGCGAAGTCGAGCCGCGCCAGCAGGCGCTGGATTTCGGCTATGGTTCGGCGCGACACCGGTCCTTCCTTGCGTGCGGGGGCGGTTTCATCCGTCGACTGCGTGGTGGCCGCCTGTGCGGCCGGGGCGGCATCCAGCGCCTCGATCTTCGCCGCAGCCTCCTTGTGGCCTCGTTCGGCGGCGCGGCGGAAAAGGGCGATGGCGCGCTCCGGATCCGGTTCGACGCCTAGGCCTCGTTCGAACATGATCGCCAAGTAAAACTGGGATTCAGGTAGCCCCGCCTCGGCCGCCTTCTCGAGCCATGTCGCGGCCTGGGTCAGGTCCTTGCCGGTGCCTTTGCCATCGACATAGGCGATCGCAAGGTTGTGCTCCGCGCGCGGATGGCCCTGTTCAGCCGCGCTTCGATACCAACGAAAAGCGAGGGCGTCGTCCTGCCGTACCCCCATGCCAAGGTCGTACAAGACGGCCAAGTTGTACTGTGCCGTGGCGAGACCTTGGAGCGCCGCACGTTCAAACCAAACCGCCGCCTGCGCTTCATCCCTTTGTACCTCACGGCCGGATGCATAACGCATCCCGATGTCATACTGAGCGCGCGCGTCGCCGGCCTGCGCCGCCTGACGCAGGGCCTGCAGCGACGGTGACTCTGTAGTTGTCGCGGGCACTAAGGCTTGCGGTACGGCGGCGGACTGGATTGTGGAAGATGTTTGCAGCGGTTTAAGCCACAAGAAGGTAGTGCCTGCAGCCAGCACTACCACAGCCGTCAATGCCAATCCGATGCGAAGGCCGCGGGATGATCTGTGCGGCTGCTCAATTGGCGCGGTCGGCATATCCATTTCTGACATCGGGTCCGCCGGTCCGAATAGCGGGAGGGGCCTCGGCTCGATCGGCGCGGCAGCGCTTTCGGCACGCGCGCTCAGCTTGATGGCGCGGTCGATCCAGCTACCGATGGGAAGCCCGGCCAGCCGCGCCGCGTCACGCGCGATGAGCCGCGTCGCTTCGTCGACGCCTTTCACATTCCATTGGGGGTATTTCGCCATAGGGTTCGCGCGATCAGCTATCTCGGCGTCGCCGCCGGCGACCGGCTACCCGCCTCGCGGGTCACGGGATCGTTCCCTTTGACGTTCCGCGGCGAGTTCGCCATGGGACCCCCTGTGCGGTGCGGATACGCTAGGGTACTACCCTAACGCACCCAACTGAAACCCAGGAATACCCGCCGTGACGCGCCCGTGCAAGGGATGGTCAGTCGCTCGGCGCGTCCGCTGTGCCCTCGATCGGACCAGCATTTTCGCGCTCTTGCGCTTCAGCGGCGGCGACTTCGCGGATCGTGCGTGCCAGCCAAGCGCCGACCGGCAGCCCGGCACGCTTCGCGGCTTCGCGCGCCGCTGCACGGGCGTCGGCGCTGACACCCTTGATGCTCCAGGGAAGACCGGAATCGGCCATGGCACTACCCCCACTGAGGCCCCCTGCCTGTGCAATAAACTACGCCGCTCGTCAACGAACCGAACTGGCTGGGGTGCAGGGAAACCCAGCTAGGCCATAGCCTGACAGACGTCAAGAGCGCGGTCCGTGCCCCGATAACGGACCTACAGGTAGACGCCCTGCTTCTTTCTCAGAAGCAGGGCGTTTCGCGTGCGCAGTGGCTGATTAGCCGCGCCGAAGGAGAAGCGGCCGACGCTTGCGCGTACCCACGAAAAGGGCGATCGAGCCGATGAGCCAGATACCGAGCCCGATTTGGGATGGCTCCGGAAGTGGAGCGCCCGTACCCGCCTGGACCACGATGGTGTTTTGCGCGAGATTGAGATCACACCCGACGGCACCCACTGGGCATACGATCCGATCGACATCGAGCGTGAAGGTGTAGGTGTTGTTGGCGTTTATATCGTAGCCGGGATCGTTGAGCGCACCCGCAATGCTTGCGAAAGACAGCGCCTCGGAGTTCTGGAACGCGATGTCGGTCGCGGCGTTCAAGAACGCGGCATTGAAAGTGCTGCCATTGTAGCCGGCGTTGTCGGGGATAAGCTGCAGATTGAAGCTGCCCGTCGTGCCGTTGACCGCATCGGTCATCGTGAGCGTCGCGCTCACGTCACTCAAGTGAAGACCCGTGATTCCGAGATTGACCGAAAACGCGAAACCCCACCACGAGCCGGTCTTGCCCAGCACCGTCGTCGCGCCGGTATTGACCGTATACAGGTTGCCGGTCGGCGTCACCGGGCCGACGAAACGCTGGAGGGCTTGCTGGCCGATCTCAATACCGTTCTCGGTGGTCACCGAGAAATGGCTGTTGATGTTACCGCTGCCGAAATAGACCCCCGGCGGCGAAGCAAGCGTCGTGTCGTTGATCGTGGCCGCGCCGGCGATGCCGGCGGATGCCACCACGGCCACCCCCACAAGAGCGGCAAATTTCCTCATCATCCTTTTTCCCCCATGAGCATTGAAAATTATGACGCGCGGCGTCTGTTAAGACCGTTCGTTCGTCCGCATACGCCCGTAATGCAACTACCGGTTGAACAAATTGATGCAAGAATCATGCCAATTTCGCGAGGTGATTAATATCAATGACGTAGCGGAATATTTTCCCGCTCCTGCCGCTGAGTTGTAAATATTTCCGACACTTTCTGGCGGTTTCCACGAAAATCTGTAAAATTTTTCGACACGCGGCGGATTCGAAGCCGCTGCCGGATCGCGTTGGATGGACCTCAACCGCAGCGAACGCACATCGACGCGATGTACGGGCGGAACTTGCCTGCCTCCGGCGTTCGCATGGGACCTTGTCTAATACGCAGGAGATGCGAATGGTCACAGGCGAGCGAAGCATTCCTTGTAACGGAGGTGTCGCTGGACCGAGGCGTCTCAGCGGGTCATCAACGACCGGTGCTCAACGGAAAGTGAAACAACAAATCGAAATGCGCTGGGGAGCGGACGGATATCGCCCCTCACAAAGGACAGTGCCTTCAATCCGTCGATTTCCTGGACATCGACGAAAATTCTCGCACGCCATGAGTGTGCATAGTCTATAGACTAACTTTGTCTAGTACATAGACGCATATGGCTCGCCGGGAACGCTTGGGTGAAGGTCCAGGCGATCTCAGATGGGGCGACAGCCGGCAGCTTGGGAAGGGGCGCGTCATGGCGAGTTTAGGTCGAATTCTCCTGCTCTTAGCAGTCTTTGGGCTGCTCTCGTTTTCCGGTGTCCACGCGCAGACCGTGATTGCCTCGACCGACGGCGAAACGCCTGGCGTGCGCCTCGACCTCACCGAGGCCAAGCGCGGCAGCGGTGACACGCTGACGATCAGGTTCACCATCGTCAACAAATCGGCCAGCGCGTTCAAATTCGGCCACAACCTTGGCGATGCGGCCTACGGCGACTTCGGCAATATCGGCGCGATCCACTTGCTCGATGCAACGAACAAGAAGAAGTATCTGGTAATACGGGACAGCGCGAAAAACTGCGTTTGCAGCAACAAGCTGAGAGACCTGCCCACCGGTCAATCGATCAATCTCTGGGGCAGGTTCCCGGCCCCGCCGGCGGATGTGAAGGCGGTGAGCGTCGTGGTCCCCGGTTTCATGCCGCTCGACGAGGTGGCGATCAGTCAGTAGCGGGAAGCGCAGGCCATGCGCCGGCATTTGATCGCTGCAGCGCTCGGGCTCGCCGCCCTCGCCGCCCCGGTCGCCGCTCAGGAGGAGGGCAGCGGCCAGGTGCTCGATCTGCTCTCGGTCACGCGCGATCTCGTCTTCCCGGTGGTCGACCTCGGCGGCAAAGTACAGTCGCTCGAGGTCAGGGAAACGGAAACCGAGATCCGCATCGAACTGGCGGCGGACGTTCTCTTCGACTTCGACAAAGCGGATATCCGAGCCGAAGCGGCGGAGGCGTTGCAGACAGTCGGCCGGATCATCCGCGACCATCCTGGGCGGCCGGTGCGCGTCGAGGGCCATACCGATTCCAAAGGCTCCGACAGCTACAACCAGAAGCTCTCCGACCAGCGTGCCAGATCCGTCACGGACTGGCTGGTCAAGCGAGAGGACTTGGGAAAGACCAAGTTCTTGGTCAAGGGCTTCGGCGAAACCCAGCCGGTGGCCGCCAACGAAAAGCCGGACGGCTCGGACGATCCCGAAGGACGGCAGAAGAACCGCCGGGTCGAAATCGTGGTGATGAAAAAATAGCGCAAGGGACCGGGCGACGAGCGCTTGTCCGGAAAGGCGGGGCTATGGTTGCAAGCAACAGAGTGTGGCTGCTGTTCGGCGGTCTTTGCGTAGTAGCGGGCCCGCTGTTCGCCGCGCCCGCCGCAGCGGACGACAAGTCCGATTGCGCCGGGTCCGATCCCGCGAACGGCATCCCCGCCTGCACACGCCTTATCGAGCAAGCGGGTGCGACAGCGAACACGCTGGCCGATGCCTACGTCAATCGTGCCAAGCTCCATCTGGTGGCAAGCGACATGGACCGGGCGCTGGCCGACGTCGAGGAGGCGCTGCGCCACGATGCGAGCAACATCGACGCCTACCACAACCGCGGCGTGGCGTTTGCGCTGCAGGGGCGCTACGACGAAGCGCTGGCGGCGCTGGAAGAGTCGATCCGCCTCAACCCGAACGCCGCCGCCGAAAGCCATCATACACGCGGCAGAATATATGCCGACCTGGGTAACTGGGATGTGGCCATGGCCGAGTTCGATGCGGCAATCAGGATCGATCCGAACCACGTCGACGCCTTGATCAGCCGCGCAGCCGGTCATCGGATCAAGGGTAGTGTCGAACGGGCGATTGTGGACCTCGATCGAGCACTTGGCATCGATCCGGAAAATGCCGAGGCCTACGCGTCGCGCGGCGCCCTCTATATTACGACGAGCCGTTTCGCCGAGGGGATCGCGGACCTCGATCGGGCGATCGCATTGGATCCCAATGGCGGCCGCGCTTATGGCAGTCGCGGAACGGCGTACCTGCTGCAACGACAATTCGACCGGGCCATCGTCGACTTCGACCGGGCGATTCGGCTCGAGCCGGAGAACGGCGAATTCTATCTGCAACGCGCCACGGCCTATGCGATGCAAGGCAAAGCGAAGCAGGCGATCCCGGATTTCGATCAAGTGATCCGTCGATATCCAGGCCATGTCAGATCCTACGAAATACGTGCGGCCATGCTGAAGCGTGTCGGCCGCCGGGATGAGGCAATCGCCGATTACCGCAAGGTGCTGGCGCTCGAGCCTTCGAACGAACAAAGCAAGGAAGCGCTCAGACTTTTCGGCGTGGAGCCCTAGCGTGCAGTCCGACTGCGGATCCGACAGGGAGCATCCTTTGGCGTGTTGCGGCCTTCGCGACCCGTTCCGGTTCGGTCGGACGGCATGGACGCTATTACTCGTCGTGGTCCTGTCTTGCGCCACCAGCTCGACCGCCACTGCCGCCGCCCCATCGCCATCGGGCTCCCTTCTCATGATGCAGCCGCAAGCGCTGTCGGAGAACTGTGGCGTGGCGCAGGAGACTCTCGAGAAGCTCGTCGTGACGTTCGAGTCGAGCATCCAGGCGGCGCTCCTGGCCGAGGCGCGCCAGCACCTCGCCACGCAAGCCACCGTCGCCGAAGCCTGGAGCGACTTCGCCGCCGCCGTCCTGCTAATGGGTGATCTGGAACTGGCCGCCTGGGCGGGGCTGCAGGCGGTGAGGCTCGACTGGGATGCCGAGCTGGTCGGCAACGCGGCAACCTATCTCCTGCACGCGGGGCGCGTCGAGGCGCGAAGCTGGCTGCTCTGCGCGCGCGACATGGGACCCCGCTCCGTCTTCGTGCTGGAGGCTCTTGCCGTCGCGCATGAGAAGGCCGGAGATATCGCCGGCGCACGCGCGGCCATCGGCCAGGCGCGCCGGCTCGATCCGGAAGACCCGATGATCGAGATCGAACATTCGTTCCTGACCACCGGCAAACCGCCACCGCCGGTGTCGCCGCCGCGCGAAGCGGCCAAACGCTGCTATGCCGATCTCGAACTGCACGCCCGAAGCATTCATGCCCGGGTCGAGGCGCAGCACGCCCGGCTTGACCGCCTCGCCGGAATCGACGCGCGCACGCAGGCCTTTGCCGGCGCCTGGGAAAGGATTTACGAGCCCGCGCTCGCCGCGGTGCGCAGTCTGATCGAGGCTCCGGCCCAGCGCGGCTACGAAGCCCTGTGGAACAACCAGAGCCTGGTCCAATGCATCACGATCTACTTCACGTTCACGGACTTCCTGCTCGCCAGCGTGGTACGCGATTCGGCGACGACAATTACATTCTGGGCCGCGGCGATGCGCCTGGACCCGGCGGTGTTCGTGCGCGAGACGACAAATCCCGACGTGCCGAACCCGACGTTGCATTCGGCCAGCCGGCTGCCCAGCACGGCTGCCGACAGGGCGCTCTCGGGGGCCAATGACGAGGCCACGCGGCAGTATTGGCGGGACATCGAGGGTTGCAATGCCACCGCGCCGGAATTGGCTGCGAACAACGCCTGCCGCGACCGGGCGTTGCGCCGCGAGTGCACGACCAACATCGCCGATTTCGAGGAGTGGGAGGCCCGGCAGCGCAGGAATTACAACACCGCCGCGCAGTCTTTCGACCGCGTGGCGCTCGACCTCCTCCGCTGGGTGGAAGGCGAGGTCGTGAACGCGCGCGCCTTCGCCGCGCGCTACGCGCAGGAGCTGAAGGCCGGCCAGCCGAACCTGTCCCAGATCAACCTCGTGTACCGCATGGTGCTCCTCGAACCCAATCTGACCAGCGGCGCGAGCGGCGTGGACGATTTCAACGCCAAGCAGGCGCGCTGGTTCGAGCGCGAGAAGCAGTGGTTCGAGGGGGGAGCCGAGCAGAGCCGCCAGAGCCTGTCCCAGCGCTGCGGTCCGGTGCTCCTTCGCGAGGCGCTGGAAGCGTTGGCGCAGGAGCAATGGGACGCCTACCGCCAGGAGCTTTGGGACCGGATGACGGCCAACGTCGAGGCATCCTGGGATCCGCGGATCAACTGCGACGGCAAGGTCGACGGTTTCACGGTCTCGATCGACGACCGGGGGTTCAATAGCCTCTCCGCCAAGTGGAAAAACGTCGGCGCCTCGCTCAATGCGAGCGGCAAGCTCAAGCTCTCAGGCTCCTGGAAATATAGGAACGTGAGCATCAATACGCAGACTACGGTGCAGAACGGCCAGGTCGTCAGCACGTCGGTCGGGGCGGGCGGCTCCTATCCCGTGGTGCCGGGCGTCAGCGCCAAGGGAGGCATCAGCATCGTTTCCGACGGCGGCCGCGAACCGGCGATCGCCTTCAGCGGCTCCCTTGAGCTCGGATTCGAGCGGGGCAGCGCCCGCGTCAGCTGCACGCCCGGCAGCGGCAGCTTCAAAGTCTATCCGCGTGCCTTCACCCAGGCCGCGATCGCCTATGCTCTCGCCGGTGGCCCGCGATGAAGCTATTGGGCGGGCAAGAAGCAGATCCGGCAGATCGCCGACAGAGCTCGCTAGATACAAGGTTATAGGATGCCAGCGTGATCCCTTCCTCTTCGAGCAACTTGGTTGCTAGAGGTTGGACAATCGAGATGGACCAATGCGGTCAACTCGGGCTGAGGGCTCTCAGAAAAGCTAAGCGCTTGAGAAAGTTAGGAGCAAGTTGGCTGCCGTTCCTGAACACGTATAGAACCATGTGCTTGGCACCAAATCCAGAATTCCGGCGTGCCTGCAGGGTATTCGAGAGATGGACCTTGCGGCATAGGTCGTTATGGACGGGTCTCCCAATTTGTCATTCCGGGCATTCTGCCGAGCCGGCGGCTTGAAGGTCCGCTTTCTCGCGGATCACGTATGCGTTGCGCCAGACCCTGGACATGGGTACAGGGTCGTCGGTGCTTCTGTTCCTGAGCCAATTCAGAAGTCGACCTACGACCTTGAAGACCGCTAAGGCATTCGGTATCACGATTCCACATCGATCCTCGTATGCGCCGAGCGGTGATTGAGTAGCGCCTAGAGGGCTGCTAGCGATTAAGACGGGCTGCGGTAATGACGAGCGTTTCTCAGTCGAATTCGACGTCGGAACCTGCCCATTTAGACGATACGGGGCACCGGGGCGTCGCCGATATCCTTCCATTCCTGCGCGCCTGCATCGGAAATCCGGCGCAGGTGGCTGCGATCACGCCGTCGAGTCGGCAGCTTGCGTATCTGATGACCCGCGAGATCTCGGCGGAGACCGGTCCGGTGCTCGAGCTCGGCCCCGGTACCGGTGTCTTCACGCGGGCGCTGCTCGCACGAGGCGTCCGCGAATGCGATCTGACCCTGGTCGAATGCCACGACGACTTCTCTCGCTTGCTAAACGGCCGCTTCCCGGAGGCGCGCGTCGTCCCTTTGGATGCCGTGCGGCTCGGCCCGGCGAAGCTCTTCGACGGCCGCCCGGTGGGCGCCGTCATCAGCGGGCTCCCGCTTCGCTTGATGCCACCCAAGAAGGTTTTCGCCGTCCTGCGAGGAGCCTTCGGCTATATGCGGCCCGGCAGCGCCCTTTTCCAGTTCACTTACAGACCGCGCTGCCCCGTCTCGCGCCGCGTGCTCGACCGGCTCGGGCTCACAGCAACGTGCATCGGCAGCGTCTTCTGGAACGCCCCGCCCGCAGCCGTGTACCGTTTCGAGGCGCGGAGTCCGTCGCCATTCCTGTCGGCGCCGCACAGACGGCTTTGATGGACCGACCGCCGAACGGTCTGCGCCGTTCGGGCGATAGGCGAGATCAGGATCTCTCTTGATGATGCTGCCGCTTTGATCTCGATCAATCGACTTGCTCCATTCACGGCCTAATAACGCGAGCAGCGATCGCCGTCGTGCCTGCAGGGTAAACGCAACGGTCAAATTATGAGGATTGAAATGGCTGTCGCAAAGTTCGTATGCACGGCCTTGATCGCGATCGCATTCACCGCGCGACCGCCGATCGTCGCCGCTGACGTGCAAGCGGGTCCCGCGTCCGAATTTATGCGCGCCGTCAGCGACGACGCGATCCGCATTCTGCGTTCGGCGGACCTCACCAAGGAAGAGCGCGACGCGCGATTTCGCGCTCTGCTCGAAGAACGGTTCGACATGCCCTTCATCGCCCGATTTGCGCTCGGGCGGTACTGGCAGACGGCGACGATGCAGCAACGCGAAGCATATACCAGAACGTTCACGGAATACGTTTTGCAAGTCTATTCGGCACGGCTGCGTGATTACACCAGGGAGACGCTCCGCGTGATTTCGGAACGCCAAGCTGGAGAGAGGGACGTCGTGGTCGATACGCGGATCGAGCGACCGTCGCGTGAGCCCCTTGAGGCGCAGTGGAGAGTGCGCGACGTCGACGGCAGGCTCCGGATTATCGATGTTGTGCTCGCGGGCATTTCCATGGTCATCACACAGCGCGACGAATTTGCCGCAATCTTGCAACGGCAGAACGTCGATGGGCTGATTTCCGCGATGCGCGTACGCGCCGAAGAGATGCGGAAGCAAGGGTAGCGGCGAAATCCCGAACGCCTTACGCACGGCGGCGCGCCGGCAGGCGGCAATCGGCGTAAAGCAGGGAATTTCAATGAACTCGACCCAACGCTGTTGCACAGACGGCGCGTTCGATCGGTCAACGCAGGGGACCGAATGTCGGCTGTTGGCTAAGCGCAGGGGTTAGCGGCGCGAGCGCGAAAGGTCAGCTTCTGACCGATTGTGTTGAAGAAGTCCGCGATGCGGCCGGGGTTCGTGTCGATCCCGTGATTTGGTTAGCGTGAACGGCGCGGCCGTTTGGTTCGCGGTCGCTCAGACCGCCATGATCGGCCTCGGCGCCGGGATGAGCTTCGCCAGCTTTCTGAGGTTCTGGGCGGTGGCGGCGAGAAGGAACTCATCGCGAGCGCCGCATGGCCCTCGTAACCGCAGGCGGTCGAGCCTCAGGATGCGTTTCAGGTGCGCGAACAGCATCTCGACCTTCTTCCGCTCCCGTCGCGAAGTCTGGCAGGCGTCGGTCTTGGCGATATCGCGGGCCAGGTCGCGGGCGCCCTCGTAGATGCTGCGAGGAATCCTCCGCGCCGGCTCCTTGGGGCAGCAGCGCACCTTGAGGCTGCAGGTATCGCAATCGTACTTGCTGGCGCGGTACAGGAGTTGATTGTCATTCACGACCGTGCCCTTGCAGATCAGCATCTTGTCGCCCGGGCAGAAGTAAACGTCCCCTTGGTGGTCGTAGGTGAAGTCGTCGCGGGAGAACGATCCGTCGGTCCGCTTCGACTTGTCGAACACGGGCACGTGGGGCTCGATCCCGCGTTCGTGGACCAGCCACTGAAGCATCTCGGCTGATCCGTATGCCGTGTCGCCAGCCAGCCGCTCCGGGTAGAGGCCGAAGCGCTCCTCGGTGCGCTCGATCATCGTCCTAGCCGCCGTCACTTCGGCCTGACGAACCGCAGTCGAGGCTTCCACATCGACGATGACGGCGTGATCCAGGTCGATGAGGTAGTTGGTGGAATAGGCAAAGAAGGCCTGCCCGCCATGTGCGCCCGTCCAACGCGCTGCCGGATCGGCCGGCGAGATGAACTTCGGCGTGACCTCGGTCGCGGCGCCGAAGGCCGCGTCGTCCAGCACGGCCATGTACTCGTCGATCGCGCGGCTCGACATGTCCGGCGCCAAGCCCCGAGATCCCTCAACGCCACGCTGCCGGTTCGCATCGGCCTTGATGAGGCTCGCGTCCACCGCGAAGCCGTCGCCGCCTACCAGCCCCTCTGCCATGCAGCGACGCACGACCGTGTCGAAGACATGGCGCAAGAGATCGCTGTCGCGGAAACGGCCGTGCCGGTTCTTCGAGAAAGTCGAGTGATCGGGCACCGGGCCGTCGAGGCCGAGGCGGCAGAACCAGCGATAGGCGAGGTTGAGATGCACCTCATCGCAGAGACGACGCTCGGAGCGAATGCCGAAGCAGTAGCCGACGATCAGCATGCGTATCAGAAGCTCGGGGTCGACCGACGGCCGGCCCGTCGAGCTGTAGAACGGAGCCAAGTGCGCCCGCATATCACCGAGGTCGACGAAGCGGTCGATGGACGCAGCATATGGCTCGTCGGCACATGCTCTTCGAGCGAGAACTCGTAGAACAATGCACCTTGCATGACTTGCCGATCGCCCATCATCGACTTCTCTCCCGTCTCGACGACCGGAGTGAATCAGCGCGCCAGCGAAGCAGCAACCTCAGAGTTTTTCAACACAATCGGTCAGGAGCGGACTTTACGCGCTTGCGGTCGCGAGCCCACTTCTAGCCAGGAGGAGGCTCCAGCGTTGTTCGAAAATGACTGCCGCCCCTCGCTGACGATTCGCTGACATGGCACCAGTCGCGACCGTGCGGGCTCCCGACATCAATCGCCTTCACGGCGAGGAGCGAAGAACCTGCGGCCCATAGATCGCGCCGAATCCAGCTTAGCAAATCAGCGCAGTGAGGCCGTTCTTGGGGAACCTCATTTTAGGCTGACGATGTACCCAATGATGTCATCGGTGTCAGATTCGCTCAGCATCAGGTTGGGCATGTTGCGGTGCGGAGTCCTGAGCAAGACCCGCAAACTCATGGCCGTCGTCGAAGGATCGTCGGCTATCGCCTGGAATGCGGGCGCTGGCGATAAATTGCTGGCAGCCTGGCCTCTCTCGACGCGGTGACATTCGGCACATACCGTGCGGGCAAGCGCGTGGCCTTGAGCGATGTCTCCCAACAGCGGCTGGGCGCTCGCCGACGATGCAGTCACCGAAATAATGACACGAAACATGAATGCCGGACTGCGCATCGAACCACCGCTTCTCTGAATCACCTGTCCTTGAACACGGTTCAGAACGTTTCAGGATTTTCGAACAGCTGGGGGATCAGCAATCTTATAAACAAGAGTATGACGATGACCCAGACGATGCCCCATCCAAGCCAGGTAATGTTAGGGTGAGCCGCTTGCCACTCTAAGATTCGCTTGTGAACGTTCATTTGATATCTGCGCCTCCCTAGGCATCATGAGACAGTATCCGACTACGATGTTGGGCGAACCTGACGCGCGTACGCTAACGGCAAACTGAATCGGCCGATTGACGCACATTAAACCAGCGTGGGATTGGCCAATTTCAGACCTTCCGGCGAGGCTTTGACGGCCAGCATCGGGAGGCTCAGCGTGGCGCACTGGCCACGTGAGTCTGGTTGGTTCGCTCTAAGCCTTCGGCAAAGCGCTCTAACGTTTCGTGCTCTTGGCCCAGCTCCACCTCTGTTTGTTCAAAGCGCTCGGCAAGGCTGTCAATGTCCTCCGCCGAAAACAGCCGGTCCACCATGGGAAAGACCATGTTGTCCTCCTTCCAGATGTGGCTCGAATAGAGATGACCGATATTGCCGATGACCGCCATGAGCACGTCCGCCGCTTGCGGCTCCTGGCGCGCATAGGCCTCGACGCCTTCCGCCAGCTCCGTCACCAGTTCGCGCCCTTGGGCGTGTTCGCGCCGGAGCGCCGCTAGCGGGCATCCGGCCTCCGGTATCCCGTGTCTCGCCATCTCAGGAAACAGGATCTCCTCTTCCTTGGCATGGTGACATTTGTCGGCGAACTCGCGCATGAATCGCACGGCTTCGCGGAGGGTGTTCGCGTCTGCCGGTCTTCCGTGCGCGAGTTCGTTTGACATGGCTCCAAGCG